>LWDU01036229.1_pt1 | contig 55191 bp, 44 predicted proteins | sample 727161 | NCBI WGS metagenome assembly LWDU01 (sample SAMN04566230, study PRJNA314399) | hydrothermal vent metagenome | isolation source: deep sea hydrothermal plume seawater | place: Mexico: Gulf of California, Guaymas Basin | collected 2004-07-11
CAACAGCCGTTCGACGTGGCGGGCAAGGGCCAGATCCAGATTGTCTCCGCCCAGCATCAGATGATTGCCCACGGCGATGCGATGGAAGCGAACCTTGCCGTCGTCGCCCGGACGGACGTGAATCAGCGTGAAGTCGGACGTTCCTCCGCCGATGTCACAGACCAGGATCTTCTGTCCCGGAACGACGTGCTGCTCCCAGTTATCACGATGCGCATTCACCCATGAATAGAACGCGGCCTGCGGTTCTTCGATCAGCACGATGCGAGGAAGTCCGGCGCTGCGGGCTGCGGCTACAGTCAATTCGCGGGCGACTTCGTCAAACGACGCCGGAATCGTAATCACGACGTCCTGCTGCGCGAGTGGCTCATCAGGATGAAGATGATCCCACGCGGACCGGATATGCTGCAGATAGCGAGAACTCACATCCACCGGCGACAGGGATTCAGCATCCGCCGCGCCGTGCCATGGCAGCAATGCGGCGCGACGATCGACACCGGAATGACACAGCCACGACTTGGCCGATTCAATCATCCGTCCCGGGTTCGCCCGCCCGAATTCCCGAGCAAACACACCGACGCCGAAATTCGGTTCCTTACGACTCCACGGTAACTTCAATGCAGACGCCGTGCCGTCGGTTTCGGGTGGCTGAAAGTGGAAGGACGGCAGCGTCTGACGGCTTTCCACTTCACCATTGGCGACCAACTGAGGAATGGCAAAGGTCTGGATCTGCCACTCGTCCTGCGACGTGTCGACAAAGCCGACGGCCGAATTCGTGGTGCCCAGGTCAATGCCGACGACGTAACGGCTGCGGTCGTTTGCTTCAGTCGAATTTGATTTCGGTGCGGCAGTCACTGTCCTCACACCTCCGCGTCGTCACGGACGCTGAATTCCAGTTTCCAGCGTTCGTCAGTGGCCGTATGGACACAACACAGCTCAAAGATGCCTAGTTCCGTGATCCGCGACTGAAATCGAACGGGCACATATTCATCGCCGGCGTCCGAATCTGTCTCCAGCGTCGCTTCCATCGAATCCGTTTCCACGAGCTCATCCGCGGACCAGCGAGTCAACTTGTCACCCGGTGCGTCGTGAGTCCGACTGGAGGAACTGAAGATGCGGAATCTTGCCGCTGCGCCAACCACAAGACCAATCTCTTCCGACGGCACGTCGGCTTCCGTTCCTTCTTCCATGCCATGTGGCACGACACACAATGCCGACATCGGTCGTGGTGCACCGGGAATGGCCAGACCGGCCGTTTCTATGCCCACGTAATAAGACCGAGGGGTGCCGCCGCGAATTCGGATGCCACCTCGCTGGCTGGCCCATGCATAATACGCGGCTCCGCGGCCGACGGCGTAGTCCAGATCATGCGCACCGGCAAGAATCTGCGGCGCCGCATCGCCGTACCAATCGGCAAGCTGGTCCAGCAATGCCTGCTGCAGCCGGTCTGATTTAAATACGCCGCCGTTGAACAGCAGGTGGGTCGGTGCCGGCGCCTCAGCGGAACCTTCGTCTGTCTGTCGTTGGAGGAACGCGGCCAGATGACGAGTGATCGCGGTGTCGGCTTCGTACGGCAGGCCAATTTCCTGAAAGCCGGATGCCCTTTGCCGCGAGGGTTGATCGGTGATGTCGCACTTCGCAAAGAATCCGTCGACAAGCATGCGTGCCACGTCTTCGCGGTTGACTTCGACAGAAACGCTGCCGCCGATCAGCCGACTGCCTCGCCCCACCACAGAAATTGTCTGCGTCTCAGGGCCGTCGGCTGCCAACAGAGTTTCTTTGGCGGCACGACAGGAATGCCACAGCGAAACGGACTGCCAGGGGTCCAGGTCCGTCCCCTTTTCGCGGAACAATTCTGACACCTGGTACGCCAGAGCGAGGTCCATATTGTCGCCACCAACCAGCAGGTGATTGCCGACGGCCTGCCGCCGCAGTTGCAGTTCACCGTCTTCTTCGGCCGCAGCGACGAGTGTCAGGTCAGTCGTTCCGCCCCCGACGTCACAAACCAGCAATCGGTCTCCGGCAGTCAGCGATTTTCGCCAGTCGTCTCCCGACGAGGCAAGCCACGCGTAGGTTGCAGCCTGAGGTTCTTCCAACAGAACCAGCGATTCAGGAAGGCCAGCCATCAGCGCCGCCTCACGCGTCAGTTCACGTGCACTGGCACCAAACGAGGCCGGCACGGTCAGGACGATCTGCTGCTGTGCGATTGGCGCGTCCGGGAATGTCTGAGTCCACGCCGCAACCAGGTGTTCCAGATATCGCTGAGAGGCCATCACCGGCGAAATCTTTGCCACCTTGTCCGGCGCTTTCCATGGCAGGATTGGCTGATGGCGGTCGACGCGACTGTGACACAGCCATGACTTGGCTGTGCCGACGGTGCGATCAGGATTCTCTGACGACTGCGATCGCGCGACTTCACCGACAGCGAAATTATAATTTTCCGCCCAGGGCAAATCAAACTCGTGCGATTCCACTTCGCCACTGCGCGCCACGTACAAAAACGACGGCAGCGAATTACGACGTTCGATGGTTTGCGGGGCCACCAGTTGAGGAATCGGCAGCAGTTCCACCTGCGGAGTGTCGGATTCCAGCAAGGCAAAGGCCAGCACGCAGTTGGTGGTGCCGAGGTCAATTCCGATGGCGTATTTGGCGGACATTGTGTGGGCGACGAAAAGGTGGCGACGAAAAGAGTCGAGAGTCTTTTTCGAGGGAACAGTATGTGATCTGGTTTCGTTCTGGGCCGAAAAAGTCTCCCGACCCCGCGACTCTAACCTACGTCAACCTCGGCCGGCGCAATCACGTCCACGGACAGGGAACTGCCGCTCCACGTGGGCAATTCGCAGCGAGTCGCTTGCCATCCGTGATGCGTCAGGTTTCCCGATGTCTGATCGGGACCCGTTTCGCCAATCAGTCGCAGCCGACCGCTGGCCGCAGCATCACTCAGATCAACCGCGCTGCCTTCGGGCTGATCAATCACCGGAGCGATCGCAAATACGCGTTCAAGGACCGTGCGACTGTCGCGATGAATATCGCGTACAGCGGCTCCGATCTGGGCATCGGCATACTCGTCGATCGGTTCCATCAGAAAGTCGACCAGCCGTGCCTCGCGCTGCAGCGCGGCCAACAGAGTGACCGCATCATTGCGAACAACAGGCGCAGGTTCCGGTTCGGCGACCGGTTGCTCGGTGATTTTTTCCGCGACCGCACCAGAAACGAGTTCGGCCAGTTGCTGTGCCAACTGACCGTTTGTCAGGACACGCCATGCCAGACTTAACCGTCCCATCTGTTATACCTTCCAGATCACGTCTGAATCGAAATAGAATTGTGGAGCGGGATTGTGACATCCCACGCCCAATTCTCAAGGATTGATTGCCGCTCTGCCGCAGACGGGCGGGTCTCTCGCGAATGAGCGGCAGGTGTGGGAAAACACGGTGGGCATTTCCGATCGCCGGGAATTCGCCAAACGCGGCCAACGCGCAGAACTGCTGCCCTCGCCGTTCTCCGCCACGCAGCCACGCTGCTCGCAAACACAGATTGGGTCTGTGACGGTTATTGGGGGAATAGCATCCAGTCTCACGACGTGGTTTCCCACGAATCCAGACGGTTCCGCGGCTGGCGAACGAAAATGTGCAGATCGCACATTCTGGCGGACTATTCTTCCGGCGCTGAGGCCGGATAAGTGTCTGGCTCAGATCGTGAACAAAGAACATAGAACGAAGAGGACAAATCGATGGGTCTCAACGTAACATTGCTTGAGGATAGTTTCGCACTCGTAGCTCCAAACGGCGACGCCCTGGTAGAGACATTCTACCGCCATCTGTTTGAGGACTATCCTGTCGTGAGGCCGCTGTTTGAAAATACGGATATGAAACAGCAGCAATCGAAACTGCTGGCGTCCCTGGCACTAGTCGTTGCCAATCTGCAAAATCCGGACCAACTGGTGCCTGCACTGGAAGAAATGGGACAACGCCATGTCGGATATGGCGCTGTTGAGGGTTACTACCCAGCGGTCGGCGCGACGCTTCTGAAGAGTCTGGCTGAGGTTGCCGGTGATGTCTGGAATGACGAACTTCAACAGGCTTGGTCCGATGCATACGATGAAGTTACGAAGCACATGCTGGCCGGCGCTCTCGCGCATGCAGTCTAGAGCATTTTACTTTTTTTCGAAGCGGAAGCCGCCAAGGCTTTCGACCTGTCACTGCCGAAATTCCTGGAGAATTCCGCTACAGAACGACCGCGTGATTTTGAAAACTGCTGTAGCCTTGCGGTTGGGGCAACGTTTTGGGGCTACCGTTCATCGCATGCTACCGAAGACTCTTCACACGAAGAATTGAAACGCCTCCTGCCAGAGGTCGCCTGGCTCGTCGCCCCAACGGCGTCACCTTCCACATCCACGAGTTTCTGAATGTTCGATGGTTTGATCATTGACCGACAGTGAATGGTGAGAATTGAGGATGACCGAAGTTCATCGTCCCAAAATCCTGATTGTCGATGACCGGCCGGCATGCTGGCTATGGAGGAGGCACTGCGCTCAGTCGACGCTGACTTGATTAAGGCGGCGAGCGGTGCTGAAGCCCTTTCGCTGATCATGTCTCATGAGTATGCCGTCGTCCTGATGGAAGTCGTCATGCGCGGACTGGATGGCTTCGCGACTGCTATCGTGATGAGAAGCAACCAGCAGATGCGTCATGCTCCCATCATTTTTGTGACGGAACTCAGCAAGGACGAAACGACCGAATTCAAGGGTTACGAAGCCGGTGCCGTCGACTACGTCTATAAGCCAGTGCAAAGCAATATCCTGCAGGCAAAGGTTCGGATATTCCTTGAACTCTATAATCAACGGAAAGAGCTGGAAGCTGCCAAGCAATTGGCACAGGCAGCGGATCGGGCGAAGAGTGAATTCCTGGCCAACATGAGTCACGAAATTCGCACGCCGATGACTGCCATTCTAGGCTTCTCGGACGTCATGTTGGGAATCGTCGAGACTCCCGAAATCGTTGATGGGCTCAAAACGATTCAGAAAAACGGAGAACATCTGCTCGGCATCATCAATGACATTCTTGACCTCTCGAAGATTGAATCCGGTAAAATGGATGTCGAGTGCATCAACTGCTCGCCGTCCCGGATTCTGTCAGAAGTGGCATCGCTGATGCAGGTGCGAGCCAGCGCAAAAGGCCTGTCGCTGGAGGTCCGGCACGACGGCCCGATACCAGAGGCCATACAGTCTGATCCGACTCGACTACGCCAGATTCTCTTTAATCTTATTGGCAACGCGATCAAATTCACAGAAGCTGGCACGGTCCGTGTGGAAATCCGTCTGTTGGATGATGGTTCCAATAAGCACAGGATTCAGTTCGAAATTACGGACTCAGGTATCGGCATGACTGAAGAGCACCTGGAAGTGCTCTTTCAGCCTTTTGGGCAGGCAGATACATCGACAACACGCAGGTTTGGGGGCACCGGACTTGGATTAGCCATCAGCAAGAGATTTACCGAAATGCTCGGCGGTGGCCTTAGCGTTCTTAGTACTCCGGGTCACGGCAGCACGTTCACCGTCGACGTTTCGACCGGCCCGTTGCAGGGCGTGAAGATGATTGACTGTTCGTTCAGCACTGAAGCCTCAGATGGGACCGCTGCGAAACCCGATATGAAGGACGTCAGACTCGATTGTCGATTGCTTCTGGCTGAGGACGGTCTGGACAATCAGCGACTCATCTCGCATGTTCTAAGGAAGGCCGGAGCTGATGTCACGATCGCCGACAACGGCCAGATTGCTGTTGAACTTGCCATGGCAGCCCTCATCGAAGCAGCACCATTCGACGTGATTCTGATGGATATGCAGATGCCGGTGATGGACGGCTATACTGCAACGACCAGGTTGCGTGAGTCGGGATACACTCGCCCGATCATCGCGTTGACGGCTCACGCCATGAGTCATGATAAAAAGAGGTGTCTCGATGCGGGATGCGACGACTACGCGACGAAGCCGATTAATCGAGCGGCTCTGATTTCCATGGTCGCTCAATGTGCCTCTCAGCAGCCGTCTGAACAAATCATCGATGCCTGACGCAGGACGTATCTGTTCCAGGCCCAATTGTCATCTGCAGGCAGACGACCGCGTTGTTTTGTTGCCGCTCCGTTTGGTGAAGAGCGTCGATTTATGTGTGACACTCATGGGGCTTACGTCCCGCCAGCGCAAATGCGCCCCGAACACGCGACAGTTGGGAAGCGTTGTCGGCAATTACTGCCAGCACACGTCAAGTGCACGGAAATACGCCACCAATTGGCCGTTAATCGGCGCAGATTCTCATCGACAATTGGATTGGTTCTGCGTCTTATTAGATAGGGCACGCGAAGACGGATGATGTCGGACCGGCCCCAAAATGTGAATCGCAGGAACGCGGTTATTCAGCAGTCGCATGGAAAGCAACTACTGCAAATCTGGAGGCTTGATGACGTAGAAGGACGGAGTCATGAAAACACAAGGATGGAAACGAATCACTGGAATCTTCGCTGCAATAGCCGTGGCCACGCTGATCAGCGGGTGCCATGGCGTACACAGCGGAGCACCTCACCCCTTCACCACGATGTTTCGCAAAAGCGCTGAGGTGAACCACTACGCCGCTCCGGCTGAGTCGGTCCCGATCACGGCCGGGCCAGCCGTACAGAACGCCGTTCCCGGCTGTTCATAGCAGCGCGACTGCCGAAAGCAATTGAGGCAGGACGGCGTCCGCACCAAACACGGAAGTGTGCAACTGCGGTGGATGCACGTGCTTCGACATCAGCGAGCGCGTGCTTCCGACGTCCACTTGCGCAGCATATCCCTCAGAAGTTTGATTTCTGAAAAGAAGGCCTGCGCATCCGCGTTGCCGTGCTCCAGTGCCCACGGACCGCGGAAGCCGGCGTTCCAGGCAATGTCGAAGCAACGCTTCAGATCGTATTCTTTGTGTTCGCCGCCGGGACCAAGTTTCCGAGCTTTAAAATCGCAGGTGGCGGCCAACGGAAACGCCCGGGCCAGACCAGTATACCGGACGTCATTGCCGGACCAGTTCCCCGTATCGACGCCCGCGGAAATGTTGTGCCCAATCGCCTTCAGCAGCGACGGCACGGAATCGGGATCACTCTGCATCCAGCCAAAATTCTCGACCAGCATCATGACATCACGTTCGGCAGCGTATTCACACAACTCGCGGTAGCTGGCCACATGGATGCCCATGTCGGGCTTCTGTGATTGCGGCAACGGTCGAGCCCAGCGGCAGCCCAGATGTGAGGCGATGTCGATCGATCGTTTGTACTCGGCCAGCGCCTGCTGGCGAACGTCCTTTTGCGGACTGTTCATGTCGATGCCACGTTGATTCATCTTTAGATTCGTGAGCACGCAGCCGTACGTGTCAGCAGCCGTCCGCAGCAGGTCCAGGTATTTGTTGTCAACTTCCGCGAAGTCAGGAAACGACGACGTGTTCAGATCAATCACGCGCAGATCAAGCTCCTCGCGCATGATCTTCGGCAGCTGTAGCAATGTGAATCTGCCTTTTCTTCGCGAGGTGGTCAACTGAGCTGCAGCTGACGCAGTTACGATGCCAATGGCATCATCGAGCTCTGACGGTCCTTTCGCCTGATGCGCCTCTGCCACGATCGAAGGGGCTGCCATGACCGTTGCCCCCGCCAATGCCACGCCGCCGCGACGCAGGAGTTCCCGCCGACTCAGTTTGCCCGTGACACTCTGCAGAAGATTCGATTGGTGCATGGCTGACCCCGGATTCAGGTTCACATGGTGTGCGACGGCACGGGCGAGTACGTCCATCGCGTTATCACAACTCCGCAATGATGAGCTCGCGACGAACGCCCCGCAAGTCCATTTCAAATTCAATGTTCCGAATCGGTGGCCGCGAATAAAACCATTGAATGCCAACTCGCGCGGCGTCCGGGATTCCCGCGATAATCACATGTTCCAAACGCGGATGCTGGACAGAGGTTGTTCGCTGGCCCCCAATCGATCCAGACGGGTCCGCATGATGTCCACAACGCATCTCGCTTTCTCCTGCAGCGCGGCTTCGCTGGTTTCGCCGAAACGGACAATGTGTTGATCGCTCAATTCGCGATGGGGCAGTTCACCGCCGCCGGCAACAACAAACGTCGGGGCAGAAGAATCACTCGGTCCAACGAATGAAAAACCGTACAGCAGTGTTTCGTTCGGCGGATTTACAACTGGTGCCACGTTTGTACGAGCAATCGGGTTTTCCTCGTTCACCAACACGTTCCACTCTTCCAGCAATGCCCGATACTGCTTATTGAAGTCAATGAATCCGCTCATCGGATGAGGTTCAGGACATCTCAGTTCCACGCCACAGAGGCAAAAATGATCCAGCCCCCATTGCTCAAGATATTCTCTGACACCAATCAGCCCCTGTCGCCACGGCACCGGGCTACTGAGAGTCGCGTGGACGATTTCTCGGCCGGGGACGGTGATCACGCCGGACGAATAGGGGGCGATCCCCTGAAGAAAATGATAGCCGCCGCGAACGTTCAATATTAATTGTGATGCCATTCGCATCTCCTGTGATTTTGCATTGGCCGACGGCCTGGAAGGCCATCACACCAGAAAGTTACAACCACTCGTCGAGGATTTCCTGCAACGACACGCCTGATGGATTGTCCATAAACGCGGTCAGCTGCGCGGCCAGCAATTCCACGACGGGCAATGCTTCGGTGGCCTCTGGTGTCGCGGGCACCACCGCTGCCGGCAACCAGTTGACGACATCTTCGATTCCAGCGCCATCGATCGCTGACGTTTCGACGATTCTGGTTGCCGCCGCCATCTCGGGCGACGGCGCAGGATTGTCACGTGACAGATCTGTTTTGTTCCAGAGAATCGCAGTCGGACAGGCGGAAGGAACGGCACCCAGCAACTCAGCATCAGCATCCGTCCAGCCGTTCTGTGAATCGACCACCAACAGGCAGGCGTCGCAGTTAGCAACGCAATTGCGAGCAGACTCGACCCCGACCGTCTCGATGTCGTTGCTGGTTTCTTGGCGAATACCGGCCGTGTCGACCAGCAGGAAGGGCCAGCCCCCCAGGATGACTTCGACTTCGACAAGATCCCGCGTCGTGCCCGGCTGGTCAAAGACAATTGATCGTTCGTACCCGATGATTGCATTCAACAGGCTGGACTTACCCGCGTTCGGCTGGCCGATGACGGCCACGCGCCAGGGCGTCATCAGATGAGTGGCAAAGGCACGCCATCGCAGACAGTTGTGCAGCAGAGCAGCAGTCTCGTCCGCATCTTCCTGTATTGACAGCGTCGTCAGGTATCGACGTAACACGCCGTTGTACTGCGCCAGCAGAAATGAGGCCGTGCTGCGCGTGCGACACTTCAGCAGCTGCTCTAGAATGGCCCGCTCAAGACGTCCTTCAGTGGCTTTGTCGGGGTACTCTGTCAAGACTGGATCGGACGGTCGGTCGGTCGATGTCAGCTGTCGTGAAATACGCTCAACCGCAGCGTCGCCCCCGTGACAATGGACCTCCCAGTCGTTGTCACTGACCCGCACGACGACAACGTCTTCGCCGTCCCACATCCCGTACAGGATGCGTCCAACGGCGGCTTGTGACGGCAGCATGCCGTTGGCAGCCCGAAAGCAGGAATCGAATCGGTCGCACGTTTCCTGCCCCGTAATGTTCACCCTGGTCACGGCGACGGCACCGCGGCCGGGAGCGGTCAGTTGCGTGACGTTTGTTTCACCGTTCATTGGCCGGTCGTCCGATCTACGATGGACGGCGTGCCGGACGGTTTGACTCGCCGAGCGAATACCTTATCGGCGGACGTGGCGTAGAGCGTGCGAAAGTCAGGGCCGCCGAACACGACGTTCGACAGAAACGCTGCCTGCGGTTTGCTGATGGAACCGCCCAGGCGCCCGGTGGGGTCAAACATCTGCACGCCAACGGAGGTCGCGACATACAGTCGACCGGCGTCATCCACGGTCATGCCGTCGGACCTGGGTTCAGTCTCCCCAAAAGTCGTCTGCAACGGCGAGTAGTAAGCAGCACCGAACTTCAGACCGCCATCCGTTTCAACTCGGAACGTCCGCAGCACCGGTGAATTCCCATCCGTCACGACAAGTGTCGCTTCGTCCTGCCAAAGAATGATTCCATTGGGTCGAAACCCTTCCGCAACTTTCTGCGGCTTGTCGGTAGATCCATACTTCACCAGCCAGACCGAGTTCGATTTTGGAGACGTGACATAGATGTGCCCTTTACGACTGACCACAAGGTCGTTGGCCGATGGCAGATCCGCCAGGACCTCAAAGGATCCATCAGGCTCATACGCGACCACCTGTTTTGCCTTGTTCAGGCAGCCGAACAACAGTCCGTTGGGACCGAACATCAATCCACTGGTGCCCCCAGCATTCTCCGCGAACACTTCCGCTTTTCCGTCTTCTCTCAGCCGAAACACGCGGCCGCTGGGTACGTCGGAAAAATACAGTCGGCCGTTCCTGTCGACGGCGGGGGCTTCCGTAAATTTGAATCCTTCCGCGACCAGACGCCACGGCGCATCGTCAAGCAGTACCTGCGTCAACGGCATGTCCTGCGCTGCAGCATGATTGGTGCACAGCACACCCACGAAACAACACGCAGTCCAGAGGCGACCCAACTCGACCGGAAACGAAACGCATGTCATCTTTGAAGTGCCTTTGCAGGACAGAAGTGGAACGGCTCACGACGTAATGGTCGCCGCAATCGTCCATTTGTTCAATCCAACGCCCATGTTGTGTCGCGTAAGGGGGCAGTCACGGATTGTGGTATCGAACTGGTGGGTGGCCGGTGGCTGGACTGAGCCTGCGAAGGAAGCCCCGGGGTTTCACTCGTCCCTCACTCCAAGCACCGGCCACCCCTCCCGGCTTCACAACATTCCGTGACTGCATCCGCTGTGTAGCCATAGAACCGGAGTGGTTTCTTGACGTCGCTGTTTAAATCGCACACAGTAGGTGCGTCATAGTCGAGCTGACCACATTTTTCGCGAAAAGAGAACATCGATGCACCGTTTTCTGCTTATTCTGCCACTCCTCATCTCGACGGCATGGGCGGCCCCGCCCACAGTCAGCCGCTGGGAAAAGAGCGTCCAGCAGTTCGAGAAACAGATGAAGGACGGCGACTCCAAACCCGGATCCGTGCTGTTTATTGGCAGTTCCAGCATTCGAAAGTGGGATTTGCCAAAGTGGTTTCCCGGGCACACCACGATCAATCACGGCTTCGGTGGATCTGAAGTTGCGGACTCGCTGCAGTTATTTGACCGCATCGTAAAGCCACTGAAGCCGTCAATGATTCTGATGTATGCCGGGGACAATGATATCGGCAAGGGCAAGACCGCCGAAATCGTCCACGCTGACTTTCAGAGTTTCGCCAAACGGGTGAAAACGGACCTGGCTCCTGGAACCAAACTCGCCTTCATTGCCATCAAGCCCAGCATCAAACGATGGTCCTTAGCTGGCGAGATGGCCAAAGCCAATGCGCTGATCGCTGGAGACTGTGCAGCGGATGATCAGCTGCAGTACGTCGACATCTGGAGCCCGATGCTGGGACAGGACGGCAAACCGATGGCGGATCTATTCATTAAGGAGATGTGGACGGCTGTCGTCACAAAGCTGCTTCCAGCACCGACAATCGCTGTTGACGACGGCCTTTCCGGTCGCACACTGCTGTTTCACACTGACTTTGAGGACCAGAATATCGACCGTTTCGAACCCACAGACGCCACGGCCTGGAAGTTGTCGGAACAGGACGGAAACCACTTTATTTCGCTGACGAAGAAACGCAGCAAATATACTCCACCCGTTCGATCTCCCTACAACCGAGCACTGATCAAGGATTTGAAGGTCGACAGTTTCGTTCTGGATGTAAGACTGCAATCCACGATTCCGGATTATAATCATCGCGATTTGTGCCTGTTCTTCGGGTACCAGGACAATGCTCATCTGTACTACGTGCACCTGGGCAAACGTACGGACGACCATGCCAACCAGATCTTCATTGTGAATGACGAACCCCGAACAAAGATTTCCACAAAGACCACTGCTGGTATTCCATGGAACGACGACTGGCATCATGCCAGAATTGTGCGGAACGCTGAGACCGGATCGATTGAAGTGTTCTACGACGACATGCAGACGCCTGTCATGACGGCCACCGACACAACCTTCGGCACAGGCCGAGTCGGCGTGGGTTCCTTCGACGACACCGGTAACTTTGATGATATCAAAGTCTTTGGTGCGAAGTCCGGCAAATAATTCCATCGAAAAGCGGGGCTGCGAGTTTCGTTGTACGCGAATCTCGACGTTGCACGGCCGCACCTGCAGCCATCTACGGGCGAACCACCGGGGCTTCCTTCGTAAGCTCAGTCCAGCCCCGGCCACGCATCACGCAGTCACGGCGATTCTCAACTGCACCCATTTGATACCACTCGATCCAATACGGTTTCAGAACCAGGAAGAAGCACTACAATCACCGATTGATAGTGATTTTTCGTTCCATTGTCTGAAACTGAACTCATGGATTTCCTGCAACTGGCCGGGAAAAACATTCTGGTTGTGGGAGTCGCCAATCGCAAGAGTGTAGCGTGGCTCACCGCAAAAATGCTGCGCGAAGCGGGGGCGAACGTGCTGTTCTCCGTCCGCTCCGAAGAACGTGCTGCTACCGTCCGAAAACTGGCGCCGGATGCTTCGGTCTTCATCTGCGACGTCGAACATCAGGACCAGATCGACAGTTTGGGACAGCAGGTGGCCGCGGAAGTTAAGACGCTGCACGGCATCGTTCATTCGGTGGCATACGCAGATTATTCTGCGGGCTGGCTGCCGTTTCACGAAACGCCGCGAGCGGCCTTCCTGCAGGCGCTGGACATTTCGTGTTACTCGCTGGTCGCACTGGCGAACGCGTTCAAAGATCTGCTGGATCCGGAAACGGGCAGCGTCGTATCGATTTCAATCTCCACCACGCGAATGGCCGCCGAAAACTACGGCTATATGGCACCGGTGAAAGCTGCGATGGATTCTTCGATCTGCTTTCTGGCGAAGTCGTTTTCGAAGTTCTCCAGCGTTCGCTTCAACGCCGTCTGTCCGGGACTGCTGAAGACATCCGCCTCGGCCGGGATTCCGGGCTACGTTGACAGCTATCTGTTTGCGGAAAAGGCGACTCTGCGAAAAAAAGCCGTGCAGACGGACGAAGTGGCAGCAGCTGTCGCGTTCATGCTGAGTCCCAGATCATCGGGCATTAATTCCCAGGGCATCGTGATCGATGCCGGAATGGGCACCAACTACTTTGACGACGAGCTGGTCCATGACGACGATGGATCAGCCTGACACAACTGCAGAACGCACGCCTGGGGTTCCAACTCCAGTGGAGTCCCGGTGGCTGATTGCGCTGGTATTCGTCGGCATCACGCTGCGGCTGCTGGTGCTTTTGTTTCGTGGCGACGATCTGAAGACCGACCCGGATGTGTACGTCGGTATCGCTCAGACGATCGTCGACGGCAACGGTCTCTGCGTTCCGGGAAGTGACCAACCAACAGCCTTTCGTCCGCCCGTGTATCCGCTGTTGCTGGCCGGCTTGAATCTGGCAGGTCTGAAGTTTACTCACGCTGCCGGATTGATCAATCTGGTGTCCGGCGCAGTGCTGATTATCGGCAGCTGGTGGATGGCGCGGGTGATCGGTCTTTGCGGCCGATGGCCGGCATTCGCGGCTGCAGCTGCGGCCCTGGATCCGCTGCTGCTCAGATACACTGCATTGCCGATGACGGAGAGTATCAGTGCCGGACTGTTGACGGTCGCCATGCTGCAGATTCTCAAGCTGTCCGCTGAACAGTCCGCTTCCACAGCGACAGTGGCTGACTCATGGCCGCGGTTGACGTGTTTCAATAGCAGAACGGCTGCCCCCACGAGCCAGAACCGGTTCCGTCAATTTGTAAACTGCTCTAACACAACACCACGAATAAAGACGGCCACCGTGGCTGGCTTGTGTTTCGGGCTGGCGGGACTCTGTCGGCCGGTCGTTTTTGTGATGTGCGCTGTGGTGACTCTGGCCTTGTTGCTGGCTGTCATGCGGCGTCAGGGACGGACCACGCGTGGGCAATCTGACACCAGCCCGGATGGCCAGGACCGCCGTCTCGGGTTTGTTCGTCCGGCATGCCTGGCTGTTCTGCCCGCCGTCGTTGCTGGAGTGGTGGTGTTGCCCTGGATTGTTCGCAATGCCGTTCAGTTTGGTGATTTTATTCCCGCGACGACTCACGGAGGCTACACGCTGTTGCTGGGCAATAATCCGGTATTTTTTACCGAAGTCGTCACAGCTCCGGGGCAACCGGCGTGGCAGGGCGAAAGTCTCGATCGCTGGCAACAGGAAATCCTGGCCGACATGGTTGCAGACGGTGTCGAGCCCCGCAACGACGTGGCCATCGACAAATGGAACTACGACCGAGCTGTTCGAAACATCAGGCAGCAGCCCGGCGTCTTTTTGCAAGCCTGTCTGCTGCGGTGGAAACGATTCTGGGCTTTGCAACCTTCGGTCACGGAAACAGAGTTGCCAGTGTTGACGGCAACCGCCGTGGCAATATGGTACGGAGTCCTGTGGTTAGGGCTGGGCGGAAGTCTTTTCTGTGCGGACTTCCGTCGCTCTGGTCATATACAGCTGCTGTGGTTGGCGATATTATCTTTTCTGCTGCTGCACACGTTCTACTGGACGAATACCAGGATGCGGGCACCATTGACCGGGATCATCGTTGTTCTGTCTGCGGTCGGATGGGAAGCAGTTTTTCGTCGTTTATCCAGGGGTCGCGACAACACGGCCGTTGAGGCAAAGTCGAGCTGACGCTCGAATATAAATGGTTCGTTTCTGTTGGTCGCTGCGGGGATGCCGACAAGACGGACTTTGGTTTATCCGAAAGTCTTTTATCAATGATCTGTATTTCTCTGACACCATCCTCGCGGACTCTCGCGCCGGCCGATCTGCTGAATGCATCGCGCAAATGCGATATGATCGAACTGTGCCTGGACAGTTTCCTCAAGACACCGGACATCGCCTCCCTGCTGAAGTTGTGCGACAAGCCAGTCATAGTGTCCTGCCGACGTCGCAAGGACGGTGGCAACTGGAGCGGCACAGAAGACGAACGCATGCAGTTGCTGCGCAACACGATCGTGGCGGAGCCGGAATATGTGGAACTGGATCTGGATATTGCAGAAAAAATTCCGCGGTTTGGCAAAACCAAACGAGTGATCAGTTACACGAGTCTGAATCGTCCGTTGTCAAAAATCGACGACATTTTCGAACAGTGCTACAAGGCCAAGGCCGACGTGGTGAAGTTCACCTGGCCTACGGACGACCTGGATGCCGCGTGGCCATTGCTGGCGGCCGTGACTCAGGCCCGCGAGCTGCCTGTGGTTGGGCAGGGAATTGGCGCATCGGGGCTGACATTTTCGCTGCTTGGTCGAAAATATGGTTCGCCCTGGATCTACGCGGCTTTGGAACGCGGCATGGAAGCCTACGACGGTCAGCCGACCGTTTGGCAGCTGGAGGAAGAGTATTGCATACGAGACATTGACAAGAAGACGCGATTCGTCGGCGTCGTCGGGCTGGGCGCAGCAGAAAACACCACTGTGCGAGTTCTGAACGCCGCGTTTCACGAGCTCGATAAGCCTATTCGCTGCCTGCCTTTATTGCCGGGCAGCATGGACAAGCTGCAGAAGCGGCTTGGCATCATGAAAATCAACGCCATGCTGGTGGATCCGCTGTATTCCGGTGATCTGAGTGGGATGTGTACTCCCAGCGACGAGCTGTCACAGCAGTCCGGGTACATGGACGTCGTGCTTGAGGGCAAGAAGGGCTGGGTCGGACGGACAACACTGATGGAAGCGGTCGACAGGATGACGTCAGCGTTGAAAGATGAAAAATGGACGGAAGGTCGAGCAACGACCGTCTTTGGTTGTGGACCTATTGCACTGGCTGCGGCGCACTATCTGTCTGGCAGAAACGCAGCCGTCAGTATTGCAGCGCCATCGGACAATGCTGGCATGTCAGCGGCTAAGAAGGCTGAAGTCAGGCATATCCCCTGGGGCGCAATTCAGCAGACTGCGACAGACGTCGTCGTTCTTGCAGGATCAGACATCAAATGTGGCACTGGGCGCGGTGAATTGAATCCGTCGCTGATCCGGGAAAAGATGGTCGTCATCGACCTGACCGCCTACCCCGGAGAATCACCATTCGCAGAAGAAGCGCATGTCCGAGGAGCTGCCTACATCAGTCCGTCGGGAATATTTGCACGGCAATTACAACTGCAATTCAAAATGCTGACGGGCATGGACCTGCCACCAACCGCCTTCAAGAAAGGACTGGAACAGGCATAGCGTTGCGTCAGTCCTGCGTCATAGTGTGCCCAGTGCCTTGACGCTCAAAAAAGCACAGGCAGAGCCAGTGGCACACAACTCCCTCATTTCATGACTGACAAAGCATTGGGCGTCCACGGGAAAATGACACCGGACTGACCACTGGATCGCTTGCCTATTGATGTCGGACTTGCCAATCATTGATGCTGTTATTCAACCACAACGCAGCCGGCAACCGAATTTCGCGACCTTGCTTCGGTGTGTCGCGGTTACCTGCCTTATTGTTCTGCTGCGTGCTGGTGATGAAGCCCGCACTGCGGAGCGTCTGACGGACTCGACTTTTGTCGTCGACGTTGAACTGGTGTCCGATGCTGCATCCGACGTCGCCGACGTCACCTCCCTGGGCCGCGGTCTGTGGCTGTTACGCGACGCCAACGAAGATTCCGTCCGATTCGCTGCGTTAACGCTTCCGGATGCCGTGGCTGTCATCGGTTACCGCGGCCCCAGCAACATTCTGTTGATCCTGAACCAGCAGTCGCAGGTCGTCGCCGCACAACTCGTCAATAGTGACGACACTCCGGAACACGTCGACGCTATTCTGAAGGACGAATTCTTCTTTCAGCAGTTTAACGGCTGGACACTGGGCCATCCCGACAGCTTTGCCGACATCGACGCGACCAGCGGTGCCACGTTGACGAGTCTGGCGATTGCAGAAGGTATCGCTGTGCGGTTGGGCGGCGAAAAACCGTCCCTCCGGTTCCCGGACGACTTAAGTGCAGTGGACCTGATGAATTTGTTCGACGTACCGGCCGGACTGAGGGTCATTCCGATAGATGGTATTGAAGCCAAAGTTGTTGATGGCACTGGCAACGAGATTGGGCGTCTGATTCGCACCGGTCCATTGATCGACTCGCTGGGCGGATACCAGGGGCCGAGTGAAGTTGTCATGTTTCTGGACGCTGACGGCAACACTCAACAACTGGCCCTGAGACGGACCTATGACAACAAGCCGTATGTTGACTATCTGAATGACGAACCGTGGTTCTGGAGTACATTTCAGGAAAAGAATCTTCGGCAGCTGGCAGCGATGGATCTCGCAGAAGAACAGGTGGAAGGTGTTTCCGGAGCAACGATGACCAGCATGGCGGTCGCCGAAACGATTATCGTCGCAGCTCGTAAATACGAAGAACGACAGTCCGCGGTGGCAACCGAACTTCAGCGTCGCAGTATTCACTGGAGTCGTCACGACACGGGCACGGCATTCGTTCTGGTCGCAGCCATCGTGATTGGTATGACTCGGCTGCGAGGATCGCGACGGGTTCGAATCTGCTGGAACATATTCCTTGTTGGCTACTTCGGCCTCGTCACCGGAAATCTGATTTCTCTGGCCTTCGTCATGGGTTGGGCCGCGAAGGGATTTGCATGGCGACTGGCTCCCGGACTGGCCGCCGTACTTCTCGTCAGTTTCATTCTTCCGGTTGCGACCAAACGCAATCTGTACTGCAGTCACATCTGCCCTCACGGGGCCGCTCAGCAGCTGGTGAAAGGTCGCATCAGGTGGAAGAACGGGATCTGGTGGCTGCGCCGGTTGAAGTGGCTGCCGGGCATGACTTTGGTGGCCGCTGTCGTCGTGACAATGCTGGGACTCGACTGGAATCTGGCCGCGTGGGAACCCTTCAATGCTTACATCTGGTACGTTGCGGGCGCCAGTAGCATCATTCTGGCTGTGGCATCGCTGCTGCTTTCCGCCGCCGTGCCCATGGCTTACTGCCGCTACGCCTGCGCAACAGGCAGGCTTTTGGAGTACGTCCGTCGTTCCGCCCGTTCCGACGGATTTTTGCTGGCAGACGGCGTGTTGCTGTTGCTGGTGCTGTTGGCGTTGCTCCTGGTGATGTCCTGGTGAGCTACAGGCAAAGAAGGATCTCGACACGGGTGGTTCTGTTCGCGACTACAGAAGAGCGACGGTTGAGCAAAGCCTGACCAGATCAGCTTCCGAGTCACTTCCCCTGAGAAGGGTTCAACTTGCCACCAGAAAAATTTACCAACGATCCTGAAGCGAATCCGTATCTCGCTCCCGGCAAAGTCGATGGACCGACAGAGCGAAACACCCGCGTGCCCCGATCGTGGCTCCTGAGGGGAGTGGTTCTGTTTCAAGTATTGTTCTACGCGGTTTTCGTTCTGTTCTTTGCCTTCGTCGGCATTGTCACGCTGTCGGTAGCACCGATCACGGCTCGAATGGATGAGATTGTGCTCATGCTGATAGCTGTTGCGGCATGTCCCTTCGTAGCCTGGTTCATGATGCTGGAGATCAGAGGCCTGCTGTACACCGTCGTTGAACGTGAACGCTTGTTAAGTGCCTTTTCGATGCTGTCGACAATTGTCCCTGTCGGATTATCGGCGTTCTGGTTCTACGAGTATCTGGCCTTCGGTTCCTTTGGGGCGAACGCCGTTCCCGGCGTCTTCGCTCTCCTGTTTGCCACGTTCTGGTTTGCGGTCAGCTTTGGACGTTGGAAAGCGACAGGACGTTGAAGATGCAAAACACTGCACCGTGGTCACTCAGTACGTCTACCACCAATGATGGCTTAGTCGCTCCATTGACAAAAACTTTCACCGTTCGGTCTTTGACGACGATCTTCACGTGCAGCCAGGCATCCCCATCTGGCGCTGGATCAATCGGCTTCTCGAACTGGCCTGGTTTTTCCTTGCGTAGTTTTTGCCATGTCCATTTTGGATGAGAGACATACTGAACAGCATGCGATCTACTGTCAGCGTCAGCGGCGCGAAAATTAAATGGCCGAAAATAGACGGCGTCATGAGCCTGCTGATTGACCACTCGAACGGCCACGCCAACAAAACCGCTCGCCCACGGCCGACTCTTGCCTTTCGCGTCGAACTCGATTGTTCCCGTCCTGAAGTCAACTCCGTCGAGCCAAAGGACGTTCTGTTTGCTATTGAACTCAAGCGCTGCCGCTCCGTCCCGGTCAATCAGTTTCGCCGCCTTGAAGTTGCCTTTCCAGCCCTTACCTTCGGGAACCGCCCGCAGATCAGGTGTCAGTTCCTGCGCATTGGTAAAACGGCTGCAGCAACAGGTCAGAAGGACGATGACAACACTCATTCCAACGCTTTCTGTCTTCACGATATTTCCTCCTCTTGTGCTTCGGCACTTATCATTTGGAGTTTCCTGTCAAACGATGAGAGTATCATCAGAACGGCAGGGATGCAGGCTTGATAACGGTTATTGAATTAAGCCACAGAGCCCAGTGGCTGGCAGCGTGTCCCCGGAAAATGTACGCGCCGGCGTCGTCAGATGCCAGCAGGGCAATCATTTGTCCGTCATCCCTTGTCTCTTGTCAGCGCCTACAAAAGAACAACGACCCAGTGTTCACCACGTGAACACGGGTCGTTGTCCCCGAAACAGGAGTCCGGTTTTGTCAGTGTTGAAGGCGGAGGGATGAAGGCTGAATCTGTCGAGGAGGTAATCGATGTGGGTGGCATCGAATCGACAGTCAGCATTCACCCATCGGTCTTCAATATTTTCAGGTCGCCTGTTTTGAATTGAGTTTGCAGGAAGACGTCTGTCTTGGTCGCATCATTGAATGTGCCGATCAGCGGTGGTGAGAGCGTTTTTCACCGCGTGGTCGTGAGTCGCAGCTGATGTCGCCGCTGCTATCACATTCGTCCCTGTAGTCGTTGAATTCGCTGCCGAAGACATGGCCCTTCTAGCCCTTGGCCAGTGAGTAGCAGTAACTCTGGTTGATCGAGCCGATGGCGGACCCCAGGTCTTCCAGTTCCTGGTTCACGCCATAAGACAGTTCGGTCAGTCCAACAATGACTCCCAGAACCAGAATTGTGCCAACGAGTACGATTTCGGCGGAAACGATGAATCCATTTTCGTCAGTGGCCAGTGCGTTAAAAATTTTCATCTTTGCTTTTCCTGTTTCGTTTGGTGACTGTTTGTTTCTATCAGGCGGACTTCGGTGAGTTCCGCTTGACTGTTTTTCTATAAAGCATGGTGAATGCCAAACGTGCCAGGATGACAAGATTTGTTAGCGCATTATTCGTCCGTTCTTGCTTTAACATGGTTTGCAGTAAAGGTTTATGGTTATTTTGTGCCAGCTGGGAAATGTAAAGTCGTCTGAACGTCGTTGACAAAGTCACGTTTCGGAAACTCAACGTCATGTTGCTTCGGCAACGATATGGTGACTTTGGGGGACAAAGCAATGCGTGGCCCCGCGTTTCGCTGACTGTGGTAACAACTGTGCGTTGTTCTGTGGAGCACCCACTGTGCTCGCATAGCGTGTCAGGCATTTTTTGTGTGTCTTGTGGGCCGTTTGAGCCCCGCAGGCCCGTGACCGAGCACAGCGCTGTTCCGTCACGACGTCTGTAATGCATAGCGTAGGGGCCGCTGTGCGGACCGTTGTATAGAATCGAATCTCTCTGGACCGCTGCTTAAGTTGTTTTGGTCCGCACAGCGGACCCTACAGGGCTTCAAAACCATTAATGTTCACTGACATCACACTAATTGTTTCCCGGACGTTGTCGCTGAACTTAGCGAACCAGTCTCGTGAACGGTGCACGTTACCTGGGGTTGCGATGTCACCGGACGACAGCTGAGATGGCGACGTCGTCATCGCGGTGGTCGCTCACCCGGCTCAGGGAATACCAGCCGAGCTTCCGTTCACTTCCACTGACTTCAGCGGAGACGTGACCAGGTCAATCACTGCAGGTGCATCTCGGCGTTGCAACGTTAGAATGTCGGCCTTCACGGCACCGGGCTGGACGTCCCGGCCGATCCCGTTTGGCGCAAAGAGAAGTCGCACTGAGTATGGTCTACCTGAGCTGCATCATCGCGTATCTCATTCTGTTAGGTGGGATTGCGGTGTGGAAGTCCCGTGACGTGAAGGACCACAGCGACTTTGCCGTGGCGGGCAGGTCACTTTCGCCGTGGATGATGGTCTGCACGATGCTGGCGGTGTGGATCGGGACAGGATCCATCGTTGGCAATGCCGAGCAGACCTACGATGCCGGGATGGCAGCGATGTTGCTGCCCATTGGCACATTCGCCGGCATGGCTCTGCTGTCGTTAATCGCGTCAAAAGCCAGAAACGTTGAGGCGACCACGGTGCCGGAAATCATCGAACGGCGTTTTGGTCCACTGGCACGTAATCTTGCGCTGGTGTCGCTGGTAGTCGCCTATATGGTGATCGTCAGTTATCAATTCAATGCCGGCGGTGCCGTTCTGGAAGTGATCGTCGGCGACAAATCGATTCTGACCGCGCAGACGGCCACGCTGATCGCAGCGGCATTCATCATCAGCTACGCGGCATTGGCTGGTCTGATGAGTCTGGCATGGATGGATCTGGTCACCGGCAGCATCATCATGCTGACGATGTTGATCGCCTGCCCGGTTTACTGGTTCAAGGCGGGCGGATGGGCGGGCATTGAAGCTGCGTTTGTGGCCGACGGACGCCCGTCGCACACGAGTTTGTGGGGCGTCTATTCACCAACGCAACTGATCAATTTTATTCTGCCCGTGTTTCTGCTGGTGTTGGGCGACGCGAATCAGTATCAGCGAATTTTTGCGAGTCGTAGCGCCAAAGGTGCAAAGACTGCCGTGACCATGATGGTCTTCATAGCGTTTGCAGTCGAACTGCTGATTATCATCTGTGCGTGGATGGCCAGCAGCATGACTCCGGATCCCGAACACGGCAAGTACATCCTTATTTACGCAGCTCGCCACTATCTTGCTCTGCCGCTGGGCTGCCTGTTTATGGTGACGGTTGTGGCCATCATTATCTCGACAGCAGATTCTTTTCTGCACGTTCCGGCCACCAGCGTCGTCAATGATCTGTATCTGCCGTACATCAATCCCGGGGCTTCGCAAACACGAATCGTGTGGGTCAACCGCCTGTTTGTTGTTGTCTTTGGCATCGTCGCATACGTTGTCACGTTTCTGTTTTCGGAATCGACCGGGTTCTTTCAGAAAGCGCTGTACGCCTTTACCATCTATGGCGCCTGCATCACACCGTCGCTGGTGGCAGCCTTGCTGTGGCAACGTGCAACACGACAGGGTGCCGTCGCATCGATCTGCTGTGGAGCGATTGTGACTCTTGCCTGGAACGAAGTGAGCATCATACGTGAAAGTCTGCCGACGGCGTTTGCCGACCTGGACGCCGTGCTTCCTGCCATCACGGTTTCCGTTACCATGCTGATCGTAGTGAGCCTGATGACCCGTCAATCCAATGACAAACCTGCCAGTGACGACCAACAGCCAGAGGAGACTGTGAGTGCCTGACCAGAAGATCGCGAAAATCTGTGCCGGCGTGCCGGCGATGAACAACACCCTGCTGTGGCGTATTCGCTTCATGGTCGGTGATCCCGTAGCCTTATTGGAGCTACCTAACGGTGACGGCGTGCGGTCCGTTTTGCTGCTGCGTGACATCGAGATGCACCGAGCCCGTCAATCCGCCAACGTCGATCAGGTTGGCTGCCCGGCCGACTTCACACCGGAAGGTGGATTGTCCGGCGATCGTGAGACGGCCACGGCTCAGGCGGCCGCTGAGTGTCTGCGGCGCGAGGGCATTACAGAAGTCGTTGCCGACCGCAGCCTGCCGCTGATCTTTGCCGAGTTTCTGACGCGCGCCGGAATCACCGTTCAATGCGATACGGAACTATGGGTGGGCGACCGCCGACAGAAGAGTGAAGAAGAAATCGAGCATCTGCGTCAGTCTCAACACGTGACCGAACAGGCGATGCAGTTTGCCTGTGAGATGATCGGAACTGCAGAAGCTGGATCCGGTGGCGTTCTGTTCAAAGAGAATCAACCGTTGACTTCGGAACGAGTCCGCATTGCCGTGGACCATTTTCTGATGGACAAGGGTTTCACTAACCCCAGGTCGATCATCGCAGGCGGACCCAACGGAGCTGACTGTCATGAAGTCGGTGCGGGCGAACTGCTGACGGGGCTGCCTGTGATTGTCGATATCTTCCCGCGCAGTCGCAGCACTTTGTATTGGGGCGACTGCACTCGCACGGTGGTGCACGGTGACATTCCCGACGAGATCAGAAAGATGAATGAAACCGTACGCAAAGCCAAGTCAGCCGGAGTGAACGCCGTTGCTCCGGGTGTGACGGGCGAGCAGGTGCATCGTGCCACGATTCAGGTCATTCAGGACCAGGGATTCAGCGTGGGCCTGCCCGATGATCAAGCGCCGGATTCTTACTGTGCGATGACGCATGGCACAGGACATGGTGTGGGTCTTGACGTCCACGAACCGCCGCTGCTGGACATGAAGGGCCCAAAACTGCTTGTGGGAGATGTGCTGACGATCGAACCTGGGCTGTATCGTCGAGACATGGGCGGAGTCCGCGTTGAGGATATGGTTGTTGTGACGAAAGACGGATGCATCAATCTCAACACACTCAGCGAAGAACTCACCTGGATCTGATTATGCCTCTGAGCTGCAAGACAATGGCGATCACAGCCATCGCACTGTGGCTGGCCACACAATCGCTGTCCGGACACGAGCCCACGACGGACAGCGAGTTCGAGAAAGTCGGCGAACAGTATATTGACCAGTTCGCGGCATATTCGCCCATCGCCGCGACGAGTGTGGGAGATCATCGCTTTGACCGTCAGCTGGACGAAATCAGCGACGCTGCTCGGGCAGATCGCACCCGGTGGATCCGCAGCGTGATCGACAGACTCGCGCAGATCGACGCGTCCCGGCTGTCTCGCAGTAACCAGGTTGATTACGCACTGTTGAAACACTCGTTGGAAGGAATGGAACTGGAATCCACTCATCTATACCGCATTGGCGGGGGATTCCATTTATGGCCTGATGGCTCGTGATTTCGCACCGCAGCGTGAACGACTCAATAACGCCGCCCGGCGACTGGAGCAGTTTCCCCGGTTTCTTGAACAGGTGCGGGGCACGTTGGACGTCCAGCGAGTGCCGATGCTGCACGCCAAAACTGCCGCGGCTCAGAATCGCGGTGTCCTGAAGACCATCGACAATATGGTTCGCCCGCTGACCGGCGAGCTTCCGGAAATCGAACGAAAACGACTCATCCGTGTCATTGCTGTGGCCGAACAGGCGATCGGTCAGCATCAGCGGTGGCTGGATTCGGAACTCGTGCCAAAGGCAAAGGGCAGTGTCCGGCTGGGCATCCAGCTGTACGAAAAGAAGCTGGCGTTCGCACTCAACTCGCCACTCAGCCGCGAAGAGATTCGTGACCTTGCTGGCCGGCGTGTCGAGGAGCTTCACGAACAGATGTATGAGATTGCGCAGGAGCTGTATCGCGAGCAGTACCCGCTGACTGACTTCCCAGAGGCTCCTTCAAATGCGTTCCGTCGTTCGGTGATCCGCTTTGGGTTGGAGATGGCTTACGCGGACGCTCCGAAGGCCGACCAGATTGTCTCAACCGCCAGAGAATCCGTCGTGATGGCCACTGATTTTATCCGTCAGAAGGGCCTGATCACGCTCATGCCCGATCCGCTCGAGATCATCATCATGCCGGAATTTCAACGTGGCGTTTCGGTGGCCTATTGCGATGCACCGGGCCCACTGGAAACCGGCCAGAAAACCTTCTATGCCGTGTCACCGATTCCCGCAAACTGGACTCAGAAACAAACTCAATCACACCTGCGTGAATACAACACACGCTCGCTGGATGTCCTGACGATTCACGAGGCGATGCCGGGACATTTTCTGCAACTCGCCCATGCCAATCGCTATCCGGGCAAGCTGCGACACCTGTTTCAATCGGGCGTCTTTGTCGAAGGCTGGGCCGTGTATGCCGAGTGGATGATGTGCGAAGAAGGGTTTCGAGACGATGACCCTCTGCTGAAACTGGTCACGCTGAAGTGGTACCTGCGGGACGTGACCAACGCCATTCTGGACCATGCGGTGCATGTGGATGGCAGTTCACGAAGCGCCGGGATGCGGCTGATGGTGGAAGACGCGTTTCAGGAAGAACGCGAAGCGGCCGGCAAATGGACACGGGCTCAACTGACGTCCGCTCAGTTGTCCACGTATTTTGTCGGATACCTTGAACACGTGGCTCTGCGTCGCGAGGCAGAACAGAAATGGGGTGATGGTTTCGACCTGAAGACGTATCACGACCAGGTTCTGTCTTTCGGGTCGCCCTCACTAAAGTTCGTCAGAGCCTTATTGCTGGACCAGGCAATTCCTGTGCCCCGGAATTCGAATCCTGCGTCACGCCAGGTCCCGTAGTGCAGCGAGCAATCGATCGACTTCTGCCAGCGTGTTGTAATGGACGATCCCGACGCGGATCATTCCGTCGGGCTCCAGACCAAGTCGTTCGGTCAGCGGCAGAGCGTAGTAGTTCCCGTGCCACACAAACAGTCCCTGCTGCCCGAGTTGCTCGGCGATCTCTGCTGGCTTTTGGCGGGAATGAGTGATCGAGATCGTGGGCAGTCGCTCCGCCTGTCGAAGTGGGTCGGCGATTCCCCACAAACGGAACGCTTCGAGCGAACGCAAGCCATCAATCAGGTGCCAGATCAGTGGCTGCTCATAATCAGTGATCGCCTGGTACGCCTGCTTAAGTGCGGCACGCCGCGGCAGAGATTCATCGCCCGCCACCGTACGACCGAGCGTGGCCAGGTAGTCGATTGCTGCCAGCGTTCCGGCGATGCACTCGTGATTCTGTGTGCCTGTCATCCACTTTCCCGGCAGCGCGTCCGATGCGGGACGCAGCTTGTACGCCGTCAGTTCTTCCAGCAGCGGCCGTCGGCCCCACAGGATGCCCACATGCGGACCGAAGAATTTGTAGGCAGAACAGGCCAGGAAGTCGCAACCAAAGTCATTGACATCAATAAGACTGTGCGGAGCAAAGTGTACGGCGTCCAGAAATGTCAGAGCACCCGCCATGCGAGACAGTCGGCAGATTTCTTTCACGGGATTGACCGAACCGACCGCGTTGGAAGCACAACCGACCGCGACCAGCCGCGTGCGGTCGTTCAATTTCGCTTTAAAATCGTCCATGTCCAGTGTGCAGTCCGTGGGGTCAATATCGATGTACCGCACCGTCGCTCCAGCATCGGCCGCAGCCAGCACCCATGGTGTGAAGTTGGCGTCATGATCAAGTCGGCTGACGATGACCTCGTCTCCAGGGCTCCACGTGCGGCCGAGAGCCCGGGACAGCGACAGTGTCAGCGTCGTCATGTTGGGACCGAATGAGACCGTGTCGGGATCATCGCTGCCCAGAAAATCGGCAGTCGCCTGATGTACGGCCGCAAGCACGACATCGCTCTCGCGACTGGTCGGAAACAGACCTTCGTGATTCGCGTTGTGCTGCACGAAGTACCGACTGACCGCATCGATCACGCATAGTGGAACCTGAGTGCCGGCCGGGCCATCAAAAAAGGCTGCGGGCTGTCCTCCAGTCTGTCGGGCAAGAGCCGGGAACTGGCTGCGAATCTCGTCAATGTGATCATGCAATGGGACAGGCATGGGCCTCGATCTCTGAAAATGCAGTTCGGGAAGAAATGAGGTAGGATGAGTCAGCACTCCCGTCTGTGTCAAAGAACACGGCGAAAATGATGTTCTTCCCCGCAAATACCTGCCGGACTTTTGAGTCCGCCGACATCTGATAGAAAGCCTGGCTCACACTCCAGTCTTAACCTGCCTGAGCCTCTCGATGCATCCCCATCCAAACGAATACAGGTAACTGGCAGCAAAGCAGGCAGCGATCACGAGTGTTGTTTCGGGGACGAGCCACGCGACGACGAGTGCTACGTTGACCAGACTGATGGCCGTGGCGGATTTTGTCAGCGAACGAATTAGATAGGGCATCCGGCAGGGCATGAGCATCGACACGGAATGTAGTGTAAACACGGCGACCAAAACGGCTTGCACGTTGAATGCATAGTCGTTGGCAATGAGCAGGACGAACAGCAGGTGACGAACCAGCTCGTTTGTCGGTGATCCGTTTCCCGCCTTCGACTCTGGAACAAGCCGCGAAACGCTGCGTAAGACGAGTGCTGCAGTTGCCGTGAGTCCGGTCAGAACAATCGCCGTTGACAGAAGATCGGCCCCGGCGGCGAGGTCTGCGTACCGCATCACCACCAGCATGACAAGGATTGTGTGCGACACAGCATCACACACGTTGTCAAGAATGGCACCGAACTGGCTTTTGATGTTCAGCTTCGCCGCCAGAATGCCATCCAGATCGTCCATGATGTTGTTGTAGACGATCAACGGGATCAGGTACTGGTAACCGTCTTTCAAAAACAGCAGACACAACGGCAGCACTCCCAGGATCGAAACGCCGTTGGCCATGTTGTTGTAAATAAGCTTCCCCAATGATCTCCTCATCGCTTTCCTCGACATGTGCGGCGCACACCTATGTGACCGCAGATCCGGTCTGACTGTCGGTTGAAACAGCCGAGTCGGGCCGCAGCACAAAGAAGTGATTCGTCAACTCTGGATAATTCAGACCAAAGACACGGGGGATGTGCGTGATCCACGGATAGCCGATCCGCAGCGCCCAATACACCAGGTGTCCCACGAAGGGGATCATCCGGAGTGGTTTCGGCACCAGCGTTTTCCATTTCGAGACGAACTCACACCCCATTTGCATCAGGACATACGGCGTGTTTTGCTTCACGGCCACGACCGACAGCCCACACTCATTGAAGATGCGAGTATACGTCGCGATGTCGCGGTAGACAGCCTGGTACTCCCCTTCTCGCGTCACGACGCCGTTTCGTACGGTGCTCTCGCGACAGACGATGAGCCCGCCGGATTCAAGATGGCGGGTCAGTGTTCGGAGCAACGTGACGACATCGCCTTCGTTGAGGTACATAAGCAGACCGCCGGAGAACACCAGTTCGAAGCAATCCTGCGGCTCGTACGACAGCACGTCGCCGTGAATGGTCTTTACGTTGGCGTGTGATGCGCAGCGCTGTTTCAAGGCGTCGTACAGCTGGGTGCTGGCCTCGACGGCGACTACCTTCGCGAATTGTTCTGAGAAATGTTCCGCCCAGTAACCGATACCGCTGCCGAGATCCAGCACGGTCCCGTCAGAGTTCAGGTCGCGAATCAACCGCTCAGCAATCCGGGTTTCAGCGCGAAACCGAAAACGACCGGCAGACGCGGGGAATCCAAACCCGTCCATCATGTACGGCCCGAGAATCGACGGGCGAGCAGTGCGCCAGTAGTTGTTGACGGCTTCGTAGTTCAGTTCAGCCATGTTCCGATTCTGTCATCGGCTCGGGAGAAAAATCAAGACGGTCTCGGTAGGCGGACACGCATACATCACCCCAGTCAAGGCGATATGTATCCGACTGCCTACGCGGGAGCAGCCTCCGCTTTGCCGTCCGGCCTGAAGAACAACTCGGCCTTCTGCAGGTCTTCCAGCGTGTCGATTTCGTGCCAGGAACGGGGATCCCAGAAGACCGCATCCAGCGAGAGGCTGCCGTCGGCGACCATTTCCGCAAAAACACGCTCATAAAAGGAGTTCACATCGCCAGCAGCAACATGTTGCTCCAGCCCCCGGATGACTCTCCGCCAGGAACCGAAGGCAAGACTGCAGATGTTGACCGTCTTGTACTTCGGCCCATCGCTGTTGCATTCATTGCCGAGCTGAAATTCCTGGACCCGGTACGCGTGATCGACGGTGACCGTGCTGCCGTTCATCCAGGGTTGCAGTGATGAGACGGCAATCATGTCGGGCTGCTGTAGATCACCCAGCAGCGACGCCTCGAACAGCAGATCGGATTCGATCAACACAAAAGGTTCCTGGAGCGCTTTCCGTGCGTGCCAGAGTGAGTAAATGTTGTTGGTCGTCGCATACTGCGGATTGACGACGTAGTCGATCGACAGGCTTCCGTACCGCCTCCCAAGAAACTCACGGATGCGGTGCTCCAGGTAACCCACAACGACAACCAATCGCGTGAATCCCTGTTGACATAAGCCGTCAACCAAACGTTCGAGAATCGGAATTCCGTCGACTTCGGTCAGGCACTTGGGCTGGTCGTTGGTGACAGGTTGCAGACGGCGTCCACTGCCGGCGGCTAATACTAACGCTGTGGTGATTTCATGATCATGCGGGACATCGTGCATCTTCGGTGGTGTTTTCTACTGGCGTCGTGCCAGGGTCATTGTGAGCCAGGTTTTCATCATACGCACCACGCTGTTGTTGTGTGCCCATTTGGACACTTCCGGGGCGATTTCCGCAAAGCCGTCATTCCCAAACGCTCCAAACGACCAAAATACCACCGAATGGGATTCCCTTCACAAATTGGGCGCATACTTTTTCCTGTTATGACACATGCGAGGAGTGTCACCGATAGCGTTTTCGTTGAAGAAAATCGGTGACGTGATAACAACGCTGGCCGTCAGTGTGAATTCCAACGCAGGTCACAGCCTTCGAGCGGAACAGAGTTCAGGGTACTGCGAAAATCGCATGAGAGGCTTTTAAGCCTCCTGCCCGATGGATCACAGCGCTGATTCCACCGACGTCGGAGCACAGTCCCTGGCGGCGACGATATCAAACCAGACCGGCGCGGCACTCGCCGATCAATTTGAGTTCCATCGCAACCCGATTTTCGTCAACAGGTAACGTGTGGAGAGAATGGGGTGCTGCAGGATCATTTTCATCAGACTGGTCCAATCGAGTCCCTCAACGGGTTTCACAATAATCTCCGGCCGGTTTTCACATGTGTCCTTCAGCCATCCATTGTGAATCGGAAAAACGGGCGGAGGGTAGCTGCCGACCGGAAAAAACCCCACCTCCTTAGTTTCATTGCTGATTCGAGGCTCGCCACCGATAACGGAACATTCGAACAGATGAGTTTCGCTGGAGAGTTTTCCGGTAGGAGTATAGACGGCGACTTTGCGAACGATCCGGACTTCCAAACCACTTTCTTCCTGAACCTCACGCACGGCCGCCTCATCCGGGCTTTCCCCCGGATCAATGCCACCTCCAGGCAGAACCCAAACCGGAACATCGCGGCGTTTGACCAGCAGAACATTCTCTTTTTCGTCGTCAAAAACGACGGCCACAGCACCATCTCTCATGAGGCGAATTTCAGCTTGATGGACAACACTTTGCGACGGCCCGGGAAGTGGAACGGTTGGAAGAACAATCAGGTGACACCAAACTAACGCAGATGGTGCGGCGCGAACACCCCTGGTCAGTTTAGCAGCAATGATGTCCCGCGGGCAGTCGTCGCCACCGGGCTGGCAATCGAGGTGTGTATCCGTTCGCTGGAGGGAAGGATTGATTTTGGCGGGGGCGTGGCAAACCGATTGTCACGAGCCTGCCCCGGCGGGTTAAGGTATCATAAGAGAGCAACGATCAGGCTACGTTACGTTCTCTGAGACCGAGGGCCGGACGATCTGCCACTCGCTCCCGATCACTGGTCTGCAGACCCGTGGCCGGGCTTTCACTTTCTGACGAAGGCGTCCCTTCAACAGCAGTCACCTCAGGACACAAGGGCTGTTCCTGTGGCCGCGCAGTTCGATGGTTTCGGCAGGAACCGACTCTGCTAAAGCACTTTACCTTTTGTCGTAGCGGAAGCCGCAAGGGCTTTCGACCTGTCACTGCCGAAATTCCTGGCGAATTCCGCTACAGAACGACCGCGTGATTTTGAAAACTGCTGTAAACTGCAAAGAAACGTTTATCGGAAACCACCGTGAACTCTCTACCACGACGCGACTTCCTTTACGGCCTCGGCTCATCTCTGGGCCCGCTTGCGCTAACGAGCCTGCTGGCTGCTGACGCGGCAAAACCGGCTGGGCCGTTAACACCGAAGCAGCCGATGCTGCCGGCGAAAGCCAAAGCCGTCATCATGCTGTTTATGGAGGGCGGTCCCAGTCAGATGGATACCTTCGACCCAAAGCCGGAACTAACCGCACGGCACGTCACCGAGTCCACTCGGACGAAGGGGCTGGCAACCGGCAAACGTTTTTTCGTAGGCAGTCCGTTCAAGTCAAGGAAGGTCGGCAATGCCGCAATCGACATGAGCGAACCGTGGCAGTTTCTGGCCGCTCCGGAAGTTGCGGACGAGCTGTGCGTGTACCGTGGCTGCAAGGCGGAATCTCTGAATCATCCGGAAGCACTGCTGCACATGAACACCGGCAGTCGACTTGGTGGCGACCCGGGTCTGGGAGCATGGGCAACTTACGGGCTCGGATCGGAGAACCAGAACCTGCCCGGGTATGTGGTCATGACGGAACTCGCGCTGCCTCAGGCCGGGCCTGCCAACTGGACAAATGGATTTCTGCCAGCGTATTACCAGGGCACAAGACTGCGGTCCACCGGCTCACCAATCCTGGACCTCAAGCCACCAGCATTCAAGAACCGCGATCATCAACGCAGGGCGCTGGATCAGTTAGCAATGCTGAACGCAGATCACGCAGCAAAGCACCCGGAGCACAAAGATCTGGCGGCTCGCACAGAGAGTTACGAACTGGCCTTCCGCATGCAGACCGCAGTGCCGGGCATTGTCGATATCGATGGGGAACCGCAACACGTGCAGAAAGCTTACGGGCTTGACCGGAAAGAGTGTGCCGCCTTCGGAAAGCAATGCCTGATGGCGCGGCGACTGGTGGAAGAAGGCGTTCGCTTTGTCCAGATATTCAGCGGCGGCTGGGACAGCCACGACTATCTGGAACGAGGCCACTCGTCGCGCATCAACAGCGTCGACCAACCCATTGCAGCGTTGATTCGCGATCTGAAGCAAAAGGGGCTGCTGGAAGACACTCTTGTCGTGTGGACGGGCGAATTCGGTCGCACTCCGGACAACAACTACCGTGGCGGCGTGACGGCGTTGGGACGAGGTCACAACGCCGACGCGATGAACATGTGGTTCGCCGGTGGCGGCGTCAGGCCGGGGACCATTGTGGGAGCCACCGATGAGATTGGTGCCGAGGCGGCCGAAGTGGTACACCCAATTCGCGATGTGCACGTGACGCTGTTGAATCTGCTGGGACTGAATGATAACAAGCTGACGTACTTCCACGGCGGACGATTCAAGCAGCTGTCACAATTTGGTGGCGAAGTGATTCAGGAACTGATTGCGTAACGCGTTCACGCAAGAATACTCGCCCCATTCCGTGGCATAGGTCATGTCACGCGTTTACACGGCAGGCTGTGTTTCACGGCAGAAACGTCGCTTGAGTGCGGGCATCGTCTTCCGAGTGCCTGGCGAACCTGCGATTCTGCGACCACGGCTTCGCCGCTCGATGTGATCTTGTGTATAACTCTCCGTGTGGTGTCCCGCGGGGCGACAATATGGCCTTCAATCGGGAATACACTTGCAGTCTGTCCAGCGACAGTGTTGGTGTCCTGCGAATCCGCGGGTGTCCGCGGGGTCACTCCAACTGCCGCTACTGCGTGGTCAAGTCCAGGAACTGGGGTTGTTCCGTAGCCGAACTCGCCAGAGTTTGGAGGTTTTTCTCTCTGTTATCCAAAGTCTGGCGACTTCGGCTACCCAAGAATTAAGACCTGGCGAAGCAGTACACTATTGTTTCGTCTGTTTTCTTCCTGTTTGACGTCGACCTTCAATGACCAGTCAAGAATATCGCAGCACGTTTCCCTTGTTCATTCTGGCCTGCACTCTGTGCGGTGCAGGTCCTGCCTATGGTCAGCGGGACCTGAAGGATATTCCCGTGCCGGATCCCGAGCTGGAACGCAGAACGTTTCGAGTGCCGGACGGCTTTGAAGTGAATTTGTTTGCGGCTGACCCTGTCATCGCCAAACCGATTCAAATGAATTTTGATGAATCGGGCAGACTGTGGATCGTGAGCTCAGAGGTCTATCCGCACATCAAACCCGGTGAAGCGCCGCGCGACCGGGTGGTGGTCCTGGAAGACAAGGATCACGACGGAGTGTCTGATCAGCTGAACGTCTTCGCCGAGGGACTATTGATTCCCACCGGCATCGTCCCCGGTGACGGTGGAGCCTATGTCGCGAACAGTACCGAGTTAATGCACTTCGCGGATCACGATGGCGACCTGAAAGCCGACGACAAACGGATTGTCCTGTCAGGATTCGGCACTGAGGACACTCACCATATTCTGCACACGTTGCGGTGGGGACCGGAAGGCTTTCTGTACCTGAATCAGTCCATCTACATCCACAGTCACATCGAGACTCCCTGGGGAGTACGGCGGCTGAATGCGGGCGGCATCTGGCAGTTCCGGCCCGAGACCCTGGAACTTGGCGTGTTCATGCGAGGCCTCGTCAACAGCTGGGGGCATCACTTCGACCGGTTTGGACAGTCGTTTGCAACGGACGGCGCCGGTGGCGAAGGGATTAACTACATCATTCCCGGTGCCTATTATTTCACCGCCGCCGACGCGCCTGAGATTCTGCACGGACTGAATCCCGGCAGCCCGAAGCATTGCGGTCTTGAAATCGTGGAAACGCCCGGCCTGCCTCCGGACTGGCAGGGCAGCGCCATCACAAATGACTTTCGCGGACACCGTGTCTGCCGATTCTCGCTTTCGGAGGATCGCTCCGGGTTCGTCTCACGCGAACAGCAGGAAGTCATCTGGTCCGATCACCCTGCCTTCCGGCCGATCGACGTGAAGGTAGGACCGGACGGAGCGATCTACATCGCGGACTGGTACAATCCGATCATTCAGCACGGCGAAGTTGACTTCCGCGATCCTCGTCGTGACCACACTCACGGTCGCATCTGGCGCGTCAGCTGGAAGGGCGCGAAGCCGCGGAAACACGTTGATTTCACAGGCCTCATCAATCAGCAGCTGTTTGAATTTCTGCGTAGCGACGACAACTTTCGGCGACAGGCGGCCAAGCAGGTTCTGCGGCAACGTGGCAAATCCGTTGCCTCCGAACTTCGCGAATGGTTGACCACCGTCCCGGCGACACCCGACAACGAACACGTGCGACTGGAAGCGCTGTGGTGCTTTCAGGCCGCACGAGTGGTGGAAGCAGATCTGCTGGCGAAACTGCTGCAGGCACAAGACGGCAGAATTCGGGCGGCGGCCGTGCGAGTTCTCAGCCACTGGAAGTACCTGCTGCCGGAAGACGCCGCACGACTGCGGCAACTGGTGAACGACGACCATCCTCGTGTGCGACTGGAAGCGGTCCGAGCGCTTTCGTATTCACCGCTGGAGGAATCTGAGTATCAGACAGCAACAGTGTCTGCCAGGGAACCGATGCGCCAGCGATTGTCAGCGCAGAAGTCGGACCCGACAAAGATCGAGGCAGTCCTGCAGGCGACGAATCGTGAAACGGACGTGTTTCTGGATTATGCTGTTCGCATGTCGGCTCGCGAACTTACCGATGAATGGTTGCCGGCATTCCGCGACGGCCAAATCGATTTCGACAACAATGTCGAACACCTGCTGGCCGCGTTCTCGGCCGTCGGCCAGGGCGCGCCCGTGGATCTTCTGCTAGGCAAGCTTTATTCGCCGGACATCTCAGCCTCGCAACGAACGCAGCTCGCTTCTCTGGTGGCGTCTTCCGGTACAGACAGACAAATCGCGGAAATGGTCCTTGCGGCTGCCGCGCATAACGACGCCGCACCGATTCGTACTGCGGTAACGGCATCACGCGGGCGTAAGCTGGCGGTCGTCGTCACTGAGGACCAGGCCATTCGGCTGGAGTCATCAGAGACACCCACAGTTCGCGAGGCAGCGCTGGTTGCCTCCGGCCAGTGGAACTGGCCCGACAGTGTTGCTCGACTGACAACAGCCGCAAACGCGGAGGACAACGAACAACGTTTTCGTCTGGCGGCCGTCGAGGGACTATTTCTGACGGGAAACCCGGCAGCAGTCAAGACCCTGGAAACGATCGCACGCGGCAACGGCTCTTTGGCGGTGCGAAAACATGCGGCCGCAATGCTGGCAAATGTACGGCCCGGAATTGCTGCTTCCGTCGCCGTCAAATTATTCGCAACAGCTGCCCTGTCAGATCACCCGGAAGATCTGGTTCGCAGTTTCCTTGCTGTCAAAAATGGGCAAAACGTTCTGACGGAAGCACTGAGCGGCGCGACGATGGAATCCAACATTGCCCGTGAAGTGTTACGAGTCGTGCGGGAATCCGGCCGCCCGGCACCAGCACTGGAAGCTGCTGTAAAATCTGCCGGTGGCGTGACCAGTCGCAAGTCCATGAATGCTGAAGAACTGGCGGCTCTGTTAACGATGGCCCGGGAATCCGTCACGGCCGCCGAAGGCGAAGCGGTTTATCGCAACGAAAAACTTGGCTGTCTGAAATGCCACGCCATCGGTGGCGCCGGCGGGAAAGTCGGGCCGGACATGGTCAGCCTGGGCGGCAGTGCCCAACCGGACTATCTGTTGGAATCATTGTTGAAGCCTAACGCCAAGGTCAAAGAGAACTACCACACGGTCGTCGTCGTGACGACAGCAGGCAAACTGCTGTCCGGCGTCCAGGTGAACCAGTCGAAACAGCAGGTCGTCATTCGCACGGCTGAGGACAGCCTGGTAACGATCGATCGCTCTGACATCGAGGAAATGGCACCGGGAGTCTCGTTGATGCCGGAAGGCCAGGTGGATACGTTGACGGACCGCGAAATCGCGTCTTTGGTACGATTTCTGTCGGAACTCGGACGAACACCGGAATACAGCATCAGTCGACGACAGTTGGCGCGCACATGGGACGTGATGCAGGCCACTGACGAGGCCGTAAACCGCCTGCGACGTACCAGCTACGGCATGGCGGCTTCTGATGATCCGGCATTCCTGTGGAAGAAGCAGTACAGCACGGTCGCTGGCAGTCTCCCGATGAACGACATTCCCACAGCATCCGTCAGAAAAGGCTCCGCCGACGTGCCAGGCGTCGGATTTGCTCGTTGCTTGCTCAAGACAGAAACCGCCGGAAAGGTGGTACTGAGATTCAACGACGTCCGTGGCCTGGAATTGCGGCAAAACGAAATCCCTGTCAACATGTTTGAAACCGTGACGCTAAACGTGAAGCCCGGTGACCACCGACTGACCTTCACCGTAGATCAGGCACAACGGTCGCAGCCACTGGAAGTTGAGATCGTCACGGCTGGTACGACCGCCATTGCAGCGTTTGAAAACTAGTGGTCTGTCCATGTTGAGTTTACAAGTAGCGGAACTCGCCAGGAGTTTCGGCAAACGAGGGGCAACGTCGAAAGTCGTGGCGACTTCCGCTACCGTCAGCACCAGTAAACTTAATGTGGATGCAGCAACTAGTGTTGATTTAGGGTGGCCGAAGCCGCCAGACTTTCGACGACATAGACAAAAACCTCCAAACTCTGGCGAGTTCGGCTACAGAACAACCCCAATTCCTGGTCCATAACGAAGTCCGAAAGCCAAGCTCCACCCCATTATCAAGCCTCGAAAAGACACTGGAACTGTTCGCGGTCGGACGAACCTGTGACGGCGAGAGCATTCGGTCCCGCCATCCGAAGTGTCGCATCCATTCAAAACACGGCAGAACTGAAAGAAGCTCTCCCATGAAGATCCTGATCATTGGTGGTGGTGGAATGATTGGCCGAAAACTGGCCGGTCGACTGGCCGCTGACGGCAAACTCGGCGAACGTGAGATCTCAGAACTCACTCTGTTCGACGTTGTGTCGCCGGATGCGCCAGGCGACTCCGCGTTCCCCGTCAAGCTGCGCACTGGCGATCTTTCCAACGTGGACGAAGCCAAGGCTCTTGTCGCCGAGCAGCCCGACGTTATTTTTCATCTGGCCGCCATCGTTTCCGGTGAAGCCGAAGAGGATTTCGCCAAGGGCTACCGCATCAATCTGGATGGTACTCGCCATCTGCTGGACGCTGTCTGCGCAATCAACGAATACGTTCCACGCGTCGTGTTCACAAGTTCGATCGCGGTGTTCGGGGCTCCGTTTCCCGATGCAATCACGGACGATTTCCACACCACTCCGTTGACGTCGTATGGAACGCAGAAAGCCATCGGCGAATTGCTGCTCAGCGATTTCACTCGTCGAGGCATGATGGATGGCATCGGCATTCGACTGCCGACTATCTGCGTGCGGCCTGGCAGTCCCAACAAAGCGGCGTCCGGTTTCTTTTCCAACATCATTCGTGAGCCACTCGCCGGGGCCGAAGCCGTGCTGCCGGTGTCAGACGATGTGCAGCACTGGCACGCATCACCCCGGTCTGCGGTGGGATTCCTGCTGCACGCGGCCACGATTGATGGAACGATTGTGGGGAACAGAAGAAACCTGACGATGCCCGGCATTGCTGTCACCGTGGGCGAGCAGATCGAGGCACTGCGAACTGTTGCCGGTGACAACGTCGCCAGCCGTATCCGCCGCGTGCCGGACGAAAAAATCATGCACATGGTCAGCGGCTGGCCGAGAAATTTTCGGGCAGACCGAGCCACTGGCCTGGGATTTCAGGCGGACGCGTCGTTCGAACAGATCATTCGCGCACATGTCAACGACGAACTCGGCGGCAACATCGGCTGACGCCGTCTGGCATCAGAGATTCGTTTGTTTAACCGCGTTGGGCAACGCCCCGCGCTTCACCCCCGCCGTCACCACGACACGTCGCACCAGAGTTCATCACGGCCAAAGCGCGGCCCGCTGGGCACGCGGTTAAACGAAGGGCTTTGTGCCGCCAACAAATTATTGCCGAGCTGTCCGAGCGACGGGTTCTGTTTATTTAAGCAGCTGCTGCATGGCGGCCAGGATGCCGTCAGCGTCAATGCCCTGATAGCCCATCTGCTGCCAGAGTCCGCCGGAACCTTCTTTGTTGGTGCCGATGTTGTTGTAGCTGCCCTTGAAGCCTCGCTTTAGCAGCGCTGTGCCAAACCGTGAACCGACTCCCGTATTCACGTTGAACGATTCGGCCACAAGTACCGCAGGAGAAGCCGCCAGTCTGGTCATCATGCCCTCGTCGTAGACATTCAGCGTCGACTTGCAGACCAGTCCAACATCCTGACCGGCATCCTTCAGCCGGATGACGGCATCAAGAGATCGATAGGTTGTCTCACCGAAACTCACGATGTACCCCGCTGTTCCTTCGCGAACAAGGTCGTCTTTGCCTGAAACAAATTCGTAGTCATCGCCAAACAACCGCTCACCCGTATCAGTCAGCAGATCCGGCACACCTGACCTTGTCGAGAACATGAAACGCAGACCTTCGTCGTTGTAGATCTTCTTCAGACAGGCACGGAACTGATGCTGATCAGCCGGAAAATACAGCCGAGTGGTGTCGCTGCCTTCGTCCGGTAACCCATTGGCGGCGAACATGTTGTTCAGGCCGAAGTGGCAGGTATTGTCGGCCATGTCATCACAGCCGGCATGGCTGAAATGTGCCAGAACGTTGCTGCTGTTCAGCCGAGCCATCGTGATTTCCGAAACCACCATTTCAAGGAACGCAGAGAACGTCCCGAAGATGCCCTGCTTTCCTTTTTCGTAACCGAATCCTGCGGCCGCCGAAAAGTTGCCGCGTTCCATGATTCCACCACGAACGAAAACTTCCGGATGAGAAGCTCGCACATGATTCAGTCCGCAGCTGCCTTCCAGGTCGCAGTCGAACACGCGCACGGAGGCCACTCGATCGGCTTCCTCAATATCATCCAGAATCTCGTTCAGAATTCTGCCAAACAGGTCGCGGTTCTTGCCGACACTTGCGGCGTCACTGCCCTGGTGAGACGGTCCACCTGGTCCTTTGGTCACTGTTCCCAGGTACTCCGCCGCTTCACTGCGACCGTTGGCATTCAGATAGTCAATGGCGACAGCAGTTTTGATGACGTCATGACCGTGAGCACTACCTTCCAGGCCTTCAATGTTGGGACACATTTTCCGTCGGTTCATCAACGCGACGGGGCCATCACTGGCAACAGCTGCGCACATGCGAGCGTACAGGCTGTCCAGGTCTTCACCGTCGCCGATATCGACTTTCAGTCCGTGACCTTCCAGTGTTTTTGCCACGCTGAAGCCCGGCAGGTAGTCCGAAGGATGGCCAGCGATGGTAACGTCGTTGTCGTCGATCAACAGCTTTACGTTCAGTCCCTGAGCAACGGAAAGCCGAGCGGCTTCTGCGTCGTTGCCTTCCATTTGAGACCCATCAGACCCCAGCATGAAGACAACCTTGTTCGGATTGGCGATGGCGACTCCGTTAACGAAGGGCCACATATGTCCCAATCGCCCCGAACTGAATTTGACGCCTGGCGTGAATCCTTTTTCCGGATGGCCGGGCAGATGAGACAGGTATTCGCGATAGTGGAGCAGTCGCTCGACATCCATATCGCCTTCCAGAACCGCCATCAGGTACTGAGTTGCCACACGATGGCCGGCTTCGTCGAAGAAAATCGGCAGCACGTCGGGCGTTCCACCCTGCCGATCAATGTCTCAGGCACGGTGTCGTATGGTCCACCGGTGTGTCCGCCCAGACCTTTTGCATCGGCGATGGCAGTGAAGAAAATGATGGCGTCGCGGCACAGCTGAATGTTGGCGGCGAGTTGTTCCCGCTGCTGGTCGGTCAGTTTGGACTGGCCGGGATCCAGTGTGACCACCTTGTATTCATTCAGTGGGATAGGAAATTCAGTCGCCACGGACATCGCATACTCCGACAGGATAGTGTTTAACGTGAAGGGAATCGTTGCGCCGAACTCGGAAGCACAGCGACGCTTCTTCTAATTGAAGAACTTCTGCCGGAACGACAGGAAGTGATGTGAATAATTGCCTGTCCGAACAACAGGCCAGGGCACCACCAGCGCAGACTGATGGCGCAGTTGCGATGATCGATCGGCGAAAGTATGAAGTTCACGCACGGAAATGCAACGCAACGCGTTGAAATCAGTTTTTTTCCGCCTTCTGACACGCAGAATTCCGGTCCAGGGGAGGGCTGTTGTCGTTCATCGACTGCTGACTAGGCCCGCGATACGGGAAACGGCATGGCATGGCTGATGTCATTCAATCCTGCCAGAACCATCACCAGCCGGTCAAATCCAAGAGCGACTCCTGAGCACGGCGGCAGGCCGGAGTTCATGGCGGCCACCAGTCTCTGTGCGCCTGGCAGCACAGACGTTCCCTGGGCAGATCGACTGCGATTCTGGATTTCGTCGCGACGAGCAAGTTCGGCGGGGTCGATGAGTTCCTGGTAACCGTTACACAGTTCGACTCCATCGGCATAAAGTTCGAAGCGACATGCCGTGCGAGGATCGGCAGGATTCACTTGTGCGAGAGCCGCCTGCGACGCCGGATAATCGATCAGGAACTCCGGCTTTTTCTGACCGAGCGTCGGTTCGATGCACTCGGCCAGCATCAGATTCAGCAGATCGTCCCGTTCAGAATCTGAGTGGCAGGAATCGGCGGCGGTGTGTCGTGATGCCAGATCCAGGACATCCGCGTCGGACAGGTCAAGTACTTCGGTGCGAAGTGTGCGCAGAAACGCATCATCGTACAGCGTTGTTGAAAACGCTTTCTGCAGCAAGTGCGCCCCTTGCAGCATCGATCCGTCAACAGTGACGGCCTCCGTCACAAAATGGACCAGATCCTGAACCACCGTCATCTGATCATGGTACGACGTGTCAACGCCGTACCATTCCAGCATCGTGAATTCGGGATTGTGCCGTTCGCCAGCTTCGCCCTTGCGAAACGAGTGCGTAATCTGAAAAATTGAACCGCTGCCCGCAGCCACCAGTCGCTTCATGAAAGCTTCAGGCGACGTCTGCAGAAAGAATGGGGACTCCGATGGTTCGGCCACAACAAAAAACGGCTCCACATGAGCATCGATGACGATGTCACGAGACAGCAGCGGAGTTGTGACTTCCAGATAGTGACGTTCGGCAAAGAAGTGTCGGATCGCGGTCAGCATCCCGGCACGCAGTCGTAAAATCTCACGGCTGCATGTGGGGCGCCAGTCGCCCTCACTGATAGACGTCACACTTCCGTTCGACACCGCGGCAGCGCTGTTTTCAGAGTTCTCAGCCCGTCCGGCGAAATCTTTGTTTCGGCCAGGCAAAGTGTTTCCAGATACTTCAGCTTCTTCAGCTTCGGAATGCCCTTGTCGGTGATCTGGCAGCCTCGAAGGCTAAGGCTGGTAATCTCCGTCAGCGTAACCAGATGCGCCAATCCTTTGTCCGTGACTTGTGTCCCATTCAGTTCCAGCCACTGCAAATCCGTCATTTTCAATAGGTGCGTCAGACCTTCATCGGTGACCTTGGTGTTTCGAAGCCATAGACGACAGATCCTCTTAAGCCCCTTTAAATGCGCCAGGCCTGCGTCAGTAATGTTGTTATCACGGAGCAGCAGCACCTCAAGTTTCTTAAGTTTCTTCAAATGTACGAGGCCCGCGTCAGTGACTTCTGTGCCCGTCAGGCCCAACGTATCCAGCTGAGTCAACGCGGTCAGGTGTTCCAGACCGGCGTCGGACACCGAAGTGTTCGCCAGGTACAATTCCTTCAGTCCACTTAACTTTGTGAAGTGCGCGAGACCGGCATTGGTCACTTTGCTCTTGGAAAGTGTGAGAACCTGCAGCTCGCTCAGCGTTTTCAGACTTGCGAGTCCGGCGTCAGTTGTCATTGTGCCGGTGAGTTCCAGTTTCCTCAGGTTTTTAACCTTTTTGAGTTCCGGCAGGCCCGCATCGGTGATCTTTGTTCCGTTCAGGTTGACCTCCTGAAGATCCGGCAACTCGCGCAGATTAACCATTTCTTCATCACCGAATTTCCCACTGGTGAAGCTGATGCGCGTGATTCGACCGTCGTATGAAGACCCCAGGGATCCTCCGACTAACTTAAGGGCGGACTTCGCTGCGTCAACTTTCGAGACTTCAGTACTCGACTCTTCGCTCATGTGACAGGGTCCAAATGCAATCAATTGCATTGTCAAGGTGTGATACGCCACCCCTGGTGCGGGTTCAACCGAACACTCTGGGCAGTAAAAAACCAGCGTAACCGAGAAATACGGGGTTCCGGACAGGATTGTCCGATCGTTAATGTAGGCAAAACTCGCCCCATTCTCAAACTTGCGGCCACGATCGTCTCTACGTTTTCGTAAGACAGCCGGAAAAAGCCACTTCCGGTGCAGACATTTTCAACAACTGCGGGGGTCAACGTGTTTCTCGCCGAGCCGAGCCTTCGCACACTCGAGATCCTCGACGGTGTTGATATTCCAGAGGAAGGAAAGGAGGGGATCGAATTCGCGCAGCACCGAGCTATCGACGGTTTTTAACGAGAGATACTCAAAAATTGCTGTGGCGCGACGTTCACCGCGGGAGACAACCTTTTCGACTGTTTCAGCCACGCCGGTTCGGTACACGGCAGAATGTGGGTTAATTTGATCGCCGTGGCGGACAGCAACCGCGTCGAAGTCGCCAAGTCCCGAAACCATGGTTTGCACAACCCCGGCGTTGACGAATGGTGTGTCGCATGATGCAACCCAGACCGGACATTCTTCGTTATTTACCGTTTCTCCCACATGGCGCAGCCCTGTGAGCAGGCCACCAAGCGGGCCTTCCCCCGGATAGTCGTCCCGAACCACATTTATCACGTCATCAAGTTCTGGTAATTCCTGTGCCGGTGCTGCGACAACGACAACGGGATCGGCAAAACAGGAAATCAGACGACAGCATCGCTGTAGCAAGGTTTCGCTGCCCAGCCGCACGGAGGCTTTGTCCTCGCCCATTCGCAAAGACTTTCCACCGCATAACACGATGGCTGCCAGTGAAATGTCAGTTCTTCTTGATGCAGACACGTAGAAATGGCCTCAAAAAGCCGGATGCGGTTCGTTCAGCGAGAAACCGGCGTTAAGCTGCCCAGTGCAGCCCGAAACAGGTGTTTGTGCAACCGTGAGGCTGTGAAATTCGCGGCAAAAACGTGTCTGGTGTAGCCCGCAGCTGATAGATAAGCGTCCAGAAATTGCTTCGCCAGTAGCTGTGGGTCAAACAGAAATCTACGTGGTCGCCCCTGAATAGAATAACCACTGGTTAACAGGACCAATTCTTCAATTTCGCTTTCAACGCTCTCCAGAAAACTCGTGCATGTCAGAGTCACCAGAGACCCCGTCGTCAGAACCATGGTACGAGGCTGGCCTTAGTTTTACCTGTTCTCAGTGCGGAGACTGCTGCACAGGCGCACCTGGCGTCGTGTGGCTCGCGGACGAGGAGATAAAGGAAATTGCCGAACATCTGGACAAACCGATTGGTGAAATCCGGCTGTTTCACACTCGTTTAGTGCGGGGGCGGGTGTCTCTGACAGAGTACCAAAACGGTGACTGCACGTTCTTCGACCCTGAGAAACGACACTGCAAAGTGTACCCCGTGCGTCCGATTCAATGCCGCACATGGCCGTTTTGGAAATCCAATGTGGACTCTGAAAAGAAGTGGGGCGAGGTCTGCGAAGACTGTCCCGGAGCTGGCCAGGGAAAGTTTTTCAGCCTGGAAGAGATCGAGAAACGCGCAGCCCAGGTGGACATCTGAACGTATAAATCCCAATACAGCCTGCGGGATGTCGGTGTCCCGTGCGGGCAATAAGCAAAAATCCTTGATTTTGGACGCCATAGACGGACGATGGTGCCAATTCGGTTGACGTTGGCAACCGATAACAACCGATGTACGCCCTTTGCAGGGTATCAGCGGACCGGCATAATCTGCCGAGACGACTTTTTTTGTCCCGAACGAGCTTTGCTGACATGCCATTCAAAACTACAGCGCCTCGAGGGACCAAAGTGTGGCTATTGGTCGCGTTATTGAGCGTATTGGCGGAGCAGACGTCTGCTCAGCTGATACGGGCCCCCCTGGACACCGGGTTTGTGCGAACGTCGTCCATTGCGATGAGCGTGGATGAGATGTTGGGGTCTCAAAAGACCAGACTCGCCGGCGAGCCGATTCTGGGGCCCGGTTATCCTGACTTATGGATTGCCGAAGTGCAGTACAAGCCCGTCCGACATCTGTTCATGAACGTCACGGACCCAGCGACTCGCGTGACAAAACGAGAACTTGTCTGGTACATGATTTACCGTGTGATTCCACGCGACTACACGGAACTTGCCGGAGACAGCCGCGATTCTTTGTTGACGAAACTGCAGAACCCGAAACTGAAGCCGGATAATGTGATCGACAGTCCGAAAGGTTTCCCGCTCGTGATGCCGCGGTTCGTTCTCAGGTCGGACGATGCTGGCGAACAGCAGTTTTACCCGGACGAAGTCAACCTTCAGATTCAACGCAGCGTCTTTAGACGTGAGTTTAGAGAGCGATCCGCGGAATTACGATTGCTGAACAGCGTTCAGGCTATCTCTGAAGTCGTCGACCCTGTCTCCGTAAATGACCCGGATCCGCTGCAGAACGCCACTTACGGCGTCGCTGTCTGGCGAAATGTCGATCCCAGGATCGACTATCTGACGGTTATCATGAGTGGCTTTTCCAATGCGTACCGTATTTCTCGGGATGATGCGGGTGAAACCATTTTTGAACACAAAGTGATTGAACAAAAATTTGGCCGACCCGGTGACATTTTCAATCAGCAGGAATCAGAATTCCGAGTACTCGGCAATCCGGTATGGCACTATCGGCAGCGTCCGGCAAGTGTGTCGGTGCCACAGTTTGAAGCCATCCTCCGAAACGTGTCGTCGACAGGTGCAGTAACACCCGCTGAGTAAGCCGATGGGTGGGGAACCGATGCCAGATTCGTTCCCCGATGCCTAACGGCGGGAATGCGTGCGAAAAGCCTTGATTATTCGCGGAAATCCGTCAGAATCCGCCGCTTGCCAAAGATCCGGGGTCGTTGTCGCGACGCGGATCAGTCATATGTAAACAGAAACGGTGTGTAAAAATGGCTCATAAGAAGGGACAAGGGTCCACTCGGAACGGTCGAGATTCGTTAGCTCAGCGCCGAGGCGTCAAGAAATATGGCGGTGAGTCTGTTGTCGCAGGAAATATCCTGATACGCCAATGCGGCACGAAATGGCACGCTGGCAGAAACGTGGGCACTGGTCGTGACTACACGCTGTTCGCGCTGTGTGACGGAAGCGTGATGTTTGACCAAAAGGGTCGTCGCATCAACATCGTGCCAGCTATAGCCGAGTAACTCGACACCACCACTGTTGAAACGATCTCTGCCCGACGCGTCAGCGAGGGACGAGTTAGGTGCCGCACGTCAACGCGTCGGGCTAACGTGGTTCGTTGATCGGGATCTCAATCGACGTACAGAAATCGGCTTGAGCTAAAGAGTGCCTGGCAAAAGACGGCGAATGCTTCGTGGTCAACGCTGTCTGATTCTTTCTTTTCGCTCTGTCCGCTGATCACGGCTCGCTGTGTCCTGATGAACTGTGTGGCAGCAGCCACATCGACGCGGGAAGGCTNCCCAGGACAATCTGACCAACAGAATCCTCCATGACCGGAACTGATTCGCCGTACATCTTTTCGTTAAGCAGGCCGCAAACGGAAAGCACGGCATCACGGATGATTTCTGATTCCAGCCGACGAACCGGGTATTTCGAATATTGCACAGACGAATCCGGGTCGAAGTGCTGAGAACCCTGTCGATAGACCGTCGACCGCATGACCATCCGGTGGATGTGTTTCACGCTCCAACCGCTGTCGACAAGTTCGGCCGCCAGCCAGTCCAGTAGCTGAGGATGCGTTGGCTGATCACCCAGCACACCAAAATCACCGGCGGTGCCAACCAGTCCTGTGCCAAAATGATGAAGCCAGATGCGGTTCACGATGACTCGGGCGAACAGCGGATGTTGTCCGTTGGTCAAATATTTCGCAAACGCCAGTCGGCGACCGGTGGTTGGTAATGACGGATCGTTTTCCGGAAAGATCGCGTCTTCGCCGAGGATTGAGAGACCGCCCGGCTGCACAGCTTCCTTCGGCTGTTCATGATCACCGCGATAGAACACCAACGTGGCGGGGACTTTGTCTGGCTGTTCAGTCAGGCAGCGAAGAAATCCTTCCTTCGGTTTACGGCCACGAATTTCAGCAGCACTGTCTGCAAATTTTTTCAGGTCGTCAGAGGCCTTGCTGTTGCGCAGCTCTGCCGCATCTTTCATGTAGCGTGCCAGTTCGACCGCCCTTTCCGGGTTAAATTGCGAAAGAGTGGTCGCTGTGACCAGGACGCCAGGGAATCGCTGCAGCAATTGAATCTGGTCAGCCGTGCGTTGGTCGGTTTTCACATTGACCGCAGCCTGCACGGCTGCCCGATCGGACGCCGGCACTTTCAATAGTTCCTGCTGTACCGTCTGCGAGACATACTGCAGCGTCTTTGCCTTGCGGTCGGCATCCAGTTTGGCCGCTCGTTCTGATCGACGGCGGTCATACAGGTACAAGGATCCCACGCTGATGCTGGCCACGCTGGGATACTCTTTCAACAGGCCCTTCTGCTGGTCGTTGCGGTCTTTGGCGACCGTGCGATAAGCGGTTCTCAGTGTGTCCTGCACGTCAACGGGGACCAGCCGCAGTTCTTCCTCCAGTGTTCGGGTGATGTATCCGTCGGCCTTTTCCTGCCTCTGTTTCTCGACAACAACAGCCTCCGCTTCAAACTCCGCAGCCAGTTTGCGATCGGCATCTGTGTACAGCGAGATCTGTCGACCGGCCGGAGTCCGCCAGTTCTTCCAGTCGAGCGCCGGTTCAAAGATGGCCCGCAGACGATAGTAGTCGCGTGTGGGAATCGGATCGTAACGATGGTCGTGACACTGAGCACAATTGACGGTCAGCCCCAACAATGCCGATCCGACAATCTGCAGCGTGTCGGCCATCACCTGGTTTTGCGCGGCAGATTTGTCGATGCCGCCGGAAGCGGTGCCATCCGGAGCCATTCGCAGAAATCCGGTGGCCGTGAGTCTTTCAATGGTCTCCGGAGACGAATTGTCGTGCGGTGTTGTCACCATTTCGTCACCCGCCAGCTGTTCCTGGATGAAAACGTCGAACGGTTTGTCGCCGTTAAACGCCCGGATCACGTAGTCACGATAGCGAAACGCGTGAGGTCGTTCTCGATCCTCTTCGCTATAGCCTTCCGAATCCGCATAGCCTGCGACGTCCAGCCAGTGCCGCCCCCAGCGTTCACCGTAATGTTCTGATGCCAGCAGTTCATCGATCAATTGTTCCCACGCATCGCTGCTGGCATTCCCTACAAATGCCGCTACCGCGTCCGGCGATGGCGGCAGTCCGATCAGATCGAAATACGCGCGACGGATCAAACGCTCCTTTGTTGCGTCGGATGCGAATTCCGCGGGCTTAACGCCGCTGTTCGAAAACGCCTGCAGCAACAGCGCGTCGATCGGCGTTCGAACTCGCCGCGCGTCATCAAATTCGGGCACGATCGGACGTTGTGCCGGCTGAAAGGCCCAGTAGTTTCTATCCTCGTCCGTGAAGATTGGGCCGTCCCCGATCAGGTCCGGTTCTTCACGAGCGGTTTTTGCACCGGACGCGATCCAATCGGCCAGTACCTGGATCTGCTTCGGATCAAGCCTTTTGTCGCCAGGCGGCATTTCGCCGCTGCGAACACGTTCCAGCAGCAGACTGGCGTCTGCGTCTCCCGCGACGATGGCCGCACCGGATTCGCCACCCGTGGCGATCAGGCGGCGCAGCCGCAAATCAAGTTCGCCTTCCCGTTCGCCAGCTTCGCCGTGGCATTGAAAACAGTGAGCCTTCAGGATGGGCCGAACGTCCGCCTCAAACGTCACGTCGTCAGCAACGACAGCGTCAGCAACGACAGCGTCAGCAACGACAGCGTCAGCAAAGCAGGCGACCAGCAGAAGAAGATTAGCTCGGTGCATGGCGACATTCGTTCAGGTGGGATTCGTTCCGGGCGGGCAGAAGCATCCATTGTTCACGATCGCACCAGCATCTGCAACGGCTTCTCAGCCATGGGCTGTATTTTGGGAACAGGAGCATCCATTGAGTCTTTGACTTCGGGTGGGCACGCAAACGATCTCGCATCGAATCTCCAGCCAAAGGCGGTGGCATCGTGTATGGCGCCTTCGCCGTCCGTGACGTTCCGGCGACATGCCTCATTCGTCGGACGCACTCAATACACTCACTTCGACTGAAATACGAAACAGAGACCCGGTCTTTTGAAAAGACCGGCTCTCTGCAGGAGTCCAAGTCACTCTTTCCAAGTCCTGTGTTGTTATTGGTAATCCGCATTTTCACACGTCGCGACATTTTCGGTGACGCACTTGTTTCGTCGTCGTTCGCATCGATTCGCGGAGGTTTGTTACCACCTGTGTCACCACTTTTCAGGTCGTCCTGCCTGCGTGCATTGAACTGGTCAAAATGCCCGTCAGAGACGATCGCATAACTGCTGTTCTGAACGGTGACGCTGTGACCGATCCATGCCGCGATAACGTGTGCAGGAGCTTCAATCGTTCTCGCAACTCAGCCGCAGATTCTTGATCAGGTTCGGCCACGGCTGGTATCCAGCGTTCTCGACGATCTGTTCGAACGTGTGAAAAAGACTGTTCGCGTTGACATACCGCCCGAATATGTGTTTCTGGCCTTTGGGTGCCACTTCGAACGCATCGCTTAAATAAGTCTCAACGTCCCGAATCGGCACGTACCGCATTTCTCGGCCTGCATGATGTGCCGTCTTTGGAGAACGGACGCGAATCTTTCCTTCGGCCCAAAGAACGTCATTCCAGTCTAGTTCCATCGGTTCCGACTTTCGCAAGCCGCAGTACCGCCAGAGTGCGACCAGAAGCCGCCATTCGGCGTTTGGTGACGCCTGGATAACCTTGTCGATAATTTCGGTGCAAATGTTCTCTTTGCCGTTGTCGTTCTTCTGAAGACTGCTCGCTTGATTGCGAAATGGATTGCCAGGAATAAGTTCTTCCCGTACCGCGTAAGAAAAGAACGTCTTGCAGTTCGCCATTCGTTGCCGCATGGAGTTCTCAGCCATCTTTCCTGTCGGCGTTCGTTTCGTCTGTGGCAGCTTCCGACGTTCCATCCACTTTCGGAATTCTTTCGCATCGGCCAGAACCATGCTGTTTAGTGGCCTGGCACCGTCGAAACACCGCAACAGCAGATCGCGGGTGCCGGACCATTTCCGCAGAGTTGCTGAACTGGCTGGATTGCCTTTGAGCGTTGTGCCGTCGGCTACAAACTCATCGAGAAACGCCGCCAGCGATATCGACGGCTCTTGATCAGGTTCGACCGCCGCCGCCGCTTTCGGTGCCGTCAGTCCCGCTCGCACCAGCTTCGCGTGGAGCTTCTCACCGATGCCGCCGAGCCACTTCGCCGTTGTCAGTTCGACCGTGCCGCCGCTGGCTTTCGACGCCACCAGCACATCGATCTGCCGAGCGATCTGATTCGCGGTGGCTTTGTTGGTTCCCTTGCCTGGCCGCAGCGATCGCCGTGCGTTGTCCTGGTCGATGTAGCAGACTTGCCAGCCTTTTGCGTCTTTGTGAGCGCTTGCCATTTTCTCATCTCCTGAATGAGTTCCTGATCAGATATCGATTATAGGGTATTCTCGTTCGTTCGTCCAGGTTCGTGTTATATGTCACCCGAATACGTTACACCCACCCGCTCGCCCGCCTTGTCACGTGCATCACCTTTTGAACATCCCGGAGAATTCTTCGGGATGTCTGTTCGCGTTCCCTGCCGTTCCTTCGCCGCTGCGGTTTCCTCTGGAAAAGCGCACCGGTGCGTTTTTTGCTCCTCGCACCATTCCTTCCACGTCTGCGGTTGTTCGCCATGGTGGCAAAGTTTGCCACCACCAATCGCGTGTCCCGTTCGTGATATCACGCCACAAAAAACGAGTTTTCAATAATACGATTCGTATTGTTTTGCGTGTAAGACGTTGGCAGTTCAGGCCTTATGTTTTTTGACCTTATCGCCGCGTGTCCCGTTGCAGATATCACGTGTGAGAAAACGACTTTTCAAACTGCCGAATGTTCCGCTATTTTGAATCGGTATCCCGATCTGCCAGACCGCTCGATTGTGCCATCGGCTACAAGTCGCTTCAGACCACGTTGCAGCCGCTTCCGTTGGCGTTCGTCGCCAGCGTAGCCGAACAGTGATAGACAGTCGCGGACGATCCAACCGCCGCCGTCGAATGCGTTCAGTTGTGCCAGTAACGGCTTGTCGAAACTGCGGACGAAATCACGAAAGAACGGAATCCCGTCGTCTCCGATCCGTGGATGCTTCCGCAGAAATTCGGCACGTTGCCGGATCAAAGTCTCGATGTCGATGTCTGGCATTTGTTCGCCTTCCGTCCCAGGTAAATACACTGTGCCTAGGATTGAGTGGTGTATGGGGTATGGCGTCGATATTGCGATAAAGTCCCTTTCCCGTTTCAGAAACGGCAGCGACCGCGGATCTAACCGACGCAGTCGCCGCCGCGTGCAACGGCAGGTCGGGAAGTAATCGACCTGCCGCGATAACTCAACACACCCGCGTGTGTCGCAGTCTGATCGCCATTGGCAGTTTCCGTGCTGCCTGTCGTTCACGGTATGCCGCCAGTCTGATCGCTCGAGTGATCGTTGCCTCAACCAATTGTGGCGACGCCGCGATTCTGTCCGCGAATGTCCGCCGTCGTGCTTGGGGGGTATCACGTGATACCCCCTCTGATTTGCTGGCAGGGGGGGGGGTAAAAGGTTTACCCCCCCCCTCGTCGGTGGTATCGCCATCCCGCCGCATTCCAGAATTGCCAGGTCACGCGGACATAGTTGTTCGCTCATTGTTCTACCCTCTCAGTGTTTGTGAAATGAAACTCGTCAGTTGATCCAGTGAATCAGCGACCGCAGACTTTGCCGCCGCTGTTTGCTTTCGATTCGTCGCCGCGTGTTGAACCGCTTGCCGTGCTGCCGTATCCGCCAACTTTCCTGCTGTTCTCCGATGAATTCATGTAGGTTCGTTACTTCAGCCGTCCAGGTGGATTCGTCGAACAAAATACGACGTCCTCCTGCCTGCTCATCACGACCACCAAACGACACGCACAAATCGTGCTTCCAGTCCCAGGCGTATTTCTCATTGCGACCGACAAGCCACCAATTGCCGCAGGATTCAGCGACGCCCGCACCTGTCATGTCTTCCAGTGCGGGTGGACTTCCTAATTCGCGTGCCGCCGACTTTGTGACGTGATGGGAGATGATCAGAGAAGCGGGGCGGCACCATTGCGTGAAGTTGGTGATCGCGTCACCGACCTGCGACATTCGGTTGGTGTCCATGTCCGATGGAATACCGCGATACAACGGGTCGATGATCACGACTTCGATACCGTGTTTCTCAACCGTGTCATGGATCGCAATACAGTGTTTGATATTCGGCAGCTTCGGAAAGTCGACGGCTTCAACCCTGATCATTCCCGCCAGATCATCAAACGAGACATGATGGGCAACCGCCGCTTTTTTCAACCGCCGTGAGATCGCTCTGTTGTTGGCTTCGCCCGTGATAAACAGAACCCGTCGGGGTTTCGGTATATCGAACGCACCGAGCCACTGAGACCCACTGGCGAGCGACACAGCCAGGTCGACCAGTTGCGTCGTCTTCAAACATTTCGACCGAGCACCGAACATGGTGACCTGATCTGACGAGAACACGCCGTCAACAATCCAATCGACTTCGCTGTCTGCATGTTCGGACAGTTCGCTGATATCGATGCCAGAAAATACAGTCTGGGTTGCCTCGCCAGTTTCCAATCGCTTCCACTCGTCAAGCAAGTCCACGACGCTGGGTCGGTCGCCCTGACGGCAGGCCTGTTCAATTCGAGCACGGATGGCGAGTGCTTCTGTGTCACACCATGCCTGACGTAGGTTGTTCTTGTGCGTACCCAGTGCTGTGCCGCTGACTGGATCGTCGAATAGCTGACGCACGGTAAACGCATCGACGGATCGGCCTGTCTGTTCGAGATATGCCAGGATGATATCGCGGTCATACTCAACGCCAGTCTCGGTGATGTCGCGGATCGCCTGAAACGTCGCGTTGTATGTCGCGTCGGTGAACCAATCGACAACAACGTCCGAGTGATCGGACAGCGTTTCCGGTTGCTGGCAGAACGTGGCGAGTAGCGCGAATTCCGAATGTATAACCGACTTGCCGTTGGCGAGCTTACTCACGGTGAAACTCCGTTTCGTCCACAATCACTACCCACGGGATGGCTTCCAGGCGTGAGCGTTCCTTCTGCTCAAGTTCCTGACGGAATCCACGCTCCCATTCCTGACGAGCTTCGGCGGTATCTCGCATCACGTAATAAGCGTCGTAATCGTCGCCAGTACGCTGGCTGACTTCGCCGCTCCAATACCGATCACCACGACGATCCATCATCTTGTCGATGTGGTCGGACATCCTGACGCGACGCACAAGAAACAATCCAAGATGCTCGGCAAGCGTGTTCAGCTTCTCTGAGTTCAAACCACCCTGGCGATTCAGAAAGCGTGACAGCGTCGCCTTTGGAATACTGGTTGCGGTCGCAATGTCCTGGGCGCTGGTGCAGTCCCAGCTAATCACGTAACGGATAAACTCCGAAACTTGACTGGGCGGCTCCCGTAGCCACGTCCGTCGATGAACCGAAGCCTTCATTTCGGCAAGGACTTCGGCTATCGCACTCCCTGACGTTTCATTTTTGGAAAGGACTTCGACGTCGACCTTTGTTCCATTTTCGGAATAGTTGTCGGGGCCCCCTTTAGTTCCATTTTCGGAATCAGCCACGGCGCACGGCCCCGTTCCATTTTTGATACGGTCGGGATGAAATCTGGAATGTCGTGGTGGTTCACGGAAACTTCCCAGGCTGTACGAGACGTGATTGGTGAGCGGAGCGACCCAGGTTCCCGCAACCATCAGGTGAGTGTCGCGCCATCCGAAGCCGCTGACATCACACTCGATCTCAAAGTTCCCTCGCAGCGGCATTTGGAAGTACAGGTAGTCTTCGTGGTGCCCCGCAAGGCTTTGAACCTGGCCGAGCGACAGGTGCCAGTCCGCGCAGGGAAATCCGTTACCACGCGACCACGCGGAGGTACGGCTGACTGATGACCAATTCTTCAGAACCGGAAATTCGCGGAATGCCTGACCGGACGTTTCTGCCGTCGGAGAATGCCAGTGATCCTATGAACCGCTCCCAGACGGCCGAGCCTGTTATCTGCTTGTCTCTCAATTGACGCAGAACGCGAGAAACCAGATCAAGCGCGCCCTCACGCATTTCGGGATGCCGAATGCTTTCTGAGATCACAAGTGTTTCGGGCCACTGCCCAGCGAATCCCGGATGGTCTGAGTCTTGCAAGACTCTTTCCAATAAGTCGAGATTGCGATTCGCCGCGGCGAAATCCTTGAGTGCGACGTCGACGATCACGAGTATCGCCAATCGTGCGCGTTGCTGCTGCTCGTCGGCCAACGCAGGACGCGGAAGCTTTCCCCTGTTCCACGCGTTGCCGAACCACGTCCAGTCGACCCAGTTCCAGCGCCGCTTCAACAAGATCGATCGCCGGAGATACCAACCGGCCACCGATTTGAACGCGCGATTGACCGGACTGTTCGGCGATCTTCAAACGATCGACGTCCATCCGTTCTTTGCCACGCACCGGCTGAGTTGGCGTGAAGTCCAGAGCTGTGCGAATCGTGCCGTGACCCGGACCTGGAAGAACCCATTCGGAAAGGTACCGATACCGTTGTTCGATCGGCATTTCCGCCGCACGTTGATGAATTGACAATGCGGCATCAGCGATGTGCCCATCATCGAAAATCGCACTTATCGCAGGACGGTCGGATGTTGTTACAGACGACTGCCGCTCGTCCTGGGAGAGAGCCTTTTCTGGTAGCGAGGCCAGAATACAGAATGTAAGAAGGATCCAGGCTCGATTGATTGGGGAACTGAGGCAGGCAGAGTTTCTCAACACACGGGGCTCCTGTTCTCGCCCTTCCATAATCGCACCGATCAGCCTGACCTTCGTATCTCGAAGAATCTACGGGGAAAGTCACCTTTCCCTGATCTCACCCCGAACTTGCCCATTTCGGCACGGACGCGTTACTCCTCGTCGTCGTGCTGACGCAACCGAACGGCATTAGGCATCCGTGCGAAAACGACGGTCACCCGAGACAACGGACCCGCAAGTCCTGTCGGTGGTGACGTCCGTTTCACGCAGGACGCTTCCCGATTTCAGGTACCACTGAACGAGTCAAATTATCGCAATCTAACCCAACTTCACAAGTAGAATGCGGCTGTGCAACGTTTTCATTGGTTTGATGAGCAATTCTCTCACTACATTTGTGATCGGTTGATACCTGGCAGCCTGCAGTCCGAGGTGGTCGAGAAGAATTTTCTGGTGATCGTTGGGGGTGATAATGCAGCGGTGGCGCAGTTCGATTTCCTTGCTGTGCGCGGGTCTCCCGACCCCGCACCGGCATTGACCGAAGGTCTCCCCGGCCGCACCGATACCCCGTCGTCGTTGGAGACCTACGGTCAGCACATGGGCGAGGTCAGGAGACCTGTGCCCAGCGACGAAGACAAGTCACCGACCACCTGCGTTTGGCGCGGGCGAGCGGAGTACCTCAGTGCCCTGATTCGGGGCTTCCTTTTTTCCGTCGTTTCCTGTGTCACGAATGAAAGCGCCGTGAATGGAGTTCTGGTGACTTTCGCATCGCACCTGCGCATGAATCAGGGGACTTACGTCCCCCGCTCGCCTTACCAGTCGCGTGTTGCGCAGCAACAGCAGGACGGTAAGAACGACGTCCTGCGGAAAAGACGATCGAAGGCTTTGACTTCACGAGTGCTCAGAGTCGCGTTCGCGACTTGAAAACAGCGCCGGCACTTGACTCGTGAATCGAAAGCTCAAAGCGGAAAACCCCCGAATCCGTCCTGCGGGCACCTTCTGTCCCGCCGGGGAGAAGGGACAGGTTTGATGCAGCGTCTGACCGTTACCGACATCACCGATCACAAGCGGGCGGAGGAACAACTCCAACTGCGGGAGCAGCAGTTAAGGCTTATTTACGATTCGACAGCAGAC
>LWDU01038914.1_pt1 | contig 55128 bp, 49 predicted proteins | sample 727161 | NCBI WGS metagenome assembly LWDU01 (sample SAMN04566230, study PRJNA314399) | hydrothermal vent metagenome | isolation source: deep sea hydrothermal plume seawater | place: Mexico: Gulf of California, Guaymas Basin | collected 2004-07-11
TCTGGGATGTCGCCGTCGATGTACGTCGGGGTTCGCCGACTTTTCGTCGCCATTTCGGCATCGAACTCTCGGGAGAAAATTGCCGCCAGCTCTATATCGCTGAGGGCCTGGCCCACGGGTTCGTAGTGACCAGCCCAGAGGCCGAAATCGAGTATAAGTGTGGCGATTTCTATGATCCCGATGACGAGCTATCGATCGCGTGGAACGACGCAGAACTCGATATCCCATGGCCCATCAAGGCCCCCACGCTTTCTAAAAAGGACCAAGCGGCCCTGAGCCTTTCAGAAGTCATGATGCGCTTGCCCGAATGGAAGGACTAAAAGTCCTCTTCAGCTTCCAGGTCCTCGTCCCCGTAGTCGCCCTTGAGCTTTAGCGGCGCACTGCAAACGCTGCAGAAAATTTCATCGCCCCGACGTTCGTCACCAGCGAGGGGAACGTCGGCATTGCACATGGGGCAAGTGATGTCTGAGGCCACCGATCCTCCGGGTGTGGTCTGACAATTTCAGTTCACACGGCAATTCGCACAGTGCCCATAGAGTTCGTGCCGGTGGCGTGAAATGGTGAAACCGATTTCGTCAGCCACTTCCTTTTGCGCCTGTTCGATCACAGCCGACTCGAATTCAAAAATTTTTCCACAAGCTGTACACACGAGATGGTCATGGTGCTTGTGTTCGATTTCGTAACGCGCCACGCCGTCATCGAAACGGCGCTCTTCTGCCAGACCGGCTTCGACGAACAGCTTCAACGAGCGGTAGACCGTCGTATACCCAATTCGGGGGTACTCCTCCCGAATCAACTGATAGAGATCCTCGCCAGTAAGATGACCACCGGCTTCGAGAAAAGCCTCAAGAATCACCTCGCGTTGCTTCGTCTGCTTGAGAGTGTGACTCTCAAGATATCGCGCAAGCGCTTTTTGCTCGATTTCGTGCGCCATGAACAAAAGTCTAGCAGGCCGCTTCCCATCGGACCGCGAACTGGCCCACCCCGATATCGCCCTGCTAAGCACCCGAAGCACCGAAGCCTTGAGTCGGCGCTCGCTCGTCGGAAGCCGCCCGATCGCGCCCGGAACGGTAGATTTTCGCCTCGACGACCGGCGTGCCCATCCCCTGCGTCGCGGCTCTCCACCCGCGCCAAGCCACGTCCCGTCCGCTACATTGGACTTGGAGCGGCCACTCGGGCAACCGAGCCTTTTGCGATCAACTCTTCAAGTCTGACCGGCCCTCCAGTGACGGTCGCGGAGTTTCCCGTTGAGCCTCCCCCTCGAACCGCCCATCCGTGATCGGCCCCAGGCAGAGGAAGAAGCCCGGACCCAGGATGCGCTCCTTCACAACCGCCCGTTGGGCCAACGGGCTCGCCCTGGCAGTTTGAAGGAAGTTTCCCTGCTCGCCTATCCGGCCATCCTGACCCAACTTTCAGGAGCGCTGATGGGAGTAGTCGACAGCGCGATGGTGGGCAGACTTGGAGCGACGGAACTCGCCGGGGTCGGCTTCGGGGGCACCTGGATTTGGACTCTATTCTGTTTCTTTATCGGCATGGCGACCGGCGTTCAGACCTTTGTGGCCCAAAATCATGGCGCCGGAAAAAATCGACTCTGCGGCGTTTGGGCCTGGCATGGACTGCTTCTGCTCCTTCCCATAACCGCGCTGGCCTCATTGCTCTGCTATGCCGTCATGGGGCCTGTCCTCAGCAATCTTATCTCCTCGAAATCCATGATTTCCGTGTCGACAAGTTACATGTCCATTCGAACTTTGGGTGTTGTCGGGATGGTGGCCGCCATGGTGCTCTCGGCTTTTTTTCGCGGGATCAGCGATACCCGCACGCCCCTCTATGTCACTCTTTTCGCGAACGGATTGAACATCGTACTCGACTACGGTCTGATATTCGGGCGATTGGGCCTCCCCGAATGGGGGGTGGAAGGTGCAGCAGCGGCCACGGTCATCTCGGAATGGGTATTCGCATTTGTCATTCTGGGAGTTTTCCTGCGGCCAGCCTTGCGCGAGAAGTACGGGACTGCGCGCATTCGTCTGGCTTGGAGCGACCAGCGGCGGCTAGTCCGGACCGGTGCTCCCATCGGCGGCCAGTGGGCACTGGAGATGCTCTCATTCGCGGTTTTCTTGGTGATGGTGGCCGAAATGGGAGATATCGCCATGGCGGCAAGTCAGGCATTCATGGCGCTGCTCTCTCTTTCATTTATGCAGGCATCGGGCCTGGGAATTGCAGTAGCCACCCTCGTCGGGCGCTACATCGGATCAAGTGAACTTGATCACGCCGAGACGTCCTTCCGATCGGGCTTGGTGCTTTCATTTTTCATTTCAGGTGCTGTGGGACTGCTGTTTCTGCTTATTCCGGATCTTTTGGTTGGAATTTTCAGCGATGACCCCGAGGTGATCCAGATGGGAATTCCACTCCTCGCGGTCGGGGCCGTTTTTCAATTCTTTGATGCGTTCGGAATCGTCGCGGACGGGGCTCTTCACGGTGCCGGCGATACACGCGTCCCTTTCCTCATCCGCTTCCTTCTTGCTTGGGGGCTCTTCATTCCCCTCGCCTGGCTGATGGCTTTCTACTTCGAGGGAGGCCTCAACGCAGCCTGGGTGGCTGGCGCCATTTACATCTTTTTGCTCGCGGCATATCTCATTTGGCGCTTCCAATCGGGTGCCTGGCGACACATTCGGATCTGATCCGAATCGGCCGGATCGGGAGAACCGAGCTGAAAACTCATTCCGGAACGCTCAGCGACAGTTGAGCAACAACAGGCAAGTGATCTGAAGCACGCCGAGCGTCGTGGGTGTCGTGCGCATTCATTGAAATCACCGCGGCGCCACTCGCGTAAATTCGGTCAAGAGCAAAAATCGGTCTCGAGGCGGGAAACGTCGCAGGCCAGTCGACGTTGCTATGCCGATGAAGCGTATCCTCGAGATTCTGTGACGCTTTGCACTCGCGCCATGCGTTCATGTCACCGAGAAGGATGGCCGGACCGGCGTTCCACTGCGGATGTCGCAGCAGCATCTCAACCTGGCGGTGTCGGGTTCGGTCCACCAGGGAGAGATGGGTGGCCACCACGCCGAGTGTTCCCGAACCGATATCGAAACTGGCCGCCAGGGCACACCGGCTCTCAATTCGGGAAGAAAATAGGTCGAGTACCGAGATCGCTGTAATGGGATATCGAGAGAGAATCGCGTTGCCCAACTCTCCTCGCTTGTGGATTCGGGTTGCCGCGAACGCCAAGTGGAGCCCAAGGTCTTGAGCGAGACCTTCCAAGGAGTCTTTTTCACCCGTCGGGCGTAGCGCTTCCTGGAGCGCGATCACGTCGGCGTCCAATGCCGCGATCACTGCGCCAGCACGTTGGATATTGGGTTTTCCCCTGCCGTTCAATCCCGCCCATCGGTGAACGTTGTAGCTTGCGACTCGAAACACATCCCCCACCTTCCTGATGGGAGGCGCTTCGAGAGGAGCTTGAAGTAACGAAATATGAGGAGAATGAATTCCGGGATGCAAGACCTTTCTCGCACCATCGCCGAGATCGCGGGCCCGGGCCAGAGAAGCCTTGGCCGCCTTGAGGGTTCCGTGTGATACGCGTTGGCGCGCGCGCTTGGCGAGAGAAGGCCCGGCCCGATCGGGTTTGCCTCCTGTACCTCGCCTCTTTCGCTTTCCGATTTTTCGCTGGGCCAAGGCCCCGTCTCCCCTTCGTTCAAAAGGCTATTTCTCGGCCCAGGCTAGAGCCGGTTCAATCTTCCAGCGAAAAGGCGACCACCGAATCGCCCGGCGTCGTCCCCATCAATGCATGACCCCCAGCAGCGATTACGACGAACTGCTTGCCTTCCGGATGCGTTCGATACGTGAGCGGTGTGGCCTGTCCACCCGCCGGCAGGCGTCCTCGCCACAATTCGACGCCAGACTCGATATCGAAGGCTCGCAAATAGTCATCCATCGCCGCCGCAATAAAAATCAGACCGGATGCCGTGACGATCGGACCACCCTGGCTAGGAACACCCAGGGGCAATCCTATCGGGAACGGTGCGATGTCCTCGGTTGTTCCCAACGGCACCTCCCAACGTATTTCCCCCGTGGCCAGGTCGATAGCGACCAACGTGCCCCAGGGCGGGGGGCTACAGGGCAACCCCAGGAAGGAGACAAGAAAGTCACGAGTCATCGCATAGGGGGTTCCTTCTTGGGGTTCCCACTGGGGCGGTGTCTCGCCCCTTTCCTGGGCGGCGGTCATTCTCGCTATAAATTTTGCCCGGGGAATCAGGCGAAGAACCGAAGCCATTCGGCTGGTATTGGTGATGAGCAAGCCACGGCTTGCATCGATCGCCATGCTGCCCCAGTTGCTCCCTCCAAAATAGCTCGGGTAGCCAATCCATCCGCTCTCACTGGGTGGTGTGAAGGGTCCGTCATAGCGCAAGGACTCGATCTTTCTCTGGCAGTCCCAACGATCCAAGGGCGTAATTCCCCAGGCATCGTCCACCGAAAGCTTCGCGGGGTGAATCGGGGGAGGACGAGTCGGAAAGGGCTGGGTTGGGGAGAGAATTTCCCCCTCGGCCCCGTCTACTGGAACCGGCCTCTCCTCTACAGGAAAGAGGGGTCTTCCGTTCTGCCGATCCAATAGATAGACATGGCCCAGTTTCGTCGTCTGGGCTACTGCCGGCACCGGACCCTGGGGACCCGGGAAGTCGAAGAGAGCCGGTTGGGCGGGAACGTCGTAATCCCAGACGTCATGATGGACGGTCTGAAAATTCCAGACAGGCACGCCAGATTCGAGGGATAGCGCCACGATCGAGCTTGAGTAGTAATCGAGACCATCCCGCTGCGCACCAAAGAAATCCGGCGCGGTATTCCCTGTCGGAACGAAAACGAGCCCGCGCTCAGCATCTCCCGAGAGTATCGACCACGCGTTCGTTGTTCCCCTTTGGTAGCGAACGGCCTCGCCCGACTCGTCGTTTCCTTCGACATACTTCCGTCCCGGAGGCAAAGGGTCCCAACTCCAGCGCTGAGCCCCGGTACGGAGATCGTAGGCCCGGACAACCCCTCCCGGCGCATCGACTCGAATATTGTCGAGCACCATCGCGCCGGTCACCAGTAGGTCTCCAAGAACGAGGGGGGGCGAAGTGACACCGTATTCTCCCGGGTATCGATGCCCGATCCCTTCACTCAGGTCAATGGTGCCCCCCCGGCCAAACCCTCGGCAGGGCACACCTGTTTTCGCGTCGAGAGCGATCATCCGGGCATCGAGAGTGCCCATAAAGATACGTTCAGCACACTCAGAGCCCGGGCTCGCGTTCGGGTCGCGCCAGTAGGAGACACCGCGACAAATCTGAAGAACGACGCCCGTCGTATCCACGACGGCATCGAATACCCAGCGTTCCTCCCCGGTCTGTGCGTTCAGCGCGATGGCTTTGTTCCGCGGTGAGCACAGGTAGAGGGTGCCTTCCACCAAAATCGGCGTGTTCTGAAAGCTCGTCCCGAGACCACTGGCGTCGGTCGGGAGGACGTCACCGGTGTGGTAGGTCCAGGCAATAGCCAAGGAGTCTACGTTCTCGCGATTGATCTGGGTTAGGGGTGAAAAGCGAGTGCCGCCAGTGTTAGCGCCGTAGTGGGGCCAATCGGCGACGGGCCCCGCACGGTCCATTCGGATGGATTCTCCGCATCCCGCCGGTTGAATGAGCACGCACGCAAAAATGGTCCCGAGCAGGCCAAGCGAGAGGCGGCCAGCCGCTCGACCGAATACCCGCCGACGGCGACACCCCCGAGACATCGCTATCGATTCCAACCGTATTCTCCTTGGCCAGACATTAACCCTCCGAACTCCCTCCCTCGGTCCGAGAAGGCCCGCCCCAGTTACTGGAGGCCGCAAGATCATACTGCGTTCACCCCCTCGTCACTCTCGCTCACGCGGGCCTTGAGGGTTAGCCCCCTTCGCGGGGAGAGATGACTCCGGCCGGGTTGGGCTGATTCCGAAAACAAGTCACGGGATAGTCGGGGTAACGCCAAACTTCGCCTCCGTCCTGGGCGATATAGATCACCGCCCGGCCGCTGTTGCAGTCGCCGATCACTGCCACCCCTTCCTGATCTTTACCGGGCACGCGAAACTCTCGGATCAAGCTGCCATCCGTGGCCATTTGCCGAACCAGATCGCCCGACTCGTAAAGTGCGAACAACGAATTTGTGGCGTGATCGAAGTGGAGCCCCGACAGATCCGTACGCTCGGGCGAAGTCGACAGGATCGACCGCAGTTCAATTTCGCCCTGGGAGAGAAGTGCGAAGACAAAGATTTGGCCCGTCCCCTGATGGCCAGCGAATACAACCCCGTCTCCGGCGGCCAGAGCTTCGAGTCCACGGTTCGCTTTTCCCGTCATAACGGAACTCAGGTCCCACTCTCGGCCCGTCACGGCGCCCCGCACCAGATCGAATTCTACGACCGCGTCGGGATCCTCAACTCCGAGATAAACCATCGGCGCGTTCGGATCCGGGAGTGCAATCGCCTCTAGATCACCCCCGGGGCTCCACTGGGTCCAATTCGCATCAGGTGATGTCCCGTCTCCCGAGAGAAGGTTCACGCTCCCCTCATCGCCGACAACAACCAGAATCTCGAGACCCGTATGCCAAATCACCCCACTGGGTTCAACTCCCGGTTCTAGCCCGCCCGGGGATCCCCTTCGTCCAATTTCGACCCCCGGGCCTGGCGACTTGGGGCGCTCTTCTGCCGCTCCAGCGCCCATACAAAGGGCAACAAGCAAGAGGGCCAGCCTGGCGCTCCAATGGGCACATCCTCGCGCACGATTTCTTTTCTGAAGTTTCGAGGAAATCGAAAAAACCTCCTTTCATTCGAATCATTACGCCCTTGGGCGGATCATTTGCGGGGATCGCTCTCCCGCTAAAGGCTGAGCCGACCGAAAGGGCTAAAGAGCCTGCCGCTTCGGGCGGATAGAATTTTTTGAGAACGATGACGACGGGGACTGAAAATGGAATACCCAATGTGTGAATTATCGCGGCTTAAGGGGGTTTTTCACCGCGAGCCGAACTCGCGGGTCCTCCACAGCGCGGGTTCACCTCGGCACCCTAGCCGGACGGCCGAATGAAGGCATCCCGACTGGCAATCGCCGTGGCCTGCATTTCTGTCAATTCCGCCGGATGCCGGGACGCTTTGCAACCCGGTGGCGGTCCGGATCGGTCCGCGTCCTGTCTCCACATTGAAAACGCAACCGTGAACCGTTCCGCAACCCTTGAGTGCAACGAATGCCTATCATCAAGCCACCGCGAGATCCAAACCCAACTTCAATCGTCTCAACTCTCCTTGAACATCTCAAGCGATCTTCGCTTATCGGGAAGTCCGACTCCTGAAAATTCTCGAGTGAATGGGAATGCAGTCAAGAAACGTGGTGCGGCGCTGACAATCACTCTTTTCCCATCGTTTACTTACCCACAGGCGGCATACCATGCGTGACGAAACACGCGTCCAATCTTTCGCTACGGCGATTCTTTTTTTCGTTCTAATTTCCCTCGGCCCGCTGTTGTACCTACACAATAGCTGGCTCGGCGAAATCGAAGACCAGAGTCGAGTCCAAGAGCACCTCGGAGCAGTGCGGGAGAATCTCGCCGAAGCCCATCTATGGTTTGAAGAACTCCTTACCGGCGATCCGAATATCAGACCAGAACAGGTCTGGGGATTGTTTGAATCTGCGAAGACTTCGCTCACCCGTTTCGAAACCGAGCAACAACAGGTTGACAAGCAGCTACTCGACTTCGTTCCCTCACGAGGGATTTCGGTTTGGGCCCTGCTCGAGAAGCTCTCAGAACGCGTACTGGCGCTCGAAACTCTCGCCCGAACCCGAGAGGGGAGCTCAACCGATTCATCGGCGGGTACCGCGATCGATGAAAAATTTGATGTCATCTTCACCGAAACTCTCGCGGCTTCGTTTGAAGTTGAAAAGGCTGTTCGAGAGTTTAGTAGCATGCGAATGGATGCCCGCCGAGAGATTCACTGGCTGACCCTCGTGTTGTGGGGCACCGGAGCCGCTGGGACCGGGGTCGGGTTGGCCATTATCAATCGGCGGCGGCGGCGGGTTGAAGAAGAGAAGCGGCTACTCGAAGCACAATTTCATCAGGCCCAGAAACTTGAAAGCCTTGGCGTCCTCGCTGGCGGAATCGCGCACGACTTCAACAATTTGTTGATGGAGATTTCGGGCAACACCAGCTTGATCCTACTGGATACCAATCTGGACAAGGAAGTCCGATCGGCCGTCGCAGAAATCGATTCCGGCGCTCAGAAGGCCGCGGCCCTCACTTCGCAGATGCTCGCCTACGCGGGCAAAGGTAAATTCATCGAAACCATCATCGATTTCGACGATATGATTCGCGAAATGGATTCTCTTCTTTCCCTCTCTGTCTCAAAGCGAGTCAGCGTCGAGTACTCCCTTTCGAAGACGATTAATCCAGTTCGATGCAACCCTACCCAACTCCAGCAGGTCGTGATGAACCTCTTGATCAACGCCTCTGAGGCGAGCGACGAGGCGGGAGGAGGTATTTTTGTTCAAACGCGTCGAGAGACCATCATTTCGAAAGACAGCCATGAGGGCGGACCAACAAGCCTCCACCCACCGAGTCTTGGAGACTATGTCGTCCTTGAAATCAGAGATACCGGCCCTGGGATGTCCGAAGAGGTCATGAACCGCTGCTTTGAGCCCTTTTTCTCGACGAAATTTACTGGACGTGGGCTTGGCCTCTCGGCGGTGCTGGGGATCGTAGAGGCGCACGACGGCGCAATCAATCTTGCGAGCCTCGAGGGGACCGGCACTACCTTTACCATTTACTTGCCGATTTCCGAACTCGAAGTCACAGCCCCTGCTGTCGCACCCAAGAATCCTGAAGCCGTTCGAGGACAGGGACGAATCCTGGTGATCGACGATGACCCGACCGTTCTTCGGATTGTGACTAGGATGTTGACCCGAGTGGGTTACGAGGTAGAGACCTGCAGCTGCGGAGAGGACGGACTCCGAACGATCGCTCAAGACCCTGAACGCTTCGACCTGGCGATGGTCGATATGGAGATGCCGGGCATAAATGGGGAAGCCGTGGCGACCGAAATCCGAGCGAAGGAGTACCCGATTCGCCTCATCCTCTCTAGTGGATACACTAAGGACGTTCTATCCGGGGAAGATGCTACTTTTCTTTTCGATGCATTTATCCAGAAGCCGTATCGCGTTCAAGAACTTTTCGAGACCGTCTTCAAAGTTCTCGATTCCTAGTTTCCTCATTTTCACCCAGAGGCCGTGAAGGGTGAGCGAGGCGAGACTCAAATCCGGGTGAGAATTGACTACTGGGCGTACTCACTTGTAGCGATCTCCGCTTTGACGGCGGCTTGCGCACCGAATATGCCCGTAGCTGGATTGGGCCCGCAGTCGAGTTACGAAATTCTTGACCGGAGGATGCCCGATCAGGGTCTGTTCGAAGTTCCAGCCGGTAGACTCGACCCGAAAAAAGTACTCGCGCCCGAGCAACGCAAAGGCCCCGGGTTTCAGGTACTGGGCATCCGCTATGGGGTTGGCTTTATCTACATCTATTCCATCGAGACACCGTCTGGGATTCTCGAGGCGCGTGGCCGGGGAATGCTTCGCAAGCGCATTCATGAGATCGAAACAGTGCGGTCTCTCGAGGAAGCGGACGTTGCGGACTCTGACGTATACGTACTCGCTTTCGCTAATGCCGCAGAGGCTCCAGCCGAGGGCGGCATGCAACTCCTCATGCACCCGATCCGGACAACAAGCAATATTCCCAAGGGAATGTGGTCCATGGCGCGAAACTTTTACGAGATGACTGGAGCCGGACGAACCTACCTTGAGGACCACTACTTCCATGAACTTATCGGCTTTGGGAGAGCCAAACGCGAGTGGGCGTATCGCTTAGGGGTGGACCCCTACAGCACAAACATTCAACTGCAGGACGAACTCGATCGACTGGGCTGGCTTTCCCTCGCCGGCGGCCTGTCGGTACGCCTGCCCCTGATGGCGGTACCCGGAGGCGCGTCCATCGCTCTGACAGTCACCAACACCAGTGACGACATGAAACGCGAGCTCCGAGACGCAACACCCGAAACCATTCGGATCAAGAACCGCAAGGCCCTGATCGACGACTTCGGAGTGGACGACGAAACTGCGGAGGAATTTGTCAACCACTCCTGGTATTCGCCGAGCGCTCAACTCGAGATCGTCGAATCGCTCAACGCCATGACGGGCGTCGCAAGTCGAAGCGAGTTCATCGAGCTCGCTATCTATCCCGACACGATCGCCGAATCGATTTCCTTCACTCGGCTGGCTCTAATTCTCCTCGGCTTCCATCAAAATTCAGGAGCACTCGAAAAACTTTTTTCCGCCGGCGGCTTCATCGCAGCCGCAACAAGGGACGGAGATATCGTCATTCCGCTAAACATTGACTTCGGCTACTGGACAAAGGGGGCAGCTCAGGTCATGGAGACGATTGACCGCGAACTCGACACCGACACCGACGGGCGACGCAAGTTCCTCCTAATTGCCGGATCCCTCTCCCCGAGAGCAGCCAACGAAGTAGCAGAACGCGGATGGACAGTCATGGAAATGCTCGAATCGACGTGGCTCGAAGAGTTTGATCGAGAGTCCTTTGCGCCGGGCAAGCCCGATGCGAATCGCATTCTGCCCGAAATCGGGAGTTAGCACCGCGAGCACGCTTCCGGCAATTTGATCCGCAGAGAACCCGAACCACCCGCAGTCGTGAGTTGAAGGTTGAGCATAACGGAGCGCCCAGAATCCATCGCGGGTCTAGGCAGAAAACTGGGATGGTTCTCTACTGGGGATTGTCGGGCTGTGTGTGCCCGAAGCACTTAATCGGGGCTTCAGTGGATGCGTTGCCCGGTAGGACAGGAGCCATTTGTAAAGAACCGGAAGAACGAACAGCGTGACCAGGGTGGATGTGAGCAACCCGCCCACAACGACAGTCGCGAGAGGCCGCTGAACTTCGCTTCCTACTCCGGACGACAACAACAACGGACTGAGGCCCAATGCCGTGGTGGCCGCTGTCATCAGAACTGCCCTGATCCGAGAAACGGAACCGTCGACACAAGCTATTTTCCGATTCACCCCTTCACCAAGCAGTCGATTGATTGCGGCAATCATCACCATGCCGTTACCAAGAACGATTCCAAAGAGAGCGATGAATCCAACCGAGGTGGGCACGGAAAGGTTCTGACCGCTTACGGCCAGGGCCACTACTCCCCCTGTCAGTGCTGGCGGGATATTTGACAAGACCGCCAAAACACTCGTTCCCGACTCAAAGGCCAAATAGAGAAGAATCCACACCAGAAAGAGAGTCAGCGGGAGAGTAAGACCAAGCCGCTTGTTTGCCTGCTCCTGCAAGCGAAATTGCCCCCCCCAGATCACTCGATATCCGGGCCTGATTGTCACCTGAGCCTCGACCAACTCCTGAGCCTCTTTTACAAAGCTACCTATATCTCTCCCGGAGACATTGCACTGAACTACAACGAATCTCTGTCCGTCTTCTCGCTTGATCTGGCGAGGGCCGACAACCTCCTCCAAAGTAACGAGCTCGCCCAGAGGAACCCGGTAGCCGCCGGGCGCGTCAATCAAGAGCCTGCCGATTGCCTCGCGACTCTGTCTGTACTTAGAGTCCAGGCGCACCAGAATATCGAACCTTTTCATACCTTCGAAAACCTGGCCGGCCACTTCACCACCGACCGAAGCGCTGATAGTCCTCTGTACGTCCTCAACATTCAGTCCATGGCGCCCTACCGATTCCCTGTTTATTCGGATGACCAATTGGGGAATTCCCGAAACTTGGTCGACCTGCACGTCTTCCGCGCCTTGAACTGTGGCGATCAAGCGGGATATCTCGTCGGCCTGCGTTTTAAGTAATTCTACATCCTCCCCGAATACTTTGACTGCGATTTCTGCCTGGGTTCCTTCAAGAAGCTCATCCACTGTCATCGCGATGGGCTGAGTAAAATTGACGGCCGCACCCGGAACTTTCCCCAGCTCGCCTCGAATAAAATCTTCGAGCCCCTCCTGCGATGAAGCGGAAGTCCACTCTTCTCGAGGCCTGAGTACGACCAAAATTTCCGCGCTGTTGACCGGATCCGCATGCGCACCGACTTCTCCTCGCCCAATGCGGCTCACTACTCCAGTGATCTCGTCTACCTCCATCAGCCTGCGTTCCACGATCTGGGTGATTCGCTGGCTCTCAGACAAAGCGATAGACGGGGCCATCGTTAGACGAATAACAAGCGTGCCTTCCTGCAAACGGGGCGTGAACTCGGATCCGAGAGTTGGGAAGACAAGCACACCAATCAATACGAGAGCCATCCCGCCCGCCCCTGCAATCCACTGATGTCGAAAAGTTGCGCCCAAAATCTTCTCGTAGAGGGACGAAAGACCCGTCACGAACCTTCGAGAGGGCTTGACACGACGCTTCAGCAGATATGAAATCAATGCCGGGGCAAACACCAGCGAGAATGTCAGGGCTCCTGCCATGCCGAGACCGACTGTATGGGCCAGAGGCCTAAAAGTTTTACCCTCCACTCCTTGGAGGCCGAAGATCGGTGAGAAAGCGGCGATAATAATCAGCGTTGCGAAAAGAATTGGGCGCATAACTTCACTGCACGCATCTGCGATCAACTCAGTTCTGGGCGCAGAAGCATCCGCTGAACTCAACCTCCGGTCGACGTTTTCCACGATGACGATCGCTCCATCGACCAGCATGCCCACCGCAATCGCGAGCCCCCCAAGCGACATCAGGTTCGCCGAAATTCCGAAATAGGACATCCAGAGAGTGGCAAATAGCACTGCGAACGGGAGGGAGAGAACAATTATTAGGCCCGGCCGCCAGCCCCCCATGAAGAGGAAAATGACCATCGCCACGGCTACGGATCCTTGAACCAGGGCGCTCTGGACGGTTGCGAGGCAGGCCTGTACCAGACTGCGCTGCTCGTAGTAGGGAACCAGTACTACTTCCCCGGGGAGACTTTTGTTCAGCTTCTGTATTTCATGTTCTACCAGGTCGATCACTCCGGCGGAGTTTTGCCCATAAAGCTTGACAACCATTCCCGCGACCACTTCACGCTCGCCGTCTCGGGTCTGCAGCCCCCGCCGAATGCCGCCACCGACGGTGACTTCCGCAACGTCGCGCACATATGTGGGTCGGCCGTTGTAGGAGCGAATCACTATGGCTTCGATATCTTCTTTTGAAGTCGCGAGACCAATCGACCGAACAACGACCTCCTCCGAATTTCTTTCGATGAACTGAGCTCCGGTGTTCCGGTTATTCTTTTCCAAGCGCGTGATCAGATCGGAAATGGAAACATCATATTGGACGAGTTTTTCCGGATTTACCCTCACTTGAAATTGTCTCTCATAGCCTCCGATTCCGAGCACCTCTGTCACCCCTGAGACACTCAACAGTCGCGGTTTTACGAACCAATCCTGAATTGTTCTTAACTCCTCAAGGGTATGCCTGCCCGAAGGGTCATCGAGGTAGTAATAGAGAATCAGTCCCATACCCGTCGCGATGGGACCCAGCTCTGGATGACCAAACTGACTCGGTATCCGCCCTTTCGCGCTTTGGAGTCGGCCGGCCACCAACTGACGAGCGAAGTAGATATCGACGTCATCTTTGAAATAGACATTGACGACCGATAGACCGAAGTTCGACACCGAACGAATCCTTTCGATATCGGGCAAGCCGGCCAATGCGACTTCGATGGGGTAAGTGACATACTTCTCCACCTCTTCCGGGGCGAGCCCATCGGTTTCGGTGAAAACTTGAACTAGGGAAGGCGAAACGTCGGGGAAAGCGTCTATTGGAAGATCGCGGTATCCAAAATATCCGACAACCATCACCAGCCATCCCAGTCCGAGAATAACCATTCGATTCCGGATGCAGATGGCAATAAACTTGTTCATGTTTCACTCCCGTAGCCGCGAAATATCGCGGCTAGGTCAATTAGGATTGAAGAGGTGATGGACGCTGCTCAAGCCTTCAATGTCCATGACCATCGGGGAGTTCTGCCCGCATCAATTCTGACTTCACGGTGAAGCCACCTGCGACGACAACATTCTCTCCCGGCTTGATTTGTCCCGTTACCTCGGCATGATAATCATCCCTCAAGCCAAGAGTGACTGGTCGGGGCTTATATCCATGACTGCCGACGACGAAAACAACCGTTTCGTTTCCCATCGAGTAGATGGCGCTCTTGGGAACCGCTGACTTAACTTCAGAGCGCCCGATTAGGACTTTCGCGACGGTGAACATTCCCGGATGCCACAGACCAATCGTATTCTCCAAAACCACTCGAGCAGTGGCCGTTCGGGTTTTGGGATCGACCACTGGCGCCACGTACGAAATCACTCCCTCAGCACGGGGCATGCCGTGAATTGCTTCGACAAGAACCGTCTGGCCGGCTTTGACCCGGTGCAAATCGCGGATATAGACATCAAGATCGACCCAGACTGTTGACAAGTCGGCTACCACAAAGGCCTGAGTATTCGCATCAACCGCCTCTCCGAGTGTGACATGCTTCTCGATGACGACTCCATCGATCATCGTCTTCAGGGCATACGGTGTGAGGCTTCGGCTGCTCTCAATCACAGCCAACGTTTCACCACTGCGAACGCCATCGCCGACCTGCTTGTCCGTCCTTTTCACGATACCGCCATATCGAGGGACAATATGAGCTACATGGTCGTCGTTGGGACGGATCTCTCCGGTGAGCGCGAGAATATTTTCGATGATCGCCGGGCCTGCGGCAGCGACTTCCAAAGCGAATTCTTCACTATCTATGGCTTCCAAACCCACGATGTCGGAGTGCTCCATGTGGGGATCGTTGTGGCGAGCGTGCTCAGACTTTTCTTCCGCTCCCCAGTCAGACACCGAGCAGGCTGTCAGTATCAGCGCCATAAAACCCAGAACCTGAAATTTGAACGCGCTCTTCGCTGTTCCGTAAGTCATTTTTCCTCCTTCAGATCCCGCGTAGCGGGACCTCCTACCACTAAATTCGTGCGGGCAAGTGAAATCTGGTACGCCTTCTTGGCTTCAACCAGTCTCGACTCAAGCAAGAAGAGAGAACGCTGTGCATCGAGCACAGACGTCAGTTCAATCGCGCCCTCTCGGTGCGCCCGCCTCATTGCCATGTACGCTTTTCTAGCCTGAGGAATGACGATATCGCTGAGAGTCTCGGCTTCATGGTGAGCGATTGACATATTCTCGTAGCTTCGGATCAGATCTCGATATGCCCTCATTCGCTCGTCCCGCCCGGCATCTCGAATCGTGTCGAACTCGGCTCTTGCCTCAAGCCGTCTGCCTTGATTCCGATCAAAGATGGGAAGGGAAAATTCGACGCCCATCTGAAGCCCCCAGATATCGCTCCCGGTGAAATATTTTGGCCCCATCCCCAACTCGATATCCGGAATACGCCGGGAATCTTCGAGCGCGATGACCGACTGCGCTCGGTCAATCTCGATTTTCAAACGTTCTTCTTTGAAGCTGGTTCCGAGCAAGCCGATGAACGTTTCCAGGCTTGCGAGAGGCTGTGAGGAATTGAAAGTCCCGCGAAGTCGCGAATACGTGAACGAATTTTCTCCCCACATACTGGCGAGTCTTCGAAACGCAGCCCTGAGCGAACGAGATCTACTGACCGTTTCGATTTGCTGAAGCGAGACCTCAACTTCAGCCCTTGGGACTTCGGCCGAGGAAACTGCCCCGTTGAAAACTTGTAGTTGTACAGCCTTGAGGAGTTCCTGCGCTATTCGCGTTTGCTCTTGTGCCAACTGAAGCAATATCTGCTGTGCGAGTGCTTCCGCGAAGGCAATTGTCGTTTCCGTGATTATTGTGAGCCGAACCTTTTCGTAGTCCGATCGAGCCAGTCGAGTTTGGTGATGCTCGACCTGCTTTCTCAAGCCTCGCTGGCCTCCCAGTTCTATTCGTTGGCCGATGAGGAACGACGCTTGAAGATCTTCATCTGCGAAGTCGGCGCCCGAAATGCCGATATTTTCGAGATCGAGAGAAAGGCTGGGGTTGGGGAGAAGTCCAGCCTGTAGCATTCGACCCTGCTGGGCCCGGACAGCCGAGTCGGCCGACCCGATACGGGGGTTATTCGTCAAGGTGAGGTGGAGGACATCCTCCAAGCCGAGAATCACCTTGCCGGTGGGGGGGGGCTCGGAAATCTTGACTCGAACCGTGTCGGAGCCAGCACCCAGTCCCGAGGAGAGCGCGTTGCCCGGGACGGCTAGGGCCAGAAGTCCCGTAACCGACACGAGACTCCCCAGGAATTGGCGAGATTTTCTGTGCATCTTGAGAAACATGATTGGCGCTCCGGATGAGCACCCCCCGGTACCCATCGCTTGCTTTTGAAACAATTGAGCCGATCCGCACACCGCGGCGAATGGCCGAACGGCGGCAGCCCCGAGAACAAGGCACTAGCAGCGGAGAACAACGTTATTGCGGGTGGAGAGCGCGGATCTAGGATTTTTCTCGGGAGTCTCTTGGGGCTGTAAATTCCACGGATTAATGTCGGCCCCGAGCCGATGGACCGCGAACGGGGTGAACACCGCGGCGGGCGAAAGTCGGTTGCGAAGCCCCTGGCTTCGCACTGCGGATTCGGGCGCGAGGGACGCATCCACGCAGATACTGTGGGGGTGAAAGGCGTCAGTGCTTTGCGCCGGGGCGGAAAAAGTCGCGAAATCGGCTTGCTGGAGCCGTTGATCCACCTGCAAGCAGCCGTTTCCGGGCTTCACTTCCAGCGCGCTATGGGTGCCGCCGGCGGCGAGACAGAACACAACGTTGAGCGCGCTCCCGGCTGCCGAAGCAGCAGACAGGAGACCAATGGCCGTGACCGTGGCAGTCCAGAATAGAAAGCGATTGCGCTGTTCTCTCACTCAATCGGTATCGACGCAGCCGCGAGATAAATAGAGGCAAAACACGCCGAAACTCTCCGACCTTAGGGATTTGGCCCGCAGTGGAGACCGGCAATGGGGAAGCAACCCGGCGGCAGGCCGCCTTGTTGGAATATCGTGGTGCTCACCAAAATGGAATCGTGCGGTGTATGGTCCCAAGAATCCGCCATCCGCCTCAAATCGAGGTAGGTCACCTCGCACTCTCATAACGACTTTATTTTGCATTCATCGTGTTTTGAATCCACGAAGCTGGAATACTTGGGAGTTCACATGCAACCGTCTCGTGTCGCCCCTCTTCTTCTCTCAATTCAACTGGCTTGCCTTGGCTGTGCGAGCGACTCATCCGGACCCCATAGCCATGCCGTGGTCCAGATCAACAATATGCATCTCGCGCCCCAAGTCGCGGCGGTCTCCGGGCCCAAGAATTCTGTGATCTGGACCAACTGGTCGAGCTCGGTGGCGACCGTTCATTTCCCTACGAGCATCGCGAGCGCCTTCGTGTGCGATGATCTGCGGCCGCTTTTTGTCGACAACGGGGATCGCATCGAATCTGTCCAGGCACTAGGAGACAACGAGAGCCTCTCCACTCCTTGCGCGCTGAAACCCGGGAATTACACCTACGAAGTCTGGCTCTCCCCGTCAAGAATGGACCGAGAGAACCCCCAGCTAAAAATCAAGGGGCAGATTCAAGTCGCCCACTAGCGACGCCTCGACTCCACGAAGTTTCCCAACCGGGCACTGGGAACTCAGTGGGCCATGGGGTGGCCCCTACCCGATCGTTGCGCGCCAGGCCTAGCTCCAGGCGTCCAGGAGCCGCCTCTCCGAAACCAGTGGGTTGTCGGCCAGCGTGCACTCGCGGTCGAAAACCATCGTCGCCCGGGCATTCGAATCGTAGGCGTCCCACTCGGGCAAACCGAAATGCCCGGGTTCTCCCCGGCGCGCAAAACCGATCCAAGCATCCTGCATTCGCCTGGAGAGCCGCCGTGCCGAACCCGCAAAACTCGTAAAGGCTCGAGTCAGGGGATGACTCGTGAGACCAAATACAAAAGGCAACTCCATCGCGTGGCAAGCCCCCAGACTCTGGGAGAAGACCGCCGGTTTCCAGCAGAACAAGTAGGAATGGACACTGCCGCCTGCCCTCTGATGGCAATCCGCAAGTTCAAATGCGGGGTGGTGAAATACGCGCATGGATTGAAAAGCGCTCCAGACATCGAATGGAGTTGTGCGCCCCCCTCGCTCGCGCACCGCTTCCCGGTACGATCGGACTGCCTCTCCGGGATGAGGCGGGTTGGCGACCAGCTGGGGCAAAAGATCGGCGAATTTCGCAATCAATCCCGACTCATCCGCGCGAATCAACTGGGCATCGATGGGCGTAAAGAGCTTCCACTCATCTAGGGTCGTCCCGATCATCATGTCGATATCGGCCGCTGATCCGCTCTCAACCGCTTCCATGGGAAATTCGGTAATCAGTTCGCCGTCTACACAAGGCGCCATCACCATCAAATCTCTTGGGTTCATCATTTCCCGGTTCACTACGCCTTGGGCGCGCAGAATCTGAGCCACCGGAATCTTGCCCAATTCGTTGGGTGTAAGGCGAGGTTTTCCCAAGGCTCGCAGGAAAAGCTCCGCAGCACGGTCGGCCCGTTCGCGGTCGATCACGTTCCGCCCGGCGCCGCTCTGAAGAATCGCCCGGCGAAAGAGTCCTCGCGCGGTCGGTGCACCCAGAAGCGCGCCTACGCTCATAGCCCCCGCCGACTGGCCACAAACGGTCACATTATTGGGGTCACCCCCAAATCGTTCAATATTGTCGCGTACCCATTTCAGAGCGGCGATTTGGTCGCGAATCCCGAGGTTGGAGGAATTTTCGAACCCTGATTTCCCCAGACCATCCAGATGCACATAGCCCAGGGCGCCCAGACGATAATTGATGGTGACCACCACCATATCCCCGGTTCGCGCAAGGTAGCTTCCGTCATAGACCGGAGTCGAGCCTGCTCCGATAATAAAGCCTCCCCCATGGATCCAGAACAGGACGGGTCTCCTGGCGCCGTCGGTTTGGGGAGTCCAGACGTTGAGGTGAAGGCAGTCTTCGGACTGTCTTGCCGCCCCCGCATTCAGGAACCGAAAGAGTGGCATGGCCGGCTGAATGGGAACCGCACCGGGATGCGTCGCGGGGCGTACGCCTTGCCAGCGCTTCGGAGGACGCGGCGGCTGAAAGCGCAAGGGGCCCTCGGGGGCCTGGGCATAGGGAATGCCCTTGAACGCCACGATGCCCTGGGACTCGCGACCCTTCACCCAACCGTCGGTGGTCTCCGCTTGGGGACCCCAGTCTGTCACCCGCACTCCTCGCCGAGAACCGACTCCCGAGTGACGTTCTGGTTCCTGATCGGGCACAGGCTCAATTTCACCAAGCCATCATACCCCATGGAGAGGCCCGGGAAGAAAAATTCCTCTTATCTCCGAATGAAATCCCAGCCCGCCTCTATGCACGACTGCGGAATATCGTCTCGAATTTCGACTTCCCCCAGTCTCAGCGGAAGCACGAACCGAATTCGGTCATCGTTCACTTTTTTGTCATGACGCATCGTTTCTCCCAGTGCCGAATTACTGGGCAAATCGGCGCGGGTAGGCAGACCCACCGCGTCAAGAAGCTCTCCCAACTCCGAGGAGAGATCCGGGGAGCACAGTCCAAAGTCGGCCGCCGCACGAGAAGCGGCCAACATGCCCAGGCCCACGGCTTCTCCATGTAGAATGGTGCCATAGCCCCCGGCCGATTCGATGGCGTGACCGAATGTGTGCCCAAAATTCAGATGGGCACGAACCCCCTTTTCTTTCTCATCTTCCATCACTACCGCAGCCTTGATCTCGACGTTTCGTTTTACGAGTTCAACCATTTCATCGACCGAGAGATCAAGGAGGTTCTGAAGGTGTTCGGCAATGAAGGCGAAGAGTGACTTGTCACGAATCACCGCGTGTTTGATGCATTCGGCGAGTCCACATCGCAATTCGCGGACCGGCAGGCTGCGCAGAACAAGGGGGTCGGTGACAACCAGAGCGGGTTGATAGAACGCGCCTACCAAATTTTTTCCCTGCGGAACATTGACCCCGGTCTTTCCGCCCACGCTCGAGTCGACCATCGCGAGGAGACTGGTCGGGCATTGAATGAAAGGTACGCCCCGCAAGTAAGTTGCTGCGACGAAGCCCGCCAAATCTCCTGTGATGCCCCCGCCCAAGGCGATCACCGGCGACTTCCGTTCCAAGTGCGCGTCGAGGAAAACACTGTAAATTCCTTCGACGGTGGCCAGGCTTTTGGCGGACTCACCCGGCTCTACTTCCGCCAAAACCGGGGAATATCCGGCATTGGCAAGGGAACTCTCGGCAGCATCACCGTAGAGAGCCCGGACTGTTGGATCCGCCACCCACCCGCATTGCCCGTGCGGAGCAACCGCCCGGACCCGGTGGCCGAGTTCCCCAAGACTTCCGGGCTCGATTTGGATTTCGTAGCGGTGATGCGGGAGTTGAATCGTGACGATCGCCATGAGAGGTGGGGTCTAGCACGAATCCGTGTGAGAGGCCGAAGAGAGCGCCCGATCAACTGCCTGATGATTCGGAGACGGGACGGAGCATGCTCTCCTGGGCAAACGACGCCACCAAAGCGGCCTCGCGACTCAAAACGCTCCCATGGGCGAATCCCCGACCGGCGGCGACAATCGGGCTCTTCTGGCTGACCAGAAGCCAATCGTCCATCCGCAACGGCTGGTGGAACCAGATTGTATGCGATGTCACCGCCGTCTGAATTTTCTCTGGCGAATCCGCCTCACCCAGGCCCGCATGGGGCCGAAGCGATGTTCCGATCAAGGAGAGGTCTGTCGCGTGGGCGAGGAGTGCCTGGTGGACAACTTGGCCCGCCGAAAACGAAGGGGCCCGCATCCAGAACGCATAGTCGGGCGAGCCGATTTCTCGCGATGCAAGGTCGACTCCGCCTACCACGCGCGTCTCCCATGGAATCATGCTGAGATCCATAGCCGTCGCATCCTCGGGCGCCAGAACTTCTGGAAAATCCGTTTGATGAAAGAGTCCCGCCTCCTCGCAGTGCAGGGAAACATTAGCCACCACGATGACCTCGCCCGCCTGTCGACCAACGACCATGCGATGCGCAAAGGTCCGACCTTCGCCCTGGCGGTGCACTCGGTATTCCACCGGGCTAGCCAGATCTCCCTGGTTTGGGAACGTCGCATGCAACGACTTGACGCCCTTTTCTTGGACGGTTTCGGCCGCAACGCATAGGGCCTGTGCAATCAATTGGCCGCCAAAAATCCGGCGATAGGCCATGGGAATATTGGGCGCGGTAAAGGAATCGGCGCCCAGGAATTCAACATCCAGACAGGCCAGAGTGTCTTCCCAACGAATGATCGCCATACCGGCTCCCCCCGAGGAGAAAATGGACTAGACGCCCAGACCCGAGTTCATTTCGAGAGCGGGTTGATCGGCCTCAGGATGGCCGACGATCTCGGCGGGAACACCCGCCACCGTGCTGTGGGGGGGTACATCGGACAGGACTACGCTTCCCGCGGCTATTTTGGCGCCCTCACCCACTTCGACATTCCCGAGCACCTTGGCTCCCGCGCAGATCAGGACCCCCCGGCGGATCTTTGGATGCCGGTCGCCAATCTCCTTTCCGGTCCCACCCAAAGTGACCTCATGAAGCAGGGACACATCGTCCTCCACCACAGTTGTCTCACCCATCACAACGCTGGTCGCGTGATCGATGAAAATCCCTGAACCGAGCTTGGCAGCAGGATGAATATCGACGCCGAAAACTTCGGACACCCGGTTCTGGACATGAAGAGCCAGCGCATACCGATCGGATTGCCAGAGCCAATGCGCGTACCGATGGGCCTGCAGCGCGTGGAAGCCCTTGAAATAAAGCAGAGGCATCCAATAGCTCGTGCAGGCGGGATCACGCTGCCGAATGGCCCGGAGATCGGCCCGCACCGCGATGCCTATTCCCGGGGCAGAACTGAACGCCTCAGCAATGCTCCGGCGAAATGACAGGGCGGGTAGCCTCTCGCTACCGAGTTTTTCGGCGAGGTGGAAGCTCAAAGCGCTTTCCAAGGAGACATGATCCAGAACAGTCTCCTGAAAGAAACGCTCCAACTGACGCTCTACAGCCGCTTCCCGTTTGATATCACTCTTTATTTCATCCCAGATGGGATCATCCGAGTGAGAATCAGCCGGTTCTTCCCTGGGCATCTATGCCCTCCCTCGCCAAATCGATCGTACGAATTCCAGTCTGTGAAATCGTGGTTCCAGCTGTCTCGAGCATTCAGTCCGCTACCCCGCCGCCGCTCAGTGTAACCAAGTCGGTGGTCCACCTCTGCAACCGGCCGCAGATCGTCAACTAGTTGCTCATGTAGCCCTTGATCCGACGGTCCATATCCAGAATCAGACCGTCAAAACCCTCTTTTTCGAGAACGGTCCGATACTCGGAGCGACGCATAGCGATCTCGCTCACCGAGGACGGCGAATATCGGTCGACAATCTTCCATTGCCCTCCACTGCGCATCAGCCGGTAGTCAACCGAGATCTCCAGTGCGTAGAGCGGATATTTTACCGAAGTGCGAATCAAGACCATCCGATCGGAAATCGTTTCGTAGCCCATCAGGCGATAGACCTGTCGCCGGTCTCGGGAATTGACCTTGGCGCTCGCCGAACTCCGAAAGAGGATGAATGTATCGATCCAGAGTTGCTGCTGTTCGGCTGAGAGTTCGCCATAGCCCGGGCCAAAGCTGAGTTCTCCCATCAGGGGAAGATCGAAATATTTTAGACCTACATCCATCAACACGGCCCGGCGTTCTTCGTACCCGAGATCCGACCCCAAAGCGGCGACGTCGGTAACGGATTGCTGCACCGCCAGCACAACATTTCGCGCCTGAGCGATACCGGGAGGCAAGGGCTCCGAAAACGGATCTTTCTCTGGAAGCGGGATCGCACAGGCGCCCAGCCCCAAAGCAAGAAATACAAACCATTTCGCCGAGTGCCGGTAACCGGCTGTTCTTCGATGTGATCGAGCTGAATATTCCATATCTGGCCTTCGACGCAGAAACCCTTCGACAACTACCTTGAGCTTCGGCTCAGCCGAGTGCCCCTGCTGCCTTGAGTTCTCGGACTTTCTCAGGTTCATAGCCGAGCACATCGGCAAGAACCTCTTCGTTGTTTTCGCCCACTGTAGGCGCTCGAGTTGGCGCCGGCCTGGACTCGTTCTCGAGTTTCAAGGGAAATGGCAACATGTCCGCACCATGCTGCTTGAAAGGATAGAGGGGGAAACGATCCTTGAACTGCGGATCTTCGGCCAGTGTTTTTGGCGTGTTCACCGGAGCGATTGGAAAATTCTTAGAGTCACCCAGCTGGATCCACTCCTGTGAAGTCTTGCCCTTGAATATTTCCTTCAGTTTTTTTTGAAGTTCCCGATTCCCTCGGGCGTGGTCGGCGAATTTCGAGCCGGGCCATTTCTCAAAAAGCTCCGGGCGGTCAACGGACTCGCAAAAGTTCTTCCAGAATGCTTGCTCGGAAGCCATGAATATCACGTGACCGTCCGAGGATTCGTACATTTGATAGCGGACTCCCCCCTTCATCCCCGCCGTACCGGGCTCGCGTCGCTCGTAGTCATCCGCCTTGTTTCCGGTCACCTCGTCTTCGGGCCGCTCATAAGCAAGCCACGACTCGCTCCGGTACCAGTCCATGTACGCGGCGGCATCGGATTGCCCGATCTCCATCATGCAACCATGGCCAGTCTCACGCGCACGCAGCACACCCGCCAAGACGCCGAGTGCGCCCATAAGTGGCCCTGAGTGCATGCCGATTGACGCGTGCTCGGGGATGTAGCAGAAACCTTCTTCGTCGTAGGCGGGATTCACGATGCCCGCCCACGTATCGAAGGCAATTCCGTGAGCGGGCAGGTTCTGATAAGGGCCCGTCATGCCATAGCCAGAAATATTGCAGAACACGATTCGCGGATTGATTGCGCTCAAATCTTCATAGCCCAGCCCTCGCCGAGCCAGGGAACCTGGGCGCATGGCCTCAATGACCGCATCCGCGCCGCCCACGAGGTCCTTGTAGACTTGAACTCCTTCGTCGGTTTTGAGATCTAGGGTGAGGCTCTTCTTTCCCCGATTTATGTGAAGGTGAAGGAGAGAAACCCCGTCGATAATCGGCCAGGTCATTTCGCGGATATAATCGCCCGAAGGACTTTCGACCTTGATGACCTCGGCGCCCAGATCCGCGAGATGGGTTGTAATAGCGGCCGGGCCGAGAAGAGAGCTCTCAATGATGCGAAACCCAGCGAGAGGGGGGGCGGCGTGACGAAACATGAATCTCTATTGCACTCCTTTTAAAGCAACATTCCCGGTGTATCCGTGCCCGACTTCAAAGGCGAAAATACCCCGCGCTCCGCCGACCCACAAGCCGCCGGAAAACGAAGCCGGGTGCCCAAACCGTCCGCGCCGAACCCAGCCCGCCCGAGCAATCGGCTAGGGTGTCCACCCATGCGACAAATCCCCATGTTGAGCACTCGTCAAGGGAAGGCCTACGGGCAGCTATCTTTACCGCCCTCGGCACTATTCGGAGGCTTGATGGTCTGCCTGGCCTTTGGCCTTTTCATTGGCCCGTGGGGCTGTGCGCGAAATCCCGTGAGCGGACGACCCGAAGCCGTCTTGACCAGCGAGAGTGCCGAGATCGAACAGGGGAATCGACTGGCCCAGGTCATCGAGAGCGAAATGGGTCTGGTCCAAAACCCCGGCCTTGAGGCCTACCTGTCCCAACTCGGTCAACGCCTCGCCAATCATTCGCCCCGCGCCAACATCACCTACCAATTTCAATTGGTCGATATGCCCGAAGCCAATGCTTTCGCCCTCCCCGGTGGACGCATCTACGTTTCCCGAGGGCTTCTCCCCCTTCTAAACTCCGAAGACGAACTCGCGGCGGTCCTGGGTCATGAAATCGGTCATGTCGCTGCGCGCCATTCTGTACGGCGGCAGACCGCGAGCGTTCCCCTGGCGCCCTTGCGGATCGCGGCGGCGCTCGGCGGCGCAACGGCTTCGATCGTTTCTCCCCGCCTGGGGCAACTCGTTGCCGGGCTCGGCCAACTCCCTGGGGCCTTCGCGATGGCGGCCTACAGCCGGGATCAGGAGCGAGAAGCCGATCGCCTGGGCCAGCAAATCGCAGCCGCAGCGGGCTTCGACCCCATGGCGCTCTCCGTCTTTACCGACACCCTCGCCCGCGAGGACGCTCTCAACAAAAAGCCAGAGAGGGGCCACTCCTTCCTTGTATCCCATCCCCCCAGCCCCGAGCGTTCGGTCTCGGCCGAAGAATACGCCCAAGGACTGACGATCCAGACTGAGCTTCCCGCCCCACTCGATCGCAAGGCTTTTTTGCGTCACTTCGATGGCATCGTTTTGGGCCAGCCCGCCTTGGAAGGCGTTTTCGTGGATGACCGATTTCTTCATCCCGAACTTGGCATTGGGTTCTCTTTTCCGCCGAACTGGGAAACCTCAAATACCGATAGCAGTGTGTCCGCAAGGAGCCCCGACGGATCGGCTGATCTCATAGTCGAGCTCGTGGCGAAGAGTTCCAGCGCGCTGGAAGCGGCCGAGGAATTCGCGGGGACGGTAAAATTGAAAAGCGGACCTCATGCCCTCAGAGTCGGTCAATTGGACGCCGCGGAAGCTTCCGTCGTCGTTCGCATCCGGGGCGAGAACAGCCAACTGGCCCTGACCTGGTTTGCCTATAACGATCTCGTCTACCGATTCACAGGCATTGCTCCAGTTTCCGAGTTTGCCAAGGTTCGGGCCGATTTCGAAAAATCCGCTCGGAGCTTTCATCTGCTCAGCGAAGCCGAGCGGAGCGATATATTCGAGAAAAAACTCCGGGTCGTGGAATCCAGGAAAAGCGAAAACCTGGCAGAGCTTGGCCAACGCAGCGGCAACCAGTGGAGTCTTGCTCAGACCGCTCTGGCCAATGGGGTTCAGGAGATCGAACAACTGCCCCCGGACTGGCCCGTCAAAATCGCCCACGAAGAACCCTATCCCGGACCTCGGGCGACCCTTTCCAGAACTCCTTGAGGGCCGGGTCGATGGTGCGATCGGTGGACTCGTGGCCACCGAACACCCGCGTCCGCCCTTGCCCGCACTCGTAAGCGGGCCAGGCCACATCGCCGTCGGCACCCGGGTCCCCTGTACGGGCAAACGAAAGCCACGCCGCCTGCATACGGTCGGAGAGCGTGACAGATTTCGACGACATGCCGAACAGTGGTCGGAGCCAACGCGTTCTGAGGGTGCCGAACACGAAGGCGAGTTCGAGTGCATGACACGCCCCGACGCGGTTGGGCGCAAGCGGTGGTTTCCAGTCAAAGCGGTAAAACCAAGTTGGCGCGCCACGGCCAGTATGGGCATCGGCCAGTTCGACCGCGGGATAATGAAAGACACGGTCGGTTTGGATTCGATTCCATATCTCGGACGGGCTGCACGCAGCTCCATCCCGACCAGTCCCGTAGAGGGAAAGTGCTTCCTCGGTCCTCGCCCCGGCGATAGCAGCCGAAACGTCGGTCGAATCGGGCTCCCTAGATCCCAGGAAGGTCTGCGTCAGGTATTTCCGCAATGTGCCCTCGTCGAGGGTGCGCCTTCTTTTGTCGGTCGCCGTAAACATCTTCCACTCATCACGATTGGTTCCAATCAAAAGCGGCACCTTCATCGCCTCACCCGCCTCAAATCGAGCCCTCGGTAGTCCGGGTACGAGATCTCCGTCGATCACCGGTTGCCAAGCCAGCATCCCCAACCGAAGGCCGTGTTCCGCGCGCAACTCCAATTGCGCGCGGAGAAGGGTTGCCCAATTCAGTTTGCGCAAGGCCCTTACGACATCGCCTTGACCGGCATCCAGATTCAATTTTTCGAGCAGAAGCCCTGCGATGCGACGCGCCTGCTCAACACTCAGCACGTTGTCGCCGGCGCCGCTCTGCAAAATGCCTCGGCGGAAAAGATCCGCGCCCCGGGGAGAGGCCATCAGGGTTCCGACGCTCATAGCTCCCGCCGACTGTCCGAAGAGGGTCACGTTGTCCGGATCGCCACCGAAGGACTCGATATTCGACTGCACCCATTCGAGGGCCGCGATCTGATCGCGCAGGGCGAAGTTCGTATCCGCCGAGGCCCCGCCTCCGAGACCCCTCAGATCAAGGCCTCCGAAAACACCGAGTCGATAGTTGAACGTGACCACAACCACATCTCCTCGCCGGGCCAGTCGATCGCCCGCGTAGAGATGAAAACTTCCCGAGCCATGGCTGAAACCACCCCCGTGAACCCAGATCAAAACGGCCCGGCGTCGATGATCCGCCGCCGGGGTCCATACGTTCAGGTTGAGACAGTCCTCACCCGCGCCTGCTGGGGGCACCGCCGACCAACGCGCCAGTGGGCCCGAACGGGTTCCGGGCTGAGGCGCGGCCCGGCCAAAGAAGCTCGCATCCAGGGTTCCGGACCATGCCCGAATCGGCCGGGGCACCCTGAATCGCGCTTCTCCCGCCGTCGACTGGGCAAAAGGGATCCCTCGAAAGGCGAGCACCCCGCGCTCTTCGGCGCCCTCTATCCAACCTTTGGGCGTCAAGACTCGAGCGCGGCGAATCATGTGCAGTTTTCGGACAGATCAGAGCTCGGCCACGAGCGCACGGGCGGACTCCGCCAACCCATCCACCTGAAGACGAAAAGCATCGGTGTCAGCCTGCGCGCCCATCACACCCTTCAGGTACCGGGACAACACGCCTTCGACGATTGCCGCCATGCGCCAATACTGAAACGCCCGGTAATAACCGATTTTCTCGGCATTGCGGCCGGTCAGCTCCTCGTAAAGAGCCACAAATTCTTCCCGAGTCTGAAAGCCGCCGGCCGTCGTAGGGAACGAAGTCGCGCCCCCTCTCGCTTCCTCGCCGGGTTGGCCCCAGTTGTTGAGCACGTAGCCCAGATCCGCCAAGGGGTCGCCCAAGGTACAAAGTTCCCAGTCGAGCACCGCGGCCACACCGCCCTCCGAGGTCACGAGCATATTGCCCAGCCGGTAGTCGCCGTGAACGATGGCCGCACCCTCCTGATCGGGAATATTGGCAACGAGGCCGTTATACGCCTCTTCCATGCTGCCCAAATCGCGCGTCTGCGTCTTCTCCCATTGCGTGCGCCAACGTTTTAGCTGGCGGGCCAGATACGCTTCCGTACGACCCAGGTCTCCGAGCCCCACATGGGTGGGATCGATTCCGTGAAGCGTTGCGAGAACCCCGATCACCTCCGCGCCCAGCTTCTCTCGGCTCTCCCGGGGGAAGATTTCGGCGGTCTTCTGCGAATCGGCGAGTACATGGCCGTCAACAAAAGCCATGACGTAGAAGGGAGCATCGTTGACCCCTTCGTCCTCGCAGAGACCGAGAGCCGGGGGAACGGGAACCGCAGTTTCCGCTAGAGCGGAAATGATTCGATGCTCCCGGGCCATGTCGTGGGCGGTGGCAATCACGGCACCCGTCGGGGGACGACGCAGCACGAAGTGCTGACCCGCGCGGTCTGTCACACGGAAGGTCAGGTTCGAATGCCCGCCAGCGATCGGGTCGAATTCAAGGGGCGGCTGGGCCCCTTTGACGTTCTCGGCAAACCAAGCATCGAGGTTCGCCGCGTGGATCCCCGCTATGGCCATCGTACCCTCTCGCCCCTTCCGCCGACTCCATTCTGGAGCACTTCAGTATACAGATCCCGTAACGAGCGCTGCGGATGAATTCAAGAGAGCGCCGGAGCCATCGGCGGCATTCGCAATTTTCGCGCGCCGTAGCCCGCAGTTGCCATCGAGAGCGAACCCCACCAAGATATGACGCATGACATTGTCCCGGGGCGCCCTCCCAACGATTCTTGCCCTCAACCTGATATTGGGTTTCGGATGCGGCATGAATGGCAGGCCGTCCCCGCCTTCACGAAACGTCATCCTGATCAGCGATTTTGATGATGCCAGTGTGGGCGCCGAGGCCGCGAAGGCCATGGAGAAACAGATGGGGGTGGTCGATGACCCCCAACTCCAGACCTATATCGAGACCATCGGGAAGCGAATGCTCCCCTTCGCTCCCGCTAGATCGTTCGACTATTCGTTCCATATCATCGATCAGTCGGCTCCCAACGCGTTCGCACTCCCCGGTGGGTATATCTATATCTCGCGAGGCCTTCTGACGTTGGTCAACAGCGAGGACGAACTCGCCTGCGTGATTGGTCACGAAATCACTCATGCGGCCGAACGTCATTCGGCCGGCCGACAGCAATTCGATATGCGTATGAATCCGCTCTCCATCGGGTTCATGCGAATGGGGCAGCTCGCCGCGTATGGGCGCGATCAGGAAAGCGATGCCGATCGCGGCGGCCAGATCCTTGCCGCGAAAGCGGGCTGGGATCCGGCAGGCATGGCGACATTCATGCAGGATATCGGGGCCATGGGTCGACTCACCACCGGCTGGTCGCGGCTTCCTGGGTTTTTCGACAGCCACCCCAGCTCTCCCCAGCGGGCTGCTGCCTCGACCAATCGAGCCGAGAATTTAAAGTGGACGCCCCGTGCGAACATCGCCGCTGATCATCGTGACTTTCTGACGAAAGTCGAAGGCTTAGCTCTTGGCGCCGACCCCAAGGAGGGGATCTTCGAAGGCAGTCGATTCCTCCACCGCGATTTGAACTTCAGCCTGCTCTTCCCCGATGGCTGGCAACTGATCAACAATCATGATGCTGTCGGCGCCATCGCGCCCGGCGGCAAGGCCATTATCGCTCTTCAGCTGGCCGGCCCCGGAGACGATCCCCAGGCAATGGCCCGAATTTTCGTCGAGTCGGAACTCAGAGCCGAAAGAGGCCGGGTTCGAGGGGAGCAGAGCCTTCTGATCGGCTCTCTTCCGGCATACCGAATTCATATCACGACGCCCGCCATCAAGGGCTTCATCACCTTCTTTGCCTACAACGATCTCATCTATCGCATCGAGACCATTTCAACCAGCGGCCCCATCGGAAGCTATGAAGGACGGGGCCGCGCAGTCACCCGAAGCTTTCGGCCCCTCACCGAAAGCGAGAAGGCACTCTTCAAAGTCACCCGGCTCCAGATCGTCAAGGGCCGGAGCGGCGAGAGCTTGGGCGCGTTGAGCGCGCGCACCGCCAACGAACTCGACCTAGCGACAACCGCCGTCCTCAACGACCTTTTCATCAACTCGCGAGTCGAGGAAGGCCAGTGGGTCAAGATTGGACGCGCCAAGCTCTACATCCCCGAGGATTCCTGACAACCGACGGAAGGCAAGCCCGGGAGCGGCTTTCCCCCGCCCACGCTCTGGGGTGCCGATCCCGACTCATCGGGCGATCCCATCCCATCGGTGATTCCGCCAACGCCCGTCCGAACGTTCTCCGAGGATCCTCGGCACGCCTCGCGCCCCTTGGGGGGGGGAGCGAGGTCTGCGGAGGTAGGAAAAAGGCAACTTTCGGGCAAAATTCAACTCCAGTTGGAATCGGGGGTGGCCGATCCAACAAACATGACTCTTCAGGAAACCTCCGGACGACGCTCCATCCGAACTCGCTCGATGTCCCTGGGCAGCGCAGAGGCTCGCGTGATGCTGAGAACTGCCCTCGGGCCCTATTGCCAGGCCGGCTACCACCAGCTTCGAGATATGGCGGGCCACAGCACGACTTTCGAGACCAAAGGACCCTCGGGCGTCGCCTACCGGGTGGACTGCTTCGTGAATCAGGTTTCACCCGACGACCAGATGGTCACCGTTGCGGGCATCGCCACCGAAGTCGGAACCGGCGGGCTGCATCAAGACGAAACGTCGCTCGGCTTTAGCGTTCTCTCGGACGGTACGATCTTCTAGCCAACCTCGGTACCGTTTTCAGAATTTTGGCCCGGGGCGGAGGCACGGCTCGACGCACCTCAGCCCGCCGAATGGTTCTCGCAGGCATCGAGTAGCTCAAGCGGCTCGGTCCCAAGGTAGAGGTTGTCCAAACTTTGCGGTGGCATGAAGCCCCGGTCGGCAGCTTGGTGAAGAACCTCCATCAGGGGATCAAAGTAGCCCGCCACATTGAGCAGACCGCTCGGCTTGGGGTGAATGCCCAGCTGAGCCCAGGTAAGGATTTCCAGAATTTCCTCAAAGGTCCCCAGGCCGCCTGGCATCGCAATGAATGCGTCTGAGAGTTGCTCCATCATGGCTTTGCGCTCGTGCATGGTCGACACCACCCGCAGTTCGCTCAAGCCGCCATGAGCCACTTCCCGCGCCTCAAGAGCCTTTGGAATCCCCCCCGTTGCACGGCCGCCGTTCTCAAGAACCGCATCCGCCAACACCCCCATCAAGCCGATCCTCCCCCCCCCGTAGACCAGTTCCAAATCTCGGTCCACCAAGGCCCTGCCCATTGCCCGGGCGGCCTCCGCGTACTCGGTCCGATCGCCCAGATTTGAACCGCAGAAAACGCAAACCCGGCGCATCATGTCCGAGACTCGATTTCACGAAGGTGCGCGGTTTCATTCAAACTCCCGATGCTTCGAATTCCCTCAGTCGACGCATAGAAACGATTCACGCTGGTGTACATCGGATTGAAGAAGAGTTTGAAATCAAATTCCATCACGCAGGACGCCCACGCATTGATGACCCCCCCGTGGCAGAAGACAGCTACCCGATTGCCACGGTTCTCGGCGATGATCTCGCCAAGCCCAGCGATGACCGCCCGATAGAATTCCGTCAGGTCCATCCCGGGCGGGTACCCCAACTTCATGAATTCACGCCAGGCCTCATAATCGATCCGTTTGAGCTCCTCGATGGGCACGTAGGAATCTGAGTCGCGATCGTACTCCGAGACCCGCGGCTCGGTCTCAATCTCGAGACCCGTCGCTTCCGCCAAGGGAAGCGCTGTTTCCTGGGCGCGTCGCATCGGACTCGCGTAAATCCGATGGATCTTGCGATCGATCGAAAGCCAACTCGCCAGGGCAGACGCCTGGCGGCGACCCTGCTCGGAGAGAGGCGGGTCGGCGGGTGTCCCATCGCGATTCTCCCGCCGAATGGGCAGACCGTGCCGGATCAAAATCAATTCCATTGCACCGAAGTCTAGCCACCCTGACTCCTCGGCGTCCCACCGGATAGCGAGAAATTACACGCCCGAAGGGAAAGAGGGAAAGGGGAGCGCTTCCGACGTTCCCCCTCCCGGCACTCTTCAGAGCAACGCGTTGGAATACGCATCTTCATTGTATCCGACCAACAAGAGCTTTCCTGCCCGGGCAGTCGGAGCGCGGAGATTGCCGGTTGGCCCCAGCATCGCCGCCACCAAATCGGCCGAAGCCTTTCCGCCCGGCTTGAACTCCGTCACCTTCTTGCCCTTGGCGACGATGACCTTACTCGCCTCCCGGGCCATTCGGGCGGCATCCGCCTTGCCGAGTTTCTTGCTCGCGGGCACATTTTCGGTCGGCTCGATTCCATTGGCGTCCAAAAACTTGGACGCTCGGGTGCAAGAGGTTCAGCCCTTGCGGTAGTAGTACCACTCGACTTTTCTTGCCATTCTCTCCCCTCCCTGAGTAACTCCATACGCCAGAGCCAATCTGACGCGTTGGCGGGAACGCCCGCACAGGCGAGATGGGTACCGCGCAGATGCCCGTCGCGCACGAAATCGTTCAGAAAAGACCGTTTCCAGAAGACCCGGGGTTGGCGACCTGTTCGCACAGTCCTCTGGAATCACTCGACTAATCGTCGTAACCCGGAAATCGCGTTCCCCCCCAACCAGAGGATACCTAGGGGACCTCGATCCACATCCGTTGGAATTGGCGCTGGTTCCCCGGCGTATCGAAGTAGCGCCGCCGGCCGTGAGCCACTGTGCGGTTGTTGATCCAGAGCATGTCGCCCCCATCCATATGGAGCCGTACGAGGTTTTCCTCCGAACCCAGGGCCTGATCCAACTGATTCAGCGCAGCCAATTGGCAAAGTGTCAGCGGGCGGCCAGCCGAGTCCTGACCTTTTTCGATCCAGTACCGCATGTACCGAAAAGTTCGACTCTTTCCTTTGAGATCCGACGAAAAAATCGGAAACGAGTTTTCGAGTAGATTTTGGTCGTTCCGCTCGGCTCCCGGCGTCACGATATCTCGGATGAAATTTCCTTCCAGGATTTCCAGTACCCGGGGAGCATGCACCCGCAGTCGCCAATATATATTCAGCGCGTTCGTGATCAGCGAATCTCCTCCGTTTTTGCTGGGTACTTCGCATAGCAATCCCACGAAATCGGGAACCGAGTTCAGCGCGCTGCTGTCGGTATGCATCCCGGTTTCATCCCGTGTCATCGAAACCGGAACCGACTCCAACGTGTAGTCCACACCGCGATCTCGCACAGAGTAAAGGCAACCGTATTCCCGCATCACCCGCCCCATCGACATCCCCAGGGACGCGAAAAACAATCTCTTCTCGGCGATCGAAAAGGCCGTTGAATCGAGCCCCTTCACCCACGCGACCCCGTCACCGAAGAGAAGACTCTCCCGCAACGACCCCCCAAATCGGCTCATCTCCGGCATTTCCTTCAGAACAAACGCGGTGTCCTCGATGTTCTCTACACAGTTTGGATGTTCAGCGAGAAAATCCGAAAATTCAGCGGAGACGTTATCGGGAAGGCTGCGCTTCCAAGACTGGCGCTGCCGAAGCATGCGCGCAGTCCAAACAGGGTTGCCGGATTCCGCAGATTCGACGTGGTCCCACGCCTGCATGTAGGTCATTCGATTTCCCCCACCCGCAACCCAAGACGAAGCGATTCGTCCGTCTGGGCGCGCATCCAGCGGGAATCTCTTGCCCGCATCTTCGGTTTCGCTGCGAGTTCCCAAGAGCCGCTCGCGCCTCCGTTATTCCCCTGTTCTTCGTTATTCCCCTGTTCTTGCATGGGGAATAAGTCGATGGTCCCCTCCGAATCGGATCAGCGAATACGGTTTTTCGGACAGAATTTCGAGCCCCGAAAGCGCCGATTCCATCGGGCTCTCGACCGGAGGGGGTGACGGAGGCTGGTTCGAGGGCGCCGCTAAGAATCAGAGGGCGAAGAATTCGGCTTCTGGGAAGCCCGGGGGGCCGGCACCCGCTCGTTCCGCTTGCGAAAGCCGTCGAGGAGCACGCCGGCTCCCTCTGAAGGGTTTGGGCCCTTTCGCCTTCGGGCTCGGCGAGCCAACTCGAAACGGACCCGGCCAGACAGTTTCGGATCAATTGGGCCAGAAGCCTGGGCTCCAAATCGCTCCGAATATTGCCGACACGCTGTGCTTCGGCGACGAGAGCCTCCAGGGAATCGGTGCGCGACAAGCGGCCCCGAGCCGAATCCGTTCCGACTCCGAGATCGCCGAACCGCATCCTCGACCACGCTTCTGCCATCAACTCGGGCTCACCGCCAATTCGGCGAGCCCATTCGGCGGCCCACTGCCCGACTACCCTCCGCAGACCCCCGGCCCCGGCTCGGCGAGTCCCAAGAACCAGGCTGGTGTCGAGTTCGAGCTCGGCCCATTCGCGGAGCAAGGCGTCTTTGGTGCCGAAATAATTGAAGAAAGTGGCATCGCTGATCGCGCAGGCCTCGGCGATTTCGCGAATCCGCACCGCGTCGAACCCTCGTTCACGAAATAATGCGATTGCATTCTCAATGATTAGAGCACGCTGCCGTGCCTGCTTTTCTTCGCGCAAGCCCATTCAAATTTCTCACTCAATTCACTATTTACTTAATATCAAATATTCTACTATATTTATTTATATATATTACTTACTTTTATGAATTCGACCACCCTCGCCGGCCCGCTCGCAGAAGCCTCTCCCCACCCGGCGTCCTCGCGCTTTCGCCGCCCCGCCCAGCCAACTCGTTGTCCCTGCCTCCCACACTCGGCTTCCCTATAGTCGGCCGCGCCCTCGCCTGCCTCTCCTCCCTCGATCCCTGAACGCCGTGGGGCGAACCCTCGCCCGGATCGGGATTCGTCCCGGGAACCTGGGCAGCCAAAGCCTGCTCGAGGCCGCCCGCCAACAGACCGGGCTCGCCGATTTCGGCGACGACAGCTTTCGCGAAGGCCTGGACCGGCTCGTGGAATCGCTGGAGTCCGAGGCCAGGCTGAGCGCCATCGGCCGCTTTATTGCGCGCCAGGACCTGGTTGGCCACCTGTCCAACCGGTTGCAGTTAGTCGACTGGCATCGCCGTTATCCGGAAATCGGGGATCTTCCCATTCGCCGGCCAATCTTTATCGTGGGCCAGGGTCGCACGGGGACCACGATTCTCCACGAACTCCTCGCCCTGGATCCGAACAATCGTGTGCCCTTGACCTGGGAAACCGATTTTCCTTTCCCTCCCCCCGAGCGGGCTCAGTACACGAGCGATCCCCGCATCGCCCGGAGCCAGAGCCAGATCGACCGCTCGGAAAGCCTGATTCCCGACTTCAAGCGCATGCACCGCATGGGTGCGCGAGTTCCCCAGGAATGCGTGCGTATCACGGCCAGCGACTGCAAGAGCGCGATCTTCACCGCCACCTGGCGAGTCCCCACCTACACGCGGTGGCTCCTGGACGAGGCCGATCTCAGCTCGACGTACGCGCTCCACCGAAAGACCCTGCAGTTGCTCGCATGGCGATGCCCCGGTGAGCGCTGGGTCCTGAAGTCTCCTGGCCATCTCTGGTGTCTCGATGCGGTTCTGGACGAGTACCCGGACGCCTGTTTCATTCAAACCCACCGCGATCCACTTCGGATTCTCTCCTCCTTGGCCAGTCTTGAAATGGTCCTGCGCAAAATGTCCAGCGACGCGAATATCCCCGTCGAAATCGCACGCGAGTGGTCGGGCTGGCTCGCCCGATCCTACGACCGCTCGGTGGACTTTCGCGAGAGCGGTCGAATTCCGGATTCCCGGGTGGCGGATCTGCAGTTCCGCGAATTCATTGCGGACCCGATCCCGGTCGTACGCAAAATCTACGACCGATTCGACCTCGAACTCTTGCCCGAAACTGAGGCTCGAATGCTCAGCTATCTGCGCGAGAACCCGAGCGATCGCGACGGCGCGCACAAACATCGCCTGGAAGAAACCGGGCTCGATATCGATGAAGAGCGCGCAAGGGTCAAACGCTATCAGGAATACTTCGACGTGCCGACGGAACCATCAGGCGGGTAGGGGCGCAGTTTTATTTTTCGGGCTTGGGGGCGAAGACCGCGCCCTCGACCTCGAAGCTACCATCGGCGATATTTTCCTGCGCTTTCGTGGTATGCGAGAGACAACGGGCCGCAGCCAACACATCGGCCAGCACCGGCGCCAGGCGTCCCAGGGTTCGCGCGCTGGCCACCAAGGTGATGGTTTCGACCTCGCGACCCATGGAAACCTCGGCATCGGCTTTTGCCTTGTTGATCGCCGCGTGGGCGGCCACGGCGAGATCGAAACTCATGGCATCGGCTGGAGCGGGCACCGCCTCAAAATCGACCTCTGAGGGCCACGGAGCCCGGTGAATGCTCGTGTGCCCGGTTTCCCCTGCGAAAGCCCAAGACCACACTTCTTCGGTGATATAAGGCAATACCGGCGCGAAAAGACGCAGGAGAACCGACAATCCCAAACGAAGGCTCGCCACCGCCGAAGCGCTTTCCATCAGGTCCGAACCCGTGGCCCCATCGGCGTGCAGGCGCGCGCGCACCTTGACGAGTTCAAGATACGTATCGGTAAAGTGCGTCCAGAAAAAGCTCTCGGTTTCCTGGAGCGCATGGGCGTAGCTGTACGACTCGTAGTCTTTTGCACTGGATTCGGCCAGGCTCCGCAGCTTGGCTACAAAGGCCCGATCGAGTTCGGCGCTGATCGGATGAGCCTCTCCCGTCTGGGCCAGAACAAATTTTCCCGCGTTGAAAATTTTTGTCACCAGGCGCTTGCCGATTTTCCAGACCTTTTCATCGAAAGCCGTATCCGAGCCTAGGCGGGCGCTAGCTGCCCAATAGCGGCCTGCATCCGCGGTGTATTTTTCCAGCAAGGGCAGGGGGGTCATCACGTTTCCCTTGCTCTTCGACATCTTTTTGCGATCCGGATCGAGGATCCAACCCGAGATCATCGCATTCTTCCAAGGGATCGTATCCTCGTGGAGGAACGCTTTGGCAATGGTGTAGAACGCCCAGGTTCGAATGATGTCGTGCGCTTGGGGCCGCACGTCGGCCGGGAATAGTTTCGCGTGGCGGGCCGAATCGCTCCCCCAATGCGAACTGATCTGGGGCGAGAGCGAACTCGTAAACCAGGTATCAAAAATATCCGAATCCCCTGCGAACCCATGGGGTTCTCCTCGCTGGGAGGCCTCGTATCCCGGCGGCAGGTCCACCGTCGGATCCACCGGAAGGCTGTCGAGAGCGGCCACAATCACCCGGTCGTAGTCGGGCTCGCCCGCTGCATCGAGCGGATACCAGACGGGAATCGGGACTCCGAAATAACGCTGGCGACTGAGGCACCAGTCGAGACTCAGGTTTTCGGTCCAATCGCGAAACCGGGCGTGCATGAAGGGCGGGTGCCAGGCAACTTCTTCCCCCTTGGCGAGCAACGCTTCCTTGTTGTCCATCAGCCGCGCAAACCACTGGCGCGTGGGAAGGTGTTCCAACGGGCGATCCCCGCGTTCGTAGAATTTCACGGGATGCTCGATGGGCTCGGGATCGGATTGCAACGGCGCGCCTCGGCCCGTTGCGCTGCCTTCGGGTTCACCCAGCAATTCAACGATTCGCTTCTGGGCCTGCTTGACATTCTTGCCCGCCAACTCGGCGTAGTAACGATCCGCCTCGTTGGCGTCGAGACTCGGAAAAGCGTTCGAACCGAACTCGATGGGAAGCATGCGCCCGTTTCGCCCGACTACCTGGCGCAGGGCCAGCTGTTCATCACGCCACCACTGGACATCGGTTGAGTCTCCAAAAGTGCAGACCATCAGGATCCCGCTGCCCTTTTCGGGATCGGCCAATTCGCTCGGAAAGATGGGGACCGGCGCCCTGAATAGCGGAGTCACCGCTCGCTTTCCGAAGAGCTTTTGATACCGGGCATCCCCGGGATGCGCGGTCACGCCCACGCAGGCTGGCAACAATTCGGGCCGTGTGGTCGCGATCACGAAAGAATCGTCACCGCCCTCCACGCCGAACTCGAGATGGTGGTAGGCACCGGGCATCGGCCGATCCTCGGCTTCGGCTTGGGCGACTGCGGTCTGGAAGTCGACATCCCACATCGTCGGCGCATCGCTGCTGTAGATGAGACCTTTTTCCCAAAGATCCAAAAATGAATGTTGGGCGGTCCGACGGCAATGATCATCGATGGTCTGGTATTCCTGCTCCCAGTCCACGGAAAGCCCGAGGCGATGAAACAGGGCACGGAAATAGTCTTCGTCGTCATTGATCAGCCGGTAACAAATTTCTATGAAGTTGGGACGAGAAACCAAGCGTGCGGGCTTCTTGCGCGCCTTGGCGGTGGCCTCCTCGACCTCAAGCCCGGGCTCGTAGGGCGTGTTGGGATCGCATCGAACGTGGTAGTAGTTTTGCACCCGGCGCTCGGTGGGCAGACCGTTGTCATCCCAGCCCATGGGATAGAAAATATTCATCCCGCACATACGCTTGAAGCGCACCATGACATCGGCCTGGGTGTAGGAAAAAATATGACCGATATGGAGCGAACCCGAGGCAGTGGGGGGCGGCGTATCGACCACGTAAGTTTCGTCTCGGCTGCGCTCGGGATCCCAACGGTAAATGCCCGATTTCTGCCATTGGGCATCCCAGCGCCCCTCGGCTTCGGCTGCGTCGAAGTGCTTGGCGACCGCGTTGGGGTCGATGGATCGCACGCCGTCGCCCGTCGTGCCGTGAGGACTCGCTCGCTTCTCGCTCATCGGGAATTTCGTCTTCCAAAGCTCATGGATGAAAGGCGCGTCGGCCCGCCCAGCCCTCCCGGCTCACCGGACCGGGAACCATAGACCAGAGCACGGCACCGACCGCGCTCTCCGAGGGATTGCCCCGTGGGAAATTTGATTTCCCCGAGCCCCAGGGCTGGCGCGAGAGGACGCTCGGGCGTAATCTCCCGCGCTCTGCAGTCGTCGCCATCGCGTGACGAAGGCCCAACGGAGCGAGCATGGCGAAGAAGTCCCAAGTGAACCGAGACAATCGACGCAAGGCGCTGATCGCGAAGTATGCCGAGCGACGCGCGGAGCTTCGCAAAAAGCTCAACGACCCCGAAGTTTCTATCGACGACAAGCTCACGGTGCAGAAGGCTTTCGCAAAGCTCCCCCGCAACTCGTGCCCGACCCGGCTCAACCGCCGCTGCGCGGTCTCCGGCCGGTCGAAAGCCTACTATCAAAAATTCGGTATCTCCCGCATTGCCCTGCGCGAACTGGCCCTGGCCGGTCAACTGCCTGGCGTGCGCAAGTCTAGCTGGTAGGTCCGGCGCTCGAAGCCGAGACCGATCTCGCGCCTGGAAGGACGTCATGAAGCCTGAAATCCATCCCGATTATCACGACGTGATTTTCGTTGATTCTGCAACGGGAACCGAGTGGACCAGTCGGTCGACGGTGACATCCGCCGAGACTCGCGAGATCGAGGGCATCGAGGTCCCCGTCGTGCGCCTAGAAATTTCTGCAGCGAGCCACCCCTTTTGGACGGGCACCAAACGCGAACTGGACGCCGACGGAAAGATCGACCGATTCCGCAAACGTTACGGCGGCAGCAAGCCGGGTAGCGCTGCGGCCGCAAGCCCACCCGCAGATGAAGCGCCCGCAGATGCAGCACCCGCAGATGCAGAGGCGACTGAAACAGCACCTTCAGAAGAAGCGACAGAAGAAACCGCTGCCCAGGAAGCGTCCGCCGACACAAGCGACACAAGCGACACAAGCGACACGACAAGCACAAGCAAAAGCGAAACAGACGCCGCCGACAAGGACGCCTGAGGGCCTTCGATTCCAGGTCTCGCCCCCAGAGCTAACGGCCTTGGACTTATGTGCTTAGACCGACGTGCTTAGACCGACGATCGTCCGTCTGATCCTGCACCGAGTTCGGCAGAGATGGCCGGGCAGAGATTGCCGGGCATGAATGGCCGGGGATAAATGGTCGGGCCGAGATGATCGGGCCGAGTGAAGGCCCCGCTAGGCCTTGCCGGTGGAAAGTTTCTTCTGGATCTGGTGCTTGAGCTTCCGCGCTCCGGGCATCAGCCTGTCGTCTCGAGTCCCGAGCAAGAAGGCATCCAGCCCGCCCTTCTTCTGGACCGTCCGTAGAGTCCGCGCCGCGATCCGAAGCCGAACCAGACGCCCCAGCGCCGCCGAGGGAAAGGTCACCTTCTGAATGTTGGGCTCAAAGCGTCGATTGGTCGCACGCATGGAGTGGGACACGTTGTGGCCGAATTGAACTTCCTTGCCTGTCAGTGCGCAACGGCGGGCCATAGTGACAACGCCTCCTCAATAATTGCTCGGATCGGGTTCCGAAGAGCGGGATAGGTAGCGAGCGCGCCGGGGAGGGTCAAGAAGCGGCCGTGTCTTCTCGGCAATTCATCACACGACTCGCCGAAAATCCCCCGAGGGGTGTGCGCTCGAGGGCCATCTCGGTATCGGCAGGGACTCGGCTGCGAGTCGATTCGGGCGGAACTTCGCCGGTCGATTCACACGGCAGTTCCCACGGTCATTGCCCGGTCAAAGTCAAAAAGGCGGATCTTCGCTGAAAACGGGAGGCTCCTCGGGCATCGGGGGCTCCTCGTCCCCGGCGCTCGCGTCCGCACTCGCGTCCGCGTGAATCTGCCAGACGTCCAGACTATTGAAATAACGGATATCACCGCTGGGGCTCGTCCACTCACGGCCCCGAAGGCTGAACTCAACCTTGACCTGATCGCCCTTGGAAAAAGCGTCGAGGACCTCGCAGCGATCGCCCGTCAGCTGGAAGAGAACATGCTGCGGAAAGCGAGAATCGGTGACTTCCAGCACGAAGTCGCGCTTTCGGAATCGCTCGGTTTTCTGTTCCGCATCGAAGGTCGCATACAATTTCCCGGTAATCTCGTATCCCATTGGGTCAGCATAGAGCGGATGAACTGGGCCCGCACAAGCTCCGCGTTCGGCTCGGTTTGTTGGGTCCCTCCGCGTATGCGAAGCTCCGCTTCCGGCGCGGCCCGACGGATCCCAGCCATCCGGCGCCCCTCCCCGTGGCCTAGGAGTCTCCCATGGACCTTTGTTTCTCCGACGAACAGCTCCAGTTCCAGCAGGAAGTCCGCGATTGGATCGGCGTCAACCTCGAGCGCTCCTACACGGATGAAGTTCGGGATCTAGCCCATGACGCCCACTCGTTGGTCGAAGTGCGCCGGCGTTGGCAGAAGAAACTCAATGACGCGGGCTACTTGGGAATGCGCTGGGCCACCGAGTGGGGAGGCCGCGGGGCCACCGAGGTCGAGGAGGCCATCCTCCACGCCGAGCTCAATCGCGCCGACGCGCCGGTGATTCCCAATTTCCTCGGTGTCTCGCTGCTGGGGCCGGCCCTGATCCATCACGGAAGCGAAGAACAGCGAAGGCGCTTCATCCCCAAAATGCTCTCCGCCGACGAAATCTGGTGCCAAGGCTTCAGCGAGCCCAGCTCGGGATCGGACCTCGCCTCGCTGCGGACCCGCGCCGAACCCGAAGGCGACGATTTCCGCATCACAGGCCAAAAGGTCTGGACCACGTTTGGCCCCTGGGCGGATTGGATCTTTGTGCTCGCCCGCACGGACCTCGAAGACCGCTACGGCGGCATCAGCTTCTTCCTTGTCCCCATCGACCAGGAGGGCGTTGAAATGCGGCCACTCAAACAAATTACCGGCGAATCCGAGTTCGGCGAAGTCTTCTTCGACGGCGCTCTGGCCAAACGGGAACACCTCGTGGGTCAGGAGGGCGAGGGTTGGCGCATCGCCATGACGGTACTCGGTTACGAAAGAGGCGCCTCGACCCTGGCCAGTCCGGCGGAATACGCGAGCCAGCTGCGAGGACTGGTATCCGCACTCGGCGAACGTGGCACCCTCGAGCAGCCCCTGGTCCGCGAAAAACTGGGACGCCTCGTGGTGGAGAACGAGGTCATGCGCGCCAACGGCCTGCGAACCCTCGCCAATATTGCCGCCGGCATCGCACCCGGGCCCGAGTCCTCCATCGAGAAAATTTTCTGGTCCGAGTACCACCAGCGGATGACCGACACCGCAGTGGAATTGCTGGGGCCCCAGGGTCAACTCCATGCGCGGTCGCCCGAGAGTCGCCCCGAAGTCGACTGGGCCTATCAATATCTGTGGTCCCGGGCCGGCACCATCTACTCGGGCTCTTCGGAAATTCAGCGCAACATCATCGCAAAGCGGGTTCTCCGCATGCCGACGGCACGGTAAGGAGACCCCCATGCGATTTGATCTCAGCGAAGACCAGGCTCTGCTTCGGAACTCCACCCGCGAGTTTCTCGAGAACGAAGCGCCCCTGGCGGAGACGCGTGGCCTGATGGAGGAGAGCGCCGAGGGCTACCCCAAGGATCTCTACGCCCAATTGGGCGAACTGGGCTACGCGGGGCTCCTGCTCGCGGAAGAGGACGGAGGGCTCGGCGCCATCGCGTTTGCGGTGGTCATGGCGGAAATGGGCCGCGTCGCCTTCCCGGGCCCTTTTCTCGACCTGACCCTGGCGGTTCGAATGCTGACAGACTGCGCCGAAGGCCCCGCGCGGGAATGGCAGGACCGGGCCAGCGCGGGGAACGCCCTGGTGGTGATTGCCCAGGGCGAAGACATCGGCTCCAGCGACCCGGCGGATCCCTCGGTGGTCTTCGAGGACAACCGAGTCAAGGGCAGCAAAGTTTTCGTTCCCTTCGGAGCCCAGGCCGACGCCATCGTCGTTTCCACGGCCCAGGGACTGGCTCTTGTGCCGCGCCCGGGTACGGGTTGGAATTCGACGCCCCTCACCACCCTGGATCATGCGCAACGCTTCGTCCGTCTGGATTTCGACGAGGACGCCGCCCTCCTCGCCGATCCTTTGAAGAGCGCCGGGCTTTTGGCCGATAGCCATCGCCTCGGTGCCTTGGGGGCCTCCGCCCAGATGTTCGGCCTCATGGAGCGAAGCCTGGAACTCGCCGTGGCCTACACCTCCGAGCGCGAGGCCTTCGGGGTTCCCATTGGCTCTTTCCAGGCCCTTCAGCATCGCTGTGCCGACATGCTGATCCAAACCGAAAGCACCCGCTCGGCCACGTTCCGCGCGGCCTGGGCCGAAGAGGCCGGGACCGGAGAAGCCGCCTATTTGACTTCCGTCGCCAAGGCCTGGGCGGGGCCGGCCGGACGTTTCGTCTGCGGCCAGGCGATTCAATTGCTCGGCGGCGTGGGCTTCACCTGGGAATACGATCCGCACATCTACTTGAAGCGGCTCAAGACTCTTGAGCAATTCCACGGTTCGACGGCGTGGCATATCGAAAATGCTCTCGCCCACTCCCCTCTCATGGGGGAATAGGCCATGGAGGAATAGGCCGATCGGAAGCGTCCCTCCAAACGGCGCTTGCGTCCTTCAGCCTCCCCCCACACGCGGCAGAAAGTGGACCTCGCTGTCCGGCCCGACGGCTTCGAGCATGGGATCATTGTGAATCTCCCCGTCGATGGCCACCGCCACTCGGCCCTCGAGTTCTTCGGCCAGGCCGGGAAAGCGCGCCTCAAGAGCCGCCAGCAAAGCGCGTACATTCCGCCCTTCGATTTCGTGCTCCAACTGGCCGCCGGCGCGGGCCGCCAGAGCCTGGGGTAGAACAACCCTCGCCATGGGATCGCCTCCTGATACTGCAGAACGGGCGGCCTTCGTCGACCTCGCCACGCGCTCGGGCCCTTGGACCCCTAGCCGGCGGATTCGCCGTCGAGGCCCGCCAGAACCTTGGGCGGCGAGAGCGGAAGATCGCGATAACGCACCCCGGTGGCGGCGTACACCGCGTTCACCACTGCGGGGATCGGTGGCACGATGGGCACTTCGCCAACACCCCTGACCCCGTACGGATGTTTGGGGTTGGGCACCTCGACGATCACCGTATCGATCATCGGAACATCCGAAGCCACCGGGATCCGGTAGTCGAGAAAACCCGGATTCTCGAGCTTGCCGTCGGGGTCGAACACGTACTCCTCGTTGAGCGCCCAACCGATGCCCTGGACCGCCCCACCCTGCATCTGACCCTCCACGTAGCTGGGGTGGATCGCCCGGCCCGCATCTTGGACCGCCGTGTAGCGAATCACTTCGACCCGGCCGGTCTCGGGGTCGACCTCCACATCGCAGATATGCGCACCGAACCCCATTCCCACGCCGCGCGCGGTCAAAGCCGCTCGCCCGGAAATCGGCCCGCCGGTCCGGCCCGCCTGTTTCGCCAGGGTGGCCAGGCTCAGGGGAGCGTGGTCGGTGTTGTCCGGCGGCCGGGCCTCGCCTTGGTCCCAGACCACGCTGTCGGTCTCCACTTCCCACACCGCCGCCGCGCGCGCACGCAGTTGGCGGATCACATCCGCCGCCGCATCGATCACCGCCATGCCGGTGGCGAAGGTGACTCGACTGCCACCGGTCACATCGTTGTAACCGACGGACTGGGTATCGGCGACCACCACCTCCACCCGCTCGTAGTCAATCCCGAATTCTTCTGCGGTCATGAGAGCCAAGGAGGCTCGAGAGCCTCCGATATCCGGACTCCCCGAAAGCACCGTCAACGTGCCGTCGGGGTTCAAGTTGACACCAGCACTCGATTGCAGGCCCGCGTTGAACCAGAAGCCCACCGCTACGCCACGCCCCTGATTGGGACCCAGTGGCGCCGAATAGTGAGGGTGATCGCGCAGCGCCTCGAGGGTCTCCACACAACCGATCCGGCGGTAGCGCGGACCGAACGATGCCAGAGTTCCCTCCTTGGCGGCGTTGCGAAGGCGCAGGTCAACGGGGTCGATCTTGAGCCGTTCGGCCATTTCGTCGATCACCGTCTCCAGCGCAAAGGCCGCCATGGGCGCTCCGGGGGCCCGGTAGGCGGCCCCTTTGGGCTTGTTGACCATCACGTCGTAGCCCGTACTCCCCACGTGGGGGAACGAGTAGGCGGCAAATATTGTCATGCAGCCCGCCATCACCGATGAGCCGCCAAACGGCCCCGCCTCGTAGTAGAGCGTGGCTTCACCAGCGGTAAATTCGCCGTCGCGGGTCGCGCCGAGTTTGAGTTTGATCCGGGTACCCAAGGTGGGTCCGCTCGCGCGAAAAACTTCCTCTCGGCTCATCACCATCTTCACCGAACGCCCCGATTTTCGCGAGAGCATTACGGCGAGGGGTTCGAGATAAACGGTGGTCTTGCCCCCGAACCCACCACCGATCTCCGCCGGGATTACCTGAATGAGCGAGAGATCGATATCCAGTAACTTCGCCGTATAGTCACGCACCATGAAATGCCCCTGGGAACTGGACCACAGGGTGACCCGTCCATCGGGCGAGGTTCTCGCCAGGCAAGCATGGGGCTCGATATATCCCTGATGAACGGGACGTGTGGTGAACTCGTGCTCGATCACTTCGTCGGCCAAATCGAACCCCTTGGCAGGGTCTCCGTGACCGAGCTGAACCTTCTTAGCGATATTGGACGGCCCTGCATCCTCGATGCCTTGGGTGATGCGGTCTTCGTGAATCAAGAGACCACCCGAAGCGGTGGCACTCAAAATGTCGAGAACAGGGGGAAGCGGTTCGTACTCGATATCGATGAGCTCCAGCGCCTCTGCGGCAATGGCTGAACTCGTTGCCGCCACCGCGGCGACGGCATGTCCGTGATAGAAAACCTTGCCGCGAGCCATCACATTCTGCGCCAAGTCGTTCGAATCGTCGTGCCCTCCGTTCTTCTTCGCCCGCTCGGAAAAGAGATCGGGCATATCCTCGGCGGTGATCACCGCGAGAACGCCCTCGAGCGCCCGGGCGCGCTTGAGATCGATGGACACGATCCGCGCATGGGCATGGGGGCTGCGCAGCACCTTTCCCCAAAGCATGTCGGGCAAAGCAAAGTCCGCGCCGTAATTGGCGCGACCCGTCACCTTGTCGATTCCATCGGGGCGGATCGGCCGGGTTCCCACCCAGCGGAATTTCTTCTCTTCGGTCATTCCGCCTCCCCTCGGAGATCGGCCGCCGCATCCAGAACCGAGCGAATGATTTTGTCGTATCCCGTGCAGCGACAGAGATTTCCCGCCAACCCGAAGCGAACCTCTTTCTCGCTGGGGTCCGGGTTTTTCTCGAGCAACGACTTTGCAGCCACAAGAAACCCCGGCGTGCAGATCCCGCACTGCAGAGCCCCATACTCGAGGAACCGGCGCTGCAACGGATGGAGATCGCCTTGGTCGGCCATCCCTTCCACCGTCTCTACCCGGGCGCCCTCGACTTCCGCCGCCAGCACCAGGCACGCACAGACCAGACGTCCGTTCAGAGTCACGCTGCAGGCCCCGCAATCCCCCGTCCCGCATCCCTCTTTGGTCCCCGTTTTGAGCAGCACATCGCGCAGTGCGTCCAGAAGCGTCTGCTCGTCCTCGCAAAGAAATTCCCGGGCTTCGCCGTCGATGATTGCGGAGACATGTCGTTTCATGATTCGATCATCGCCCCTGCTCGTTCGGCGGCGATGATCGCCGCGCGCTTTGCCAACACCCCTGCAACCCGAATTCGGTAGGCGATCGTCCCGCGCATATCGTCGATCGGTCGGGCGGCCGCCCGGATCGCGCCTTCGAGTTCCGCCAAGGCGTCTTCGTTCAGCGAGCGACCCACCAGGGCGGCCGACGCCCCAGGGACGTAAAGGGCGGTGGGAGCCACCGCGCCCAGCCCAACCCGGCACTGAGTACAGAGACCGCCGCCATCGAGGGTCATCGCGACTGCCACCCCCACCACGGCGATATCCATTTCGCTCCGGGGAATCAGGCGCAAGTACGCGTCACCCGAGCGCGGCTTGGGCCGGGGAAGCCGAAAGTGTGCAACGATTTCATCCTTTGCGAGACACGTCTGGCCCGGCCCGGTGACAACGTCTTCAACAGCCATTTCTCGGCGACCCCCAGGGCCCACCAGGCTGCATACCGCTCCCGCGGCGATCAGCGCCGGGACACTATCGGCGGCGGGCGAAGCGTTACAGAGATTGCCCCCAAGACTGGCCCGACCCTGAATTTGCGTGGAGCCAATCAACCCCGCGGCTTCGACCACACCCGGCCAGTGGGCGACGAGCCCGGAGTGCTCGCCGAGTTCGGCGCCACTCACCGCCGCGCCGATTTGGTAGCCGTCCTCACCTTCGACGATTTCCCGGAGTTCGGGAATTCGCTTCAGGTCGACTACCCGAGCGGGAGCGATTCGCCCGGTACGCATCTGGGCGAGCAGATCGGTACCGCCCGCCAGGGGCAGGGCGTCATTCCCCCCTCGGCTCAGCAAATCCACCGCCTCTTCCACCGTTTCCGCCGCTTCGTATTGCATTGGGCCCCTCTCGGCATCCAGCGGATCCGGAGGGGGCTTCCCTCGAGGATCAACCGGCCAAGAATACAAAGATTTTGCGGCCCAGACCCCCTTCTCCCGATCTCATTCGAGCCGGGGCGAATCGCCGAAACGAAGCCGGCAGCCGCCGCTTCGCGGGGTGGCTTGGCAGGTGAGGATCAATCCTCGATCGAGCTGCTTTGGGCTGAGAGCGCGATTGTTTTCCATAGCGACCTCCCCCGAATCCAGCGTGGCGACGCATTCCCCGCAGACGCCCGCTACGCAGGAAAACGGCGGACAGAGACCCTCGCGGTGGAGCGCGGCGAAGATGGTCTCGCCCGAAGCGACGTCCAGGCTATGTACCCCGCCGTCCAGTTCCACCGTGACGGTGAAAGTTTTTGGCTCAGACGGTGCTGGCGAATGTGTCTTCATCTTTGAGATCTCAAGCCCGGGATGCGCTTGGGCAGCGACTGTTTCGCGGGTAGCCCGATCGGAATGGCCGCATCTTTCTTGCACACAATCGCATCGGATTGTGGCCCTTTGCCCTCATCTTTAAAAATAGCGTAAGTAGCGGAATATGCGTTCCTAATTTGTTTCCACCCCGGAGTCGGGCGGTATACTGCACCCGCATTGGGGTTGGGAGCGGGGGCCGAAATCACGGGTCCTGCCAAGTCTGGAGGAAACGGAATGGAAATTATCAGTTCAATGGCAGGGTGGGAATTTCTTCTTCGCTATATGCACTTCTTGGCCGGCGTCTGCTGGATCGGAGTGCTCTGGTACTTCAATTTTATTCAAACCCCGTTCTTTGGGACAGAGCTCGGTGGTCAGGCAAAAAGCGCCGTCACCCGGGGGCTCGTCCCGAATGCGCTCTGGTGGTTTCGCTGGGGGGCGATGTTCACCTTTCTTAGCGGTTGGGCAATGGTCATGATGAAGCTCCACAGCGGTGTGGCTTTGGGCGACCCCTATATGACCAAGGTTCTCACGGGCGGCCTGATGGGCACCTTTATGTGGGCCAATGTCTGGTTTGTGATCTGGCCCGCTCAGCAGGTCGTCATCGCCAACGCCGAGAACGTTGCGAGCGGGGGAGAGCCCAACCCCGAAGCCGCAGCCCGCGCGGGCCGGGCCGGTATGGCGTCCCGGACCAACACCCTTTTCTCGATCCCCATGCTCTTTTTCATGGCAAGCGCCAGCCACCTCCCCACTTTCAACACCGGCAACAACGACGGGATGTATTGGCTGGTGGCGGGCGCCATCATTTTGTTTGCCGAGGCCCAGGCGCTCATCGGTCCGGGTTCAGCCACTCAGAAGCCACTGACCACCGTCTCGGGAACGATTCATGGTGGCTTGGCGCTCACCGTGATTCTCTACCTGGTGGGCGTTCTGATCAACTGACCCTGTTCCAGGCGCATTGGAACAATTGAGAGCCAACGATTGATAGTCAACGTACAAGGGCGGGGCGGCGGCCACGAGGCCGTTACTTCGCCCTTCTCTCGCTCCTCGCTCCTCGGTTCATGGGTCGCCGGCGGGCCGTGCAAACCTTCACCCGACTCCCGTCGCATTGCGGCCGATCTCAGGCCCCGCGACACCCGGTCCGCTAGCTCGAGCCCGGATCCGCTAGATACGCCGCCAGGGGACCGATATCGCCCTTCAAGTACGGCAGGGCCATCATGACCCGACTATCGCGCTTCGGCGTGTACCCTTCGGGATAGCTGTTATGAAGCAGCCGAGCCTCTAGGAGTTCGAGGGAGGAACCCGCGACTTCGGGGCCCAAAGTGCCGGGCAAATTCGGGTCCGGGTTGTGGCAAACGCTGCAATTAACCGCGTAAACGACTCGACCTCGGGCCACAGCCTCCGGTTCGGCAGCAGCAGCGCTCACCTGTAGATCCTCGACCGGACGGGTCACCCCGGCATCGGCTTCTTGACGAGGGGCTATTCGCGATTCCTGGACGCTCGATTCCGAACACCCATGGGCGAAAATCGCGATGACCACCGCCAGCCTTCTATCCATACCCGGGCACTCCATCCAGCTTCGATTCCCCTGTAAGTATTTTACCCTAGCGGGTGCATCGTGCATCGGGCAAGGCGCGAATCGTCCGAATTTTGGCCAGCGGTTGGGGGCCGAGCGTCCCTGGGCAGGAGCCTAACAGGTCGATACGACTGGAAGCCTCTGGAACATCTATACTCACGGAACGGTCGAGCTGACCCTGAGCAACCTAGGGGAGTGTCCCAATGAAACGCTTCATGTCGCCCGAAGAACTCGCGCGGGACCTTCGATTCAAGCGAACCCGCAGTCAGAATACCCTGCTGCGCTCGCTGCCCGATGACATCGATGAAATCGTGCGAATTTTCGAAACAGTCGCGGACAAGATCCGCGAGCGGGTATCGGGAACCGTCCTGGAGGCGGTGTACGAGGACCTCGGACCCGGGTTCCAGTTTTTGACGGCTTCCGGGGGGCGCCAGTCCAAGGACGAACGCACTCCCCTGCAACTGCGAATGCAGCTTCATGGGATATTCGTGGGTGAGGTCCAGGCCCTGGAAGCGGCTGGGCGCACCCTCTGGGATTTTCCCGAATCGCCTTGGGCCTTCCACAAGGACATGGCGAGACAATGCTGGGACGAGGCACGCCATGTCCAGGCCTACGAGAAGCTGATAGAGCATGCAGGTGGAGAAGTGGGCGAGTTTCCCGAAACGACATTCCTGTTTGAAGCCTCGTGCCACGCCGATCCGGTTCTTCGACTGACCGGTGTCAACCGTTGCCTCGAGGGGCTCGCGTGCGATGCGTTTCGGTCGCTGATCGATTACGGGAAAAATGTTGGAGACGACATCATCGCCCAGGCGGTGGACTTCGTGCTGGCCGATGAACTGACTCATGTCCGTTTCGGGAGCGAGTGGGTAAAGGAAATCACCCGGGGCGACCCCGATCGGGCAAATCGGGCCCGGGAGTTCCAGCGAGAGACCGAACAAGCGTTTTCTTTCGGATCCCAGCGTGAACTGGCGCGCGAGGAGCGGCGAGAAGCTGGCTTTAGCGAAGAAGAAATGGACGAAATCGAGGCGTGGTCCGCGATCGCGCCCCAGCGAGCCACTCTCGTCCGCGCCGCAGAAATCCTCCGCGACCGCCATCGCGCGCGGAAAAAAGAGGTATCGGCCGAAACGCTTGATTCGTTTGAGCCTCGATGAGAACGAGCTAATCAAGCCCCTGGGAGCGCGATACAATAGTCCGGAGGCGAAACCGCCGAAACGCGAGCAGCAAGCGGCGAACTCGCCGCTCCAGCCAGGGTAGGCGCCTGCGTTCAACGGATTGGCCTGGTTTTCGGATTTCAGTCCATTCCCCCTGAACCCGATGCTCCTCCCCACCCGGGAGAAGCAGTCGATACGATCGGTCTGGATCCAGCACGTCTCCCACATCGGTAATCCGAACCGGCATGCTGCGCCGATAGGCCTCGGCAATCGACGCCAATCGCGCGAAAGCTTCCACTCGACCCGGTTGACTCTCCCGGATCTCCAATCGCACCACTGGGCCCTCGGCGACAACGTCGAGCACCGCACCCAGGCGATCGGGCCGATCTCCCTCCTCGAGTCCCCCCGAAAGCCAAAGGCAGCGATACGCCCGACATATTTCAGGCCGCTCAGCGTGAATCGAACACCCCTTCTCGCCCACGTCCTGATGAACACAGGGGATGCCGCCCAACTTGTCGAGTTCATCAACTCGCAGCAGCGTGCAGCACAGCGAGCATTCGCCGCACGCCCGAGCGCGCCGGCCGCTTTTACGCGAATCCACTAGAAGCGACGCCTCCCATCGGTTGCTGTAGGCAACCGATCAAGCGATCTCACGGCCCAATAACCAGCCGTATCGACCTCATCCATGCGATGGGGGGGGGACTTCGGACATATGGAGAGCCTGACGACAGTAAAGGTTTAAAAACAAGGCATGCGGTGCATATTACGGAATTGTAATACCTAACTCCCGATCTCGGAAAACACCTAGTTTGGCCTCGGGAAAAAGACTTCAAAATTACTTAAGGATGGGTGTGGCATGATGAGCAGCGAATCAGAGATTGCAAGGCAATTCTTGCTTCAACTCACCTTCAAGGAAGGGATCTTCGGGCCAGTGACTTTGTGCCTCAGGAAGCGGCCCGCGATCGATCCCGATATAGGATACGTACCATGCGAGTCGATGTGAATGATGTGAATAAAGACGCGAAAAAATAAATGAAGCTAAAGACCGACAATGACCAGAAGCAAGTCGAACACACCCGATTGGCTCGTATGACAAAATTTTTTCTTTCGGTCTCTCTCGTTTATCGCGACCATCCAAGGGAAACCTCGCAAGCCGGGGAGATACCAGTGTCCATTGCAGGCTTCGCTCAAGACTGAACAAGCAGGGGGGGAAACATGACGCAGATAAGCAGGGCGAGCGCCGATCCAAACTTTGAGCAGAAATGTTCCGTGCGGCCCGTCGGCATCCGAATCGGTGCCGAAGTTAGCGGTTTAGACCTTCGCAATGGAATAGGGCCTCGTTTCATTGACCAAATTCAGGAAGCTTTACTGAAGCATCAGGTTCTCAGCTTTCCAGACCAACTTTTGAGTCCACGGGAGATGCTGGAAATCGCGAAAATGTTCGGTAAGCCCGAAGTAAATCCGATCTGGGCGGGTATGCGCGAGATTCCCCAAATCGTTCGCATCTCCAGAAGGGCCGGTGAGAGCGATCCACTATCCAGTAAGCCAAGGACTGCATCGAGCTATTTCTCGCGGCCGAGCAAAATCCTCCTTGCCTACACCGATGACGACGTGGCGCACTCCGATCTCATATTCGCCTCGCTGACCGAAGCCTGGAAAGGGCTCTCGAAACAAATGCAGGAATTCCTTGAGACTCTCACTGCCGTTCACTGCGCCGCCACCGACTACGATCCCGAAAACCATGATGCTGCTCGCCACTTTGAGGGAAGGTCGGACTCGCCACTCGTATACTCGGACGCGATTTACGAACGTACAGAGCACCCGGTTGTTCATACTCATAATGACACCGGGAAGCGAAGTCTTTTTGTCAACCAGACATTCACCGAGAGCATCAAAGGACTCCAAGAAGAAGAGAGCCAGATGCTGTTAAGTTTTCTCTTTCGTCATTCATCGAAGCCCGAATACGGATGCCGCATTGTCGCTCATCCAAAAACGCTGACGATCTGGGACAATCGGGCCACCACTCACATGATCACGGATTACGAGATGGAAAAATCTCGCCTGCTGTACGTCGTCGGTATCGGCAGTGAGGAGGGCTTGAACGCTTCACCGAATTGGCCGCCCAACTCCAAGTTCACCGTCTGACCGGTCAGAAAAAATACCGACTACTTCGAACTCGCCTGGGCCAGCACCGTCGCATAGCCTCGACAAATCAAAGCGCCACTGAGGGCACCTTTTTCGCGAAGAAGCGCATGCATTCGCGGTAAGTTGTAGTGCGGTACACGCATGAGCAGGTGATGTTCCAGATGAAAGTTGACCCGGTTGGGCGCGAGAAAGAGGCGCTCCCACCAGGACGCCAAGGTAGTCCGCGTATTGCCGAATTCGTTCTCAATGCTCTTCGGCATTGAGTGCTCGGCGATCGCCCGAATGCGCATGGCGAGGCTGTAGCTCGTGAACCAGGCGAGGACCCAGAGCAGATACAGGAGCGGCTCTCCTACAGCCAGGAGGATCCCAAAGAGAATTGCGTTGGTGACAACTACGCCCCTGAATCGGCGGATTCCGCCTCCGTCCGTTCGCTGCACTTTTCCATGGCTTCGATCTAGATCGCGCCGCCAGGTCGCCACAGCGCGTTTCCAGCCGGTCTGGCCCGTAAGGTCGCGCCATACCTTCCGCCCAAAGCTTTTCGAAGAGATGGGAAACGGACTTGCGAGCGAACGGTCCGGATCCTTTTCCGTCCACGTATGCGCATGGTGACGAAGATGGTATGGACGGTAGGGGAGCAGATCGCCCCAGATCGGATAAGCGGCGAGCCAATTGCCCGCAAAATCATTCACCTTCGGATTGCTGAAAAGCGCGTGGTGGCTGGCATCGTGCATGAAGACCGCAAGCCCCAACTGCCGACCACCGATCAGAAAGATCGCCAGAATGGCGCTGAAGGGGTTGGTCCAGGCAGCCACCAGCCCAAAGGCAGAGAAGATAATCCCCCAGTTGAAAGCCAGAGAAAGGTAACTTCGCCAGTCGCGCATGGTCTGAAGCTCCCGGATCGCCTCCGCTCCGAGAGCCTCCCTCCACTCCGGCCACTCCGGCACTTTTCTAGTTTCCAAGGTCGCAGATTTCATCTTTTTTCCTCGCTGAACCCTCAATGATTGAGGGCAATTCAATGATTGAGGGCAATTCGATGATTGAGAGCAATTCGACTTGCAAAAGCCCTCACGCACGCGCCGCGGGCGGGGTAAGAGCAACCGACCTCAGTTGCTCGGTTCCTTCCACAACGCGGAGATCGGCGGGTGTTCGGCGGTGCAAGACCCCGTGCCTTCCCAAGAATTCCGCCCAGCAGCCCCGGCCGAACCCATCGTATTCAAGCATCTGCTCCACAAGCGCGCGGCGCCCGGCAGTGGGCGCGATCTCATCCGGGAGCAGGGGATCGAGAACCAGTTGACGAATAACGCGTCCCCCGAGCCCGAACGTCTCCACCATGGCCTCGCTAACGGGCACCTCTTCGAGTCGGAGGCGACTCTCGGCAAGGGTTTCAACAGCCTCCCCATAAGCACGACTCAAGGCCTTGGCGTCCCAGAGTGCCCGCGCCCGGGCGTTCGCCAACGCATCGAACCCGCGCACCTCGAAAACCAGGGCGCGCGGATCTAGACCCAGATCACCGAGCCTCGCTCGGACCGTGCCCACCCCCCCCGCCAAATTGTCGGGACGAAGGAAAAAACCCGACTCAAACTCTCGAAATCCGAGAAACCCGAGAGGTCGATCCCGGCGAAGGCGCGCCGAGCTCGCTTCTCCGCGGCTACGGCTGCGATGAACACCAATCCACCCCCCGACCCACTCCTCGGTCTGCTCGTCCAGGCGACGCCAGTTGCGGATGGCGCGGTTCACGGCCCCCGCCGCTTCGCCCAGCCGATAACGACCCCGCTCATCGCGCGCGACCTGCTCCTGGGCGAGTGATCGCGCCAGTGCCACTCGAATGCTGGAAGCCGCCATTCCGAAGCAGGCCCCCGCTTCCACTAAAGCACGGACAGGCATCGAATAGCCGCCGCCCTGCGGCAGAGTCGACAGCAGGTCCAAGATCAAACTCTTCGGAGTAATGTCCACGCCATATTATTACATATTTATACAGTTTTTTATAATTTATGTAACAATTACTATCGCGCACGAAAACGAAAATGAAAGCGAAAATGGTTCCGATCGAGTAGCCACGGGTTCGGGAGGGGAGGGGGTCGGGAGCCTCTCTGCGCGCTTTGGGCCATCGAAGGCCGGCAGGAGAGCCGGCCTCAGCCTTGGCGCTGCGCGACGCTGCGTACACCGATCGCGAGCAAGCCCAAGATCAGCACGATCTCGGTCACGGGTCCGGCCGCGGGCACAGCCACCGCGCAACCAGGAATCGGCGAATTCGAGCACCCCGTGATTGCATCGCAGGCTTCGGCCGTGCAGGGATCACCATCGTCACAGACCCCAGGATCAGGGGCGTGAACCACCGCGCCGCCAACCTCGTCGCAGCTGTCATCGGTGCACGCCACCCCGTCATCCACCGTGGGCGGCGTCCCGGCCTGGCAGTCCAGCACGATGTCGCAGGTCTCCGCGCCGTTGC
>LWDU01043771.1_pt1 | contig 55109 bp, 111 predicted proteins | sample 727161 | NCBI WGS metagenome assembly LWDU01 (sample SAMN04566230, study PRJNA314399) | hydrothermal vent metagenome | isolation source: deep sea hydrothermal plume seawater | place: Mexico: Gulf of California, Guaymas Basin | collected 2004-07-11
AAATGGTGGACCCGGCGGGAGTCGAACCCGCGTCCGCAATAGCTTCAAAGTCAAGTCATTCACAGGTTTGTCTAATTTACTATCACAAATTAGAAAAGATAGTTGATTATCCCTGCGCTTATCAACCTGTTGCGCCCCACCTGTTTCCAGGGAACCATTGTGATTTTTTATTTTCGCAGGAGTCTACCTGTTATCCTAAGTTGGGTATCAAGGTCTTAGGAGACCCCGACGATTAAGCCGCTAGGCGGACAGAATCGTAGTGATAATTGTTATTGGCAATTAAAGTTTTGAAACCGCGTTTTAGGTCTACTGTTTCCTGTGACCACCTGCACCCTTCTTCTCTCCTACCCCGTCGAAACCGGTACGGGCCCATTAAATTTATCTATCTTTCTCAGCAGTGATCGTAGCTCTTACTAAGTCTGCTGATGCACTTTTAAGTGCTCTCAATCCTCGTCGAGCCCTGACGCCTGCTGATTTATTTCCACGAGCATTCTTATGAACGTCAAGTTCTAGACTTTCAACTAGAACCTTTATTTCTTCCCACTGCTCAAGAATGGATGATGTGCTATCTGCCATGATTTTATTCCTCCTAAGTGTCTGTTCGACATTATTATATATCTCGATTGACATGTTCTTAACTTTAATTAGTGACAATCAGCGTACTACTTTTATTAATCTCACCGTCCGCCACAGCCTTGCAAGCTTTTGTAAGGAACACCATGTCTTCTCTATTTTCTAATTCAAGAGACAGTAGGTATGCTATTTGTACAATTTGGCTCTGTGTAACCCCAAATTTTAAAATTTCTAAAACGATATCGCGGCACTTCGCACGATCAGCAATATCAGTTTCTTCATCTGTTGTACCATATGATTTAATATTTGGCATTTTCAATCATTGCCCTTGTAAGATATAGTTTTACTATCATTTAGTACTTCTTCTCTTGTAAATGTTTCTATTTTAATTTTTGGGCCGCCCAAAAGATGAAGAATCTTTCCAGTTGTTACACTGTCAAATTCTTCTCGTGTTAAGACAATAGGAGGCGGCGGAAGATTTGTTTCATAATAAAATTGAACTTCTTCCCATACGGGAATTTCACACTCATATGTGTCAAGAACTTTTGCAATATTTTCTGAAATGCACGGCCGTATATCTTCTTTTGTCATGACAGATAAAGACATCTCTCGACCCGTGACAATTTCAGACTGGCAAACATCAGTGACATTATGCACAACTCCACAGTTGTTACAGTGTACTAGTTTAGGGATTGCCTTGTCATTATTATCAATTACTGTAAACACTATAAACTTATGAAAAAGCGGATCTTTCATTCTTCTATATTGCGGTAATATGCAATGACATTGAACTAAATGCTTAATTCCCCTCATCTTCTTTTCCTTAATGTTCTTATTGCATTTCTTCTAATGTTTCTATTGACTCTATTTAAAAAAGTAATACCGTTCAAGTGATCTATTTCATGCTGGACGCATATTGCTTCGAGGTCTTTGAATATTGTTTTCATTTGTTTGTCGTTTATATCTGAATATTCCACGACAACAACGTTAGATCGAGAAACAATCAAATCAATTCCTGGAAAACTAAGACACCCTTCCTGATGCAAACTATCACCATTTGCAGACTTAACGATCGGGTTTATTAAGCAGCGCGGATTATCAGCTTCATCAGAACAATCAAATACGAATAAGCTCTTATCTAGACCGACTTGATTCGCTGCAAGTCCTATTCCGTTATTATCATACATGATATCAAACATTTCATGAATAATTTTGATAAGTGCTTCGTCAATTTTCTCAACCGAAGCACAGGGCCTGTCCAAGTAATCGTTTGGATATTTTAATATTTCTAATGTCATTTTGAGTGTCTGTCTGCTATAGATGATGAAGCCCATGAATCAGGCTTAATTTTAAATGGAAAGCCAGCGCTTCTAGCAAAACCTGTAAGTATGTCAGCATATTTTCCGGTGGCGCCCTTCTCTAGAGATCCGCTTATATCTAAATGTAATTCTATAGAAGCATCTGGACAGTTTTCAGAAACCCTTAACGCGATATCAACTGTTTTTTGAACTTCTGCTAGCATTCTTGTAACTAGCGCTTTGAAAGGTTTTGCACTTTCTTTTTTTCGACTAATAAAATATGTCCCACCGGATTGACCGATTGCCCCATGCAAACATATTGCTCGAGCAAATATGCACTGATCCTTATTCAAGATGCTATCAGTTCCTATGAATATTTTTCCGCTTTTTTTTGTGTGCTCTTTCAAAGCTACTAAAATCATATCAAAACTAATTTCATCCCCATCGGGAACAAACCAACTAAATTCTTTATGTTCGAGGTTTTTGAGAGTTTTCATAAATCAAGGCTCCTGATGTGAGAATTAGCAACTTTAAATTTTCATGACACGCTTTTATTGTTTTGACAAGGGCACCTGTGGGAATGTTTTTTGTTCCTTTAAAAAATATATTAATTGTGTCTATCAAAAGTGCATCTTTTAAATCATTTTGATCATGAGCACTTTCAAGTTTCTTTATACTTGTCATGCCATGATCTCTAACAATCGGAACTGTCCTAAGCCCGCAATCAATATCTTTCTTTATTTTTCTAGCTGTTTGTGTGTCAAGATCTTTACTCAAAGAGATGTGAACACTCCTTGATGATAAAGATCTAATTCTTTTTCGAATTGAATTTTCATATAAGTTAAATCTGTATGGATCTAGATTTTCTCTTTTACTTTCGATATTTTTTCTTAGTCTTTCTAAGTGTCGTCTTACTGGTAAAACGGCTGCCGAGTTGACAATTAAAAGCTTACCTTTTTTTATTTCTATGTGTTCTACAACTGACGTCTGATCATAGTCAATAGAAGAAATGAGCTCACCTTTCAAATAAGAGACAGGATCGGTTTTTGCAACTACAGAAATATCAACAAATGAATTGATTAATGCTTCATCATTTTTTAATTTGATAGGCATCACATTCAATGTTTTTCTTTTCATATTCATATAAAGCGTCTGAAGCACATCATTTCCAAAGCCGCGGCCAATTAAAACAACCGGATCTATATTTTTTGAAGCATGCTCTAGCAAGTGATGTACCTCTGAGACAGATTCAATGACACCATCAATAACTATACAATTTACAAAACTATGATTCCACGTGGTCTCTTGAAAAAAGAATTCATCAAATGTTTCTATCTCAAAACCATATGAATTTTTTACCTCTAGCGTGCTGTGACTTTCTTGATTTGTTTCTATAAAAATTTTTCCATCGAGGCCTGCGTATCTACAACTATTTTCAATAAGTTGAATACTCAATAAGCTTCTTTGCAGTTTATTGACGAAACAAAAAAAATCAGATGAAGTGCCGACAGATGCACAATTAGAAATCTTTGAAAAAATTTTCTGTTCAAAACTATCAAGTATTTGAACGGGATCTTTTTCTGATGCCTTATCTACTAAAAGAATTTTAAGAAGTTCTATGGAATAAAGAATTGAGAAATCAGAGAAAAATGGACTTGATTCAAAAGCTTCAAGTGATTGTTTAATTAAGATATCAACAATAATTTTTGTTAATAGTTCTTTGTACTCCAAACACTGTAATGCTTCTGAAAGCCTGTCTAAATAAAAAATTCTATCTCTGCTATTAATAAAAATAGAATTATCATGAATCAATAAACTGACGTTAGATGAGACTTCTTTTACGCTTTTTGTAAAGTTATTTAAATAAGCATCTGAAGTGATTACTCTTGTAGTGTTCATATAACATTATACTAAAAATTTTTGATGATTAAACGCTCACCCAGATAATTGAAAACTTTGCATGCGAAGATTTGATAAAATCGTTATCAATGTCTTCTGTCAATACCTTAACTGGATTTAACCCTTGGGATCCCACCCAAGCCACCGGCGAGTACGCCATGTCCTTAGTAGCGTGATACAGGTTTTCACTAGGGTAGTGAAAATTATTATGTCCCAACATGCTCAATTTAAAAGGTGACCCTTTTTTTAAGATATTTTTCATTACTAGCTTTCTCCCGATGAAGATTTAGAGCTAAAACCACCAAAAGCATCTGCTAGTGCAGATGTAGCTGATTTAATTTTTTCAGATTCGGCCTGCTTAACTTCAGAGTATTTTTGCTTTTCAGCTAGCTCAAAGCCTGATCTACAAATTGCACCAACAATACCCATAGTTAACAATGTTAGTCCCAATCCAGGATGACCCCAATGAGCATAACTAAGCACACCAAGAATTACCATTAGTTCCTGTAGTTGAAATCGTATTCCGCCAAAGTTTGTTTGCAAACGCATTATTACCTCCTCTAATATTGTAAGGGGTAGGTATTAAATGTTCAAAAATTTATGAATCACGCCACAAATTATTACTAGCATAGGTCAATACTTCTTCTGCTGAGTTTTCATTGTAACCATACTCTTCTATCATTGTAGTAACCATCTCTGAATATTTTTGCTGCTGGTCATCGTCTCGTGACTTGCTCTTCGTAACAACTCGGGCCAAGTCCTTTACAGAAGACATAAGGTAAGTTTCGATTGCTTCTTTAAGAGGGGCATAACTTGTATAGTCAATTTTTTCTTTTCGTCTCATTTTTGCAAACATATATGCTGTAACATCTGACCTGAAACCATCTCTGGAAGAGCCCATAATACCAATCGTTTCTTCAATCGATCTCATGAAGTTCTCATCAGGCTCCATAGATTCTTTTGTGACACGATTTTTCAAATTTTGCCTGGTTGCATAGGCCTCAGCATTGTCAAGATATGTATCAAAAATTGATTGTGCTTGTTCTGAGTATGCCGTTATAAATGCTTTTGCAATTTCATTTTCTAGAATCTTAAGATACTCTGTTCTAACAATTTTTTTAAGTAATTCTAAACAGTAAGTTCTAAACTCTTCATTTATTAGTTGCTCTTCTGTTTGACGTATCAATGCGCTGATTACAGAAATGGGGGTTATCATACCCTTTTCAGAATCACTCAACGAATTATCGATGGCCTTCATGATAAATCTCGTAGAAATACCGTCCATACCTTCATTTCTAGCTTCTTCTCTAAGATCTTTTATATCAACTTTTTTAACTTTTCCTTTCTCAATAACATCTTCACCATTATAAATTTTCATCTTAGTCAAAAGATCGGAAGGCTTGAGTCTAGACATTACTGAAAACATGGAAGCAATTTTTAATGTATGCGGTGCAATATGAGCACTAAAATCTGAACGACTCAATTGTTTTTCATAAATTTTAACTTCTTGATTAAGTTCTAGAACATAGGGAACATTAACTTTAACGATTCTATCTAAAATCGCTTCATTAGTATGCTCACTCTGGAACCGATTCCACTCAGCTTCATTGCAATGTGCAAGAATAACACCGTCGAAATAAATCATATCATGTTTCCCAGGGGATGGGATTCTTTTTTCCTGTGTGGCTGTTATAACTGTGTGTAAAAACTCTATTTCATTTTTGAAAATTTCTACAAGTTCAACAATTCCCCTGTTGCCGACGTTGAATGCACCGTTTAGAGACAGGACCCGCGGGTCATCTTCTGAGTACTTATCAAGCTTTGATATATCTTCTGATCCAATCAAGACAGAAACATCTTGACTATTTGCATCCATTGGAGGCACTGAAGCAATTCCTCGTCTTGCTCTTTGAGAAAATGTTGATTCAATTACTTTAAAATTTTCATACTTTCCATCATACTCTTCGAGTAATAAGTGGCGTGCCACTGGACTAATGTCTCCTTCGATCTTTACATTTAAAATTTCTTCAAATTGATTACGAAGACTTCGAGGTATTAGATGAAGAGGCTCGCCTCTTTGAGCATCATTTTCTAGATGATAATAAGGCTGTCCGTCAAGTGATTTTTTAATATGTTCTGTTAACGCACTCTTTCCTGCACCAACCGGTCCCATTAGTAGTAACACTTGTCGACTTTCTTCGCCTCGCTTAGCAGCGGAATTTAAAAATCTCATAATTTTAGCAATCACTCTTTCATTGCCAAAAAATTCTTTCTCAAAATACTCATATATTTTTATCGAATCACCGCCAAAGAGCTTATGACAGCGCTCATTAGACTCATCCAACACTTTTATACCATGTGATCCCAGGGCATCGTACAATCGCTTATGAGCAAGCTTAACAATGTCCGGGTTGTCTTTAATAAGATCAAAGTACTCTAAAAGAGTCCCTTTAAACTTCTTATTCTTTTTTTCATTTCTTTGTGTTTGAATTAGATTTAAGAAATTATTGCTGTTTCTTTTAGACGTCATATTTTCCCCTCGTATACTCAGATATTATAAACCATGCGCTGTAATTATAAATCAAATTTCCCATGGTTCCTCTTCAATAATCGTGTGAAGCTTAACAACGCCTTCCCAAAGAGTTGAAATGCTAGTAACAACCTGTTCTGCATAGTGTAACTCTAAATCTCTTCCATCATGATCATGTTGAAGAACAAGAACGCGACCAGGTTCTATATCAACAACACCAACAACAGGAATTCCGCTAGTCCCGGTATTTGAGATCATAGCCTTTTTAACTTCTTCCCACCCATCTACATCTGATATATCATCAATAGTGTACGCATTTTTCTTTGCCGAGTAGCTGAATAAGTTTAGGTCAAGAAAGTCTTGTTCTGTTATTAACGCTCTAATTGCAGACACATCATGAAAAACTTCTCTAATAAAGAAGCATTCATCTAATCCTTTTTCTTTTTCAATTCTTTGAAAGAGGTGAAACCCTAGATGATATGGATTTATAGCTCCAAGATGAGGTCTCACGACTTGATTATGTGTTTTTAGAAACGGCAAATGTAGACCCTCGTCTAATTTTAAATCATGCATCATCTTATAATGCCAAAATGATGCCCACCCTTCATTTAATATTTTTGTTCGAATTTGAGGCATAAAATATAAAGATTCATCTCTAACTATGGAGATTAAATCCCGCTCCCAGTCTGACAAATGTGTACCGTGCTCAATAATAAATCCTAAAACATCAATGTCAAAATTTAAAGGCACTTTTTCACAATCAGCACTTTTATATTTTTCGTGTTTATCAGATCGTATTTTTTGAATCAACTCATCTTTTAAAGTCTTATGCGGTATTCTTTCCTGACCATCTCTATATGTTTGAAATCGTATAGTGTGCGCAGCATCTAACACTTTTTCGACTGCGCTAATACCGATTGATGGATCTTCAATGTATCCCTGTATTCTATTTCTCGCACTTCTAAATTTTGATAAAATGGACTCCGGCCGGGTTTTCGAAAACTGTGGGTTATTTTTAAAAAAATCAGAGTGACCAACGCAATGAGCCATAATCAAGACTTGCATGTATAGCGGGTTTTCTCTCATCAAATATGCTATTGAAGGATTTGAATTAATGATGAGCTCATAAGGCAATCCCTCAAGACCCAAATTATACATCTGGTGTGTTCTTTCAAAAGACTTGCCATATGACCAGTGTGGGTAGTGACTAGGTAGTCCGTGATATGACATATGACCAATCATCTCATAGTAATCGCATATTTCATAATCTATTGGAAACCAATCAAGATTATACGATTTTGCCACATCTGTAATTCTGTCATCCCAATTTTCTAGATCGCTTATTTTCCAATTATTCATTTATTTGACCTCCAAAAAGTTTGACAAAATTGGGCCAAATGTCTTCTTTGTCTGTTAAAAGAATAGTTTTAAAGTTCGCGTCAACAAGCTGCTCGTATTCTTTAGACATGGTTGAAGTCTCCATAGATCCCCAACGAGGATGATCCTCAGACGGAATTACTTCAATGAAACTATAGAGCTGGGATAATTGTTTTAGATTAATCGATGCATCAATTGCCCGCTCATTATCCTCAGGCCAATTATCACCATCTGAACAATGAAACGCGTATATATTCCAAGAATCTGGGTGATATCTCTTTTCTATTATTTTGTTAGCTAGGGAAGGAGCTGATGAAATAAACGTGCCTCCAGATGTTGCTACTTTAAAAAAGTCCTCTTCAGTTACTTCTTTTGCTGAAACTGTGTGAGCAATAAAGACAATTTCTGTGTTTTCATATCTATAATTGATAAATTGATATAGTAGAAAAAAGAAACTTCTTGCAATGTACTTTTTTCGTTTAGTCATTGATCCAGACACATCCATCATAAACATAATAACAGCATTCGAATTTTCACGTGGTTTAGCTTTTATGTGATGATACTTTAAGTCATTTTTATGAAAAGGAAATCGTTCGTCCTCACACGGATCATACGTTCCCGCTCTTTCTGAGGCCTTTTGTCGTCTTATCTTGTTTTTTAATGTTTCTTTTTTTGAGAGCCTCGGCCGAATTCCTTCTGTTCTAAAGCCTTGTCTTTTAAATTTTTCACCGACAATATTTTTAAACTTTTTCTTTTGTAGATCCGGTAAGTTTAAATCATCAAATAAGTATGAAGCCAACTCTTCAAGCGTGATTTCAACCTCATAAATTTCCTCACCTTCATTTTTACCAGCCTCCCCGGGCTGACCCTGACCAGGTTTTTGACCTCTTCGCGATATAGATTGTCCTCGAGAAACATTTTTTCCCGGCGCGGAGCCGACTTTTTTATTTTTCTCATTTTCTCCATAGACAAAGCTATACTCTTTAATTCCTTTTACGGGAATCCTTATTTTCTTCTTACCTTCTTGACCAATGATAGACTCGTCAGATACTATGTCATAGACACCTTCTTTGATGGCTTTTTCTATTTTTTTCTTATGTCTAGCACGATCTGATGCGCTTCGATCCGAAGATGTTTTGTGTTGTTTAAAAATTGACATAAATTCATCTTATTCTGTAGTTATGATTTGTATTCCCCAGTCGATAGCACCCTCGCTATATCCCCTTACAATTGTTTCAATAACCATTTCATCAGTTAAAAATAGAAAAGTTGGCCAGCCAGAAAGTGAAATGCCGCTTTTACCGTCAGGATCTATTAGTTCCCGACTACCTGCCAAGACAGGCGCATCAATAATTCCAAAGATAGAAGCCCAATCATCGCAGTCAGCAACATCGGCAGGTTCACCAAGCGTATTTTCAATTAATATTGTTACATACAACAAGTCATACTCTGAATAATTGGCCGAAATAGCTGATACGTCAGCAGCAGCAACTTGACAGTAACCACACCACATGGTACTATAATCAAGAACAATAGGCTGCCCTATGTAATCATAAAGGTCAAAATCATCACCATTCTGATCTTGTAAAGAAAAGTCACACATGTGCTCTCCTTGCTGATATCCACAATCATCCCACGTGATCAGGCTCACTTCCTCTGGTATGCTCTCATCAGTATCTTTACAGGCATTGCAACCTAGCATGCAAACAGCCAATAGTAAAAACGACAGAGTAGATTTAAAACGCTTACCCATATTATCCTCTTATTAGATCTTATAGCAATATATAGGTTCTATGTTTTAAACACGGTAATCTAACCAGGCAAATCTTTTTCTAGTGGTCGTGTAAAGGATATCTTGATCATAAGTGTACGCTTCTTGTTCAAGCCTTATTCTGTAATATGCTTTTTGCTTATTTCTATATTTGATCAAACCATGTAACCAATCATACAGGTACAAAAAGAAAAATCCTATTACAAAAAGTTCATTATATTGCTTGATATGAATTGTCTCATGATTAATAGTTCTGTCGTTGCCGCTGTCTTTAATAAAAACAAAAGGCCATAGGGTGATTGCATAGATGTCAATAACCCAACTCAGTGCCTTTGGTATCTTACTATTTTTAACAATGATTGGAAGGCTCACTACTTTTCTCCAGACGTAAGTTCGTACGCCCAGTTAATTGCACCTTGAAGGTGACCATGACAATTATTTTTCATTTCACTATAGCCCACCCACTGAAATCCTTTGTGCTCTTTTTCACCTGTTTCTGGATTCGGTCTTATTTTTGGAGATTGATCGGTTTGAGCAATCCAACACCTAGTTTTCGATGTATCAAAATAATTCATGCCCCATAAAAAGTCTAGCGAAGAAAGTGATACTTCCTCCTCAACCTCTCTTTTTGCAGCAGAAAAATGATCGCCACCATCAACCTTGTCCACCCGGCCTTTCGGAATATCAAATCCTGTGTCTGTTTGTAAAGCTAGAAAAAGTGGCTCGTCTCCAGCAACATCAACAATAATAATGCCCGCACTCTGCGGATTCTCTGACAACAGTGCTCTGACAGTTCTGCGTAGTCTGGCTTCATCAATGCTAGCCCCTGCAAGAGAAAGAAGCTGATTCATGTGAGACTGATTAATTTCTGAAGGTGTTCCGTTGTGTTTGTTATGAAGTGCTAGTAGGGCAACTTCATATTTTCTTTTTTGCCTTTCAGATGGAGAAGTCATCAAGTTATGAAGCATATCAGTGAGTTTTACTCTCAAAGACGTTCCAGAAAGAGACAAAACATACTCTGTATAATCGATACTTTTATCATGCGTAAGTGACCTGACGATTCTAATTACTTCCTGACTCGTAGTTGAATCCACTATACTTCCACTTATTGCATCAAGCACCTCTTTCTCTGTGTTATACACACCTCCTTTTGGATAATCTTCTAAGGCATCATGAAGAAGTGCTGCTAATTGTGCCACTCTATCGTCGGGATAGAATCGTCTTGCAATGTTTCTAACCTCTCTAGGGTGGTCAAAATATGGTTCGCCAGAACGTCTACGTTGATCTCTGTGTACACGGCTAGCAGTTCTATACGTTTCCCTATGGTCAGAGCTTTGGATGACTTCTGTGATGTACTGTTTGAGTATTTTGTTCATAGTTACTAATCAGGCGTTTCTTATAATTATTCTCATAGAAGGATTAAATAAAATGGCAATAAAAAACTTCGGCAAAGGTACTGTTAAATTTAATGAAGGAATAATAGTCTCTGGATCGAGCCCACAACTATATGTCAGCGGAAACATGACGACGTCCGGCAACATCTCAGTCGATGGTGACGTGTATACCGATAAAATTAGGCGATCATCAGATAGCGGAACCACTACTAAAATACTTCTCGATGATGAGGTAGTAAAGATATACGCCGGGCATGCATCAGAAAATATTTGTACTATCAATTCTACCGGGTTAACAGTTGCAGGAACAACGCACTTATCTAGCTCTGCTGGAACAGAAGTATTAAGAATCGCTAAAGCCGATGGCGATTCAAGAGAAATTGTTCTTGAAAATGAAGGAGCAGATGCTGCAAGCATTTATCTAAATTCTGCAGAGCACTTATTTATTCGACAAGAAAATGCAAGTAATGATTTATGTCTCAGGATTGGATCGACTAACGCTATAAGGATTGATGGATCTGCATCAACAGTGGGAATATGGACTGATACACCTATAACAGCGCTAGACGTACACCACAATCCAACAACACTATCTGATGATACAGGCGGCGGAGAAGTGGTAACCTTCGGTACGGGTACCCTAACAATAGGGAAATTATATTATCTAGAAACCACTGGCGTATGGACAGAAGCCGACGCATCTGTACCTGCTTCTGGGGCCAATCAAATGTTGGCTATAGCCATAGGAACTAGCCCATCTAATGGGATGTTAATTCGTGGTTGGTTTGACGTCACTACTCAACTCCAAGGTAGCTCAACTCCAAGGTAGTTTCACAACTGGGCTGGCTGTATACATGAATGAGAGTTCAGGCCGCTTCACGATCACTGCCCCATCAACATCTGGGGCAATTGTACGTATTGTTGGGTACTGTACTACGGTGGCAAACGTTATTTATTTTAATCCCAGTAGCACATGGATTGAGCTGTAATGGCTGATTATACAAAAATTGATGGTGTGGCATCTGCAGATATTGCAAAAGTTTCAGGTGTGAGTGCCGGCGATATCGCAAAGGTCGTTGGGTTAACAAATCCGGGAGAAGTAGAAGAAGGACCTCCTACTGCCAGCAGGTGGATAGTGGGCGCTACTGGTGGAAAATTATTTTCTACAACGGTGTCGGATGCTAGTAGCGGATGGGCAGAGCTAGTAGATTTAGGAAGTAACAGCTACAAAGACTGCGCAATCGGGGAAGATAATAGTGGTAATTTGCGATGGGCTTTCCAAAAGTCTGGTATCACCAATGAAATAGAGTACGCTAACGATTCTCTAGATCTAACAGACATTAATAATTGGTCACAAGTTGATTTTGACCCTAGCTACAAAGCTGTTGACGGTGGCCCAGCACTAGCTTGGGGTAACAATGTTTGGATAGCTGGCGGTTATAGGATCGGCGACGGGGACTCATATGTCTCATTAATGAGATCAACTGACGGTGCAGCTAGCTGGTCACCAGTTGATGAAGGTAATACAGTTAACGACAATACTATGGCAGTGTGTTACAAAAGCGGCACCACGTGGGCTATGGGACATCAGTCACATGTGTGGGTTTCTACAGACAACGGCGTTAATTGGACGGATAAGATTACTCTAGAGGGTACCAAAGATATTGAAGCCATGGCCTATGACGGAACAGGTCGATGGGTGGCAGTATTGACAGGAGGCAATCTTTATACTAGCGATGATGATTGGGATACAGCAACAGAGCGAACTGAAGCCATCGGCGGATTTGTCTTAACCGGTGTTGTTTATGCAGCGGGCACAATCAACAAGTGGATTGTTACTGGCGCATCCGGTAGATTACAGTATAGTAGCGATGGTGTTACATGGACTGCTATCTGGGAAGGTGACGATACGACCTGGGGCACGTCTCACATTCGCGCAATTGCCACAGATAACGCAACAGTGGTCATAGTCGGTGATAGCGGTAAACTTGCCACCAGCACAAACGGCACTTCTTTTGATATGAGATCGATTGCGGGTGACCCGACTCCGACTCAGGGTCTTAAATGTATTGCTTGCAACATCATTGGTACGGGCATGCGCTAATCGTCTTCATCTTCATCATTCTTAGACGGGAACGGGATTACATGTAGATCCGGAGGTGACCTGGCCCGGCTCGGGTCCGTTGTGTCTTCTAAATCATATTTGTCAGATAAATCTATCAAAAATCCGCCCTTTATTAGATCTAGTCGAGAACATGTTCCCATGGCAGTTTCATATTCGTCGTCTAAATTATAAACATATAAAACCTCTGACCCGGGCTCCGAAGAATGAACTATTTTTACAGCGCCTGCCCCGGGCAAGTGCCAATGTTGCCCGGGCAAAACAATACTATAACGATTATTCTTATACAGCTTGACTGCAAAAAAAATACCTAGCGCAAACCCAATAAATCCCACCAAAAATGAAATCAATATAATTTGCCCTAAATCCATGTTTTACCTATCTTATGGAGCCACTGAGAGGGATCGAACCTCCGACCTGCTGATTACAAATCAGCTGCTCTCCCAGCTGAGCTACAGTGGCTTATCAATAAAGATGTCTAAGACTTCCCAATAAAGCTCTTTTGATGGAGTTACAACTTCAAATTCATCACCTACCCTAGCACCCATCATAGATTTTCCAACAGGGGATAAATAACTTATTTTTCCATTTTTAGGATCAGATTCATAAGCACCGACAATTGTGAATGCACTGGTTTCACCTGTTTCGACATTTAAAAGCATTGCGGACTTTCCAAAGTCAACAAAATCAGTTTTAGAATCTATTTGAGCAATGATACAATTGTTGACGATATCTTCTAACTCATTAATCTTATTTTGAATTTTTGTTCTTTCTTCGACAGCTACACTAAAAGCTGAATCTTCTCTAAAGTCTCTTTCTAAAATGCCCTCAGCAACAGCTTGACTAGCTTCTTTTAATTTTTGTTTAAGTACATCAATCTTAGACATAATAGCATCATAACCTACTCTTGTCATCATTAGTTTACTCATTGATCTGACCCTCCGTCGACTCAGCTTCTATTGGAACATATACACCGAAATTATAGTCAATGCATATCGGTACGGCGCCGATAACATCGGCATCCGGGGTAGTTGGGACGATAAAAAATTTATTATCTATCCAAAAATTTTCTTCTTCCGGAGCTTTTGTTTCACAATGAACAGTTAAAATACCGTCCCCGGCCTTCATTGATGTGTAACTACAATTATTTTCATCCATGTTGACTAAAAGTGCGTCTAAGCACATTGACGACGTGTGAGAAAAGTCATCGCCCGCATACTTGACTGTATGCATACTTTTAGTGCAACCAGTAAATGTTAAACAGGCAAATAGTAATGATTTCTTCATAGCACTATTATACACACAATATTAACGATTTACAAGTGTTTTTTGTCTTTCGACTAGCTCACTACTGCTTTGGATCTTCTCGCCACCGCAGTTCCAAACCAGCTCAATACCCAGAGTTTGACACAACTGTATTTCAGGAGTGTTTGTTTGTTTTCTATCTCCGCCATTAGCAAAGTAGTCGAGGCCCACAGTCTCCTTAAGATCCACAAGTGTATCACAGACTGTATTGTCATGATCTTTGGCCACAATAACACAGGAAACGCCCTCGATCGCCGATAAAATTTCAGATCTTTCCTCCCACGGCATAAAGACATACCCCTTTTTTCTCTTCAACCAGGAATCTGAGTTAGCTATGATAATTACTTCGCCCAATTTTGAAGCCTCTAGAATCATTCTTACGTGACCCACGTGCAGCGGGTCAAATCCTCCGCTCACAGCAATTTTTTTAGTTAGCATGACATCATCCGTCAAAAGTTTGATAATTAATAATAGCACGTTAGGTAGTAAGAGTGAAACCCGCGGATAGATTTAAGAAAAAATTTAAGAGCTTCCTTCAATTCTGTGGAGGGATTTTAAAAAAATGTTTGAGAATCACGTGTCTTTCTGTGGTATGCATGTTCATTCTGTATCCGCTCGGCCTACCTGAATATGAGCCCAAGTCGTTTGAGTATGCTTTAATGCCACCATCAGAAGAATTTAAGTTTCCATTTGAGTCATTTGTGTTCATCACAGTTGACAGTGAAGAGATGGGAGGTATTAGTTTAAGTGCCTCAGGAATTATAGTCCAGTCAATGAATAAAAGTAAGACACATATTTTGACAGCAGGGCATGCATGTGAGCCAAAGATGGCGTTACTAGGCCTCACTCAGCCACCTGAAGGTGAATATAAAAGCGCTTCAGAAGTCATCGTATACGATTATTTTGGTTATCCTCATGATGCTATAATCGTCGATCTTAGTTTTGAGCATGATCTTTGTTTGCTTGAAACAACAGATATTTGGAATCAAGGTCTACCTCTATCTAGCTCCATGCCACATACGGGAGAAAAAGTTTATTCAATAGCAGCGCCCAGATCAATATTTTCCCCTGGAAATGCACTCATTTTTGACGGTTATTATACGGGCCTAGATCAATTCATGGACGCGTACTTTACTATTCCTGCACGCCCCGGAAGCTCGGGCGCAGGAATATTTAATAGACAGGGAAAGATAGTGGGAATCGTACACAGTGCAGCAGCAGACTTAGAACATGTATCGATAGCAACGCCCGTATATGATATTGATCGTTTTCTATCTGAGCATATTATGGTTGTTACTTATTAACTTTGCGCTTTTTAATGATTGTTAAGCTGCATTTTTCTAATAGTACTGTTCGGTAACCTCTGTTGGCTGTCATTAAGCATGCAATATTTCCATCAGGTTCAGTGTTCAAAAAATTGACGATACGACCCTGTATTATCTTCCCGTCCAAATATTCTGCCCATACGTCATCATTTAACTTGAATCCGTCAAGCTCTTCAATAACAAACTTTTTCTCTTCTTTCGACGATTTCTTTTTTCTACGAGTCATGATTAGTTAAATTTTGAATAGCCATTATAGCATCATCATCCAGATTCTTAGGTACATGAATCAAAACGTTAATGGCAAGATCTCCTTTACCATTTTTTTGAGACGGAAGTCCTTTTCCTTTAATTGTTAATACATCATTGCATTGTGTACCTTTTGGTACTTTAATAGTTTCCATACCCCAGAGTGTTTTAATAAATGTTTCTCCGCCCAGCGCAGCCAGCGAATATGGTATAGGCATTTCTGAATAAAGATTAAGCCCGTCTCTTTCAAAATGTTTATGCGTTTTAAGTCCTACATGTATATAAGCATCACCCGGCGGCCGCTCAGGATTAATTTTGTCACCCATTCCTGCCACTTTCAATCTAGTTCCTTGATTAACCCCTTTTGGAATTTTTACCGTGATAACATCTACTAGTCTTTCATGACCGTTTCCCATGCACGGTATACATGGTTTGACAATTACAACGCCTATTCCCGAACACTGCGGGCATGTCTGTGCTACTGTCATGAACCCTTTGCTAATGCGCACACGACCGTATCCTTCGCATGTACCACACTCAGCAGGCGGTGAGTTCTCAGGATACCCTATACCTTTGCAAGTTTTGCAGTAAGTATGACGGACAACTTTAACGTTTTTATCTGTTCCGTAGACAACATCCTCAAGATCAATTGATACTTGAGCTAAGACATCGCCATTATTGCGCTCTTGTCTAGTTTCTTGGCGTCTTTGTTTCCCTTCTGCAAATGGATCGAAACCCATGCCACGAAAGATATCACCAAACCCGCTAAAAAAATCATCTATATCTGGTCGCTTATTTTGTCCATCGTATTTTGCTCTTTGCGTGGGATCAGAAAGAGTATTGTATGCTTCGGTAATAGTTTTAAACTTTTTTTCATTTGACTTATCGGGATTTTTATCCGGATGATATTTCAATGCTAGCTTTCTATAAGCACTTTTAATCTCATCTGACGATGCGCTCTCTTGAATTCCGAGAGTTTTATAAAAATTATTAGTCATCTAACTCTTTTTCTATGGCATCAAATACTAAATTTTTTCTTTTATGCTTTTGCAAAAAGTCGGGATCTTCGTTCCACGATCCATAACACTTTAAATCTTTCTTTGAATTTTGTTTTCTATATTTCCTTTGAAGCTTTCTAAATTTTCTTTTTAATTTAAGCCCCTCTTCGTAAGGCACAGAGTTGAGGCACTCATGAATTTTAGAAGTTTCTTTAAAGGGAATGATTCCCCTATTGAGCGCTTCAATATTAATTAATATTTGTTTTGACTCATAGCTCTTCATTATTTCTTCAAGTCGATTTAAGACGCTGTTAGATTTATCAAGAATACAAAGCATTCCTAGCTTTATTATAAAGTCTTTATCAATATTGTATTTGAGAAGTTGGTTACTAAGGTCCATCTGTTCTGTTCACCTAGTTATTTTATTATTTTATTGTCATACGATGGTTTATAACAATAAAAGTTATAACAAATTAATTAGAAATGTTTAAACATTATGATCAATTAGGTCTAACTTTAATTCCGACAATGTAGGACCGATTGACTGATTGTGTTTTAATTTTAGATACAATGCCTTCTTCTCTGAGGTTTCTAGAAATTATACTGCTATCATCAGGACACTGCCCGGCAATAACAGTATTTACCTTGTTACGCGACGTACCAGTATTTAGAGCAGCGGATATCGATCTGTCAACGCTCATATAAGAACCAATAAGGGTGATGATAGAAATAGTTAGCGTTGTGAGTAATTTCATATTTCCTCCAAAATGAATCATTTTGAACCTTAGCGCTTAATTATTAAGCTCTAGTCAATAAAATCAACATCTTGTGAGAATTTTTTGCGCTGATTTAGTTCTGCTTGTTGATTCATCCAAAAAGTTGCCTCTTCGCCATCTTTGAATGATTTTGTAAAAAGTTCATCCCATTCATCTGTTTTTTCATTTAATTCCTCTATAGACACAACCCACTCTGCAGTTGTTGAGTCATAATAACTCGTGACTTTTAATCCTTCTTGATCTAACAGATCAATTGGAGTCATATTGGGTGTATGATAACTTCGCCCAGGTTCTTCTAAAAGAATAGCACGAATATATTCACGTAATAGAGTTTCCATGAGTTATAAATATCAATCAGAAGTGTTAGTTATATCTTCTATATAATCGTTATAAGCGCTTCTTTTAAGTCCTGTTGAGTCATGACCTCCAAAATTATGATTTTCATTCATAATGTGATATCGTCGATTATAGTGCGCCCAACCCAATGCATGACCGATTTCATGTTCAAGTGTTCTTTCTTTTTTCGATCCGTACGAGTTAATATAAATTTGGGCCCTCATAATATACTTTAAAGAAGTATGATAATAGACTTGAGTAATTGCCAAGTGGGATGAAAAATCAAAATTAACGGAGTTGTTAAAAAGAAGAATTGTTATTTCTCCATATCTACCTCCTGAAAAACATGTGGACGTGTCTCTTTCAATAGAGACAGTACCAAATTTATAACCCAACCGCTCCCAATATGAAAGTGCTTTTCTTAATCGGGCTGGAGAAACGCCGGATGTTAAACAAAGCCTAATATCAGGTGGTGATATCCAATATGATCTAATAAATGGAACTCTTTTTCTTATTATTTTTTCTTTAAAGTCAGCAGGAAGTGCATCCAGGTCTGGTCCTTCATGAATCGGAATACTAATAAAATTACTAGCAACAGCTTCGGATAGATGGCTTAAACAAAAAAATATCATAATATAGAAGAACTTTTTCATTTTTTGAGCCTCTTTTCATAGCGTGCGTGAAGTTTTATTATTCTTTCATGTCTGTCCTTTCTTTCAGCACCAAAATCCTCTCTTGTCCCAAACAATTTATCAAAAAAACTAGATCGAACGCCGTAATTACTATCTTGATTTTTTCCCATATGATGATCAAAATGACATCTCAAATGTTTTTTAGCCCAAATCGGGTCTTTATGGGCTTTATAGTGATGATAGTAATAGCTTCCAATTGATAATACTGACATGCCGAAAAACCAAGGCAGATAATATGCCAATGGCGCATGAAGTATCGTTAAAAAACCAAGACTTATTAGTTCTTTATTAGCCGCATTACCAAATTCGAGGGGCTTTTCATAATCACAATCTTTAAACTTATTTAACCGAGCATTTTTGTGATGCTGAAAGAAATGAAAAGAGAATAATGCGCCTCTCTTCTTCATGATACCATGAAGAAACCAGCGGTGCACGGCATACTCCATAAAGTGACCGTACACCCAACCACCAATTAATTGGAAGACGAGCAGTAACATAGCGAGGGACCTTTGTTAATAAATAGTCACTCAAAAGAAAATAAATTACTTATTGATCAATTTTAAACCACTCGTCATCATCAATCTCGTCATCTTCCATACTAAAATACACTCGTTCAGGTTTTTTCAATCGATGAATCAACATTTCCAATACATAAACACGGTATACTAAGTAAGAAAGAATTAGTACTCCATAAAAGTCGTATATGTTCGCATCAAGTCTAGACTGAATATTACTTGTTTCGTATATAAAGGGGATACCAATGAAAAGTATTGAGCCTATAATAAGTACTTTTGACACATCCCAAATAAATTTTAGAATCTTTACAAGCGGTCGACGCACTTTTCGACAGAACGATTTAATTCGGGACAACATAAACATAATTATGGGATTAACTACGTTTTTATCTGTTGCTTAGTTCACCAGCAATGAGTGGATAAACAAAAGAGGATCCTCGTTGTTACGAGGATCCCCCTGGGTATCTCTAAGTTAACCTTAGAATCAGTCTTCAAATATATCAGACAATTTAATAGCTGCCATTTTGCCTGATTTACGCGAAGCCCGTACGACATCTCGAACGCGAGCGTCGGCGCGAGATTTAACTCTGTGGGTGGGAGTCTTTGACTCCTGTGCAACGACCATGACATTACTATCACCTCCTCGGCTGGTCTGTTGTGCTGCACCCGTTTCTACGCGTTGCATATGCGGAACGAGATATTTGAAAGTCTTTTGCATAAGAAGTTCTGCTTGAGTAATGTACGTCTGAACCCATGTAGGCAGATCGTCTTCATCATGAAGCGCATTAACGAGCATCCCGGAGAGGTAATTAATAACCTGAAGTTGATCACGCGCGTGTTCTCCTTCATCTGAATCATTCTCATCTCCGTAGTCTAGCATGCGTCCCAAATCAGGGATCGAGTCTGATGTTTTATCCATCCCACTGCATCCACATGCTTCCATGATATGATCAATAGTAACACCTTCCTTTACTGGAATCATGTCCATGACATTATCCACCATCCGCTGGGCTTCGCCTTTTGGGACGCCCATGCTGAGAAGATAATTCATTAATTGAATTAGTTCTTGTTCGGTGTCTGGGATATTTGTCAAAGGTAAACTTGGATCGGTTCTTCCATGCGGAACGTCAAGGACATCCTCTACACCTTGAACAGATAGATCCTTTACCGGCAACTTCATGTCAACCCGCATTCTCCGGCGCTGCGCCGGCGCGAGCTGCCCACTTTCAGTCGCTAGCGCTTGAGATCCGGGCCCACTCGCGTCCTCATTTAGGACGCTCGTCGCGCCCTCTGACTGGTCTTTGCCTGTTTCATTAAAGTCACGCCAACTGTTCCAAAGATCATACGATGTAAAATTTTTATTACTCATTCTCCAGATACTCCATTTAAAGAAAGTGCGTCAGGTTTTTCAACCTTGTATTCGAGATGGTGTTTTACTTTGCTCATGGCATCACCCATAACAGCTATCTTGCTCTGGCACCACTCGGGGATCTCATCTTCGTCATCGAGTAGATTCCAGAGCTCGACAGCATACTCGGCAATATGATGTAATTGCTCGCGAGCCATTCTAGATTTTCCACCATTACCTAAATTGCGCCCTCTGTCGTCCGGTCCCATACCGTCTCCGTCGAGATCCGGAGCTACATTCTGGACTTTGGTTATAACCCCCTTTGGGATGGTCGGATCGAGACCAACGGGAGGAAGCTCTTCCTCGATGTCATCGAATTGTCCGGGCTTGTGTGCACTACCACAGTCCTCAGCGATCATTACGCGGAGTTGGGAGCCGGACACCTTTCGATATTTTCTACCTCGAAGCTTAGGAAGACCTTTAGTAACAGACTCACCCATGGGCGGCTTATTTTGGTTGCCAACATCAAGCTTAAGAAGATCGGAAAGCTCTGCCTCAGTTTCTCCCTCACCAGCTACACGCATGCGATGTTCAATCCATGACCAAAGAAGTGGTCCGTCACGCAAATTCTCGCGGTCTGTTCTAAAAAGACTAAGTCGAGCGCGAAGAGTGCCATCAGCATAGATGTCATTTTGTAGGCCATCTAAGACTTGTCTAGGAGTCATTGTATTAAGCAAGTCTTCCAACGCATATTCGACATCAGCTTGAGACGCTTCTTTTAACTGCTTAGTCTCTTTGAGCATCATTAGTTTAAGCTCGTAGTAACCTAACTCACGTGACATGATCTAGTCCTCCAGGATGCCGGCCAGGGTTCCAAGACGGTTATTTGTAAATCCTTCGGCATATTGCTCAGGATATTGCACACCCAGGCCTTGATATAGTTCAGGATAGTCTGCCCTTACCTTCTCTTTAGCAGCAGTTAATTCTTCAGGAGTGTGCCCGGGATCTTCCTCCGCAGCTGCAGCCATCTCTTCAGGGGAGGAAACGTCTGCATTGATACCTGCTGCAGCTTGGGCGATTTGCTTGATTAGCTCATCATTTAGATCGCCCCGTTCAATTTGCTCAGCCGCGCCAGGAACATCAGCAATGGCAGAACTATATGATGCGGAATTGTCTGACTGGACAGCAGTTTGGCCACCGAAGTCTAGATTCATTATATCATCGACAATTGCATTGATCATGTCATGTGGTGCACCGTTGGCTTCGAGTTTATCAGCAAGAGCGTCTAAGTCTTCAAATGACATATTCTCACTCAAGTTCTCGAAGCGACCCTCGAGAACCTCGAGTAGAGATCCGGGTAGCCTAGATTCAGCGGCTGTTTGTACCTTTGAAAAAGAAGCACCGTCGTCTGAGCTATGTGTGACTGTAGCATTGCTAGTGGTCACGACCCGTTCTGTCTCAGCGACTACGTCACCCTCGCCTTCCTCGGACTCTGGAATACGTGATACAGCCTGGACGAGATCATCTCGACCGATGCCAATGAGTCGCTCAGCGTAGTTGCCCTTGTCCATGCCGTCAGCGATCGACTTGTAGACATTAAGACCTAATTCACCCATGAGGAACATAAGCCAGCCTTGCGGCATGCGGGAGGCCTCATCATCGTAGCCCCCTTCAGCTAAAGGGTCCTCTGTTGTCTCAACCCCCTCGACATATGCTCCTGGGGATCCGACATTCATGTCGCTGGTCCAATGACCACCAGCCTCTGCGCCACCGCGAAGAGACGCCACAGCCCTGGCTGCAGCCTCCCGCGTGGCACCCATAAGCTGCATAAGTGTCTCGACGGCAGCATCGAAGTTCTCATCAGACTCTGCTCGACCTGCGGCGGAACCGTAGCCGCCTTCGCCCAGTTGAGCAGCGTCTACCTCTTGGGCGAGCTGCTCCTTGATAAGACGACGGAGCGCTGTTCTATTAAGTTTCATGATCATGTTCCTTGTAGTTTAAACCACGGGTTATTATAAATATATTGTTTAAGAGGCTTTATCCCCTTTCTTGACCTGTTCTTAGTGAGTTTCATAACTGTTTTCCTTATAGCTTAATTAGCGTGCATCTTGATAGTCTGCGCCTGAGCGATAAGACCTGCAACATCTTCTAGAGTTAACAGGGCTGCGTTGACATCCACGCCGGACTCTAGCTCAGCTATCGCCTTAAGCACACGCTGTCTAGCAAACTCAATTATCTCATCAGGAGACTTAGCCTCAGTTAGGCGTGCTTTCTCCTCCGCAATTATCTGTTGTAGTCTTTTCTTTGTGAGTTTCATTGTCCTCTCCTTACGACTTTAACTGTGATGCCTTCTGCTTGGCCTGTTCTGATATATACCTCATCATCTGAGCCTTCGACGCGTGTGGCCCTTTGTCTACCTATTGACGTGACCAGGTCGTCGACCATCACCCAGTAAGCGTCGCCGTCTTTGTTGGCTTCTTGGTCTGACTCAATGGGAATGCTTCCATCATCAGTTTGTTGTGTAGCGTCGTCGTCGTCACTAGGGAGTGTTCCGAAGTGTTCCTGCCCGGTCATCGGGCTATATGCCCTCGGCCGCTTCCCTTTTTTGGCCTGGTCACCCGTCAACGACTTAGTAGACCACTCCTGTCCTGTCTTGGGGTCGACGTCGATGTTGGTCTCGAGGAGGCTTAATTCCTCTTTGATGAGTATCTGTAGTCTCTTCTTAGTGAGTTTCATGACTTAAATCCTTTCTCGTGTATTCCTTCTTCGAAACCGTCTTGGTAAGCTTCATAGTCCCATTCATTAGTGTAACCGAGCTCGCGAAGTTCTGATTCTGTCTTTTCCGGCTTGCCATCGAATACGTCTTGAAAGCCGAGTTCCCCAGCGTTTACCTTCTTGCCTGAAAATGCCGGATGATCTTGTGAGTATCCAGGCGGATCTCTCTCGGACTCTAGGTTTTTCGAAAACCCACGAGGAGGGTGGACCCCGGGGCTCGCCCCGACAAAAGAGACCGGCTCCTCTGTGAGCCGACTTAGTTCTTCCTTAATTAACTGTCTGAGCATGCTACGTGATAACTTCATTGACTTCTCCTAGCCTGTCTACATTAATTATTCATGACACTCACTAAAAATAAAAAAAGGGACGCAGGTTTTACCCTGCGTCCCAAGCAACTTGATCAACTAGAATCAGATGTCAAGACTTCCGGGGCTCTCGTCGCCCTTGAACTGCTCGTTGAGGAAGCCCTGGAGAGCCATCGCCTCGCGAACCGTTAGGTTGAGCTGAGTTGTGCCGTAGCTGTAACGTTCTGTGTCACCGTTTGTGGCGATGGTGACGATATTCGATCCCGCCTTGTGAGAGGTGGAATTGCGATCTACACCGAAGGTGAAGCGCTTAGTTGACTTAGTCTTGCTATAATTCATATGTTCTCCTAATATATTGAACTGAATTTGGTACCTGATTTGTTCTTACCAGATACAATATATTACTGCACTAAGCGTTTGTGTACAAACTTTTTCAAATAATTAGGATTTTATTTCAATACTCTTCTGATGATTCTGCAACAGCAACTTTGAAGATATCACTGTTCACTAGAACTTGACTGAGCGCTGCCCCGTCGATAACCAGGCCTTCATCTTCTGCATCTTCATCTTCATGGAACTGTTTAGACAATGCATCTGATGCCTCGACAACGTCTGAGTATGGGGGAAAGTTTCCTGCATAGAGTTCCACCCCATTGACAGTTAGTTCCCACGCACCGAGATCTGGGTCGTAGTCGTCGGGTACCCACTCGGCCGCGGAGAGTTCGTAGGCCGTGCCTTCTGTGAGGAGTGTTAACTCCTCCTTGATGAGCTGTCGTAGTCGTTTCTTAGTGATCTTCATGCTCAAAGCCGGCCCCGTCCACCGATTACCATTTCGTAGGCTTCCTGTGCATCATAACCCTTTGCTATGAGATCCTCGACTGCCTGATTCACCCACTTTTCTTCTTCTGCTTTTCTTTGTTCTGGTGTCACTGCAGCACGTTTCGCATCGAGTTCACGCCATCGCTTCGTCTCTGCTGCCCATTCTTCTTTTGAAATTCCGTCATCCTCATGAAGCGCTTGATGAATGATCCTTCGAATCCTCTGCTCGGTTGAGAGCTTTTGCGAATGTGTAGAATCCTGAAGCCCGGGCCGGCTTTTTGGTGCCATAGCATCGTCCATGCCCTGAGAGTACCCGGTTAAGAAGTCTAGATTGCCGTCATATTCTTCTGGTACTGGAGTTCCCTTTCGTCCTAACTTCCGGCCTAGCTCATAGTCGTTTTGCTCGGCACTCGGCCCGGGCTCGATATCTGGCATAGGCTCTGTTTCTCTCTTAGCGTAGGCTCGCTCCATGGGATTGCGCGGGCGTTCATCTGCATACCGCTCCCATGCCCAAGGCTTTGAGTCTGTTGCTTCACTCATCTTAGTAATTTCTTCTTTAATAAGTCTGCTTAGCTGTCGTCTTGTAATTTTCATTTTACTTCTCCTAGAAGTCTTCTAAGTTTACCGGGTACGTTACGATATTGAACTCGGGCCTGCTTAGTGAGCTTGCGTCGCCTAGACTTACATTTCCGATAAGCGTCATCTCTCCACCGATTACTGAATGAAAACGATACGTGCCACCACCACTGCCTTCGATATCGCTTACGTCCAAAAGAAAGCCGTCGTACATCGTCTGTGCTACTTCTTTCATGTCAGGGACTTGTTCAATTTCTAGTTGAGTAATCGCATTAGAAAAGCCGTGGTGATTTCCGCTAGCGAGCATGCTTCGCAAAGAAGCGTCCATTTTAGACACACCGCCCTTGTCATCTGAGTACTCACCTGCTTCTTTAACTAGCGTTTCCTTGATAAGTCTTCTAAGCTGTGTCTTTGTGATTTTCATATCATATTCCCGTTAAGTCGGAATGCGCCTGCTGGAGGTGGTGAAGGACAGAATGCTGGGGGTGCAGCTCTTTTTCTGCTATCTCGATCGCTTTTTCTATCAAGACCCCGAGGTCATCTTTCGGTGTTTGTGGTGATAAACCTCGTGTGTACTCTTGAAGACGAGCTTTCTCTTCTTTGATGATTCTTCTAAGTTGTCTTTTTGTAATTTTCATGTGATATATCTCCTATCTTTCCTGAAGTCTGATGTACTCTTCAACGGGTATCGGATAATAAAATTCATCTGCACCGTCTTCTTGAAACTGTTGATCAAGAACGTGCGTGGCACCAATCGACACCGCGGCGGTTCTAAATTCCTTGGGCTTGAAGGCTCCTGTCATCTCCTCCCAAGAGGCGCCGATCATTGCCTGGGTACCCCGATTACGTATGCTCTTGCCCCCTATAAAGAATGCAGTGCCTCCGCTGAGGTAACGGATTGAAAGGACTCCGGGTGCATCCGAAGCCAGATCGTCTCCTCGATGTCCGATTTCTCCTCGTTGAAGATTCGACTCGTTAAGACGTGTGATCTCTTCTTTAATGATTCTTCTAAGTTGTCTTTTAGTAATTTTCATTGTTCTATCCTGCCGCTGCGCGCAGCGGCGGTAAATGCGTCTCGAACATAGTCGATTGCGTAGTCAGCAGCCGAAGCCATTTCATCGGGAGACTCAGCGTCCTCAATAGCAAGAAGAGCATCAACAGCCATGTCGACTTCTGGGGTTTTCCCTAAGCCCTGAACCATGGTCATGATCTGGTCGAAAGTTTTTGAGTCTCTTGGGTTTGACTGAAGTACACTCAATAGATCACTAGCTTGGGGCCACGTTGCCTGTTCCATCAGTTTCCTGCGCACAATTCGACGGATCTTCTGTTCAGCCAGAACTTTGGCTTTCTCTTCCTTGATGATCTGTCTTAGCTGTTTACGTGTGATCTTCATTTTATCCCCAGAAAGGTCCTCTTGCGGCGACGTCCCAATCAATAACATAACCCGCTTTACCCTGTTGCACTTCCTCAGGCATGAACGACCCATAATCTAATTGTCCTGCATCAACAGCTTGACTGACTATGTCGCTTAACACGTCAGCTAACTGATTAGCTTCTTGCTCTGTGGCGAATGACGGCTCCACTTTGTAATTTGGGTTCGCTGTATGAGCGCCTGTCAACGTGATCTTGTGGCCAATCTTTCCTTCAAGACTCTTTCGAAATATTAAGTTCTTTCTGTGCTGGCTCTTGTCGACGGTGCCCATTCCAGGCGTACCGGGAAGGTCAACGCCTACGATGTACTCAACACCTTCGGCCGATTCCTCCGACAATACACGACGAACTGCGCTGCGAACACGATTCTCTTGCAAGGCTTCGGCCAGCTCTTCATTGATGATTCTTCTGAGCTGTGATTTATTGATTTTCATGTAATTGTCTCCACACTGTTATTATAACTATTATGCTTCCAGTGTAACTAAAAGTTTTTCAATTTTTCTCGGGAAGAAATTTTTGAGTGTGGCCATTTTCGGTTTTTCATAGCGCAGCTATTTTAATTCTCTTCGTTGAAGGAGTAAAAAGTTTTACGGCAAATTCTCCAAAAAAAAATGCACAGACTTAGGCCCCCCCTAGGGGGTACGCTCGGGCTGATTACGGGGGCTGGGGGGCCCCGCCCTCTAGGGGGGAGGGCCCTAGGCTCTAGATAGGGGGGCCCGGGGTAGGGGGCCCCATGGGGCAGAGGGTAGGGCCCCCTAGGGCTCTGATAGGGGGCCCTTGTCGACAGGGAGCACGCACCTAGGGGGCCCCTGTGACCCGCCCATCTCATCCGGCAGCCACATCGGCTTCTCCACCGGTGCGACGAGAGCATTCTCAAATGCTTCCCCCTGCGTACCATTCTCGTATAGAAGAACAAAGCGTCCGTAGTGCGCCTGATCTACAATCAACCCTAGTAAACCCACCGCCCAATCGTAGACGTAATCACCTATCTTCACGGATCACCTTCAATCCAGACCGAGCAAGTCTTATAACTTCTCCTCGACCATACATGACGAGAGGATCTCCCTTCTTGATACTTCTCCTACCGAAGTGATCAAATCCAATCAGCATTCCAACGATTCCCTTGTACCAGACATCAGATTCGCAGTTGCAGACCACAAGATCACCGACTTTCATCTATGACCTCCACTCTGTGGCGTACTATCCAGTTACACCTACCATCTTCCCAAAATACGATAGGACTCCGGCGTCGCCTGCGAGCAGATCCTGGACGGTCCGACCACCCAATAATAATACCTGTCATCCGAGACTCTGAATTCAGGTTCTTCACTAAATCACCGACTTTCATCACCATCTCCACTTAAGTTCGATGAACCATCCGCAGCCGAAGTCATAACGAAACATATGTGTGTACATGCTGTTCCTCTTTAGCAGTGCATGCAGAGGTCGAAGGTGATAGCGAGAGCAATGACAGCCGGGATGGCTGCGAGAGCGATGAGTCCTTGAAGTGTTTCTTTCATGACGTTTCCTTGGTGAGGAGTGCTTTGTGAGAATTGAAGTATTTCTTTCCTTACACTCTTATTATACCACCCCCAGGCCCGTCTTACACTAACTTACGTCCTTCTCATATTCACTAGTTTTGGACCACTCGTCGCGGATCCAGAGCGTGGGGTCAACTCGCGCACCCATGGCCAGATTGGCCGGCTCTGCACCTTCCCACACACCACCCCAATGTATTCCCGGCCCCTGGACAACCCATGTGCCCCGGCCGGTCTTCTTCGCTGCGTCATCACACCGCACTAGCGACTCTCCAACCATCTGGGCCCAGTGTGTCTTCGTGATCTGCTCATATACAACGATCATTCCGTAACTGTCGACAACTCTTTTACTTCGTGGGATATCGCCCCTCCTCATGATGCTAATGATCATACACGGGTTTACTGTTGCCAGCAGGCACAACGGTATCCACCGTGCACCGGATCACCCGGCTCCCTGGCTACACCGCACGACGGACACCCGACATCCTGCCGATGCACATGTACCTGTACAGCATTGTTCTCGCGCAAGATCTTTCGAATCTCCCTCACTGCTCTCGGAATCTCATACCTCAGAAAGATAAGACATGCGATGACCAGCGCCCAGCCAAAAACGTCAATCCATGGATTCATTCTACCACTCCTTCTGCGAGATTCTTGTGCCACACCTTGGGCATATGCCCTGTACCCATACGGGCCTGTGTGACTTGACTCCGCAGAATCTACAGTAATACTTCATGCTGCCACCTCCACAATTGTTCCAACCGCAGCGTAGTGTCCCCACTCCTTGGTCACCAGCCTCCTCGCCTCCTCGGGGCTGTATGCCTTGACCTCAACCTGAGCTTTGGTCAGCTTGGCGTCGCCGCGACCATCCAGTCGGTCATTGTCGTACGACCACCACTTCACTGGGACGAGGTATTTCGTCATCGGGACCCAGTGGTCCATCCCGGTGCGGAGCATAGGTTGAAAGCGGCAGGTAAAAGTCTGGATTGTAGCCATTATGCCACCCACTGTGCGATTGCGAGATAGCCAGCAAGAGCTGACATTCCGATTGAGTATCCCATAACGATGTAGTGTCCGTAAAGTTCGTTCATTTTGTTTTCCTTGGTGAGGAGCATGTTTTGTTGTAGGACCATCCCTACATTTATATAATACCACACCTAGGGTCGACTTACACTTCGTCGACGACCTTCGTCGACGTCCTGAACCACCTTACTAGTGACCCCTTATGCATGACCTCTATCACTCCGCGGTTGTGCCCATGGCTCCACAACTGAGTCAACAGCGCGATGTCACCTGTCTTTACATGCTCTACGATATCACCTACTTTCATTGATCACCTCAAATAGATCTGCACGGAATCTCTTACCAATGCCGGTGCACTCAGGCCACATCACCTCAACCTCTAGAAGCGTGCCCTTGTGGTTACGCCATGTATTGAGAACAATAGCATGCCGCGGCACCTGAGGCGGTTGCGTCCACTTCATCTTCAATCCTACTAGATCACCGACTTTCATTGACTACCTTCACTCGCATGCGTGCTACCCAGGCCAACTCCACCTCTTTCATAACCTGAATCTCAATTCCCCGGGTCGAGACAACTAGTCGCGGTTCTCCCACATGCCAGTACCTTCCGGCTCGGGCGTCTACCTCGATCGGCCCACGCGGGGTCACGAGGTCGCCCACATCAGGTGCTCCACTAGGCTTTGGCATTGACTTTCTCCAACTCATCGATGTCAAACTCAGCGACCTCGCCCAGCACCATGACATTGGCTGCGGGAATATAGAGACGCTTAGCCAATCCGACGATGACGCCGATCTGGCCGTAGACCTCGGGCCACGTCTCTTCTTTTGCGTGCTCGACCTGAAAGTTGCCCTTGATTCGTACGATGTCACCGATTTGCATTGACTTTCTCCAACTCATCGATGTCAAACTCAGCGACTTCACCCAGTACCATGACTTTGGCTGCCGGAAGAACATGTTCTGTGTCTAGTGCTACGATCACACCGATCTGACCTTTCGACTCTGGCCAGAAGCATGTCGTATCCTCACCTTCTTCGAAGTAACCGCTCCCAGTCTTGATTCGTACAATGTCACCGACTTTCATTGACTTTCTCCAGTTCGTCGAGGTCAAACTCAGCGACTTCACCTAGCACCATGACGTTGGCTCTCGGCCAAAGAATGTAGAGACGCTTCGCCATGGCGACGATGACGCCGATCTGGCCCTCTGATTCAGGCCGGGCCGACATTCGACTGGTAAGCCCGTGTGGCTGGCGGAGAAGATCTCCATCGGTCTTGATTCGGACTATGTCGCCGATTTGCATGTCATGATTCATATATTTCTTTCCTTACTTTCTTATTATACCACAAGAAGGATAATCTTACAGGAAAGGGGAGAGATGGGCTGTCTAATCGATCATCAATGCTTCTACAACCATCAGCATCTCCCGATCAGTAATCTCAGACCTCGGCAGTCTCTCGGCTACCTTTACAGTATATTAGTTGCTCCCGGGTTTATCTACCGGGCAAGTTAAGTTACTTAGTCATTTTACATCTTCTCATATCCACCAAAACATGTTTTGCCACCATGGCGGTTTGTTGTCTCTCATCCCTTCATCTAGATCAGAAAGAATCTTGTTGACCATCTGACCCTGAGCCGCCGGCGGCAGGGCCATGAAGTAATCTTCATAGTCAGGATATCGTGCGAAATATCGCTCGAGCACACTTCGCCTCTCATCAATCGTCATACTTGCGACGTTATAGTGAGTCTCTATAGCGACATGTCGCTGAGCTCCGTGTCGGATTGTTATCGCAACAAAGAAAACAATGACTAGTGCAAGAATCATGCGCGACTCCGACGCTTGCCTAGTTGGTCTTCCCTAACAGTTTTCATCTCCCCTGCGACCAGCACATCCTGTACGAGTACCCCCGAGTGCTCAGAGAAATATGGCGCTGAGACAATCATCGCCGGGTTACGTTGGACGTAGCCTAAGGAACCGGCTGCAAGCCGAGGAATTTCGTAACGACGAACAACACCCTTGAACGAACCCTTGAGATACTCAAGTTGACGGCCCGTAAGTGTATTATGCAACTCATAAAAGCGCTTGGCGTTCTCGCATGCTCGAGCAGCACCTGGGCGGTGACTCCAATAGTAGCTATTCTGTCGTGATGCGAATTGTAGTAGTCCACGCACCACAGCATGCTCCCGCTCCGTGAGCACCGGCAGTCCTTCCGCCCTTAGCTTGTTAGCCTGCTCGAGCATGTTGTCAAGGAATACCTTTTGCTTCTCGCTGAGATTCCAACCTTTCGAGAGCTTATACCGAAAGTCACTTAGCGGCTGTGCACTCGTCTCCATCCCAGGGACTGCGATTGCTGCCTCGATGATATCACACATCTCGAGGTTGTGAACCACCGGCGCGCCCTGGTCGATGAGAGAGTCGACGTACTTGCGCTGACCACCCGTGAGTCCCTTCTTACGCTGCATTCTAACAATGACATCACGCATGAATTGCGCTGATCGATCGTTCTCCATCCCAGCTTCTTTCCACAACTCGAGAGTTGCTTGTGTTTCAGAGAGTCGACGTGCGAGTGACTTACGAGGCGGCATATGAACTGTCCTTTGTTTACTTTCTTATTATACCACAGCCGCTGCTGTTTTACAGGAAAAGCTTGGGAAAGAAAGAAGTCGACTCCACATCCGGCTGGAATTTCAACCCCACAGTTTTTGGGTGACGAGAGAGCCAATCACTAAACCACACGAACGCCAGCGAGTTATCACGTGTCTCATCAAAGAAAACACCGTTGATCCAAAGCTCATATGTCATACGAGTAACCTCGCTGTGGTGGAGTGGGTGGACGTCTATATATATCTAGCTTGTTCTATTCTTTGCTGGGATGCCCGCTTCCTCCTCGATCCTATTAATTGATGAGCCAATTGATTGAATCTCTTTTAGCAATCTATCCATGTCAGAACCGATTGCAGTTCCCATTTCTTCTTTGATAGTCTCGTACCTCTGACAAAGACTAGTCCAACCCTCCACAGCGTCCAAACCAAGCTGTGTATATACTTCTGATGCGATACTCATCGCTTACTCCTCAAGTAAGTTTGATCAATTTCAGTGAGTTAAGTGCTTGCTCGAGGTAGATTCTTTGTTCTTTAAGCTTCTCTACCTGTTGATCAATGACAGCACCTGTCTCGTGCAAGCTTCCGAGGGTGCCAAGGTCTGCTTCCGTTCCGCGACGCTCCATCTCAGCTAACGCTAGATTGATCTTCGAACGGATATTTGTAAGATTAGTTTTTAACGTCATCGCAGTACGCTCGATTCTCTGACGGGCTTCACCCATTTCCTCGGCCATCTGCAGTAGTTTGTCTTGCTCTTCCATACCGCTATTCTACAGAATTCGCGCGCGATTGTACACTACGACATCCCAAAAAGTACGAAGCCCAGGATGAATCCAGTTGCAATCAGCGCTAGCGCTTCGAAGCGCCATGTCACTGGGACACGCGACCGCGGCACTTGTTCTTGTCGTCGCGACGACGTTTGTCGACTGCAACCTTGCGCACTGGACGCCATTGTTTCACGTCGCCACCGTTCTTGAAGAAGGCCTCTCGCTCCAGCCCAGCAATTGCTCGCAGCTGACGCAATTGTTCGACCATCCGAGGGTCGCGGTGTCGTTTGATCTTGCGTGCCATGATGTGTTTCCTTTCCTAACTGTTCTATTATACCACAGTCAGTATCGATATACACTTGGCATTCACGTAGTAGTGAGAGCGTGTAACATGCACTGTGAGCCTGTCTTGCCCACCTAAGAACATCACTATTGATGCTATAGTTGTCGTCTAGCCCATCTGTCTCTATCTTTTTTAGCAGTCGTTCTGACTCTTTGATGAGCATTTCGCATCCGATGCGGAGCTGGTCAAGCTCATATGTTCTCTTTTGCCAGACCCTGCTGGATGCTTTGCTCTTGCTAGCCATACAACTATACCTATCCTACTCAAAGAGTACCCTGCCTATATCCCGGGCTGCTCTAAATGAATGGTGGGTCGTCCGGGGTTCGAACCCGGGGCCTACGGATTAAAAGTCCGATGCTCTGCCAACTGAGCTAACGACCCAAAAAGAATGCCAAGGTTCCCAACTTCCCTAGCTAGACACAGCCTGTAAGGTCAACGCCTATAGCCTGACCACGCTTACGCAACCACGAGATAGCTTACTGCTCGTAAGACTTACCCACCATCTCTCTGGCCTGTGTCCCCCACATATATTGTAAAAGATCTGTGTTCAGCGGGGGGGTCAAGTCCCGTCGTTAACGACCCTTAGTTTCGCATCGGAATAATTCCTTTCCTTACTTTCTTATTATACCACCCGGACGCCTGTTTTACACAAATCTAATCAAAACATGTGATGACCGTCATCAATCCGAGCATCCCGCACACCATGATTGCACCTACTGTCGCCATATCTGTCTCCTTCTAAAGTGGCGCGCCCGATAGGATTCGAACCTATGACCCTCGGCTTAGAAGGCCGATGCTCTATCCAACTGAGCTACGGGCGCATGCTAAGCTCATGTCAAGAACTCGTCCTCGATATCGTCGTCGTCCCAGTCTTCGAAGAGCTCCGGGTCTACTCGTTTGCGCTCATCATTGACACCCGTAAAGAAGATCAATTGACCCTCGTCGTCATACTTCACTTCCCAATTGTACTCTACTGCCATCTCAAGCAACTCTTCAATCGACATCGATGATTCCTCCTGCAGCTGCATTGGCTACCACTGAGAGCTCAAGCAACAACGCGGCGAGCTCGCCGGCCGGGGCACGAAGCGTGTAGCTAGCTCCAAATCTGACAGTTAGGTCGCCCGTTTGTGCGCACTCGACCATCGTAATTCGCACTAGGCCGGTGTCAGATGCAATAGACTTCTGAACTACTAGTTTCTCTGTCATGCTGTGTTTCCCTTCCTAATACTTCTATTATACCCTACCGCCTGGCGCTTTACACGTTTCATTGCTTTCTTCACACCACGCGCGGCTCCTACCGTCGTGACGAGAACGCAACTCCAAATCAGCGCGGCGCCAACAAGGGCGCGAGCTAGTCGATGTTTTTCTTCTGGTTTCTCGTGAATATGATCGTGAATCCATGGCTCCATGCTTGCTCCTCGAAAAGTGGGTGGGTGCCGGACGGGTCACCAAGAAAGAGGCAACTCCCCGTCCGACTGTGGTGCCGTTATCCGACACTCACTCGAGCCACCTCTTGAAAACCGTTTGCCCGAAGATTCAGGTAGAAAATGTGACCAGCGCCGCCAAACCGATTCTTCTCGGTCGTGAGAACCCGACATCCGAAGAGGTCCTGATCCTTGCGCTCCACATCTAGCGTGAGCATAGCATCTACCATGTGCTTGAGCTTGTTCGAGCCCGCCATCTGTCCGGACTTGTTTACCTGACCGATGATGATCGCGTTGACCAAGTGGGTCTTGCAGTAGTCCGTGATGAGCTGGAGGCTCCGTTCGGCAGTCGCGGTCGTGATACGACCGGAGTTGAACTTGCCATCATCCATGCACTGGAGGGAATCCACGATCAGGACGAAGTCCTTGCCGGGATTCTTGGCACGAATAGTGTCGCAGTGCTGCAGAAGCGTGGGAACGTGATTCTCCTGACCAGCGATGAAGCCGCTCCGAAGATTGAGGCGTTCAGTAGTCATTCGAACCTGATACAGGCTCTCCTCGGCTGTGTTGAACAAAGCGACTCCACCCTTGCGGGTGATGTTGTTCGCCAGGCTCAGCATCATTGTGGTCTTGCCCGATCCCGGGGTACCAGTGAAAAAGTATACGGCGGAGGGAGTAAGTCCCTTACCACCCAGGGCATCGTCGAAGAACTTGACACCTGTCGGAACTCTACGTCGGAGTGCAGCAGGCACCTCGATGTCGAGAATATTGGTTCCAACTTTGATGTCGTTGTTGCGTACGTTGAGCTTCATGTTTGTTTCCTTGGTGAGGAGAGTTGTTGTAAGAGTGATTCCTTACTCTCTTATTATACCACGCTGTGCTGAATCTTACATCTAATTAGGCAGAAACGTTCATAGCTTCTAGCGTTTTGGCAGCCAAAAGCATCTTCTTTTCGAATGCCTGAAGTGCATCCGCCGTGCCGTTTAGGCTGTCCTTGATACACTCATTCATCGAGTATGACAGGAACAAATTGACGGCGAACATATCAGCTCTATCTTGTGCAGCCTCGAAAGGCGTGCCCCGCTCTACTTCAGCCAGAATGTCAGTGAGAATATTCATAAACTTTTCCTTATCCAAAGATAACCCAGCTCAAAAGAGAAATTGCGCCCCACGCCATGGTGATGACGGCACAAAATCCGAAGATGTACATGGTAACGAAGAGCATGAAGCCTTCGATTCCCTTGCCGATTAGTGATCGTGTAGAAGATCCAGTCATTAGTTATCCTTCATGAAGAGGGTGGGAATGGTTGCGAAGAACTTGATCCAGCTGGCAAAGCCTGCGTAAAGCAGGAACCAGATGAGCGCGAAGCCCCAGATCAGTGCGAGTCCTTTGAGAAAAAGCATATTTGTTTTCCTTTCCTTATACTCTTATTATACCACGTTCATGAGCGTTTTACACCAGATATCCAGTAATGTCATCCTCTTCTGGGAGTTCGAATGGGTCGACGCTCGGTGGTGGAGTTCGCTCTGCAAACGTCTCAACGCGTACGCTGACATTCAAATCATCACCATCTGTTGACACGGTACTCACGCTAGCATCCTCCTCCCAACCGGCCTCGAGCCCAGCTTCGATGACCTTGTCCATGAGGGCCATCGCGCGGTGACCCAAACCACCGACGATAGCATCGTGTACACCGCCGTACATCTCTAGAGCATCGAGGAGGATGTTCGCCTCTTCTTTACTCACCCGTACTGAAGCTTCTTTCACTACCAGTTCACCGGATCATTCGCCGGGTGAACAGCGCCGACGACGCGCCGGCTCTCCTTCTGAGATTCTCGTGCATCCACACCGCGCTGAATCATATCTTTCTCAGCTTCAGTCTCCAGCGCTCCCGTCACGAGAAAGCTGAGGGTATGGTCCATACACCAGTCGTTGCTGAACGCGATGCCGCGGCCGATCAGGGTCACAGTCTCCTCGTCACACTCTGCATGCACTTCGAACTCATGGCAGCTATAGTTCAAGCTGCCGTCGCGACCCTCCTGGTCCACGTAATCAATGAGGTCTTCGATTCCCTCGAAGTCGTCCATGCTACCGATGATAAAAGTATATGTCTTCATGAGCGCTTCTCCAAACTGTCTCTGTGATACCGTGCCTCGTCGCGACCGAGACCGTTGATAACCGGCTCAGCGTCACCGTAAAAGATGGGACTCCGCATGCCTTTGACGTCAGCCGCGCGGAATACCGCCCAACTATATTGATCGTCGCCGTTGAACTTCTTGATCGTGTACTTCTTTTTCATGTGTGCTTTCCTTAGTGTGAAGTGATGCAAGGATTTGAAGTATTTCTTTCCTTACTTTCTTATTATACCATACCTATGCTTGTCTTACACTAATACCCGTGTCAAACAGGAGAGACTATAGCTAGCCCGTCTGTCTTGAACTCTGCTATCTCACCGAGGATATCAACCACCGCGGTGGTGACCCGGGCCGTGTGTGACGGCCATACGAAATTTCGATACTTTATCTCGAGAATCATACTGACCTGATCTTTTGACTCCGGCCAATTGCACGGCTCGGGCTCCCCGTCTTCGTAATATCCGGATCCGGACACCACCCGTACCAGGTCACCTACTTTCATCGACTACCTCGAGGTTGTTGTCTGTCCCGCCACCTAAGCCATAAGCAAACAGCACGACGTACACATCACACGACCACCCTCGGCGTCTCCGTCTCTTCTCCACGATCACTCCCACATCGCTGGAAGGGCCGTGCGTGACTAGGTCACCGACTTTCATTGACGAGCTCCACTGCAGCTCTTCTAATCCAGAAAACCCGGATGCCATGCATGACCTGAAGCTCAACACCACGACAGTCAATGACTAGTCCAGGCACTCGACTCCATTGTGCCGTCAGGGTCGAGCCCCGCAGTGTCGGGATCGATACCATGTCACCCACATCCGGTGCACCACTACGCTTCGACATACAATTCCACTCCAGCTCACCGACTTTCACTGACCACCTCTAGCTGTCTGGTTTGGTAGCTACACATCGAACCTGTATGCCACTGTACAAACATCCACCCATTGCGGCACCGGATGATGATACCGATCTCACCCGCGTGATCTGATTCATCGCTATAGAATCTCACAAGGTCACCGACTTTCACTGATCACCTCGTCAATCGTCATCAGATTCTCAAACTGAACCCAATGCTGCCCAGCATCATTCATGACGAGCGCAACTTCAATGGGTCCCCACTTCGCTTTGTCGTATCCAGACGCACAGTCGATGGCTGTCTCAATGACAAGCACAGGCTCCAGCACAAAGAGGTCCACATCACAGAACATTACCAGATCACCGACTTTCATGGATCAGCTCCAACGTCGATTCATCTTCTCTCACCCGAGTCACCTGCCCGGTGTTGTCCAGCACATCGAAGACTCTGATCTTCGAACCTGTCAGGGGATAAACTTTCGATCCCAAGACGAGACCGGTAAAATCTGTACGTGCCCAATCTAGATTGAGATGCCACGTCCATTTGATCACGTCACCGACTTTCATTAGCAGTGGTTGCAGAGATTGAGGACCTGTGCACCGATGATAAGCACTGGGAAGGCACCCAATACGATGGCTGCTTCGATCTGTTCTTTGTATTTCTTGAGAAGGTTCATGATGTTCCATTTCTTGAGAAGGTTCATGATGTTCCTTGGTGAGGAGTGTTGTAAGGATTTGAAGTATTTCTTTCCTTACACTCTTATTATACCTCACCTGGACTCATTTTACAGGAAGCTGCATATCAATTCGAGGTATTCGACGTATATCCAGCGAATGGGCATCCCCCGATGTTCTCCGTTCCACATTACTAGAGCCTCCCTGGCCGAGACCCGAGGGTCTGGTCCGAGGACTTCGGACTGGAGCTCAAGGACGATGCCCGTTCCGAGAGCATCACCGGTCGAAGCATATCTAACGAAGTCACCTACTTTCATCTCGAAGCTCCATGTCTCTCTCATCAACGACATAAGGGTGCAACACACCGCCTATCATCACGATCCATCTCCCGAGAAGTTCAACCTGCTCGATAAGCATGCCAATCTTTCCCTTGTGCTGAGGGTAGCCGAGCGAACAAAGTTTTACCAAGTCACCGTCTTTCATTAGAACCACCCCTCGAACCAGAAGTCACGCTCACACCAGAGTGCGACCGCGCATGACACGAAGGCAGGAATGCCGATTAGAACCATGAAGTATACTGCGACCGGGTTGAAGAAAACTTCCATTATGCCACCGCCTCATTTGCATTACGGTTGATCCAGTGTGCAATACTACCGGGAACGGCCGCTCTGACTCGAGCAATTGCCTCGTCTTCACTTCTAGCCTTCACGGCCATGGCACCATGGGTCTGCCTCCACGGACTGCCTGGCTTCCAAGGGCTTTCAAAATATACTTGATACAGGGTCTTCTTGATCATCTCTGCCTCGCGGGTCAGCGTGTTTTCTTTCCTTACTCTCTTATTATATCATGCCCCGGGTTGTCTTACATCAATCATCCAGTATACAGAGATATCAGTGTTGGAGCTACTTCGTTGTGCACCCAAACAATTCCAGCGATGAGCAGCCATATGCCTACGATCCACTGGCCGATGCTAATCTCTTCGTTCATCCGACTGCCTCCTCACGATATGCATCGAGCACCTCGAGCTGAGATTCATGCCAGTCCACGTGCTCCCCCTCCCATAGCAAAGTATGCCATCCCTCGCTAAACTCGTTAAGAGCAACAATGACACATACTCGCTCTCCTCGGGCGTAGCTCCCTATCAGTCTAACGAGATCACCGACTTTCACTGATCACCTTCAAACGATCGGCGCGCCACCAGTCATATTGATTAATATCCGCGCGCAGAACGCACCAGTAAACGCCGCGTCGACGATATGGGCCGACGTCGCGGAGTGGTCCCTCGATGAGCAGGGCATTAATGCCCGGCCGGTGCGAGCGGTAGTCAGCCCGTCGCGACACCATGTCGCCGACTTTCAGACAGCTCATGTTTAGATCCCTTTGTCTACCTTCTTATTATACCATGCCGTGGGCGGTATTACACTTATCGTGCATCCCAACAGGCTTCGGCCATCTTGATGCAGTCCGAGCGCCAGCTGCCGTCCTCGAGCTTATACACGAAGTCGAGCTCCATATCGGGGCAGAAGGTCGTCACACGATCCGCGTCGAGGGTGCACTCAGCGATCATCGCCGTCTCGGTGCCATGGGCTCTGAGGGCTCCCTCGACCCCACCCGGGAAGCAGTCGATATAGTCATAGCAGCAGTTGCTCCACGTCCGCGACATTGCTCTCCGTAGGTCGATGACCTGTTGTTCTGTGATACCGAATGATTGTGCGACTTGTTCTTTTGTGAGCATGTTTGTTTGCCTCTCCTTACTTTCTTATTATACCACCCCGCGGGTGGTCTTACACGCAACCCTCATCAATCTCATAGCCACGTAGGGCATCAGCTTCCAAGCCCAGCCTGCGGTTGACGCTAGCCAAGGGCAACACGAACCGAGACCACTCATCCTCTTCAGCCGGAATAGCGATGACAATTGTCGCCGCCTGACCTGGTGCTTCAGAGTCCTCACTGTATCGTTGCAGGACTTCGGTGACGATGCCACCCAAACCCAGGATATGCTCATCGTCGGTGTCTCTGACGATCACGAGATCCCCCTTGCGGAGGATCGGGTCAGTGCCCTTCCATGTCCTGATGTCCACCACGTTACTCATCATCTTCCTCTTCATAATCTGCATCCGGCAATGGCCGCAGCGCGGAACCGTAGGTGGTAGCGATGTGCGCGCCGATTTGAATCGTGATCCGTTCCCCGCCGCCCATTGTGCTGATGACCATGGCGATATCGCCGCGCTTCACGTCTTTCCGAAGTGCATATGGGACACTATATATCTCTACTAGATCGCCCTCTTCGAAAACAAAGTTTCTGCTCCGAGTCGGCCGCGTGGTATTTGCCCGGGCTTGTGCTCTGAGATTACGTCTAATAGTTCGTTTCTTCTCCGGACGCTCACCCGTCCACTCGCGTGTACGTGTAGGGACTGCTTCGACCTCTCCTTCCTCGACCTTCTCTTTGAGTTGTCGTTTCATGTCGGCCAGTTTTCCTCTAGGAAGCTTCATTGATCTTCTCCCTCTCAGCTTGTGCAGTGAGGTTGGTCCAGCTTCGACGTACGTCGCTGGTCTTCATCGTATACACACCTTGACCAAAGCGGCCGCTGATATCGTCCAATGGCATGGTTCTGAGTGCGCCACCGTAGCTTCCAGCGTACTCTCCCATTCCGTGTGCTACCATCTCGTGGTCCTGCGCATCCATGAATCGCTTGGTAAACTCCACACCCACCACCTGACGAAGTGCCCCGGTGCGGTTGTTGCGAAGCAGGTCTCCATCTCTGTGGTCCCAGCGTACTTCGTTCATTTGATTCCTTTGTGTGAGTGATAAAGTGAGGAGGACCTAACCTTTCGGTTCCAGACGGTCGAGTTAACGACTGCGAGCAGTGCCCTCCTCTATACTCTTATTATACCCTATCTGAGCGCGTTTTACACCAACCTGTCTAGATTCTTTCCGACTAGCGAATCGTCCGCCCACTCCGGATCCGCTGGTGGCGGTGGTGGAGTCGGCTCGACCCGAGAGCGCAGCCAGAGTCCGACTCGAGCGCCGAGCTCTGGGAAGAGTCCCAGCACGACGAGGCCTGCCCAGCCCACGAAAAAGAGGCCCGCAGCGAGCTCGTTCACGCTGCCACCTTCTTGCGTTCCTTCATCTGGACCAGCGTGTCGCCGCGGTGGGCGTCGAAGAGCAGCTTCCTTCCCGGGACGATAACCCAGGCACGACGCATCCGACTAGGCCCGGGGTCACCAGCCTCACCGTCGGTCATGACGATGTAGCCGTCGAAGCGGTGACGGTTCTTTTCGGCATGCTCCGCCACTGCGTGGAAGTTGGTGCCGCCGCAGCGGTAGCGAGTCAGGATGGCCTTCGAGCCCCTCTTCCAGACGAACTCATTGTCCGTGTCGACCGAGCTGTCGAAGGGAAGGAAAGTGAAAGTCACCTTGCGGGCCAGCTGGTTGAGCTCTGCGTAGAGGAGTGCCAAAGCATCGTCGTCGACGCTCCCACTCTGATCGACGTAGACTGCCACGTTGGCGGAGTGGCCAATCTTGCGGCCGCTGTGAATGTAGGGGTACTTGCGGTTGATGCGCTTCATGGTGCGGCTCTTGTTGGCTCGTTGGCTCATTCCGCAGAAGTTGCGGAGGACCTTGCGCCAGTCGACCTCATTCGAGCACATCGCGCGGAGGGTGCCTCTCATTTCGGCTCCCACGCTGCCCCACTTGCCGCTGCTGTCACACTTGGCGACTGCTTCCTTGAGTGCCTGCTTGACCTTGCCCTTGACGAGCTCCTTCTCAGCTTCACTCATTCCACCTTCATCCCAGCCAGCGTGGTCGTCCAGAGTTCCCGGGACACCGTCCTTGGGCTCGCCTTCGCCACCTTCGCCACCAGGCTCACCGCCCTGTCCACCCTGCCCGCCTTGAGGCTCCATGTCCTCCCGGAACTGGTCGTCACTCATCAGCTCACCGAAGTACCACTCGGAACTCATCATCGGCGGGAGGCTCTCGATCTTGGCCGAGATGCGCTCGAAGCGAGCGATTGCCTCTGGGCTCATCTTGTCCCGTGCTTCCGGGCTCAGCGTCAGTGCCTTGCCAGGAATGAGTCCACCTTCAGGCAGCTCATCCTCGGGGATGATCGAGTTGATAGCCAGGTCGGTGGCGTAGTTGTGAATCAGGTGCGGAGTGTTCTTCCGTGTGGTGGTGTGCTCGAAGACCAGGTGGTATACCTCGTGCTTGAGCAGGCCCTTGACCCGCTTCGCTCCAAGTCCAGCCACGAAACTGCGGTTCCACCACATCTTGATGTCGCCATCCCTTGCCAGGACGCCGGCGGTCGGAATGTCGGTGGTCTCCACCTTGGTGATGTCGCGAAGCATCGCCGCGAAAAAGGGCTCATCCCACATCAGGTTGACGAGGTGAGGACCGAGGTCGAATCCAGCGATCTCCGAGTCTGTGGCAGTGATGCCAACTGGGAGGTCGTTTGAGGTGTTTTGAGCTTTGATGGCCATGTGTGTTTCCTTTCCTTACTTTCTTATTATACCATGCCTGGCCGTGCTTTACACAAACCCTAGGGGTTTTCACCACTCCAGCTCAGCTGAGCTGAGGTGAAGCCGGTGACGGCGGGCGCGAGAGCGCCGATCCCACACACTGGGACCGACGCCACACACATCCCACACACGGGACTCAAGCGTTGCGGCCTTCATTCACGGCCTTGACGACCTGCTTTCCGATGAGCTTGTGGACCTTCTGGATGTTGGCCAGCCGCTGTGAGCCGCTGATTTGATTCCAGAGGTGCACCAGCATCTCAGAGGAGGGCAGGGCAGCTGCGAAAGCGGCCACGTTCTTGGCCTGCTTCAGCTTCCAGTCGTTCTCACCACAGTGAGCAGCGACCTTGGCAATCAGACCGTTGAGCTTCGAAGCTTCCATTGCGACGACTGCCTCGCGGACATCGTCCCAGTTGTCGAGGATATCCTCGGCAGACACTTGGTGTTCCCAGTTCTTGGCGAACTCGCAGAGTGCAATCGAGGCCTCGACTCCGACCAGACCCAGGGCAACCGGGTACCAGACGTCAGAGGGCTGTGCCACCTCTCCCATGTGCTTCAGGGCGACGTCAACGCGCTCCCAGGAAGCGGGATTCGGGGCGACCTTGCCCGGCTCCACCGCTGTGGTGGGACGGAGGTGCTCAGGGTGCTGACGAATGAAGTCAACGATGACGGGTGCCAGACGATCGGCAGCCCAGTTGAGGAAGTCCTCGTGAGTGGGCTCCAGCTCTACTGCCCAGAAACGACGGAGCAGTGCGGGGTCCATTTCGTTGACCTCGTACTCACCACCGATATTGACTGCCGCGTAGACGCGGGTGTCGGGGTGTAGCTTGTGGCCATTCAGCTCACGGTCCAGGACGATCTGGAAAGCCGCCTGCATCACCTCGGGGGTGGCGCGGTTGAGCTCGTCCAGGAAGAGGACGCGAGGGTTCTTGCATGCGTCTGCGTACCAGTCCGGCGGGCAGAAGCGAGTGGTACCATCGACCAGCTCCGGGAGACCAACCATGTCACCTTCGCTCATCTGCGAGAGGCGGCGGTCGACGGTCTCCAGGTCCATGTCGTCCGCGATAGCGTAAACGAGATGGCTCTTGCCGACACCGGTCGGACCCTGCATGAGGACCGAAATGTGTGCCGGGAGGCGGGGTGCGATGCTGAGAAAAGTCTTGATGTCCATGTGTGTCTCCGTGAGAGCGTGTGTGTGTTTGTTTCCTTACTTTCTTATTATACCATGCTGGGGGTCTTCTTACATAAAGCTTAGTGCTTTTATATAAGTATCCGGCCGGGCTGTAAGGTGCCCGGTCCCGGAGCCCCGGCTAGGCCGCGACGACAGCGCCGCGGAGCGACTCAGCCAGGTCGAGTGCGACCATCTGTGCCATCGACGCGTTGAGTGCGTCAGACTCATTCTTGGCCTTTGCCGCCAGATAGTCCGTTTCGATCTGCTCAGCTTCCTTCCGGAACTTGACCTGCAGCTTCGAAGCGCGCAGCTCGAGCAGCTCCACGTCAGGGAAACCCTTCCACATGGTACCGAAGGCATCGGTGTCCGGTGCAAAGCAGCCGAACAGTGTGGTGCCGAGCTGACTAGCGTGGTTGCCATTATCAGCGATGACGTAGCCAACCACCGCTGCGCGATAGCTGGTACCGGCAGTTACTTCGTATACGCCAGGCAGCGCACCAGTCCGGAACTTGTTCTGAATCTGGCCGATACGGTCCCAGATGCGGTTAACCCTGCGGCTGCAACCGGCTTTCTTACCGGCTGACATATAGTAGTTATTCTCACCTTCGTAGAACCGCGCCATGATGTACGTCTCCACGTCACTGCGATTCTTGAGCCCCAGACGGGCCACTTCCAGTTGGGTGTAACCCCAGTATGGCTTGTTGCACTCCGGGATATCCCGGTAGTGGTTGTACCGTTGGCAATACTGATTACGTACCTCGATCGTCATGCCTGCAGCGTCTCCACCTCCGCGGGGATGCTTCCGAAGAAGGTCGTCCACAATTGCGTTGATGCGGCCGGTGGTAAAAGTTCCAAAAAGTGCTGTCATGAGTTCCTTTCCTTGGTAGGGAGCGATGTGTGATTCCTTACTCTCTTATTATACCATGCTGGGCTCTGTTTTACACAAACCCCATGCGTATACCGGCGCCTTGTAGCGGGCATAATCGTAGCCTTCTGTGTTGATGAGCACCATGTCGCCGATCTGACGGTCGGTACCGCTGAAGCACTTCGCGATGAAGTACTGCGGCTCGCCGGCTCCCAGTCTGGCGCACTCCAGGATGGGCAGATCCTTGAACTCCGGAATGTAGAAGACCAGCTCCCGGAACTCCTCGTAGGGCACGAGCAACGTGGGCGGCTCTGGCCGCTCCTGGATGTCCACTTCGAGGACCACGGCGTCCTCGATCACTCGGCTGATCAGCGGATAGCCCTCCTCGTCAGCCTCCACGCACCGGCATGCCATCTCGTTGAACATCGCGTACTTTTTGCGCCAGGGCCCGTGTCGGATGAGCGGGATATCAGTCATTGGTGACCTCCACGGCCACGATCTTCTTGTGTGCCCGCTCCAGGACTGTCCACCAGACAGCGACGGCTGCCGCGGCGCATTCGCGCTGCAGACCCTCAATTGCCTTCTTGACCATCTCGGCCTCTGCGGGGGTGAAAGTGACTGTGATATCAGCTGCCATGCGTGTTTCCTTTCCTTACTTTCTTATTATACCATGCTGGGCTCTGTTTTACACGAAGCTGCTTGACTCCGGGCCGCGCTATTTCGAGACCCGATGCCCACTCCTGGCCCAGGGTGCAGCCCGGCAGCCGCATCACCCTTTGGGTACCGCACAACCTCTGCGCGGGCTGATATCACGAAATGTAAAAAGTTTGTTAAGTTATCTCCCGCATCCCAGCGCCGGAGCTAGTTGAAAGTGAAAGTCATTATCAGCTACTGTCCCCCTCGGGCCATGTGGCCGGTTCAGGGCGGGTCGCGAACAGGCCCAGCTGCTTCGAGCTGCTCTGACGTAGGCCCGTGAGCGCATCTCGGCCCACAGGTACCTGACCCAGGATCATTTTATGGCTCCCCTTGGTCATGCATAGCAGCCATCCGTCATCAATTAGCCCGGTCACGTGCGTCCACGCGTCCTTTGTATCAGTCGGGGCCACAACATTCCGCTGTGACATCTCGAGGCTACCTCTTTTTACAAACACTACTGTCCATGGCACCATATTTCCCATTCCTTTTTTATTTTCGTCGATTCCAAACGCTGCCGCACGTGTACCCACCTATTCCCGCGGACTCCCGAAGGGTCCACACACAGAGCCTGAGTCGCAGGGTCGCGAATTCAGGGCTCCCTCATCACACTACCCGTGGGACGAATCCCGTCGGGTCGCGGCAGCCTTTTTTCTCGCCTTCCTCCATCTGATCTTATTATACCATACCCGCGCGCAGTGTACACGCTACTTTCGAGCTATTTTGGGCCCTTCGAGATGTAAAATGTTTGTAAAATCAGTGTAAAATGTTTGTAATATGTGTGTAAAATGTTTGTAAAAGATCTTTTTACATAAAATACGTGTACAATTGTCAGAGTCGGGGCTTAGTCTGTTACCCTTAACCCTATAGTTGAACGCAGCCTCCTCATTCGTAGCAATGACTTTACCCGCAAGTGAGTACCTCGCGAGGGCCGCTACACAGGATCATGGTTCGTGGCTACATGACCACGTGCTACGAGTGATCACAAGTAGGCTCGAGGAAAAGTAACTTACGCAAGTAACATCTCGAGGAAAAGTAACATGTGCCCAGAGAGTTCTGAGGAAAAGTAACTAATGAATGTACCGACGAGTAACTTGCGAGTCAGGGCGTGAGTAACTTGCAAGTCAGGGCGTGAGTAACTTGCAAGTGTGACGACGAGTAACTAATGGGCGGGAGCCTCTCCATTCGAATCCAGTACTCTACATGCACGTAACATCTCGGGCACGAGTAACTAATCAAGTACAGCTGACGTCGTATACGTGTGCTCTACGCTGTGCTCTGATATCGTCTACGCTCTGAGGACGAGTAACTTATCCACGAGTAACTCTTTCTCCCCCTATAGCGTTTCTTATTGTTTACCGCCGTGTTTTCCCTTTGACAAGTAACTCATGATACTTACCATATATGACCAACACATCGACGCGTCTCACAGACAAATACAATTACTCCTTTTCATACAATCGAGATGAGGCAGTTGTGCCTCCAGATATTGACTATCGTTTCATACACATACCGAAGACAGGAGGTAACTCCTTTAAACAGCATCTTGCAACAACACAAGACGTGGGTGCTGCTCTCAATATTCATCTCGGTAAAGGCCATTGTTGGGCACCGGAACATAGCGCACAGAGTCTGTTTTCAATAGTTCGCAATCCATTCGACTGGCTCATAAGCATGTGGCATTATAGCTGGCCGGGAGGGCTGCCCGATGCTAGCGTACGTAGAATCTGGCCAGATCTAGAAACATTTCTCTATGAGTTCAACTCACATGAGAAGTCTAAGAAGACAAGCTGGAACACTTTTGGAAAAGCAAAGTGGCCGCTATTTTCCTTTAGACACCTTCAGACTTGTCAGACATTTGATCCGCTAGATGCAGTGGCAGGTCCAAAGTATTCTTACGCCAGTTTTTACATTCGACTAGAGAAATTGAGCCCGGCCATGCAAATATTGAAAATGTCTGACAAGAATATTCCTATGATCAACATGTCAGACCATGATGACTATAGGCGATACTACAATACGCGCTTGATCGATCACATCTCTACTCATAGAAGACAAGAGTTAGACTTGTTAGGGTACAATTTTGAGGGTCCCACGGATAACTTAGCGATCTTTAAAGTGACTCAGCCGTTTTTGTGGCACACATAGCGTTTCTTATTGTTTACCGCCGTAAAAACGATCAGGGAAAGTTGATGATACTTACTCATGAGGAGGCGAACCAGACATCACGTGGTGACGGGCACAAGTTGCTTGTGGCGGAAGCGCGTGTGTGAGTCGATCTTAGGCGCTACGCTAGCGTGTCTCTTGTATGTAGTACCTGAGGAAAAGTAACTATTCGGAATAGGCATGCTTGCCTACTAAGTCGTGCCATCGAGTACTATTGCACGTGCGCCCTAGGGCGAAGAAATTTACGGTTGATCCTGCTTGGGCCCAGGTTACTTCCTCAAATAGTTTAGATAATATGTTCATAATCTTGTGTCTTGGTACTTCCGTACACTTATGTCCCCACGGCTTTTGAATCACACAATCGAGATTTGTATGCCTAGGGAATGTTACATGCATGCCGCCACGTGGCGCAACGAGTTCTGCAGCATCACGGAGTAGCCGCAACTGACCTTCACCCAGAGTGAGATGCTCAAGTACCTCACATAGTAAAACCACATGATACTTCTTTTGAATGCCCAACTCTTCCAAACCATTTTTACTGAAATTAAATAGAAAGACCTCCACTCCCGGGATATTCTTCTTTAGGGCTGGGATCTTTTTTTTATTTCCCTCGATGGCTGCCATGTTCTCCGGTTTTATTCTGTCACCTATCGGGCCTGCTCGAGCGCATGTAAACGCATATTTTCCTAGACTCTTTCGTCCGTCGCCACTTCCTACGTCGATCATCGTCAATTCTTCAGCTTGCAGTCCTAAACGATTAATCGTGGGCTTTACAACATTATTCCAACCACTTTTTACACGGTCTAGATTACACCCAGAAGGTGCCTGATCCATATCTTTTTTAGTATACTCTTCGCTCTTTTTGTTACTGGACATATCTCATCGGCCCTTCGGAATTGAACATATATAAGTATGATATCCGTTGTTAAGTAGCCTGTGAGCTAACTATCCCACCACTGATATGTTGGGCTAAAATAGTGCTGTTAGTATTGGCTGAGGAGAAGGAAAAAATCACATTATTTTTACGTTATCCATGACTTGAATTAGTCGGTCTATCTATATTACTGGCACAAGTTGCTTGTGAGGCATGACTATAGCATTTTGAATATCTTTGACTTTTATCATATCCACTAAGGATGTCGAGTATGTGTAGAACACAAACTTAGTATAAGACATGTCTTTCATGAAATCAGTAAATGCGTTTAACCAGACATCTTTGTGTTTTAAACCCTTTTTCATTTTGCTCGACGTCTTTCTTTTGATGTCCTTCGAGTCTCCGGGCCAATAAGGTGCTTCCCAAAAATCAAGACCCGCTATGACAACCGTGCCGCATCGAAGTGATGAAATTGCAATAGCTCGTAATCCCGTATCTTTTGTACCCCATAATAAGTGAAATGCATTGTAGCTTTGATCATCTAGTTCCTTGATTATCTGTTTATTGATTGACAACGCATGAGCAGATCTCAAAACAGGTATATCTTTGATTTTCCATCGAGGTCGTCTTGCACCCATATTAGTCAAATAGTTGACTGACTTTTGCTTATACTCCATCACAATCTCCGGTAGCGGGCCCGGTGACCAATCATTCACCACAACTAAAACTTGACATACATCAGGCCATGTGCTTTCCTCTAGTAGCTCATAGCTCTTTCCTCGACATACAACAACTATCACGCCAGCACTCGGTATGCGTTTTTCACCCTTGAGAAAGCTATGTCTCGTAGGCTCTAAGCCCCTATAAACATATTTGTACTTTCCCAGTATATTGTGCCATGTACTCATGAGTATAAATATACAAGGAGCATCAAAATGAGCGAACAGAAAGATGAAGAAAAAGTATCAGAACTTGTAAAACTCAAAGCTATGGAAGCTGATGTCAAGTTGATGTGCGAAGCCCTCGATAAAAGAGAGTCAGAGTTTAATAAATCTATTGCTGCACATGACAAAGCTATAGTAACATTTAACAAGAAAGTTAAGCTTGTTAGCGCATCAGACTCTTTCAACAGAATGGTCGTTTTGGTTGATGAAATCTATACGATGTATGTTGCTCAACACGGTGACGCAGGGGGCCTGTATGATTCAATCAAACTACTTCTTGACTCACGATCCCGATACTCAGCTCAACCCGCCAAGAAGTAACTTACGAAAGCTTGTCACCTACGCTGTCAATATCTTTAAGGCTCTCGAGGATCACAATCTTCACCGGGTTCCTCGCTTGCACATCTTTCATTTTATGCCGCGCGGCGTCTGTCCAGTATCCTTTCACCTCGATGTAGATATCATGATCCGGTAGGTAGAAGTCTGGGATATAGTTCCGTGTTCTGCGTCCTCGTGTGGTGTACTTCAACTTGAGGCTTGGGTTTCTTATCCAACGAATACCGAGTTCATCCAGACGTCTGGCACAAGCTACTTCCCATGTGCTATCCATCTTTACTTGAAGGCCGTCGATCGTTTCATAGACCGACGGCTTACTCCAAAGCTTCTTCTTACGCCTTCTTCCCATAATAATATATATGGGCTAGAACAGAGATTACGGTGCTAACATTACCATGTTCATGAACTCTTCTTCAATCACACCACCGTTCCACAAAATAATAGGGTCGTTATCAGAGTCAAAGTCTACAATAACTCCGCATACATGATCATCATCTAAGTAAGAAGTTCTTACGATAAAATCACCTTGGGACACTTGCCTCCTCTGCAATTTGGGCATGCGTTGCGTCTCCTTTGTATTAACCAACTGTTTATTCTACTGCGTGATTGGAAATTTTACAAGAGAAGTCAGCTGAGATGTGTGAAACTTCAAGAAAGCACCGTTATGAAACATCACAATAGCCTGATCTTTTCCGACCATCTGTACGATTAGACCGTCGCGACGGGTCGGGGGCATCGACTCATCATGTACATCTTCTTTAACTGTAACATAATCTCCTGTTATCACAACACCCTTCCTTTCTGATAACGGATAAAGTATCTTAAGGGCTCCCATACTTTTGGGCTTAGACCCAGTTCTTTTACAAACTCCCGCAAAGCATCCAGTTGTTTCTTCTCAGCTAAATTAAATACATCTTCTACATTGAGACCCAAAGCTTCGAAATCATCCCGTAGTTCTCTTAAGCCCTTCAGTTCAAGCATAAAGATTTTCATTTGCCAAACAATAAGAGACGCAATCTTGACTGTTGACATATCTTTAACTACAGCCGGGAGATAATGCACCCCTAGCGCGACATGTCGCGCTTCATCTCGTTCAAAATATTCAAGTAATTCTGTCAAAACAGGCTCAGGAGAAACACGACGAATCTCCTGGAAGATTGTGAGCGCAACTGGCTCCACCATTAACTGCATGCCCAAAAGCTTTTTAGATAAGTTTCTCGTCTTCAGTACCATTTCTAGTGCTGCTTGTACAGGTTCCGGAATTGGTGTAGGAGTATAGTCAGTCAAGTTTAGATAATCACGCATCACATAAAAATGCCTAGACTCATCATGTGCCTGGCTCGTTGCTGCAAGACGGGCTTCTGTGCTCTCCACCAGATCAGCCAGCTGCAATGATATTTTCCATGCAGCGTTTTCACCTGCAAGAATCATAGCGAAGATATTCTGTAAAGCTTGCTGTTGCCGCGGCGGGGCAGTAACAATGCCCCCATGTTTTTCAAGCAGTTCTGCTAAGACAGCGCGGCCGTCCCAAATTTTTTCTTGGCCTCTGTGATAAATACTTTCTAACATCTGCTCCGAATTATTCTTCTGCATTTTTGATCTCCAGTTTCGTTCCCATGGGAACCGCATACATCTTCACATACTTGTCTATGCAGTAACGTTGCCAGTTAGCATTCATTATTCCATATTCGTGAGGAACAGCATAAAACGAGCGGGCCGTCCACCAATTCATTTCAGGAGCGTATGAACAGCGAATCTTGAGAGTTACTCCATCTCGATTCGTTCCCCAATAGAAACTCTCACAACCTGCTTGATGGATGTTCAAGATTGTCCCATCAATACAAGGGCTTTCTGACGGCGTGATGAAATCTTTCTTAAAGATTCTATACGGACCGCAAGAAATAAAGAATATCAATGGAATAAGTCTAAGCATTCGCGACTTCAACTCGTTCAGCTAAAATCCAGCCCAACTCACCCGTATTCCACAGGACTTCAATGATACGTTCCGAGGGGTACCCGCATCCGGGGCTATCGTAAGTTGAGAATCTAAGGATCGTTCCGAACATACGTTCATCATGATCTTCACTGGCCTCAAATTTAATTAGGTCACCTAGTTTCATATGCTTCTAAATATCTCCTCCCAAATTTTTGAGTGTCTCTAGCAGCTACTCTAACAAGCTCATTGTTGTGCATAATAGTGGCTATTTTTTCCCACTTGTGATACTCAACAAGCAACCCAATCAGCCAGGGTCGATCTTCTAAGTCAAGGCCGCCTGGAGCTGGCCAGTGAGTCGCTCTAAATCGAACCAAGTCTCCGGGGCGCATTTTTATACCTCTAGCTATTATAGTATACTGTGCATCTGAGAATAATTCACTTCATCAATCTTGCACTTTTCTTTGAAGAACTATCAACCCATTAGCCGGTACTTCTTTCATCTCGTCTCCAGTAATGAGTGTGCTCGTATATGTCTGCCCTAATTTGTATGTCATCTTAAATAAGATTCCTGTAATTTTAACAGCCTTTTTATTTTTAAAGCTGTCTCGTGAATAAGAAAGCACCAGATCCCCTATCTGTGGTTCTAATGCTGATTCACTTTCAAGATAGTCTGGGTTTAATGATAACTTTGTGCTTAGACGTTGAGGGACTATGTATGTTGACATTCGAGAATATCTTGCTGAAGATTCTTCCACTAGTAAATCTAATTCTCCAACAACAAGCACACGACAAATAGTTACTTGATCTGCTGACTTTCCTTCTTTGCCAATCTCGCCGCCAAAGACTGCAATCAAATCATCTATCTCAAAAGAATCCTGCATGGTCATCTAGAATAAGTATCTTACCCATAGCGAAGTCCACAAGACTCTGTTCCAATCCCCATCAACACAGCTAAATCTGCATCAAATGGTACAAGATGCTCACTGTCTGTCCACCCTAAGCCTCCATCAGCATAAAGAAGTAAAACATCTCCGCCATTAGAATGACCCTCGACAGGCACAACTGGCTGAATCTCTATGATAACACCGCTACCATTGCCGAAACTATACCCAGTTTCTATAATATGATCACCGACTTTCATGTTACAACCTTGAACGGCTCGTAATCAAGTTTGCGCCACCATAGTTCATCATATTGCATAATGCGACTGTTTCCATGAATTGTCCACATTATCTTTATCTCATCAATTGGATAATGGAAACCTGTGACTCCGACTTCAACAACAATGCCGATCCAGTCTTCTGTATAATCTAGGCCAGGTGCTGAATAGTGTTCCTTTGAGAACTTTATCATATCACCGATTTTCATTTTTTATTACGATTTTTCATTTTTTGTTACGAAAGCAAGAATACTATTGTCTTTTGTTACTAAATCATTGACCTTCATCCTATGACCTCTAAGGAGTCCGGATATTCCTCTTCCTGTGGGAAGTCGGAGTTCCAGCATACAATAGCATATCGCTCTTGCGGTTCCCCGCAATTATCAACACGTATATGAAAGTCAATCACCACTCCAACCCAATGTTGTTCACTTACTGTAAAGTGCCCAGGAATCGGGCGAACCAAATTACCTATTCTCATTAACTACCTCCACATTATCTCTACCTACAAATCTTCGTTCGCAATCTTCAAACATTGCAATGCATCCACTAAATCTTCCTTGATAACCCGGGTTCATTCGATGGAGATCGATGATAATCCCTGTACCGAGCGTTGGCTGTGTCTTGTCTCTCACCAGATCACCGACTTTCACTAATTACCTCTACTAACGATTCGGCGATATCCCAGATTTTCTCCACACTTGGATAATACACTGTGATGCATGGATGAACAGGATTACTCCCGGCCATTTGTTTAGAAAGAATGATACCTGGACCGAAGCCGGCTTGCATAATCATCGAAGACATGTCTTTGCCTTTCTTTCTTATTACCATATCACCGACTTTCACTGACCACCTCGATTGCACTAACTAGTCTTGCGATAATTTTATCTTCCCACAAAATGTCAACTGAGTGAATTCTGTTCTTATAAGATACGGTCCAAGTATTCACAACAACACCAACACTCACCACAGAAGCGGCACCAGTAGTAAACTTTACCAAATCACCGACTTTCATCGATTACCGTCAACGCACTTTTTGATTCTTCTGACATCGTTCCTGTGCTCCAAAGAATCTTTAGGTGAACGCCCCATTCTTCCAAAACTATTCCGATCCATTGCTTGGAGATAAACTCTCCTGCAGTAACGTGACCATGCAAGTTTTTATACTTTACCAAGTTGCCAACTTTCATTGATCATCCTCGTTAACTACTTGATATTCGTCACTTGCTGTTTCGACAGTACAACCATCGTCCATCAGTAGTTCAACCATATCATACTCACCAACTTCGTCTTTCCATGTCATGAAGCCTTGGATATAAGCATACCCAGAGTTGTCATTCATTTTAACGTAATCACCGACTTTCATTACCACATCGAATGATAGCGTCGGCGTATGCGCCAGTCTTTGAATTTATTGTATACGTAGAGACCCACTATAACTGCAGCAACGTCTCCTAAAAACCCAAGCATCAGTATATCACCTTCAGCTTGAGATATCCGAAAGATTGCTCATCCATGACGGCGCTCATAGCTTCTAGGTCCTCAACATGAGAATCATACTCAGCTGAGGCATCGGGGGTTTCGATCATAATCTTAATAACCTCTGCAAAATACTGTTCTGCACAGGTCTTGAGCTCTTCAATTGTCATTTCACTTGCCACTTTTCACCTCTTCATTGTTAGTTTCGATATCAGTTGTGCACTCCTTGAGTGCGTCAAAATCCACATCGAGCCAGATCTCTGTCGGCTCATCAGTGTCTCTCATCTTACAGAGCCACTGTGTTCGCATCTCCACATCATTATGTGGAAAGCTAAGACCCATCACATGCATTCCTTTAGGGTCAATTGACTGAGCGAATTTGTCTTCATAGACAGATCGATTTCTGCCCTTTGCATTTTCGACGAGAAAGAGAATTCCTGCCGTATTAGTAACTGTCATTTTCATTAGCTTATTACCTCCAAGAGTTCACGCTTGACATATGCTTCCTTACCAGTCACAGTGCAGAGAACTAGAGCCATTCCAGGGTGGGAGCGATAGCTCCACTCCGGTCGGCATCGTGCACGAAGGAGAGTATAGACTCGATCCCTGTGAAGACGGACAGCAACTGCAGTGGGAGGCAGCTTCGTATCTCCACCGTCTGTCATTCCCTTGCTGGCCTCGCTGTCCCGCCAAGCGCGGAGATCTTCATCGGTCGCGATTCGTGTGCCCTCAACGATCCCGCGTTCGTCGCAACCATAGTTAGTGAGGGGATAATCGCGCTTGCCGCCGTTTCGAGTAGTGAAGCAGACTGCTTTGTTGAGTTGGACCAGATTGCCTTTCTTCATTTATCTACGCTCCATCATGTAAACAAGCGCCATTCCAGCGGGAACAGTCGCCAGCAACATCATAAATGACGCGAATTGTAAATAGAAACTAACGTCTATGCACATCATGTGTGTGTCTCCTTTCCTTACTCTCTTATTATACCACAACCTCTGTTGTCTTACACAAAACTAATTGCTATTAGTGCTATTAGACTTCATCATCACCAGATCACCGACTTTCATTGACTACGTCCATGACTACGTCCGCTGCATCTCGAAACAGCTTAGATTTATTACTCAACGAAAATCCCTTGTGCTCACCCCAGTTCTCACAGATCTCTGTCTCTTCCCACTCAACGTCATCGCCAACTTCCCA
>LWDU01037112.1_pt1 | contig 55100 bp, 47 predicted proteins | sample 727161 | NCBI WGS metagenome assembly LWDU01 (sample SAMN04566230, study PRJNA314399) | hydrothermal vent metagenome | isolation source: deep sea hydrothermal plume seawater | place: Mexico: Gulf of California, Guaymas Basin | collected 2004-07-11
TCTTGATCTCTTCATCGTAGATTCTCCTCCTAAATTACTATATTGGAAAATTCTACTTCTGAGCACCTTTATATTTAGGGAGGATTACCATCTCTTACAGGATATCGGAGGTCAATACCTTATACTCCCACAGAATAACAGGTTCAAATTAAAATGAGATGAGAATTAGATTAAAATAATCTTAAAATTTCTGAAGAGAGGTCTTGTCCGTCAGTGTAACGATTCAGGAAACCTCTGATGGGGTTTGGACTGAAGAAAAGACTTCTCAGGATTACTCGAAAGGACGAGTCGCAGCAACCACATTACATTCTCTCGCCTGAAGGCGAGGGGTTCAACCGTGCCCGTTCAAACAAATTCTTCGTTCATGGACACTTTATATACGTGAACGCTAGATATCAGGCACATAAAATTACTAAATTGCTTAGAATTCGGCAGCAACGCCTCTCTGAATCCATATATATTCCTCAATAGCCCTATCCCTATCCATAATATAGATCGAATCACCACTGCCTGGATAATAGGTGAAGAGATCTACAAATATACATAAAATCAGATAGTTAAGATACTTCGACTGGGTCATTTCTTTTAACATTCACCAGATATTAAGTCATGATATCAAATCCCTGTCATCGTTTTTTCCTGCATAGATTCTCACGGCATAACTATTGCTTTCAGCTTGTTTAAGATTAAAAGATTCCACAAACCCCATCAAGGCCTTATTGGGAGAACCGTTATGGACAAAGAGAAAAATAATGAGCCCCAATACCTGAAAAAAATATTCGTATTTCCCTTTGACGCGCTGCTTTGTTCTCCAGAGAAAGTTCGGGTAGAAAGGATATCTCTTTCGACGGTGTTGTTCATAATCTCTCTTCTATTCGTTATATTATTTCCTCCCAAGGCGGCTGGAGCGTCTCTGGAAGAGGCAGCTCAGTTCTCCCTGTCCGGGGACCATGCGACCGCAGAAGACATCTATGATAAATTGCTTCATGCTGATCCCAATTCTCTTGAAGCGCGTCTCAAGCGTGCTTATGTTCGCTCCTGGCAGGGGAATCAGGCCTTGGCTCAAGACGATTTCCTGACCATACTCAAAACAGAGCCCAAGAATCTAGATGCCCTCGTCGGCCTGGGCTATAGCCTGGCCTGGTCGAAAAAGCATGACAGAGCTGAATCGCGATTCCAAGAGGCCCTCCAAATTGACCCCTCCAGGATTGATGCCCTGAAGGGTTTTGCTTTTACCGCACTTTGGAGGGGGAATGCCGATGAAGCCGTTCGCCGTTTTCAAATGGCCTCTCGTCAGGCCCCCGATGATCCGGAGGCTTTCGTTGGCCTGGGTAACGCACTAGGTGCGGTCGGAGAACCTGCACAGGCAAAAGAGGCATTTCAAAATGCACTGGAGCTTGAGCCGGGTCGAAAGGATGCTCTAGAGGCGCTCAATGCTATCAAAGCACAAGAAGAACCTATGCAGGCCCTCAGTTGGGAGTTCAGTGTATGGGGAGGGAGTACGTCAAACGGCGGTGGGTCGGGACTTCGGACGCTTGAGATCGCTGCGTGGCCGACGCGAGACTTGCGCCTCTGGGTCCGTTACGACAATGCCCTGAGTCTGGACAATCCAGCATTGGTGCGAGAAGGAAAAAAAATCCCATCTCTTATTGTTGGAGGATTGGCCAATTGGGGGGGGATCTATACAACCCGTCTTGAGGTCGGCCAGCGCGACCTGCTTAATAATGTTGAACAGAATCTCTTCCAGGCAGAACAGGTAGTCTCTCTCCCTGGGGCCAGCTCTTTCAAAGTAGGGGGCTTTCTTGGACGACGCAATGACGGTCGGTCGGACGACTGGAATGTGTATACAGGGATTGGGTTTCCTCTCGTATCACACTTCCGCATTGATCCGACAATTTTTTACACAAAAACAGGAGGTGTGGATGAAACCGAGTGGCGATTCTTACTCCCTGTGGAATACCGCTCCTTAAAGGGATATGGCTTTGAAATCCACTTAGCCTCTGGGAGGACTGACAGCAGTATCAGAGGTGCTTCTGGAAGTCTGTGGTCGGCCACCACGATTATCTCTTTCCCGGTGAGAGTAGCCACCGAGGGACATCTACTCGTTCGACAAGAGTCAGGCCCTGCCCTGGGTCAGTTCACCACCGTTTCTGCAGGCCTAACCCATAAGTTTGATTGGAGATAAGAAATGCCATCCTTCACAGAGATACTGACGTCGCCAAAAAGAATGTTCCAGCTCCGTAGTTCTTCTACAAAAAGTGAAAGAAGACATTCCGACAGTATCCCCAGTGCTAATCTTTTTTTATTTACCTTCCTCAGTTGGCTGACGGCTCTGGCATGGTATCATCCTCGTCTGATACAATTATTTAATATGACGGAGGGTCCTTTTCAATGGGGTGCCATCGTTTTTTTCATCTTTTTTGTTGAACTTGCCTGGCTCTATGGTTTTTATAATATCGGCGTGATCATTTTTGCGGCCATTTATAAGTGCCGCAGCCGTCGCGAACGGAGCGTCGAACAAGTCCTCCCTTCCCAGCAACCGCCTGTAGCAATTCTCTATGCAACCTACAACGATTTTATAGCGAATAGCGCACTCTCCTGTGTTCAACAAGACTACCCGGACTACACCGTTTACCTCCTGGATGACAGCACGGATCAAGTCTACCGGAAACAGGTGGATGACTTTGCCGCTTTATATCCTGATCGTGTCCGTGTGGTCAGGCGGTCGAACCGACAGGGTTTCAAGGCGGGGAACCTCAACCATGCCCTCGCGGGTGTTGCCTCCCAAGAGACAGTCTTTGCGTTGGCTGATGCCGATGAAATCCTACCTGCAGATTTTCTGAAAAAAATGGTCCCCCTGTTATTAAGTAATCCATCGTGTGGTTTTGTCCAAGCCAATCACCGGTGTAATCGACAGGGCGCCTCCCTTCTGGCAAGGGAAATGGGGGATGGAATTGACATCCATTGGCGTTGGTATCAACCGCTTCGCAACAGGTATGGGTTTGTGATGTTACTCGGTCATGGCGCCGTCTTGCGGAGACAGTGCTGGGAAGAGGTCGGGGGATTTCCTCACCTGGTCAGCGAAGATCTCGCTTATGCGGTCCGCCTCCGGGAGAAGGGCTGGAAAGGCACGTTCGCAGAAGATGTGATGTGTCTTGAGGATTTTCCAGATTCGGTACGGTCATTTCGTATTCGTTTCATGAAGTGGACCCGTGGGACCTGTGAACTCTTGACTCATGAGGCCGGGAGAATTCTTCGTTCCAGGAAGATCTCCGTGGCAGAAAAAGCAGATATCCTATTCCCGACACTGAACCTCCCTCTCTCCATGTTTTACTTTCTTTTCATTATTGATGCTAATGTGGTCCTCCCGATACTCTTCGGAACGCCAAGACCCCTAACCCTCAGCTTCGGTGGAACCGAATTCATTTTGCCGATGCGCGGCTTGGGTCCCGGGTTTGAAGTGGTTTTTAGCGCAGACTTTTTCCTGATTACAGTCCTCACCATGCTCGCGCCGGTCCTCTGTTTCGTTATTGAATTCTGGAAGAGGCCGTTTCATCTTTTCAAATTTCTTTGCCGCAGTACCTCCATTTATGCCGCGCTGGGCCCAATAGCTGCTCTTGGGGTCTTTTCTTATTTTATAACAAAAAAGGCAACCTTCTTCGTCACCGGCGACCAGACCAGCTACGCCCTTCAGGATAAAGGAGAAAAAGACATTCATTTCATTAAGAAATTCTGGAAAAATATCAAAAAATTATTTATGGAGAGTCATCCGAACCATGGTGCGGTTCAGGCGTTTGAGCTTTTTTGCGGTGTGGCTTTCGGTTCGATGGCGATTTTATTGGCAAATCTCTCATTATTGGGGCTGGCGATCGCATTTACCCTTCAGCCGCTGATGCACCGAATTTCCTGGGAGCATCCGGTGTCGCAGGGCCTGGTCTTCCTTCCTTTTTTGTTCATTATGGCGGGTGTTGCCACCGGCCTGCTTGGCCTTTTCGGTCTTCAACCGTTATTTTTTGGTTTTGGTTTTCACTTCTAGGGGTTCAAAAGCGTCAAAAAAAAAGAGGGGGGACGGGACGTTATGTATGCTGAGAGATTATTCCGTTATCTTGTATCCGACATCGCGAACGGTTTGAATCAGTTTTTTTGAAGACCCCTGATCGATCTTCTTTCGTAAATAACGTATATAAACATCAACCACATTCGTGAGTGTGTCGTAATGATACCCCCAGACCTGCTCAAGGATAAATGTCCTGCTTAAGACTTTTCCGGGATGCCGCATCAGGCATTGCAGAAGCGAGAACTCCCGGTTCGTCAAACTGATCATCTGATCTCCGCGCTTGACTTCGTGCCTGTCCGGATTCATGACGAGATCATCCACTTTGATTTCTTCGCTGGCCTCCTGGTAAGGGCTGCGCCTTAAAAGAGACTTGATACGGGCCAGGAGCTCTTCAAATGCAAAGGGTTTTGTCATGTAGTCATCCGCTCCGACCTCAAGCCCATGCACTTTATCCTGGAGCGTATCCTTCGCCGTCAACATCAGGATGGGGGTATTCACCTTTTCTTTTCGCAAGCGCTTACAAACCTCCACCCCACCGATGTCGGGAAGAATCAGGTCAAGAATAATCACCTGATAGGCCAGTCCGCATGCCATATCAATGGCCTCTTCCCCGCTATGGGCAACCTCAACCCGATAATGCTCCGCTTCAAGACCCCGCTTTATAAAATGGGTAATTCTCTCATCATCTTCAACAAGGAGGAGTTGCATCTGAAACCTTTCCTGTCTTTAACAGCTGCAGACACACCATCACCGACGTTCCCTTGTTCACGGTGCTATCGACAACAATCCCTCCGTTGTGGGCCTCCACTATCCATTTTGCAATGGACAGTCCCAGTCCGGTCCCTGTTCGGCTCATCGCCTTCGTCCTGTTCGCTCTATAAAAACGATCAAAAACATGGGGGAGATCCTGCCCCGGAATTCCAACACCTTTATCCAGAATTTCGACCTTGACATGGTCTCCCTGTCTCCGAGCCAAAATCCGTATCTCCCCACCCTTGTTTGAATATTTAACGGCGTTATCCAGGATAATTAAGAACAGTTGGACCAACCTCGCATGATCCCCCTGAACAACAAAGTCTTCATCCTTTATTTCCGAACAATTCAGGGGCACGCCTTTCTCATCCGCCAGAGCCATGCCTTCACGGGAGACCTTACTCAGGACCTGACCCAGAGAAACCGGCTTCTTTTCTGTAGCCACCGTTCCAGATTCGGAACGTGCCAGGAACAAGAGATCGCCCACCAATTTATTCATCTGCTCAGACATCTCAACAATGTACTTAAGGACCTCTTTATACACTTCTACGTGTTTGTCTTTTCCCCTGAGGGAAACCTCTGCTTCACCGCGGATAATGGCCAGAGGGGTACGCAGTTCATGACTGATATCTGCAAAAAAATCGTTCTTTAACGCACTCAGTTCTCTTAATTTGTCATTTGATTCCTGGAGATCCTTCTGAGATTCGTCCAATCGGTGAAGTGATTTAAATTCCTGGAATCGTAAATTGGAAACAAAGTTAGCACTGGTTAGACCAATCGTAACCGTACTCAGAAGGTACGCACTATTGTTAACCAATATCCCCGGTTGCACGATATCACCTTGAAGAATAGTCGGGATGAGATACAGCCCGTAGATCGTAATACAGACACCGACCGACATCCGAAAATCCCAAACATACAGAAAAGTCATTGCCAGGATCACCAAATTAAGTCCTGCATAATACGGAGATTCATAACCCCCGGTAAAGCGGATCATCAAGGAAAGCATCCCGGAGACCACAAGGGGAACACCCACCCCAATAAAATTGATCTTCTTTTTCCCGAGTGAGGTCGTTGTGAGCCCGAGAAAGATGATCATCAAAAAAGCACAAATCAATCGATATCTCAGGAATTGAAAAAACAACTCGGGGATGATGAAATAATCGATGATACTGAAGAGTGGAACAAGGACAAGCCCCAGAATACATGCCAAACGAATGCGCGTAACACTAATATTGACTAGATACTCTTTGTAGGCGGCAAGAATTTCTTCATTTTTCCTTGGTTCCAGCAAAATAAACTATGTCTCCGAAAATATATTTTTTATTCCTTCAACCACTTCGACATTTAACTCCGGAAAAAGAGGCCTTTCCTTTTTCCTTGAAAATACTATACAAATTCCTTGGGGGTGATGCCCCCCCCGAGAGGATGATACATCTGTATACTAGAAAATAACATTTTTTGAAAGCGAAGCATTCAGTCCAATATCGGTTAAGAGATATTAGATACCGCGTGCAGTTCATTAAAAAATAAGGACAGAGGCCCTAAGAACAACCGAGGTGATCTCACCCTGCTCAGAAGGGCATGATTTGCACTCCCTAAATATGTGTTATGGGCTTTTAAACCCGGGAAAGATCTTCTTCTTTAATTGGAAGGCCAAACTGCGTAAAAGAAGCATGCGTAAAACCATATTTTTTACCGATGGACTTCAGATATTCGATGTGGGACATATCTATTTCGCCAACAAAATCCCCTTCGATCCCCTCCAGCGTCATCATTACCGTTTCCGTCAGACAGGCGAAGGTTCTATCTTCTCCGGTTTTCATGTCAAACCTGATATTTATACCGGGAATTTTTGTAAGGGGACCGTCAATTTTAATCAAATCCGGTCTTTCCTTAACGAGTGACTTGCTTACATTTTCCGGTTGAGATACATCATATATGATTGCACCGTCCTTCAAATGACTTTGATGCAGTAAGGCCCTCGGATGGCTTGTTGCTGTGATAACAATGTCGGCCCGTCTCAAGTCTTTCATATTCGTCGTTATCATGCCTTTAATGCCTTTATTAATCTGGAAACGACGCAACTTCACCTCATTCCTACCCATCATGATGATATCGTATTTTTCCGCCAAAATGCTGGAGATGGCACGACCAACCAATCCATAGGCACCGACAATAGCGATCACAGGATTCTTCAAACCGGAACAAGAGACAATCTTTTGAATACCTTCAATCGAAATCGCAATAGAATAGGAATCTCCATGAGTAATGCAAGAAGTAATATTATCCTGCCTCACCAACCATTTTCCGCCCTCTGTTGCAGAGGCGCACAAAGCACCCAAGCCGATAACATCCGCATTGATATGATCCTGAGCATAATAAACTGCATCAAGAATACGAGATCGAACTCTTTTCAGCGCACTTGGGGTCTCCGAGGAAAACTGATAACCTTTCAAAAGAACAGCAACCAGATAAAGATCAACTTTATCGTAGACATCGACCTTTTCACAAACGGTTAGCCCAAAGCGACCAGAAAGGCTTGTAAGTACCTCATCCGTTATCCATTTGGGGGGAAACCTTGCCCACGGATATCTTTCAATGAGATCATGATGATCGCGCGGGTGGATTATAAAAACCGCTCGTTTCTTTCGCATCTTCCTGTACTTCTCCCTAAGCCTGATCTGTTGACCCCAGTTATCTCTAAAATACAATTTTTTCCAGGAGGATTAGCACTTATATTTACTGTAATCTATCGTCAATACTCGGCTCTCTTCACTCTCCTCGACGCCCTTACGGATGAAGTCCCTGTATAAACAACCTCGTACAAACAAAAACCGAGAACACCCGAACCATATAAAAGCAATTCACATGCCAGAACTTACCATAAAAAGAAGAAAGAATCATGAAAGGTTCATAACACATTAATTTTTATATGAATAATATTAAAATGACCACTCAGACAATATAACCGAAGCAAGTGATAGGAACAAACAGATCGAGCAGTCTTCATACATAATTATATTAGAACATACTATTTTAGTTGAAAATTATGACAGTTTATCGGCAGGTGTTGCGGAATTCTAATCACTTGGACAGACCAAAATTTGGCAACATGTGGGGAAATCGTGGAGTGACTTCGAGAGAAAATGTGTGAATGACAGATCAGGAGGGTGACGGACCGACATAACATTCTGATTATTTAGACCCCATCCATCTGACGGCGTGAAAGAACATACGCAGCTGATAATTTAGAGGCAATTTACCTGAGATAAGAACTAAAAAATATAGTAAAAACAGTATGTTTTGATGGATAAGAGTCTCTTTTTTTATTTCTTCGGAAGAGGCAGTTCTCCTACTGTCCACCCTCTATGAAGAAGCAAAATAGTGATGAATCACAACAATGTGTGGTACAATGCCGTTGTATTTCCCATAATAAATCAAGAAAAATGGCATTCTAATTGCATTCTAGTAGGTTTATTTGGATACACGATGCGTGAGGGTTCTTTGAGCAAACAGACCATTAAGATGAAAACACTCGGGGCAATCTTTCTTATCAGCCTTTTATCCTTCAGCTGCGGAGAGGTGGGAACGACTGGGGCAGGCGGCTCCCCAGGTGACGGCAGCCCGACCCTGGGGATTACGTCTGTTCGGAAGCCGGGAACGCAGACAGGGGAACCAAACTTTGCACTGAATCTCATGAATAAGGGATTGGGGTTCTTGTTTGGAACCCCTGTCATCGCCCAAACGGCCCAAACGACTTGCTCTCCGGCCGCCAGCGCGATAACGATTCCGATGAACGATGGAAAGATCTACATTACAAAAGCATACGCCATCCTTGACGAAGTCGAGTTCGGTTTACCGGTCGAGTTCGGTTTACCGAAGGTCCAACACCTTCAGAGAGGGCCGTTTGCCCTGGATATAACAAACACTGACCCGCTCGTTCCAGAAAAGGTCTCACTGACTACTATACCTCCTCATGATTATTCATTCGCCTCATTTAAAATCGGACGTCTTGATATCGATTCTCCCCCGATAAACCTGGGAGACAACCAAACCACATCTACATTTATGGATAAGCTTTTCCGTCCAATTTCTGCTCCCGCTGAGAGACGCCCAAGTATCTGGATCGAAGGATCCATGCTAGCAGACACACCAGAATCTCTCTGCAGACCCTTCATCTTTTTTACAGATAAAGACCAAGAACAGGCTCCTCCAATAGATTTTGTAGGCCGCATTAACCCAAGCCAATTAGATGTTATTCTCTTTTTGGATGTCGAGCAGGCCTTCATTGATGCTCTGCCAACGACAACGACAACGACGCCGGTTCAGGACTTCATCGATGAGATTGGGTTAATGCCATTCGAGGGTATTTTTCTGGACGGCCGAACCCGTAATCCAGAAAAGATTGGTACGCCAAATGCCGTCAAACTGGCCGATGAGCTCTTCAACGTGCTGAATGTCTTTACCCAACCAGCGGGTTCATTCACGGGAACGTTGGAAGCCGACGCGGTTCAAGAATCTCCCCTATAACCAGAGCAGACACACCGGTCTGCTCATACCTCAGCGACTCCCTCCCCCCACACAATTTTTCATCCCAACGCGTTAATCATGTTATGATGAATCGTCCGCGCTAGTCGACCGATGGCCTCATGTTTTTGACTTTCTTAGAAGGAAACCCCATGTGAATTATCCACAAAACACGCTCCCAAAAAAATCCTGCTGGAAGTGTTGCAGCACATGTAAAAAGGAGATTCCCTTCGGGAGCGTTTACCACCTGTGCTCGGTCAGTACCTGCCGCAGGAAGACGACGGGGCTGATCTTCTGTCGCATCTCCTGCTGGGATGCCCATCTTGGATTTGCCAACCACCGAAGCTCCTACGCCGAAGAAGCCACGGCCCCTTCGTATCAATCCTACGTAAAAGACCAGGAAGACCGAAATAAGCGTGAAGGGCAGGAGAAAGATACACCTGCTTTGGAGAAAACCTCCAGAAGAATACTGTGTCCCATTCCTAACACCCGTACGGTGCCCCGCCATGCGTCCGACATTGAAACCGATACCCTGGTCGTTGTCTCCAAGATTAAAAACCTCATCCGGGAGCAGTCGGACTTCAAAACCAGCCAATGCGCCATTGATGCCCTCACAAAGAAAGTCATTGATGAATGTCTCAAGGCGATTGAGCATGCCAGGGTCTCTGAGCGCAAAACGGTGATGGGCCGGGATGTCGTTTAACCCAGGATCCAATCCCGGATCTTGGGTCGTGTAGTTTTTCTTGCGTCGGACCCGCCGATTACGATAAAATCACCTTTTTTAGTGGGCAGATGGATGAATCAGATTCGGGAGTTTCATGCCCCTATCTACTACGATGAGAAAACCTTTGAGCAGGCCCGTCTGCTCTGCGAGGCCACCCATGAGAAATTTGGAGTCTCAGTCGGCCATATGCACCGGAAACCGGTGGGCCCGCATCCCTGCTGGAGTTGTCAACTGACGCTCAGTCGCGAAGACTTCGGAGAAGTGATCCTCTGGCTTGCACTCAACCGAAACGGCCTGGTCGTCTTTATCCACCCGGATACCGGAAACGACGTGAAAGACCATTCGGAACATGCCCTCTGGATGGGAGAGATCAAGGAGATCAACCTTTCCTTTTTAAAGGAACACAGTGGAAAATGAGATGAATCAGGTACAATGTCAGTTTTATGTCGGCCAGCTCATACATCATCGCTTGTTTGGTTATCGCGGGGTGGTGGTCGATGTTGACCCGGAGTTTCAGGGGACGGAAGAGTGGTATGATCATGTTGCACGCTCCCGTCCTCCAAAAAATATGCCTTGGTATCATGTCCTGGTTCATGGCGGCGAGCATATGACCTATGTCTCAGAACGTAATTTAGAACCGGACCCGTCAAACGACCTAATCATCCACCCAATGATTAATCGCTTCTTTACCCGGTTCGAAGATGGAAAATATATTCGCATGATGAGTTAAGGAAGTTGGTAAAAACATGAAAATATCAGGAAGCATGCTCGATCTGATCGGAAACACCCCCCTGGTCCGCTTAAAAGGCCCCTCTGAAAAAACAGGATGTGAAATTCTTGGAAAGGCCGAATTTCTGAATCCGGGGGGGTCGATCAAAGACCGCACGGCATTGGGCATTATTCGCGATGCTGAAAAACGGGGCGCTTTAAAGAAAGGGGGCACCATCGTCGAGGGAACCGCCGGCAATACCGGCATCGGCTTGTCCTTGATTGCTAAAATCCTGGGATATCGAACATTGATTGTCATCCCGGAAACACAAAGCCCGGAAAAAATAGACATGTTACGGCTCTGCGGGGCAGAATTGAAGCTTGTCCCCGAGGCCCCTTATACGGACCCTCAGAACTACATCCATATCGCGGAGCGCATTGCAGAGAAACTGAATCAGGAAAACTCCGGATCGGCCATCTGGGCAAAACAGTTTGACAATATAGCCAATCGGGATTTCCACGCCCTGACCACGGGAGTCGAAATCTGGGAACAAACAGAAGGAAAGGTGGATGCCTTTATCTGCGCGGTCGGCACCGGAGGAACACTCGCCGGTGTTGGAAAGGCGCTGAAAGATCGAAAACCGGAGGTCATTATCGCGCTTGCGGACCCCTGTGGGGCCGCGCTTTATCACTACTACAAATTTGGCGAGTTAAAGGCTGAGGGGGATTCCATTGCCGAGGGAATCGGCCAGGGACGGGTGACGGCCAACCTGGTGGATGCAAAGATTGACGACGCCTTTCAAATACCAGATGCGGAGGCGCTCCCCTACATCTTCGACTTGCTAAGGGATGAAGGCATGTGTTGCGGCAGCTCTTCGGCGATTAATATCGCCGGCGCGGTGCGCCTGGCCCGGCAGATGGGTCCCGGCCATACGATTGTGACCATTCTGGCCGATTACGGAACCCGCTACCAGAGCAAGCTCTACAATCCGGTCTTCCTGCGGGAACAAGGCTTGCCCATACCGGATTGGCTCGCGTGAGCCTCTGATACACGACTATTTTATTGAAACGATTTCTATTCCTAAAGTAAGGAGTACTTTGTGGACAAAAGAATAATCCTGAAGAAAATTGTTACTGTATTTTCCTTGATCTCTTTCCTTGTACTTCCCGCATGCGCGGTCCTGCCGGAAACACCCCAGGAAAAGGGGGAACGGCACTTTAAAGAATCTAAAGTGCCTCCAGCTCCCATCCCCAATGCGAAGATCAAGGTCGAATTGTTTCTGAAAAAAGAACGAAAGAAAGATGCCAAGTTTATTAAGGAACTTCTGGCAGATCAATCCATTAAACGCGTTATGATTCAATTCTTTCGTGCCGGTAACCCGCCAAAGAACATCGTGATCGGAAGTGGCGTCTCTGCAGATGTTGCACGGATGATGATTGAGTTGGCAATTCATTACAACAACGGCATCACCCACCTCCTGCCGGAATTCCGATTTTTCCCCCACTATGTGGCATTCGGAAACTCTGCTTTCGCCATTGATGCACAGATACCGATTACAGCCGAAGATCTGAATCGCCTGAGAGATGAGTCTCTCTCCACAGAGCAATTTCATGAACTCTTTCGTACTTTAACCGGGGAAGCCGACGGAGATATCGGTTACGTTGATTAGTGGATTTGAAGTTCTACGGAAGGCGGAACAAGGTGATGGGGCTGAAGGGCCGTATCTAACCTGTAAGTGGTTTGAAGATCATGGATCGGGATCTTCACTTCTTTGGCGTCAAATTCAAAGGTGGTTACAACTTGTCCGCCGGGACGAATGGTAATTCTACGTGCCTCAATATCCATTCGAGGATGCCATGCGATGACAAAATAGGTCCCTGGCGGGATGTCTGTTATTTCAAAATATCCCTCATTGTCCGTCTTGGAAAAGTATGGATTTCCGACAGCAATGCCCCAGGACTGCATGTAATCGTGGACGCCGCACTGCGTCCTGAAAATATAATGTCCCTTTCGAAGACGCACCTCCTTTAGCACATCTGTTCCTTCAGGTGCAGGTTTGTTGAACATCGCATAGGTATATTCTCCCCGCATGGTATAAGCCTGAATGTCATGTGTCACCGGGTCATTGCTCGTGATGGATATCGGGTGATGATTCCGTACCGGGGTCACAAAGGGAGAAATCCGGCAATTCTCTATCTCAATTTTCGGTGTGAAGCCAAAGGGTTTTCCCGCCTGGACCCCGACCACGGCCACAACAACATCCTGAAACCCGCCGTCCGCGGAGGCACGAAACTCTCTCAAAAGACGATTCCCCTTCCCGTCAGAGATGCTACTGCAAAATTCAATATTCGGAGAGAAAATCAGGTGGTAGATCTTTGCCGGAGGCGGCGTCCCCTTCAAAAAAACACGTCCCCTCAAGGTTCCGCCTAGTGTGACATCAGCCACCTCATAGGCCTCACCCATTGATTGTCCCGCGAAAACTGATAATGCAATTAAAACAACAAATAGAACCCTTCTTGCCAAGAAAAACCTCCCTGCATCCGTATGATAAAAATAACAATCGTCCCGTGATCAAGCGAGCGGCGCATAAGTCATGGCTTGCATCAGTCTATAATAAAGCGCTCATCTCCCTCGTGTAATCGATGATCTTCCGGTGTCGCCGTCTCCATCCGAAAATGTTTCTGGGTCTCATAAAGCGGCCGCCTTACCTTTGCCGCATCAAATTCAAAATTAAGCGTCGTTTGCTGGCGGGGCCGGACGCTGATCACCTGGTCAACAACCTTATAATGCGGATGCCAAATGCTGACGGTGTAGGTTCCCGGGAGCAATCCGTCTATTATATATCTGCCGTCTTTTGCACTTTTAGCATAATAGGGATTGTCGACAATAAAACCCCAACTCTGCATAAACTCATGCATGCCGCAAATCATCTGCGAGATGCGCATCCCTTTTAAAAAATGAAGTCCCCCACCTCTGGGTTCGTTTGAGACCGGGAGCGGGCGATTCAGAATAACGTTCCCTCTCTCATTCTGATAGACCTGGATATTATGGATAATGGGATCTTTGTTGACCATCGATATCGGCTGATGGTTTTCCAGGATGGCAACATTGGGGTGGTCATGGTGCATCTGCCCATGTTCATCCATGAAAAACTGTTCACTTGCCGCAACATCAACGGGATGGAACATACAGTCTACTGCAACAAATTCACTTTGAATCGCCGGAAAGGGCTTGCCCTTATCAACCTTCTGAACGGCGATCACGGCCTCCCACAGCCCTCCTCTTTCACCAACAATGAACTCCTGAAGGACGATATTGCCACGACCATCAGAGATCTTCTTACAAAAGGAACCAAAAGGATAAAGAACGAGAGAAAAGATGCGCGGTTCAGGGATCGCCCCTTTTAAAGTAATCCGGCCGATAATCGATCCCGCGTCACGGACATCCACCTCTTCATAAGCATATGAAGGCTCAGCAACAGCAAGGGAAAGACTGAGGATGATGAACACGCTGTACAAAGAAGACTTCTTCACTGGTCGCCACCCACTGACTTTACGTCAATAACTACAGATGACTTAAGGATATAAGCAAAAAGGGAGAAGAGTCAAGTCCCCTCTCGCCTCCCTTTTTATAAAACATTAATAGAAACCCATCCACCCACTTAAACGTCAATCTAGTCTATGATAATACGCTCCTCACCCTCATGCAAACGATGATCTTCAGGTGTTGCGACACTGATCCGAAATTGCTTCTGTTTTTCGTATTCCGGCCTTCTGATCAGATTGCCATTGAAGGCGAAATCAAAGGTGCTGGTCTTATTCGCTTCGATGGTGATCTCCCGATGATAAACCTTGAATTGCGGATGCCAGATATTCACCGTGTAGGTTCCTGGCAAAAGACCATCGATTTTGTAAGTTCCATCTTTGGCTGTTTTCGCGTAATAAGGATTGTCCACCACATAGCCCCAACTCTGCATAAACTCATGCATGCCGCAAATCATCTGTGAGATATGCTTTCCCTTTTTGTAATGAAGAACGCCCCCGCGCACCTTGTAAGGTATCACCGGCTCGCCCGGCTTTGCTATCTTCGCGGGCGGCAGCGGCGTGTTCAGGATAATATTTCCTTTTTCATTCTGAAAAACCTGAATATTATGGATAACCGGGTCCAGGTTGATCATATTCATTCTTTCGTGGTTGTGGATGATGGCCACGTTCGGATGCTCATGCCGCATGAACCCGGCCTCTTCATCAAAGACAAACATCTCATTGTTGGCAACATCGGCAGGGTGAAACATGCAATCCACCGCGACAAATTCAGCTTGCGTCGGCCGATAGGCCTTCCCCTTTGTGACCTTCTTTATGGAGACCACGGCTTCCCATAGCCCCTTATTTTTATCGACGATGAATTCCTTCAGCTTAACATTCCCTTTCCCATCCGAGATCTTTTTACAAAAAGGACCAAAGGGATACAGGACAAGGGAAAAGATACGGACCGAGGGCTTTCTCCCCTCCAAGGTAATGCGGCCCGAAAAAGAACCTCCATTGCTCACATCTACGGTCTCATAAGCAAAAGACAAAGGACTCGAGATCAAACCCACGAGTCCCATAAAAACTAGTAGTAAGCCTAACAACCTAAGCTTTTTCATATTTATTCTCCTTAAGAGAAACGTGAAAATAAAAAAACGGGACATGAGCAAGTATACACCTACTCTTGCCCCGTTTTCAGTAGTACAGCTACAATATCAGAATAATATTACTTCTCCAGCATGGAGAGCGGTCCCGGTGCATCCGAATCACGACCGGAGATCACTTCTGGTGCCGCTTCGATCGGAGCCTCAGCCGTACGGCCTCCGACACCACCACCCGATCGATTCAGCGGAAGGATCGCCCGATTCCCTGAAGGGAGAACCCGGAGATAGCCCCACTGTCCGGCCGCGGTGTAGGGCAGACGATGATTCTGCCAGACATAGTTTCCGACCAGACCGAAAGGACCTCCCGCTCCCTGCTTGATGTAAACATCCAGTGTTTCACCGGCACCGAACTGGAGGCTGCTCAACATATCCGCGCCAACCATATTCGGCTTGAAGGGCCACTCATGACCTTCGATGCTGAACACCTGATTCTGCTCATTGAATGCTCCGAAGACATGAATCCGAACCGGATCACCCTGATGGGCAAGAATGGTCGGGGTTGCCAGATCCTTCTCACCGGCAACACAGGCGGTGTACATGGTTGCCAGCTCACAGCCGTTCTCCTCACGGTACATCCATGGCTCACTCCGGTAATTCACGCCGGTCAAACCTGCAATTTGCTGGATGTAGGGCATGAACGATGTCCCGATGATATTGTCCTCATCCTGGAAGAAGAGAGACACATCACGGAAATCGGATCGTTCTGCATTTTCCGGAAGGCTCCGATCAAGAATGACATCAACCGCCCAGGCATTCTTCAAGGAGACATCTTCACCGGTCACCGGATCACGGTACTTCGATCCCTTTGGACCGACAATGATGGCACCAAAGAGCCCGTCACGAACATTGTTCAGGAAGTCCCCAAAATCCCAAACCAGGGCCGCGAACTCACCATGATGCGGATGGGCATAGAAGGTATAGGTTCTCTTCTTACCCGGAGCAACAGTCTGATTGGTTGGATTGTTCCCCACATTCACACCGTGAGAATCCTTCGGATCAAAAGACATCATCGCCGCACTGAACGAAGCGTGTCCTGATTTCATTTTGTTCTTCAGCGTCACCTTGACACAGTCGCCAGAGTTGACATGAAGCGTCAGCGGATGCGGATGATTTCCCGTGGCAGCCCTCGCCATTTCCCCCTCAAGCATGAAGATCTTGCCTTTCGGGTTCGAGACGATGAGCTTACGGTCGAAATCAACTTCAATCACATCCGGCGCCTTGGAGTTAAACTTCAAGGCATGATCCGCCGCGATGACGGTGAATTTCTTCATCGGCGCGTCCGAAGGACAGAGTGACTTTGCCGATCTGGGAATAATCCCTGTACCATTTCCTGTTCCTGGAAGCTTCTGGAGACCCCTGATTTCTTTATCAAGCACACGAACGATTCCCCAAGATCCTTCTGAGAAATGGGAGGCGCGTGCATTGTAATGGAGGTAATCTCCTGCCATCATCTGCGGACCGCCTGCCTTAAAGACCAGGTCATAACGTTCCGCGATACCGACATGATGGGCATTTCTGAAATCAGAATGCTCCGCATAACGTTCTGTCCGGAAGGCATGCCCGGAAACGCTCCAGACATGGCTTTCATTCATCAGGCTGTGCAGAAGACGAACCGTAATGGTATCACCCAGGTAAGCCTGGACCAAGATCGTACTCGGATCTTGATGCGCCTTCGACGAAAAGACGAGTGTCGGGTCCGGGTTGGCTCTTAAGCGACGGGCCACGGATTCCGAGCGGAAGTTAAATCCGCCTCCCGTAGTATGGGTTCCGCCGTTCAACATCTTCACGGCCACATGATCCAGATCATAAGGCATCTGGAAAGATAGGGTCTGACCCGCATCAATTGCGACCTGTACGGACTGACCGGGCGGGTTTCCTTCCGTCACGACCTGTGCGTTCGTCGGCACAGTATCATGTGGCATGACCACCAACTCCCGGAAGCTTCCGTTGATGCCATAGCCGATCGGCTCAGTTGAACGAATATCGGCCACCGTACCGCTTCGGATCTCTTTTCCAGTCATGGGATCATGATAGGTTGAACCGGCCGGCTCAACAATCATTGCACCGACACCGCCGTGCGCCCAGGTGGTCGCGCCAAAGGCATGATCATGCCAGAAAACAGCACCGGTGTCCGCATCCACCCAATAACGATAGCGGACCCATTCTACCGAGGCAATCTCGCCTTTGGTATGGTCATGTTTCAAGGGTTCCGAGAAGATCATGGTATCTCCCTGGATGTCCTTGATCCATCGGATCTCTCCGGTCTCGACCTGGTCCATTCCGATCATAATGTCGGTTCCGACGTGAAATCGGCTTGCCTCTTTCGGCATCTTAAATTTAATGCGATCCGCACCTGCCTTGACGTCCGCCATTAAATGGGAATTCATCGGCACCGGAAGACCCTTCGGTTTTTCTTTTGTAAATTGCGTGAACGGCCGAACGGACTGGTCATACGAAAAACCGCTAATGACCCCATCCGAGGCCTGATTATCGAATTGGATAAAGTGAATATGGATATTGATTTTCGACATCTGGAAGTTCGTGACGTCGTTGTCCAGCCACTCACTCTTTAAAATGACATCGACGCAATCATAGACACTGGAACGGTAAACCAGGGGGATCGTCTTATCACTCCCCGCATCGGCCCGAATCTCAGCCTCTTCTTCATGGAGGACGTAGATCAACCCTTCCTTATCGATGACCGGTTTGATATCGCCCAGCTTCTTTGTGAGCTGAATCGGCGTCTCGATAAAGTGAATGGTATACTGTTTTCGCCCCGCATTTTCCGGACAGAGACTCCATCGACCCTGCTCTCCCGGAGCCGCCGGAGAGGTTGTTTCCTCACCTGGCGCACCAATGCTGCCCGGGTCGGTGGAGAGTGATCCATGATTTTTATCCATGTGGATGGGCTCAAGCCACGGCGCCCCACCATGATGGCGCGCAAACGGCGGCCTCTTCCCAAAGTGCGGTTTAAAGTGCGGCCAGGACAGCTTTCCGGTCTTTGCATCAAAAAGAATTGGCGGACGCTTACCCGGCATCGGAGATCTATACTTCGGCGAGTCAAACTTACTGGTCGCCTCTTTTTCGCCAAAAGCCCTGCTCCCCTTCCAGATCCAGTCCCATACCGTCGCGTCATACGCCATAATCTGACCCTTCTCATCCGAGGTATGTCCCGGCTCGCCCGCAGGCGGCAACATCATCTTGACCCAGTCCTTGATGGAGACATCCGGAATCGGCTTCGACCAGTCGCTGGTCTTCTTCGTAATATTCCATTTCTTGTCAAACCAATCCATGGTGTTTCCGACCAGCTTGTCGGAAGTCACACCCGGCTTGATGCGTCCTTTTCTGTCCGGAAGTTCCGCCAGAGGCGGCATCACATCCGTACTCATGAAGGGATAATCTCCACCCTGGAGGGTATTGTAAACTCTCCAGTAGCCCCACATTCCTGCAACATAGTGATGGGCCACATGACAATGGAAGAGGAAATCCCCGGCCAACTGCTGGCAAAGACCTGACCCACACTCTGTCTGAAGGTCAAGAACCTCCGACGGGCCAATCACCTGCACATCAACCCGATCCGATGTTGTCCGAATGACTGGAAACTTCACCGGGCCGTTCTCCGCCGCAGTCAAGAGCATTTCGCCCTTTCCATCGGCCTTCGGCTGACGCAGCCAACGGATCGTTCCACCATGTGGATGATGGGAATGAAAGACCTCGCCGCCCCCGTGGACCAAGCGATATTTTGCCGGATCTCCCATGTAGGATCTTGGGATCGTCGTAGGAGGGTCGCCGAAGGTATAGGCACTGTAACCCTGAGACTCATCTTCAAAGTGGAAATACTTCTCCTGCACAGCAAGGTTGTTCACCCCAAATGGCTCGCTTCGGAAATTCAAGGCTCGCGCCGAAGGACGATAGGCATCCGTATTCGGATCACGCTGGGGGATCATCTCGCCAAAACGGTTCAAGGGACGGAAGGACTCATCTCCGATCTCGTGATAAACCAGGACAAACTCCCTGAAATCCCGTGAAGTGGGATGCAATGTCTTGTCGCTTACAATCATCATCTGCCAGCCGCTCTTCCCGTCTTTTCCTGTAAGCGGATCAATGTAGGTAGAGCCCATGGGCTCCACGATGAATGTACCAATCATGCCCAGACTGGCCTGCTCACGCCCGACATGGCTATGAAAGGCATGTGCCCCTTCCTGCTCATCCGGCAGAATATACCATTCAAATACCTGGCTCCCACCTTCTTCGGTAATCGTCGCATCGGGGTTTGAGATGGTTGCTGCCTTACCGGTCGAGCTGATGATTGTACTTGATCCGTGGATATGAAGACTCACCTCTTCTTCTTCCAGCTTATTCGTGATTTTAATCAGGACGCAATCTCCCTGGTTCGCACGAATCACAATCGGCTGGATAACGTCACCCTGGAGGCCATTAGAGATGGAACCCGGATCAAAACCTTCTTTCTCACGGGCGGCAGTATTCATCGCTTCTTCTTTGCGAGCCGCCTCGATACTCTCTGTCAAAATATACATGTAGCCGGGATAAAAATCCTGCCACTGGTTGAGTGTCACCTCGATATTGATGGCGGAGATGTCAAACTTCTTTATCGGTGCGGTCTTGGGGCAATGCCCTCCCCCTCCAACCGTCTCTGATGCACCGCTCGGGCCGAGGAAGAAGCTCCGGTCCATCTGCTGCATGGCGCCGAGGTTATTAAATCCCCCCGAATCTCCACCGCGCTCTGAGAGCTTCTTGGTCCCCTGCATAATATCGTCCATGAGGGTCTGCATGGCCGCTTTGACCCGGCCCTCCTGACCCTCACGGCCCTCTGCCTTGTCTTCCCTCATAATCTGTGCTTTCAGCTTCGCCTTCCAGTCTTGCGCGTCGGCGGAAGCCATCATCTGATTTTCAGGGCCCTCTGAATGCTTATGTCCCGCCTCACCGGCGATGGCCCATCCCTGAGCCGAAAAAATCAGCACGAACGTGAAGAGTACTCTTAATGAATTTCTTCTCATGACATTCATTTCATTCTCCTTCTTTATCAACGTTGTCAGATCGTATGGTTGCGTTATCGCTCTACAGTAGTTTTATCGTTGAGATTATCTTTAGATTTAAGGATGATGCCCATTTACTTGTCTTTCTTCCTACTTTGATGTCCCCCGAGAACAGGATGCCCAGCCATTTTTTCAACATAGTCCTGCTTCATTTTCGCAAGATTTCCGAATCTAGCATGAGGGAAAACATGTGTCAAGGACTTTTTACATGTCTATATTGTTTTACAATCCTTTTAGAATTGTTTTACTATTCTTTTAGATTAAATTGTTGATCTACATCAATTTTATTGATGTCCAGAGGAATTAATCCGCAATCAATCAAGTAATTTCGGGAGGGGGGAAGAGAGGGCATAAAGCCGAACGGTTCTGTCCCCTCCGCCGGAGGCCAGCATTTTTCCGTCCGGGGAGAACGCCACAGCGGCAACATACAGGGCGTGCCCTTTTTCAAGGCGGCTCTTTTCTTTACCGGTTTCAAGGTCCCAAAGACGGACGGTCTCATCCGCGCCACCCGACACCAGGGTTTTTCCATCCGGGGAAAAGGCGAGAGACAGCACCAGATTTTTGTGCCCGGTCAAAACAGCCATCACCTTTCCGGTCGCCACATTCCATAAGCGGATGGTCTGATCCGTACTTCCGGAGGCCAGGATCCTGCCATCCGGGGAAAAGGCCACCGCGTTGACGGCTTTTTCGTGCCCAAGCAAAACCTTCTGCTCTCTCCCGGTCCGGACAAACCATAGCCGGACTTTTTTATCCGAACTCCCTGAGGCCAAGAGCAAACCGTCCGGAGAAAAAGCCACCGCGCGAACCCGCTTTGGATGCCCCAGGACCGCCTTCCGCTTCCCCGTCTCCAGATCCCATAGGTCCGCCGTCCTGTTATAGTTCCCCGAGGCCACGGTCTTTCCATCCGGAGAGACGGCCACCGCGCGCACCAGGTTCGGGTGCTTCATCAGGAAGATCACCCGCCCCGTCGCCAGATCCCAGATCCGTACGGTCTTATCATAGCTTCCGGTAATCAGGCGCTTGCTATCCGGGGAAAAGGCCACTGCCCTGATGATGTCGCTGTGCCCTTTCAGGGACGCCTTTTCCTGGAGAAGGGACCCGCCCTCAACAGCAGTGACAGCAAGAAAGACCCAGAACAAGGCTCCGAAAAGGACAGAGACTCCAGATAATCTTCTTTTTTTTAGTGTGGTCACTCTATCTCCCGGATGTGTTTTGCGCCCGAATGCGCGGGAGGACGAAAAGAGAGGGATGGTAAATACCTAGTGTCGTGTCAACCGCAAAGCGACACCTACATGAAGCCGATAAGCGGCCATCCGCGTTGTTGCGTTCGCTTGAATTATCTACGGATAGTCCTACACTCGCGCGTCTAGCATATGGCCACTTCTCATCGTCCTGAAACCGCCTCTTCACGGTTGACACGACACTAGTGGGTGATGCCTACCTTTATTGTAACACTGCTGTGGGTCACTCTGGGCAGATCGACCGTCATGATATAGGAATTGGCAAGGATTTTAGTCGTTTTGCCGGGGCCGACGTATTTATTCGCCACATTACGGGCGAGAGGCACATTGTTGTCGTCCAGGAGAGAGTAGTAGACATACACCCGCTTTCGGACCTCCGAATTATTACGGATGGTTGCATTCCAAAGAAACTTCGTCTTGCCGCCATTCAACCACACTTCGTCCGAACGCCATTCATGATTTAAAACCTCAACCTTGGAGGCGTCACGGTCCACCGCATCGGTCGCCAGAGGGAAGACCATGACCCCCGCCCCGACTATGACCAGGAAATAAAGGCGCAGCAGCCGACGCAAGCGGCACGGGGTCTCTCTCAAACAAAACCTCACTTCTCAGGCTCCACATCTATCTTCTTTGTCCCCAAGCCAAAAGGCAGTTTTCTTTCCTTTAGGGTGGCGAGTTCCCGGTAGGTATTCTGAAATTGTTTGGTTGAAAGTGCCGGATCACTCAAACGCAGCAGATCTTTCGGGCTCACTCGAATCCAAGACAACTCGGCCAGGTCGGTTGAACCGACCTTCACCCAATGGTGCGGTAACAATTCCTGCATAATCACGTGGTCTAAGCCCCCGTTGAGTTCGATTGCTTTTCGAATTCCCAGCCGCCCCTCCTCCGCCGAGACGCAGCTTCCGATTCCGATATTCATGGGAGGATTTAAAAAGGGAAAAAGTTTGACACGAACCTTGAGCGCGCTGTTCTCAGAGATCACAGATGCCTTAAGCTCCTTCTTCTTTTTCCGCCATTTTTTCTTGGCCACGACCAACTCAAGGGTTGTCGCCTTGTCTCTGTTCTCCGGGGTATTACAATCATAGGGCTCTACTGTTGTGAAGGAGTGCGCTTCGACAGAAAAAAGTACAATAGAAAAGAGAATAATCAAGACCAGGCAGACCCGATCACGACCGTAATTTTGTCTCAAGCCTTTCATTCGCGTAAACAACCTCCCTATTGTGATGTAACAACTTTGCCTGATTTATCGTAACCACTCATGATAGATCATTCTGAGTATGCCCGCAACAAATCAGCACACACCTCATTTCCGCTTCGCGGAGGACTTTTTCGATTCCAGCAAGGCCAGGCGCTCCAGATACTGACGCGCGCTTGTGTTCCCGGGATCAATCTCAATGGTTCGCTCAAAACTCTCAATGGCTCTAAGCTTAAGCAGGTCGCGGTCCCTTTCATCGTTCAACTGCGACGCAAGCATGACCTGGGCTTCACCCAGGGCCAGAAATATTCGCGGTGAGTCCATCATCACCAGCGAAAGGGTCGTATATTCACGAACGGCCTCCAGGTAAAATTCCCCTCTGTAGTAGAGGCGTGCAAGGTGTTCGCGCGCCCCGGACTCATTCGGGTCTGCCTCCAGCAATATCTGCCATTGCTCAAAGGCCTTGTCATAATCCTTGCTTCTCTCATAGATCAGGCCAAGGTTATATTGTGCCTCGGTGAAAGACGCATCATCCGCCAGGGCCTCTTCGTAGACCTTCCTCGCCTTCTCAAACTCTTTCAGCTTGAAATAGCTGGTCCCCAAACCGACCTTGATGACAGGGACCCCAGGGGCCAGCCTATCCGCCTGAAGATAGGCCTCCAGAGCTTCCTGAGTCTTTTCCATACGACTGTACACATGTCCGAGGGAGATAAAAGGATGCTCGTCTTTCGGGGCAAGACGGGCTGATTCCTTAAAGGCTCTTGCGGAATCATCCAGGCGCAAACTGGAAAGGTAGTACCGGCCCAACCAATAGTGGAGGGTCGAATTACCGGGATGATCCAGGATAAGATTTTTGTAAAACGCAATCCCCTGGGGGACCCGTCGCGTCGCCTGGTAGGTCATGTAGAGACCCCGGTGGTATCGATGTTGGCGTGGGCCTAATTTAACCGCTCGGACAAAGCTGATAATCGCATCGTCAAACTGCCTTTGTTTACTTAAAAAAAGCCCTTCTTCAAAGAGCGCGTCCGCCCTATCGTGGGCAGGAGAGGCCAGGAGCATCCCAGGCAGGAGAACAATAAGGACAATCCCTAGAAAAAAAGAGCGCAGGTTTAACATGATGCTTCTTTCACCTCTATCTTTTAATATGAAAAAAATCTATCCCGAGGAAACGTTGATATCGTAGCACCGTAAGGCCTAAAAAACAATAGCCTGGATGCCCAAAGAACCGGGAAAAGACCTGGGATAAGACGCTCTTCGTGGGTCGTCGCCCCGTCTCACCAAAGCAGAACAGACCCGAAGCGGGTCTCGGGATCGGGAACATTGAGGGGGCCCTGATTAAGTCTGGGTTGCGTTTTTCAGGAGATAAAATGTTTCGCTTCAAGGCGCAAAATGCAGAGAACAACCTGCTATTTTCAAAATTTGTAACGCAGAAGCGGGACCTTTTAGCCCTGAAAAAAATTCATGACTTATTCAGAGCTCCCTTAAGGGGGGGGTCTACTTGCCTCTGGTTTTATCGAGGTGTTTTACCTTGGCGTCAATAAAATCCTTATGGGAAAATTTCAGGCCGAAAGCAATCGCCCGGACCTCTTCGACTTCGGTATGAGCCAGGTCATCGTCCGCACCGGCCATGTCGAAAAGGCAGTCCAGGAGTTGTCGGCGCTGTTCGACATTGCTCTTCTCGTAAAATTCCCTAGTGAGGCGAAAGCGGTCCAGGCCTTTGGAGGCGGTCTCCCGCACAACCGACAGGATCAGTTCAACCGCCTCCTGATCGAAACCGGCGACCTCTTTCAGTTGCCGTTTCAGTACGGTCAATTCCACTTCCGAGGTGCCATTATCTATCGATGCGATGTGAGAAAGAAGTCCGGCAAAAAGAGAGGCATAGGCCAGCTTCTCCGGATCGGCTTCCAGGCTCAGTTTTTCCCGTTCAAGTTTCCGGCGCACCTTGAAGAGAATCCGGTTATTGAGAAAATCGTGCAGTTCTTCCTTCCGCTGAGACGTCTCACCCGGCTTGAAGACCGTTTCCCGGAAAAGCCCTCCAATCCGGCTCATGAGCGAGGATGCCGGCCCGCTTTCCTTGAAAATAGCGGTACACTGTTTAAGAAAGGCCTGCTCCTCCGGGCGTGTCTCTCCATCTGCCGCCATGATCCCTTCAAGGGCCGCGATGACTTCTTTGCGCTCCTGGGATCCACCCAGATGAAGAACAAAATCCTTCACCAGGGCCTCCGCTTCATCAGGCGGAATCGGGTCTTCCATATACATCTCGACCTTGGCCCACTCTTCCCCCGTTAAATCGAATTTAAAGATAAAATCCTTCAGAAAATTCAATTCCTCATTGCTGATCTCTCCATCGGCCCAGGCCAGGGCAATGAGCACCCGAACCAGAGAAAATTGCTTTTCTTTTGAAACCTTTCCAACTGACACGTCTGCTCCTTTTCATTTTTTTCGTATTTTGCGTGAATTAGGGAACCTCTGAATAAGTCTGGGTTGAGTTTTTCAGGAGATAAAATATTCCGATTCAAGACGCGAATCGCAGAGAATAGCCCGCTATTTTAAAGATTTGCAACGCAGAAGCGGGGAATTTTAGCCCTGAAAAAGCGAGTCATGACTTATTCAGAGGTTCCTTAGTTCCAGAGAATAGCTATCTAACGGACCTCTGTCAATAAGAAACCGGTGCCGCAGTTTCCCATCACAGCCCATGGGAGCAGGTTGGAGAAATAGCGTTTGACTTTAAATGTTCTTTTAAGGTGTAATTGGCCGACCGTCAGGAGAGTAGAAAATGGATAGGGTCGTTTTCGCTCTGTTGGGAGGTTTCACGCTCCTCCTGAGCGTGCTCCTGTTCAGGGCGTTAAAAAAAGGGAAGCCGGAGAATGATGCGGCACTGGGTCTGATGCAGCAGCAGCTTGATCAGCTCCGTCAACAACTCGCAGTCTCCCTTACAGAAAACACAAAATCGATGCAGGAACAGATCACGCAGATGACCACACAGGTCAACAGCCAACTGAACTCGGTCAACCAGCAATTGTCGACCGCGACCGGACAGATCGGAAACCGTCTGGATCATGCCGCCCGCGTCGTCGGAGAAGTCAAACAAAACCTGGGAGAAATGGCGAAGGCGACGCAACAGGTCTATGACGTCGGGAAGGACATCGCCAGCCTTCAGGAGATCTTACGGGCACCGAAGCTGAGAGGAAACCTTGGAGAACTTTTCCTGGGCGAGTTACTATCCCAGGTCCTGCCGCCGACGCAATACACATTACAATACCGATTCAAGAGCAATGAGGTGGTCGATGCCGCGATCCGCCTGGGCCCGGGTCTGGTGCCCGTTGACGCCAAGTTTCCACTTGAAAACTTTAAAAAAATGATTGAAACAGTCAGTGACGATGAGAAAAAGACCCACCGCAGAAAATTCCGGGCCGATGTCAAAAAACAGATCGACCAGATCGCCTCAAAATACATCCTTCCCGATGAAGGAACTTATGACTTCGCGTTAATGTACATCCCTGCGGAAAATGTCTATTATGAGACAATCATCAGAGATGAGACCTTCGGCGATGAAAATGCCCTCTGCAGCTATGCCCTTGCGAAGCGGGTTGTGCCGGTCTCTCCCAACTCTTTCTACGCTTATCTCCAGGTGATTGTTCTTGGCTTCAAAGGGCTTCGTATCGAAAAGTCGGCACAGGAAATTCACCAGCGGCTTCTACATTTAAGCGGTGATTTTCATCGGTTTAAGGAAGACTTCGAGGTCATCGGGCGGCACCTCTCTAATACAAAGGGAAAATACGAGGAGGCCTCCAAAAAGCTAGATCGCCTGGGCGGCCGCCTCCTGAGCGTCGACGAGGACCGCCCCGAACCTGAGGTTGCCCCGCCTGAAGAAAAAAGGATCAAATCGGTCCTGCTTGAGGAATCACAGCTAACCAATAATGATGGACTCGTAAAAAGTCGTCACTCCGGTGCGACCCGGAAACCGGAGCCAAGGTAACAAGCTATAAGGCTGGAATTCCGGCTTTCGCCGGAATGACGGGAAGTGCTTTTCAAACTTTTTAAGAGACCGCCATCCGTCAATTAAGGAGGCCTTTGAATGTCAACACCAGAACAGCAGGTCCAGATACAGATTGAAATTGATGACGCGACCTCTCAGGGAATCTATGCCAACATGGCGCTTCTCGCGCATACAGAAACCGAGTTTGTGATTGATTTTGTCTACATTCAACCCCAGACGCCCAAGGCAAAGGTCCGGGCGCGGATTCTCTCCAGCCCCGCCCACACCAAGCGCCTCCTCATGGCTCTGCAGGACAATATCCGGCGTTTCGAGGATAAGTTTGGTGAGATCAAGGCCCCGAGCACACCCGAAAAAGATAAGCCGCAGTATCAGGGACACTATCTCTAAGGAGGTAACCCTCCAGCACACCCCTCTTTTTACTCCATGGCGGCGTTGCTGTGGTGCTCGAATCCTCACGTATACTACTACGTTGCGGTTCTGTGCTCCTCGGGCCTTGCCCTGAAGCAAAATTGTGGCATGCTGAATAGTTACCGAGGAGCACATTCAACAATGAAGTTAGAAGGAAAGGCCGTCCTCATCACAGGAGCCGCGCGGCGTATTGGAAAAGCCATTGCCTTGTCTGTGGCCGGAAAGGGCGCCAAAGTCGCCATTCACTACAATCAATCCAGGGATGAGGCCAGACAGCTTGTCGAAAAGATTGCAGAAAAAGGGGGAGAGGCCTTCGCCGTTCAGGGCGACATTCGAGAGGTGGCGGATTGTGAACGGATCGTCAGGGAATGCTGTGAAAGGTTTGGCGGAATAGATGTCCTGATCAATAACGCCTCGGTCTTCTTCAAAACCCCGCTTTTTCAAGTCAATGAACAGGACTGGGATACAACATTTGACGCCAATTTAAAGGGCGGCTTCTTCTGCGCTCAGGCGGCCGCGAGGGAGATGCAAAAAGGGGGTGGAAAAATTATCAATATCGCCGATTGGTCCGGACTCCGCCCCTATAAAAACTACATCCCCTACTGCATCTCAAAGGCCGGCGTGATTGCCATGACGAAGGGATTGGCCCGCACGCTGGCGCCGAAAATTGAAGTCAATGCCATCGCCCCCGGCCCTGTACTCGCGGCAGATGACTTTGATGATAACGATAAGGAAACAATCATCCGGCACACCCCGCTCGGAAGGTTCGGCGCCCCGGAGGATATCGTCAATGCCGTCCTCTTCCTCCTGGAGGGGACAAATTTCATGACAGGGTCGACGATTATCATCGACGGAGGAAGGCTCATTTCTTAAAAGGAACGATTCAGCGTGCCACTTATTTTGGCTTCGCGAGGATCCGAGCACCACAACAACGCAGGCATGGAGTAAAAGGGGGGTGCGCTGGATCGCTCCTAAAAGGGAAGGATAGAATCGTCTATGTACAAGGTTACGCGCACCATTGAATTCTGTTATGGTCATCGCCTCTTAAACTACAAGGGCAAATGCCGTCATCTCCACGGTCACAATGCGAGAGTGGAGATCGAACTCTACGCCGAAGACCTCGACGCACTCGGCATGGTTCGGGATTTTGAAGTGATCAAAAAAGTCGTGCAGGTGTGGATTGATGAAAACCTGGACCACAAGATGATCCTGTGTAAAGACGACCCCTTGATCCCTGTACTGAAAGACCTGAAGGAGAGCCACTTCATTATTGATCAGAATCCAACCGCGGAGGTGATCTCTAAATTAATCTACGACTATGCCGCCTCACAAAAGCTTCCGGTCTCTGAAGTCCGCCTGTGGGAGACGCCGAAGTCGTATGCAACATACCGAAGGTAGAACGTGTGTAACGATCCATCACGCCCCTCTTTTTCTCCATGGCTGCGTTGCTGTGGTGCTCGAATCCTCACGTAGCACCACTACGCTGCGGTTCTGCGCTCCTCGCGCCTTGCCCTGAATAAAAATAGTGGCATGCTGAATCATTCCACGAACCTTTTTCAATAGAAACATAAAAAACAGTTGAAAACTTGCAGGATTTTACTATATGTTGTTTAGTTTTTATAATACCAAACAGGATTTGTAACCATAAATAGAGGAGCATGAATATGACGACTGCACTTAATCAGGATTGTAAGGTGGCCGACCTGGGTCTGGCGGACTGGGGACGACGGGAGATCACTCTCGCTGAAGGGGAAATGCCCGGATTGATGAACCTCAGAAAAAATTATGAAAAAGAGCAGCCTCTTCAGGGCGCTCATATTATCGGCTGTATCCATATGACGATTCAGACCGCCGTATTGATCGAAACACTTCGCGCCCTGGGTGCAGAGGTACGTTGGTCCTCCTGCAACATATTCTCCACTCAAGATCACGCCGCGGCTGCCATCGCCGCTGCCGGTATTGCCGTTTATGCCTGGAAGGGGCAAACAGAAGAAGAAAGCGCATGGTGTATTGAACAGACGATTCTCAAGGACGGAAAACCGTGGAACGCCAATATATTGTTAGATGACGGGGGTGACCTCACCGCGATGGCGCACGAGAAATATCCGGAAATACTTGGAAAAGTCCATGGAATAACGGAAGAAACCACAACCGGGGTCCACCGGCTGTTCGACATGATGGCAAAAGGTGAGCTGAAGGTTCCTGCAATCAACGTTAACGATTCTGTCACCAAATCTAAAAATGACAATAAATACGGCTGTCGCCACAGTTTAAATGATGCCATTAAACGTGGAACAGACGCGCTTCTTTCTGGTAAGAAAGCCCTCGTTGTGGGTTACGGTGATGTCGGCAAGGGTTCTGCCCAGAGCTTGAATCAGGAAGGGATGATTGTAAAGATCTCTGAGATTGATCCGATCTGCGGCATGCAGGCCTGCATGGACGGCTTCGAAGTTGTTTCTCCTTATAAAGATGGAAACAACACAGGCTCGGCTGAAGGCCTCGATAGGCAGATGCTGGGAAAGATCGATCTGATCGTCACAACAACCGGCAACGTAAATGTATGTGACCGTCATATGCTCGCCGGCGTTAAGCGAGGGGCGATCGTTTGCAACATCGGCCACTTTGATCTTGAGATCGATACCAAATTTATGCGTGACAACTGGAGATGGGAAGAGATAAAACCACAGGTCCACAAAATCTACCGGTCCGATGATACTGAAGATTATATACTTCTTCTCTCTGAAGGACGACTTGTCAACCTGGGCAACGCAACCGGTCACCCATCCCGCATTATGGATGGTTCCTTCACGAATCAGGTCCTCGCGCAGATGTTACTCTACAAGGAAAAGTGGGCAGACAAGTCGAAGTCAGAACGTGAACCTGTTTATGTAAAGGTGCTTCCCAAAAAATTGGACGAAGAAGTTGCAGCTGAAATGGTAAAAGGTTTTGGGGGGGTGATTACAAAAATGACCCAACAACAATCCGAATATATCAGTACGCCCATCCAGGGCCCGTTTAAGCCTGAAACGTACCGATACTAAGGCGGCACACCCATCTAAGTCTCCATGGCTGCGTTGCTGTGGTACTCAAACCCTCGCGTATAGACGCATACGCTCCGGGTTTCCGTTCCTCGCGCTTTACCCTGAAGGCTTATCTAGGCGTGCTGAACGGGTTACGAAAGACTATAAATAGGAGAGGAGTTGGATGAGGGTATCGCGGAGCTTTTTCCGTTCGACCACCATGTCGATTGAGCCGTGTTCGAGGAGAAACTCTGCTCGCTGGAAACCCTCCGGGAGCTGTTCTTTGATGGTCTGTTCGATGACACGTGGACCGGCAAACCCGATAAGAGACTTTGGTTCGGCGATGATGATATCACCCAGCATTGCAAAGCTCGCCGTGACCCCTCCAAAGGTTGGATCGGTCAACACAGAGATGTAGGGCACCTTTGCCTCCTGAAGCCTGGCAATGGCCGCACTCGTTTTTGCCATCTGCATGAGGGAAAGAACACCCTCCTGCATTCGCGCCCCGCCTGAGGCTGAAAAGAGAATGATCGGGTGACGGGCCTCCGTTGCCCGTTCAATGCCCCGGGTCAACTTCTCGCCGACAACCGACCCCATACTCCCGGCCATAAAACTAAAATTAAACACCCCCACGACCACAGGCCGGCGGTTGATTCTGGCCGCACCGATAACCAGTGCGTCCGAATGTCCCGTTTTCTCCTGATTTTTTTTGATCCGGTCTTTGTATCGAACGGAATCTTTGAAGTCGAGTGGATCACATGAGGAGAGAGATTTATCCCACTCCGTGAGCAGCCCTTCATCGACAATCATGTCGATCCTCTCATGGACGGAAATCGGAAAGTGATAGTCGCACTTCGGGCAAACCTTCCCATTGCGACCCAGTTCTTTCCGGTAGATCACCCCGCGGCAATTATTACACTTGATCCAGAGTCCTTCCGGAATCTTGATCTTCTTGGTTTCGCTGTCAAGGTTTTTTTCTTTCATAAACCAAGGCATGCACTGCCTCCGAAAAGCTCACAAAAAACCACCGAATATCTCGGCTTTAGATAAGGCCACGACCCTACAACAATATGTCTACAACCCGGTGGCTTGTTTAATTTTATCCACCATGTCTGTCTTTTCCCAGGTAAACTCTGGGAGGTTTCGACCGAAATGCCCATAGGCGGCCGTTTTTTTGTATATGGGTCTGCGTAGATCCAAATGCTCAATAATGCCTTTGGGTGTCATTGGAAAAAGGTCTCTAACCACCTTGACCAGCTTTTCATGATCTACTTTTCCCGTTTCTTTGGTATCAATCAAGACAGATACCGGATCCACTACGCCGATAGCGTAAGCCAACTGAACTTCACAACGATCAGACACCCCCGCCGCAACCAGATTTTTGGCAATATACCTCGCCATATAAGAAGCGGAACGATCTACTTTACTGGGGTCTTTCCCCGAAAAAGCGCCCCCTCCATGGCTTCCAACCCCGCCATAGGTATCCACAATAATCTTACGACCTGTCAATCCGGTATCCCCCTGGGGTCCGCCAACGACAAAACGACCCGTTGGGTTAATATGATAGATCATACTGTCATTATCGATGAGTTCCTCGGGAATAACCGGACGAATCACATTTTCGATGATATCTTCTCTGAGATCTTTCAGTGAGATTTCAGGACTGTGTTGTGTTGACACGACGACAGTCGAAACTCGGACCGGCTTCCCATCCCGATACACCACGGTCACCTGGGTTTTCCCATCAGGCCGAAGATATGGAAGGATATCCGTCTTTCTCATTTCTGCCAACCGTTTGGTCATCTTATGTGCCAGCATGATCGGCATGGGCATCAATTCCGGTGTTTCATTTGTCGCATAACCAAACATTAAACCCTGGTCTCCTGCGCCACCCGTATCCACTCCCATGGCGATGTCCGGAGATTGACTGTGTATAGAGGTAATGACCGCACAAGTTTCATAATCATAGCCATATTTGGCACGGGTGTAACCGACTTCTTTAATGGTTTCACGAACAATATCCGAAATTTCAACATAACAGGATGTCGAGATCTCTCCGGCAACAAATGCGAGACCGGTTGTGACCATTGCTTCACAAGCAACCCGTCCTTTCGGATCCTGGGCCAGGATCGCATCCAGGATTGCATCCGAGATCTGGTCCGCTATCTTGTCGGGATGCCCTTCCGTGACTGATTCAGATGTAAATAAAAAATTCAGACGGCTCATCGACTTCTCCTTGAATTATAAATCATACCTAAAGTTCAAATTTTTAAAAAATCTATTGAAATCATATAATGAAAAGGGGTGAATGCAAAGACTCTGCACCCACCCCTTTAACACTCATTACTTCAATGCCAATTACTTCTCTGGCAATGCGTCAGGTTCTTTGTAGTTAATTGCTGCTTTTCTTGCCCAAACCAGGCAACCGAAGATTATGCCGAACACAATCGGCGGCACAATGTAAACGTTTGTCGGAACGGGCGGCTCCATCATGAGGTAGTAAAAGGTCGAAAGCGCCATTCTTCCACCGGTTTCACCTGCATCGCCATCCCAGGCAAAGAAGGTAATCGGGATATTCACCCCGTTCACCAATTGCGCAGACTTCTCCTTGTCATCCGTCAAAAGGGCCCGTTTCATAATCACCTGCCAACGGCCGTCTGTCCACTTGGCATAGACGACCTTGACGTTGTCGCTGCCTTCTCGCAGTACAACTTTGTCAATGCCATGCCCTTCATATTCCTTTGCGGTGCCATCCGACTCCCACTTCCAGAGATCGACGCCGCGTTTTTCATCCCCATGGATGAAATACCACTTTGCAGGCGGCGGAATATCCTGCCATGCCTGTCCGAACTGAATCGCAATTCCATCGTTATAGACGCCATTTGGAAGCTCATTGACATTTTTTAAGGGTCCGCGTGCGCCGTCGATTTCGTGGGTAAACTGTGTCGTTGCGATTGCAGGGAAGGCCTCAGACTGCAAGCGATTCATATCATAAACCGCTTCTCCGTCTGGGTCCAGATGACTTTCGGTGCGATCATCCCACTCGAAAAGAATGGCAACCTCTTTATCGTCATAAAGGGAGGTTACTCGAATGTCATCAATGGTGCGAATGAAGTGACGCGGAGGCTGAATGATCTGACTCGCCAAGCCGACATACTGGGGCGGCAGGACGTTCCACTTCTCATCGTTCGGATCGGAGGGCGTACCGCCTTCCTCTATGAATTTGGACTTAATGACAAACCCGATGGAGGGTTTTCCGGAGTTCGGATCAAGCGGATATTTAATCTTTGTGAGAGAAATCACAAAATTGGCCACATGCCAGCGCTCTTCTTCCGACAACTCATCTGCAAAGGAAGGCATCGGCGTGCCGTTCAGACCGGTCGAGACCTCACGGAAGATATTGCGCGGATTGTATGGATCTCTACGATTTCCGCGGAGATTCCAAGGTTTTTGAAGGTTTGCCGGAAAGATCGGAAAGCCCCAATCGCCCCTCTGCGTCAGATTGCCATTCCCTCGGCCTTCTTGACCGTGACATTCGACACACTTTGCCTTGTTCATGTAGATATCGCGGCCCAACTCGATACTTTCCGGTGAGGAAGGGATCTGTGTTCCGTAACTGATCACGGTAATCTCTTCATCCGGATCATCGAATTCGCGATCCTTGACTAATTCCTTCTTAATGAAGGCAATGGCCGCCTTCATCTCTTCGTCTGTCAGGATTCCCGCCCAGGGAGGCATCACGGATCCCTGGAGACCGTGTCGAACGGTATTCAGCAAATCCTCGTCAGTCGGCAACTCTCCGCTGCCGGTATGACGAATTTTAAAGGTGCCCGCATTGAAGTTTCTGGGTTTTGTGACGAGACGAATTGCAGAAGGTCCATCTCCTGCCCCATCCGGCCCGTGACACCAGACACACTTCTTGAAATACACCGTCTTGCCCTTGTCAATGGTACCACCATCTTCCTTTGCCGGCTTGTAGGTTCCGGGCGCTGGTTCGATGGGGGCAGGTCCGATTCGCATAATCTGAGCATCCGCAATCCCGCCAAGTCCCAGGAGTGAAAATACCGATACTGCGACAAGAGCGGCCCATTTCTTTCCTCTGCTCTTTTCGATCTTTCTTATCATTTTAATAAATCCCCCTCTTAAAAATTATAAATTTCAAGCACCGGGTATGCACTTAACCCCAGGTTCTCGGGAAGAATCCGGTATGCCAGTATTCAAAGACAATGACCTTCCAGATCTCATTTGTGGTCAAATGCTTTTCCCACGGAGGCATGGCCGACGCCCAAGGGAAGGCCTCACGGGAAAGATCAGGGCCACCTTTGGCGACCCGCCAGAATACGAAGGTCTCCTGAAGCTGGGCGATCGTTCCCGGATCGGCAAAGTTTGCTGGAATCGGGTTAAAGGCAAAAGCGAAGGGTCCACGACCATCCAGATTATCTCCGTGACAGAAGAAGCAGCCCGCTGTTCCAAAAAAGACAACCCCCCCATCTCTCACTTCTTGAAGAAACCTCGGAACATCACCTGTCCAGGAATTTCCTCCAAAATATTTGCTCTCATCTCCCACCTTCAAATACTCCCCGTCATCCCCAATACGAAAGGGGTTTTCTGCGGTTTGAAGGGTGACCAGTTTTTTGTGGACATTGATGCTGGCCGGTGGGGCAGGGTGAACCGTCCGCAACTCAATCGGCTCACCAAATGAAGGCAGCATCGTATTGTAGGTTTGTGCCGCGATCAAACCCGGTAAAATAAGGAAGGTTGCATAACGACTCATTTTAGCCTTGGTATGATCATCCCGAAGCATCGATGCAATCGGCCGGGAGAAATCTTCCCAGGATTCCACGGTGAGCGAACAATATAGCAAAATCACCAGAGTACAGACACCCATGTACATCGCCAAGAGTGAAAATGGGATCGGTGGCTGAAGAATGACCCTGAAATTAACATAGGCCATGATCCAGAGAATGGGTCCCTGAATGAGCTTAGGGATTTTTATCCCCATCTTATCTTTTGCAATCCAGCCTAAAAAGATTGCCCCAAGGACCAAGCCTGCCTCGATCACCAGGGCGAAGGTTCCGGCGTCGATGAATCCGGTCGCGCCTCCTCCCGCCCAAGCAACGACAGGCAAGACCAGGAGCATCATTAGAACCTGTGTCAGCACTGTTTTTTTCTTATTATTAAACATATTCTGCCCTGCCTCCCGTTATCGTTCATTCATTCGACTATAAGACTATAACTTCGGTACCACTCTTGCGAAATCTACTTTAAGGAGGGAGGAGCCATTCCCGGTTCCTCCCTCCTTAAACGTATCTGTCTACTTTTAGGACAAGTCCCCGCTTTTTCCATCACCAAGCGAAGCTTCCGGAGGAGGAAGAATTGACCCCTCTTTTTCATTCGGCAGACGATCCAACTCATCTGCAATTGCCTTGGCAATATCCTGATTCAGGAGATGATCCACCATCACGTCAAGACCCGACACTGTAAACTTGTGTCTGAAATCTTTGAGCATATCATCTGCGAAGCCAGGGACAATAAAGGCACCTGGGTCCATGATTGATTCAATCACGTACTCCCTCGGCGTCGTTGCATGGGCTTTCCCTGCTTTCACCGCCTTCTTATATTCCGCAGACTTGATCCGGTTCGGGGCATTGGTTTTTTCGATCAACAAAGGCCCGATCATGCCGGTCTTTGCGATGGAGATTCCGGGAATTTTATGACAGGCGTAGCAGGTCATCTCTTTCACGATCTCTTCTGCCGTCATGCTACCCAAGGCAACAGGAGGTCCTTTTGGCTTGTCTTCTTCCTCTTCTTCCCCATCCGTTTCCTCAGCCTTCAGCTCTTTCCCCCAATAGCCTTCCCAGGATTCCACAGCCGTCCATTTACTTTCATCCCCATCCCGCAATTGCAAGAAGGAAACCACGGCAACGATCTCGGTATCGGCCAATTCAATTGGCGGCTTGTTGATGATCGGCATTGGGCTGACCGTGTCGTTCGTCCCTTTCAGTCCATACCCCATGACTACAAAGCAGTTGGGGCAGTACTCCGATTCGATGAGATACTCTCCCCCCGGCTTCGCATGCGGGATGATGCCTGAGTTCTTCTCACCGTTCTTATGCAGTTCCTTGAATTCAGCATACCGCGGCTCCAGAGGCCTTTCATGAGATCGCGCCTCTTCACTCATCTTCAGAAGCGGATCAGGCGTATCCGGTTTTTTAAGAGCCAACAGATTCGGACAACGATCCGCTTTCTGCTCCATAAAGAAGCGATGACAGAGCGGGCATTGCCCCTTGCCGATCGGACCTTCTCCCTTTGCCAGTACGCCGAGAGGATCGTTTGATCCAAAGATAATCTTCTCTCCCATGACCATCAACTGGTCCGGCGTGATGCTCGAAACATCAATGATTTCTGCGGCCTCGGGCGCATCCCCCCGAATCTGCGGCAACCAGTTTGTGTATCCGGCAAAGGCACCGAGAATAAACATGTACCAAAGCGCAACTTTTATGACGATCGTTCCAGCACCTTTTTTCTTAGCCATACTCTTCTCCTACCCCCTCTTTAAAAAAGGGGGCCGATTAAATCGGCCCCCGCACACTGTAATAAATTAATGACTTGGCACCGGAACAGCCTCTCCTGCACCAGCCGTTGCCTTTACCGGTGCTTTCTGACCGGCAAGAGAGCTGAGCCAGAAGACAAAGAGCAGCATCGTCCAGAAGAGCAGTACATTCAGCGAATTAATATTGCCAGCATAGCCGACCGGATTCGTGAACGCCCAAGGAGAATTGTCCCGCATAATCTCATTGACATGCCAATGGAGGCGAACAGACGAACGAAGGTAGCCCATCACGGCCATCGTCCAGGTAAAGGCGACCGCCAGAAGGAAGAGGGCGTAGGCCCCCCGGACCGACATCTTGCCCCAACGTATTGGAGCGACCTCTGTTGACCCTGCAAGCATCTTGGTATTCACCGTCACCCCGACAAAGAGACAGGTCAGAGTTGAAAGGACCTGGGGTACAGAGAGACCGATTCGGACATTCGCCGGGATGAAGTAGCCATAGATCCCGAGGAAGACGATGTTGACTGCTGCCAGGGCGAAGAGGAGGATGAGGAAGCAATTGCCCTTCCATGCCCATGCCACTTTGATATTCCGGTTCGCACGCTGGTAAAGACAGAAGGTCAACACGGTCGTCGTAATCATCATGTTAATCGCCGTGTTTTTCGCCGACATTACCCCGTAGTTTCCTACAACCGGATGCTGTTGCCCTCCCATTGCCTTCAACTCCGCCGGGGTCATCACCAAGGTATGCGGTGTGAGCCAGGAGATGGTTGAAATGACCAGGATCGCAAGGAGAAACTTAAATGCCGGATAGTAGCGCTCTGCGCCCGGCATCCGCCCCATGGCCTGGAAGAGATAGTAGTTGACCGTTATGAAGAGGGTCGCGATCATTGTTGCCTGCATGATGAAGACCCAGGCGAGAAGACCGCCCATCAGGGTAATCCCCATCTGCTGTCGATAGGCATAGATCTCTCTCATCAGCCAGTATCCGGCAAAGGGCAGCGGAATCAGATTGAGAATACCCATGAACATGGCGATATAACTCATCCAGTCATAATGGGCTTTCTCTTCTGCCGTCTTGGCGGAAAGGAAACGGAAGGCCGCATAGGCACCAACCACCCCGCCCCCGAAGGCCGCGTTTCCGAGAATACGATGAATCACGATAGGGACCATCAGCGGAGTATGGATGACCTTCCAGATATCGCCCAGAAAGCGCCCGGACTCATCGACACCCGCAGGGGACATCATGAACCCAATCCAGGTATTGGCCATCACCATCAGGATGATTCCAATTGAGTTCAGAATAAGACTGAGACCCAAATGTGTCCACTTCCAGTTTCCGTTTCCATCGTTCATTGCATCCCAGCCGTAGTAGTAAACGTAAAGGACGCCACTCTCCAGGATGAAGAGCAGTGCGTAGATATGCATCACCGGTCTGAAGATACTGGCCAGGTAACCGAAGAATCCGGGATAGAGTGCCAGGAAGGTGAAGATGAGTATCCCGCCGAGAATCGCCGTAACCGAATAGGCGGTCAGACTGATCTTCATCATTTCGTGACCCAGATCATCAAACTTCTTCCCGACCTTACGATCCTTTGAAAGCGCTCCGATTAACTCCATCACAAAAACAAACATCGGGACGGCCAGGACAAAGCTACCGAAATAGAGATGCTGCTGGTTCGATATCCAGAGGATCGTTCTGCTCTGGTAATCGCCGTAGGTCCCATAACTATCCGGATAGACCAACTCCGGCGCGGGAGGCCCCGCGATGATACCAAACTCGTTCACCCCCTTGTACTGCTTGTCTTTGGCCTTCGCCCCAATCTCCCCTTCTTTGGGACCTTCCTCACCCTCCGCAACCGCCTCTTCCTTGCCTTGCGCGGCAACATCCATCTGAGCAAATGGGAGAAGGAGAAGCATCCCAATCATACTCAGCAGGATCAAAGCCCCTACTTTCTTTTTCTTATTATTAACGCTTAACATCTTCGTTACCTCCCAAAAAGGGTTATTTTACTTTATATATTTTCTATTCTTAAATAACAAAATACGTTTTACATACAGCATATTGCTTACTCATTAAAACTTAAACTATCGTGGCGAGATCAAGCCCATCACGATACACATTTACTTATACGGGTAGGGCAGGTTCTGAATTGGCACCATCAAGGTCCAGTTCAACGCGACGAGATAATAGAAACCAATCCCCGCAAAGGCCATAATAAAAAATCCGATCTTTGCGCCCATTCCAATCTCTTGACTCTGGTCTTTTTCTGACATTTTGCGTCCCTTTCGCTCACTTAATTATAGATACGTTAACTATTCATCTCGTACGTCAATATCCACCAGACCGGCAGATTATCAGCCGTGGAGGCCCGGCGGAACACTTCCGATCATCAAGAAATAGCAAATCCACCAGAAGAAAGCCAGACAAACATAAAAGACCCTCTTCCCAATCTTATTGTCGACTACTTCTGTCTCTTCTGCACCCTGCGCCATTACCAAACCCCCTTTTACGGTTTATATTTATATACTTGTAGTAAATGTCGGGAATATATCTCAAAAAATAAAGCTTGTCAAGGAAAAAGTACCCAAGAAAAAAGGTCCAAAACAGCCTCGTTGAGGCCTTGACTTTTTTTTTATTGATGTGCTAGTATTTATGCGATAACGTGTTAAGTGAATGTTCAATAGGAGGCCGCCACATGGAACTCCCGAAGCCACAGAAAGATGCACCTTACTACTCCCATAAAACTGCTCCGCTGTTTGACATGCTCGTCATCGTCGGGATGGTGTTTAACGCCTTCATGGCCGTCTTCGTAGCGCTTTACTGGCTGGATCTCGTCTGATTTCCAGCAACCTGACTGATTTGACGCGCGCATCGGAATCCCATTGTTGTATCCCGATAAAAAGGAAACATCTTCATCCGCGACGTCGTTCTCCCTGAAAGATGGCCGTCGTTCCACGACCCCCCTCTCATGACCTTCATTTCATCACGATCCGGCCCTTTCGGGTTTCTCGACGGGGCATGGCGAAAATAGTCCTCCATGTACCAATCCTGAACCCATTCCCGCGCATTTCCCGCCATATCGTAGAGGCCATAAGGGCTTTTGTCTTTCTCGTGTGAGCCGATAATCGCTGTCAGGATACCTGCGTCTTCGTCACCGACAAAATTTGCAGCCGTGGGTTCATACTCCCCCTGCCAGGGCCAGACAGCGCCCTCGACCCCTCGCGCCGCCTTCTCCCACTCCGCCTCAGTCGGCAGACGCTGTCCCACCCACTTGCAATATTCATAGGCATCTTCCCAACCAATATAGACGGCAGGCTGGTTTGGATGATTCAGCAGTTCAATATCCGTCACGTAGCGCGAGAGGGGGGTGCGGTGATTCGTCATCTTTACAAACCTGGCATAATGAAATTGGGAAACCTCATACTGATTGATCTCAAAAGCGTCCAGGTAGACGGTTCGTCTCGGCTTTTCATCCCAGCTTCCCTCATCACTCCCCATAATAAAATCTCCTGCCGGGATTACGATCATCGGATTCTCCATCGGAGACTCCGACGCACCTATCTTGGCAAGCGGGATCGCGTCTTTGTCCCCTCTAAAACTTGACATCAGACCAAGGAACCCGACAAAGGAAAGCCCGAAGACAAACCAGAGCCATGCTTTAATAAATTCTTTACCCATCACCACTCCTTAGATCAGCATCATACCATTCTGATCTGAATCTAGCACAAAACGATTGTTTAAATCAAAACCGCCGAAGGCTGGCGCGAGACCCATCCGCCTGTAATACTGCGTTATCGGCCAAAGCGCTCCTCAACGTACGGTGAGTACGTCTCGATCTCCCTTTGGCCTCTGGCCTTGTCTTCCAGACGACTTGACGGTTTTCACGATGTCTAGAGAAACTGAGGGGGGACAATCAACGATAAGACAATAATTATGAATTGATTAGGGTCCGAAGGAATAATGGAGTGTTGAGACAATATCGGCCTCGCCTTTTGAAAAGAGGCTGAAATCTCCCTGAAAAAGAATCGTGATGATGTCCCCATGGTGAAGGGGCTTCGGGATGACTTTGTCCTCTCCAAGAAGGAAGTCCGATGTTTTTAGAAGAGCTTGCTCGTTCAGCCAGACCTGGATGACGATATTTGTTGGTGGGATCTTCCCTACTTCGCCCACCAGAGAAGGCGCCCCTTTTCCGGAGAGGAGAAGCTTCCCTCGCAAGTTCTTTCTCTCTCCTGAAAGAATCACCATCAAGTCAAACTTCACCCTTCCTCTAATGGTTGCAATCGGCGCGATGAAGTCGTTTGGATCTGAGTCTTTTGTCGACATCCGACCGGTAATATGGATCGCTCCCTCGTTTATTTCCAGACCGATTATTCCGGAGGCCTCCCGTTCATTTCCCGCCCGGTCTCTCACGCCTGTTTCCAGTTTTTCCGGAAACAGGGCCGGCACATCCAGGACGGACTCCCTTCTATTTCCAGGGCCTCCCCCAAAGCTATGATTTGCGATGGCAGAAATTGATGCAGATCGAATGTCAGGAGAGATTGACCAGTCGGCGGCTTCCACGAGCCGCAAGCCGACTAAATTTCCAAGAAAATAAATAAAGACGATCAGAATGATTTTGAAGTGTTGCTGAGATAACATATTCTCCTCCAGACACAAATTTTTTCTTTTATCCCATATAAGGCCCGTTAATGGGTCTTGACCCCCCCCTCATGAACCTCTTATAATGCCCCATCATGAAACAATTTATTTCCAACAAACGCGCCTTCGCCCCTATCATCTTAGCACTTTCCCTCTCAGGCTGCTTTCTGAAGATCCCTCCTCCCGCTCCTCCCACCGGCATGGTTACTGTTCCAGGCGGAGAGTTTATCCAGGGGAGTAACAAGGTGGATGCCGAGCAGCAATCCAGCGAGTTGGGAACCCGAAAACCATGGTATCTCGATGAACACCCGGAGAGAACAGTAAAACTTCCCCTCTTTTACATCGACCGCTATGAGATCACAAACACAGAGTACAAGGCCTTCATCGATTTTACCCGAGCACGACCCCCCGTTTCTTTTCTCGGACGCAGTATTCCTCCCGGGCGGGAGCACTATCCGGTTACCGATATCAACTGGTATTCGGCAGAGCGATTCTGTCGATGGAAGGGAAAGCGTCTGCCGACTGAAGCGGAATGGGAGAAGGCCGCGCGCGGCGTGAATGGCCGGGAGTTCCCCTGGGGGAATGACTATGATAAGAAGAAGTTGAATGCCGGAGACTCCGGCATCGGGGATATCGCCCCGGTCGGGTCTTTTGAAGAAGGGGCAAGCCCCTACGGTGCTCTGGACATGGCCGGGAATGTGTGGGAGTGGACCGCTGACTGGTATCAGCCCTATCCGGAATCAAGCTATGAAAGCAAGCTCTTCGGTGAAAAACAAAAGGTCTTTCGGGGAGGCGGATGGGGAGGCATCGGCCACTACGCCCTCCCTCTCTTCTACCGGGGGGCCTACCGATCCTCCATCCCGCCGGAGGATGCTTACGCTGACCTGGGCTTCCGATGCGCAAAGACTCCATAGGGGGCTTGCGTCGCCCCCTCCACCGGCAAAGCCGAATGGAACCTCCCCCTCAACGCTCTCATTCGTTCGCTAGTAATGATCTACGCAAAAAAAAGTTTAAGCGTCCGGCATCATAAAGATTGAACCCTCTGGATTCCGGCCTTCGCCGGAATGACGAGCTCGTTTTTAAAAACAAAATAGTGCAAGGTTTCATAAGGTTTCAGATTGCCCAAATTTTTCTTCAGGGCAAGGCGCGCGGCGCGCAGAACCGGAGCGTATGTCCATACGTGAGGATTTGAGCACCGCAGCAACGCGGCCTTGAGGGAAAAGGTGGGTGAGCTGGAGCCTTATGCGAGGATTTCGGTGCCGACGCCCTTGTCTGTGAATATCTCCAGCAGGAGGGCATGGGGGACGCGGCCGTCTATGATGTGGGCCTTGTGAACTCCCTTTTCGATTGCGGAGAGGGCCGCCGAAACCTTGGGAAGCATTCCGCTTCCGATCACGCCCTTCTTGATCAGGCGCTGGGCTTCTTTTCTTGACAGCGTCGGGAAAAGCTTCTTTTTGTCATTGAGAATGCCCGGCACATCCGTCAGGATCAAAAACTTCTCTGCGGAAAGAGCCGCAGCCAGGCTTCCGGCAACCAGATCGGCATTGATGTTGTAACTCTTACCGGCCTCATCGGCCCCGACCGGAGAGATCACCGGAATAAAACGATCTCCTTCCAGAGCCCTCAGGATCTGTGCGTCCACGGCCTTGACCTCTCCGACATGTCCCATCTTATCCCGGCTGCCGCGTAGTTTTTTTGCGAGAATCAGTCCTCCGTCCTTGCCGGTCAGACCCACCCCCTTTCCGCCCATCTGGTTTATCAGGGTGACGATCTCCTTGTTCACGGCACCGGCCAAGACCATCTCAACGATGTCCATGGTCTCCCGGTCGGTCACACGGACGCCGCGGATGAATTTCGGTTCTTTCCCCATCTTCTTCATCATTACAGAAATCTGCGGGCCACCACCATGAACGACAATCGGATTCATCCCGACATATTTCATCAGGACCACATCCTCGGCAAACTGGCGTTTCAAGTCCTCCTCCAGCATCGCCGCCCCACCGTACTTGATCACAATGGTCTTACCGGAAAAGGCACGAATATAAGGAAGTGCTTCTACAAGTATTTCTGCTTTTTGATTAAGTTGATTCATTCGCATTACTTCTCTATAGAATATATCGCGTTAGGTCCTCATCCGTAATGACATCCCGCATCCGTTCCCGGACATATTCGCCGTCAATCACCACCTTCTTTTCCTCTAGCTCCGGGGCCGCAAACGAGAGCTTCTCCAGGAGACGTTCCATGATGGTAAAGAGGCGCCTGGCCCCGATGTCTTCCGTCCGTCCATTGACCGTCACGGCCGTTTCCGCAATCTCTTCGATGCCGTCTTTTGTGAATTCGAGATGAACCTCTTCCGTCTCCAAAAGCCCGACATACTGCTTTTCCAATGAATTCTTCGGCTCCGTCAGGATTCGGACAAAGTCCTCTTTACCGAGAGAGGACAACTCCACCCGGATCGGAAATCTCCCCTGTAATTCCGGAATCAGGTCTGAGGGTTTGGACATATGAAATGCCCCCGCGGCAATAAAGAGGATGTGGTCCGTTTTCACCATCCCATACTTCGTATTGATTGTAGAGCCCTCGACAATCGGGAGAAGGTCTCTCTGAACGCCTTCCCTGGAAACATCCGGCCCCTGACCCCCGTCCCGGCTGGCAATCTTGTCTATCTCGTCGAGAAAGACAATCCCCGCATTTTCCACCCGGTTGACGGCATCATGAATGACTTCGTCCATGTCGATCAGTTTCTGCGCCTCTTCCTGGTTCAGGATCGAGAGGGCCTCTGCCACCTTTAGTCTTCGCTTCTTGCTTTTACCGGGCATCATGTTCCCCAGCATTTCCCGGAGGTTCATCTCGAGATCTTCCATGCCGACATTCGAAATCACCCCAATCGGCGGAAGCGATTTGTCTTTGACCTCGAGTTCAACAGATCGTTCATCCAGTTTGCCTTCTCTTAATTGCTGGCGGAGTTTCTCGCGGCTCTGTTCGTAGGAATCCATTTTATTCTCCGGCACTTCCCGAGGTTCACTGTAAACACCGGACGGAGGACGTAAAGGCGGCGGCGGGAGAAGAAGGTCGAGCAAGCGATCCTCCGCAAGCTTCGCCGCCTTTTCCCGAACCGTTTCGCTATGCTGGGCCTTGACCATACTCACCGATAACTCCACGAGGTCCCGGATGATCGATTCCACATCCCGTCCCACGTAGCCGACCTCGGTAAATTTTGAGGCCTCGACCTTCAGAAAAGGTGCACCGGATAGCTTCGCCAGACGGCGGGAGATTTCTGTCTTTCCAACGCCGGTCGGCCCGATCATGATAATGTTTTTCGGAAGCACTTCATCTTTTAAATCAGGAGGAAGACGCTGACGCCGCCATCGATTTCTCAGGGCGATCGCGACCATCCGTTTCGCATCTTTTTGACCGACGATATATTTATCCAGTTCTTCTACAATCTTCCGGGGAATTAAATCCCCATAATCTTTCGATAACATCAGCTTATGACTCCATCAGAATGGCAGGGATACTTTTTATGAAAGACAAACTCCTAATCAAGAATCTCTAGGACAATCTCATGATTCGTGTAAATACAGATGTCTGCGGCAATCTTCATGGATTGCTCCACAATACCACGCGCATCCAAAGAGGAATGTGCGACCAGGGCCTGGGCGGCGGCCTGGGCATACGGGCCGCCCGAGCCGATCGCCAAAATCCCGCTTTCCGGTTCAATAACGTCTCCGTTCCCCGTGATCAGCAGGGAATGTTCTCGGTCCACAACGGCAAGAAGCGCCTCCAGACGACGGAGAATGCGATCGGTCCGCCAATCCTTTGCCAATTCAACCGCGGACCGGGTCAAATTACCATTATACTTTTCAAGCTTGGCCTCGAACTTCTCAAACAAAGTGAAGGCATCTGCGGTCGCCCCGGCAAACCCAGTCAGGATAGAATCATTAAATACCTTCCGCACCTTTTTCGCGTTGTGCTTCATCACGGTATTTCCGATCGTCACCTGGCCATCCCCTCCCATTGCAACCAGGCCATTATGGCGTACCGAAATAATGGTTGTTGATCGTATCATCTACTCACTCCACATTTTATACTGAAAAAAACAACTAGCCCCTCGGATGGGCTTTATCATAGACCTTCATCAGGTGGTCCATCTGCAGATGGGTGTATCGTTGTGTCGTGGAAAGACGCGCGTGCCCCAGCATCTCCTGAACCGAACGGAGGTCGGCACCCCCTTCAAGCAGATGCGTCGCAAAGCTGTGTCGCAGACTATGCGGACTCAAAGAAGGTTTGTCGATCTGGAGCATATATTTTTTCACGATTCTGCTGATACTCCGACCGGTGAGACGCTCTCCCCGGTGGTTCATAAACAGAGCTTCCCCCGGATGGGGACGGGCATTTAAATATCGGCGGATCGCGTCAATTGCCTTTCGACCGATGGGGACAAGACGTTCTTTCCGTCCCTTTCCGAAAACCCTGGCCATTCCTGCCTCAAAATCGATGTCTCCCTTTTGCAGGGCAAGCAACTCCGCATTGCGGATGCCGCAGGAATAAAATGTCTCCAGGATCGCCCGATCTCGTTGAACCCTCCATCCTTCTCCCTGAGGGAGAAGAAGCAGGCGGGCCGCCTGCTCGGCCGTCAGAAAAAGAGGAAGCGGTTTCTCCTGTCGCGGCGTCGCAAGCTGTTTTGCCGGATTGACCGAGATCTTTTCCTCCCGAAGAAGATATTGAAAAAAGGACCGAAGAACCGCCAACTTCCTTGCAATCGTCGTCTTGCCAATACCTTTTTTATGCAGAGCGGCCAGGTAGCCCCTGAGCATCAATGCACTCACCTGAGCGGGTTGCGGTACCCTCTTCTTTGTCAAAGGCCCGGACACTTTTCCCTTCTTCACCCTTTCGGCACCGATGAGATAGGCGCGAAATGCGGAAAGATCTGAAAGATAATTCCGCGTGGTATGGGGGGAGGCATTCCGCTCTACGCGGAGATATCGGCTAAAATCTTCGATTGCCCTATCCATTCTGAAAGATCTCCAAGCGCCCGATCGACAATCGCCTGATGACGAAGGGCTTTATTTAATTTTCGACTACGGCGTTTTCTGGGGAGGCCCTCTTCTCCAGGAAGATGAGAAGGAATCTCGCTCTTTTCAATCGGCGGAAACAACCCAAAATTTGTATTCATCGGCTGGAAGAAGGACGGATGACTCTGTGTAATATACTGAATCAACGCACCATGGGCCGTCGTTTTTGGCGGAACAGAGACGCTTCCCCCTAGAAGCATCCGCGTCGCGTTGATGCCCGCCAGACATCCCATTGCGGCTGATTCAACATATCCTTCCACCCCGACAATTTGCCCCGCCATGAAGAGGCCCGGCTGGGACCGCAACTGGAGGCTCTCTGATAAAAGACGCGGCGTATTGATAAAGGTATTTCGATGCAGGCTTCCGAGACGCAGGAACTCCGCATCCTCCAGGCCCGGAATCATCCGAAAGATACGCCGCTGTTCAGGCCACTTCATGCGGGTCTGGAAACCCACCATGTTATAACAGGATCCGAATTGGTTCTCCGCCCGCAACTGGACCACAGCAAAAGGCTGTTTCCCGGTCTTCGGGTCGATCAGGCCGACCGGCTTCATTGGACCGAAAACGGGGGTCAGACGCCCTCGCTCTGCCATGACCTCAATCGGAAGGCAACCTTCAAAATAAGGCGTTTTCTCAAATGATTTTCCCTCAACTCTTTCCGCGCTCAACATGGCCTCGTAAAAGGCCTGATAAGTGGCTTCGTCCATCGGACAGTTCAGGTAGTCCCCTTCCCCAGGGTCATAACGGGAGGCGCGAAAGACACGATCCGAGTTTATACTCTCCGCGTCAATGATCGGAGAAATGGCGTCATAAAAAAAAAGCCGGTCTGTGCGGGTTATTTTCTGAAGAGACTCCGCCAGGGAATCAGAGGTCAGGGGACCGCTTGCAATCACGGCAACGCCATCGGCCGGAATCTCCTTGACCTCCTCATGGAGCACCGTGATATTGGGGTGCCCCTGGATGGCCTGGGTGATGCCTTCAGAGAAGCGGTCGCGGTCGACCGCCAGGGCCATTCCTGCTGGAACACGCGCTCCTTCCGCCTTCGCAAGTACCAATGAACCGAGCTTCCGCATCTCCGTTTTGAGCAGACCCGGCGCACTCACCTCCTTGAGCGAACCCATAGAGTTGCTGCAAACCAACTCGGCCAGGTTTCCGGTCTTGTGTGCAGGGGTCATTCGGACAGGGCGCATCTCATAAAGGAGAACTGATATCCCCCGCTGTGCCGCCTGCCAGGCGGCCTCCGATCCGGCAAGCCCCCCTCCAATGATGATCAGCTTTTTGTCAGGCATACAAATCAACCAGCCTCTTCAAAACTACACTCTTCATTCCGACAGAGGATTTTCACCCCGGTCTTTCGGTCTCGTTTCTCGATCAGGAAGGGCGCTTGACACTTTGGACAAGGACGCTTTACCGGGCGATCCCAAAGGGCAAATTTGCAGTCCGGATAGCGTGTGCAACCAAAAAAGACCTTTCCCCGCTTTGTTCGTTTCTCGGTGAGGTCTCCCCCGCAATCCGGTTCAGAACAAGAAATACCGATGGATATTGGCTTGGTATTCTTACAATCGGGATAAGCGGAGCAGGCCAGGAAGCGGCCAAAACGGCCGGACTTGATGATCATCGGTTTGCCGCATTTATCGCAGACCTCATCGGTCTCAACCTCCGCCTTAACCACCTCAATCCCATCTTTTGTCTCGACAAACTCTTTGGTATTCTTGCACTCTGGATAGCCGGAGCAGGCCAGAAAGCGGCCAAAACGGCCCCATTTGATCACCAACTGGCTTCCGCATTTTTCACATTGAATATCGGTCGGCGTTTCTTCTCGTTTCACATCACGCATCTCGACCCGGGCTTTCTCCAGGGTTTTACTGAAGGGCTCGTAAAATCCCCGGACGGTTTCAACCCAATCCTTTCCCCCCTCTTCCACCTCATCGAGTTCATTTTCCATCCGGGCGGTAAACTCCACGTTCACGATATCCGGAAAATGATCCACAAGAAGATCGTTGACAATATTTCCAAGCTCTGTCGGATAAAAACGTCCTTCGCGTTTCTCAACATACTTTCGGTCCTGAACCGTTGAGATAATCGCAGCATAGGTGCTCGGCCGGCCAATCCCTTTTTCCTCAAGGTCATGGATCAACAAGGCTTCGTTATATCTCGGCGGAGGTTGCGTAAAATGTTGTTTCAGGTCAAGTTCCTGAAAATTCAGGGTCTCTCCAACACTCAATTCGGGCAGAATCCCCTCCACACCAGGGACAACTGTCCCTTCCTCTTCGCCCTTCGCGGACTTGGCCCCCTCGTCTTTTCCTTCGGTATATACCGTCGTAAAACCAGGAAACTTCACAACAGAACCTGTCACCCTGAAGAGAAAGGGCCCGGCGGCAATATCCATGCGCGTCATGTCCAGGATGGCCGGGGTCATTTGGCTGGCGACGTAACGATTCCAGATAAGTTTATAGAGCACATATTGATCGCGCGACAGATCTGCCTCAACCTGCACTGGATCGCGCTCAATGGCAGTAGGACGTATGGCCTCATGACCCTCTTGCGCCCCCTTCTTGCTCTTGTATTGATTCGGAGACTGCGGGACATAGGCGTCTCCGTACCGCGCCCTGATCCAGGCAAGCGATTCTCCCTGAAAATCTGGTGAGATGCGTACGGAGTCGGTCCGCATATAGGTAATCAATCCGACCGCCCCTTCAGAACGGGTTTCTATTCCTTCGTATAACTGCTGCGCCAGCATCATTGTTTTCTTCGGCGTGAATCCCAGTTTCCGGGCGGCCTCCTGCTGCAAACGGCTGGTAATAAAAGGCGGGGTCGGGTTGCGCTTCCGCTCCTTCTTTTCAACCTTGGAGACAATGTATGGATGCTCCTGTAAAGCATCCTTCAGTGCCTGGGCCTCCGATTCGTTGTCGATGCGAATCGTCGCTCCCTTTTCCTGAATCAACTTTGCCAAAAACGAGGGAGGATCTTTTCCCTGAAGTTTGGCGGTAATGCTCCAGTACTCAACAGAGTCAAAGGCCAGAACTTCTTTTTCGCGCTCACAGATGATCCGAACGGCCACAGACTGGACACGGCCCGCAGAAAGACCTCGGCGGACCTTCTCCCAGAGAAGGGGGCTGAGTTTATAACCGACAATCCGGTCCAGAACGCGCCGCGCCTGTTGTGCATTGACCTTTTTAACATCAATACTGCCGGGAGTCGTCATGGCCTGCTGAACCGCCTTTTTGGTAATCTCATTAAAGAGAACCCGGTAGACCTCCCCATTCTGTGATTTCAGTACCTCTGAAATATGCCACGCGATCGCCTCCCCTTCTCGATCCGGATCGGGTGCCAGATAGACCTTTTCCGCCGATTTGGCGGCCTTCTTGATCTCTGAAACAATCTTGCTCTTCCCCTTAATAACGACATACTCTGGCTTAAACCCACCCTCAATGTCGATCCCGAGTTTTGATTTTGGAAGATCCCTGACATGACCAACAGAGGCCATCACCTTGTATTGTCTTCCGAGGTACTTACTGATTGTCTTTGCCTTGGAGGGCGACTCGACGATCACCAAGCCCTTTTTCTTTGTCGTTGCGGTTTTACGACTCTTCTTTACAGCCTTCGGCAATACAACCTCCACATAAAATTATCCTGTTGCAACTACTCCAATGGCCGGAATTATACCAGCTTCACATTTGTTACTCACATTTTAACATAGTACTGTCCCGCAAGCTGTTTCACCATTCCTTTCAACTCAAGGGTCAAAAGGAGCTCGGAAACAGAAGATGAGGTCTTGGCACTTTCCATTATAACCTGATCCACATGCTTCGGCTCGGACGAAAGTATCCCGTACAGAATTTCCTCATCAGATTCAAGCTGAGGCCTTTCTTCTGGCAAGCCCGGCAAGCGTTTCTCCAATGTTGGCCGAAGTTCATCCAGGATATCATCAACCCCCTGAACCAGTTTTGCCCCGGATGCGATCAGTTGATTTGGCCCGGCACTGGTCTCAGACAGGATCGGTCCCGGCACGGCAAAGACCTCACGCCCCTGTTCCAGGGCGAGACGGGCCGTAATCAGAGAACCGCTCTTGAGCGTTGCTTCAACCACAACACATCCCATTGAAAGTCCGCTGATCACCCGGTTGCGTTGCGGAAAATGGTGCGGCTCGGGAAGCGCACCCATCGGAAACTCGGAAAAAATCGTCCCTTCCTCAACCATCTGGTCGAATAACTTCTCATGTTCAGACGGGTAAATCGTGTCAATACCAGAACCCAAAACCGCGATGGTTCTCCCCCCTTCAGAGAGTGTGGTTCGGTGTGCCAGACCATCGATTCCCCGGGCAAATCCGCTGACAACCGTGACCCCATGCCGGACCAGGTCGCGACAGAGTTTTTCGGTCACCGTTCTTCCGTAATGAGTCGTCTTCCGCGCGCCAACGATTGCAAGGGGATAGAATGCCTGCTCTCTCCATATCCCCTTCATATAAAGGATCGGGGGAGGATCATAGATCTCCAGGAGCAGTGCGGGATAGCAGGCATCATTCAGGCACAAAAGAGACGCGCCTTCTTTTTCTACTTTTTCCAACTCCTGATCGACGTCGGTATAATTACGGAACGAAGTGATGCCTGCCGCAACCGATCCCGTCATTCCCTCAACCTTCAGGAGCGCTTCTCTCCCTTCAGAGAATACCGACTCGGGATTTTTAAAATGCTCAATCAGACGCCGATAGAGAACATTTCCGACCCCGGGAACCTGTTTCAACGCCAGCCAGGAACGATAGCGTTCCATGATCCCTCCAAGTGTAAACGGATGACACTATACAGAAGTGCCTTGTCCAGTCAAGTAAAACGACAGCTTTCTCAAGGTCTCAGCTCTGGAATTATTTTAAGGGAACGCAAGAGAATAAGGTCTTAAATAAAGGTCCTACGATGGAAGGGCTCACAGAAAAATCTTTACCGAAGAGATCGCTCCGCGAATGATCGGCTCGGGGTAGAGGCCGAGGAAGAGGGTGATAAAGGCCATGATCGAGAGCGCCACCTTCAGGGCGGGCGAAAATGAAAGGGGCATCTCATCCAGTGGCTCCTCCATATACATCACCTTGACCACGTTGAAATAGTAATAAAGAGATATGGCGCTATTGAGAACGGCAATAATAGTCAACCAATAGAAGCCCCCCTGGATCGCAGCGTTGAACAAGTAGAGTTTCCCCACAAAACCAGCGGTCGGCGGAATCCCGATCAGGGAGAGGGCAAAGAGAATAAATGTCGCCGCCACGACCGGGTGTGTTCGAGCCAACCCTCTAAAATCGCTGATCTGATCTCCCCGCACTCCCTTCCGGCAGATGAGGATCAGCATGGTGAAAGCACCCAAGGTCATGAAAACATAGCCGACGAGATAGATCAGGATGGCGGTCAATCCCACTTGATTGCCTGCAACCAAACCGATCAGAATATAACCCGCGTGTGAGATTGAGGAATAGGCCAGCAGCCTTTTAATGTTGGTCTGGACCATCGCGACAACATTCCCAAGGGTCATCGTCAGAACGGAAACCAACCAGAGAATCTGCCACCAACTGGAATGACTCCCTTCCAGGCCCATGATAAAAACGCGCAGCATCACAGAAAATGCAGCGGCCTTCGAACCGGCAGAAAGGAAAGCCGTAATCGGTGTGGGTGAACCTTCATACACATCAGGCGCCCACATATGAAAGGGAACGGCCGCGATCTTGAACCCAAAACCGGTCACCATCAGGATGATGGCCATGATCAATATCGGGGAGGAAGACAGATCCTGCGCCGCAAGCTGTTCATGAATCCCCGCCAGGTTTGTGGTGCCCGTCAAACCGTAAAGAAACGCAATTCCGTATAAAATAACACCGGAGGCAAATACCCCGGTCAGAAAATATTTAATCCCCGCCTCAATTGATTTCGGATCTTTTCTCATGAATGCCGTCAGAACATAGAGAGACATCGACATCAGTTCGAGTGAAAGGTAAAAAGAGAGCAGGTCTGTGGCTGAAGGGAGCAACATCATCCCAATCGTTGCAAAAAGGATCAAACCGTAGTACTCCCCCAGATTGATCCTTTGGATCTCAACATAACGAAAGGACATCATGATGACAAGTATAGAAACAGAAATAAATATCACCTTGAAGAAAATGGCAAAAGAATCGATTGCAATCATTCCATTGAACGTTGAGATCTCCTTGCCCCAGAGGAAAACAAGCGAGAAACCGGAAAGAAGCAGACCCCCGATGGAAAAGTAGCCCAGAACTTCTTTTTTCTCCGCAGGGACAAAGGGAACCGCGACAAAAAGGGCTAAGGCCACAAGAGATAGGATTATTTCGGGAAGAATCGCGATAATTTGAATATCGGGCAATGGCGTCTCCATCTATTCCTCTTCCCCAATGGAAGCGCTCAATTCGCGATCATGTATCCGGAGTTCCGAATCACCACGCAAGGCAAGATCGACAGGTCGGTTCGGCAGAATCTCCTCTATCCTCACCTTCTTCACTTTATGATCCGACCCGGTGTTTTGGGCACTGGACGCGTTGAGCCTCATGAGGATCTTCTCCACAGGCGGTTCCAGGAATTGGATAAAGGGTTTTGGATAGAGACCGATCCAGAACATGAAAACGACCAAGGGAGCCATGTAGGCGATCTCGCGACGGTTCATGTCGGAAAGTTTTTGGTTTTCGGGTTTATCCAGCGGCCCGAACATCATTCGCTGGAAGAGCCAGAGCATGTACGCGGCCCCCAGGATGATTCCGACCACGGCAATCCCCGCATATACCTTGTTTGCTTCAAAGGCCCCAACCAGGATTAAAAATTCTCCCACGAAACCGTTTAGACCGGGAAGTCCCATGGAAGAAAACATTGTCACGGCAAAAAAACCGGCAAAAATGGGCATCCGATAAGACAAGCCTCCAAAATCTGCAATCAAACGCGTATGCCGACGTTCGTAAATCATCCCGACAATCAGGAAGAGCGCTCCGGTGGAAACCCCATGGTTGATCATCTGAAGGATGCCCCCCGTCAGCCCGTGTCGGTTCAGGGCAAACAAACCCAGCATGACAAAACCGAGATGACTGACCGAAGAATAGGCCACCAGGCGTTTCACATCTTTTTGTGCCAAGGCGACCAATGCCCCGTAAACGATGCCGACCAGGGCCAAGCCGGAGATCATTGGAACAAAATAGCGGCTGGCCTCGGGGAACATTGGAAGACAAAAACGGACAAAACCATAAGTGCCCATTTTCAGCAGAACCCCCGCCAACAAGACGCTTCCGGCGGTCGGTGCATCCGTATGCGCGTCCGGAAGCCAAGTATGGAAGGGGAACATTGGAACCTTGATGGCAAAACCCAGGAAGAAGGCGAGGAAAATCCAGTATTGATAAGGATGGAGGGGGAGGTTCAGTTTTTGAAGTTCAAGAATACTAAAGGTCAGCTGCCCTGTCCCATACTCCGGATTCCCGTTGAGAAAGTAGATGGCCAGGATGCCCAGGAGCATGAACAAACTGCCAAAGAGCGTGTAAAGAAAAAACTTGATACAGGAGTAGAGACGCCGGCCCCCACCCCAGATACCGATCATAAAGTACATCGGAACCAGCATGATTTCCCAGAAGATATAGAAGAGGAAGAAATCGAGGGACATGAAGACCCCGAGCATCCCGGTTTCGAGGAAGAGGATGGCAATATAATATTCCTTCACACGTTCTGTAATAGCCGTAAAAGAGCTGACAATTGAGATGGCGGTCAGGATCGTCGTCATGACGATCAATAAGAGACTGATCCCGTCAATGCCAAAGATATATTCAACACCCAGACTCGGAATCCATGTAGCCTGCTCCACAAATTGCATGTCCGCCTTGGACTTCTCAAAACCGGGAATCAGAAGGAATGAGACCAGCATGGTCACCAGGGAAATCCCCAAGGCCGTTTGCATGATCGCCTTGTGGTCCTCCTTTTTCATGAAGGCAAGAATGATGCAGCCAATCAAGGGAATATAGGCGGTGAGGGAGAGGATGGGGAAAGAATATGTACTTATCATGAAACCTCCATAAGAAACCCGTTACGCAGTCACTACAATATCCAGACAAAAACAACCGAAAGGACAACGATTCCGACGATCATGGCCAACATATAATTTTGGATGGCCCCCGTCTGCAACTTGCGGAGTCGCCGGGCGCTCCCGCCCAGAACCGTCGAGATACTGTTCACTGCCCCATCGACAACATGAATATCAAATATTTCGGAAACCTTGCTTTCCAGGAGCGTGGCCCAGCCTGAGGCATTGACCAGGCCATCAAAAACCCAGGTATCCACCTTCCATGCAAATCGGGAGAGTCTTTTTACCGGTTCGATCAGGCCATACTTATACACCTCAGTAATAAACTCTTCATAGCGTGCGAGGGGTTTCTCCGCGAACCACATAAAGCCGGGGACGCCTCTCCGGTAGGCGATAT
>LWDU01000031.1_pt1 | contig 55073 bp, 48 predicted proteins | sample 727161 | NCBI WGS metagenome assembly LWDU01 (sample SAMN04566230, study PRJNA314399) | hydrothermal vent metagenome | isolation source: deep sea hydrothermal plume seawater | place: Mexico: Gulf of California, Guaymas Basin | collected 2004-07-11
CCTCATCAGTAATCTTAAGCAACAGAACAGACATTGGGATCATCGCGAAACTCTGCGCGAGCCCGATCACCGTAATTACCACGCTAGCAGCCATCGGTATAGAGAATAGGCCCAACAACAAAATGAACAGGTGCCATACCACCAACCAGATCACCATCATGCGGACTGGTTTTGTGACACGAAGGATCGTCGCTGTCGCTAGGGACCCCAGGAGCGCACCGAGTGCCAATAGCGCGATCAGCTGTGCCAGACCGGTTTCATCCATGCCGTATACATCACGCGCCAGGGCGGGCAACAGACCGCGGATCATAGGGAACCCAGTGAAGTTGGCGAGAAAAGCCAGCGCCATGATTGCGACAATAGTTTCATTACGGCGGATGTAAGAAAAACCCAACTTTAAGTCTGTCCAAGGCCTTGTGTTCTCGCTGGCTGGTCTGGGTATTGGCGTGATCCGCCAGGCCAGCAGTACGCTCACCAGGTAAAGCCCTACGACAGCGCCATAGGCCGCGCCTATACCCAACGTGGAAAACAGGCCCGCACCCAGCAGTGCGCCGAAGATGCGCGCTGAGTCCATGGTGGCTCGTGAAAAGCCCATCGCATTGTGCAGATCTTTAGTTGGTACTGTGTCGGCGATCAGCGCAAACTTCACAGCAAAATCCGATGGTCGTACCAGCCCGGCTATACCGGAGATAACAAAGACCTGCCACGGCTGTACTGTGCCGACAAGTGCCAGCAATAGAATGACGCTCGCCAGGGCGCCGTAAATCAGCCGCAGTGTGATCAGTATGGCCCGGCGGTCGACGCGGTCTGCCAATACGCCGAAAAACGGGCTGAGCAGGGTTCCGCTGAAGGTAAGAGCCGCGAATGCGGCCAGCAAGAATGGCGAATCGGTAGTAACCAGTACAAACCAGCCCAGGATGAGCGTTTCCATTTCGAATGCCCACGAGTTGAGCAGATCCGATCCCCACTGGAAGCGGTAACTCCGAATCCGAAATGCGCTCAGAAAATTTGGCATCTACACGATGGAATAATTCAACTTATGTTCTACGCTTCTGGCTGCCACCGTAAGTCTGCGGTGAAGTGCCGGCTTTTCGGCCGTTATAACGAGATAGAGTCATGTGTTACTGTCAGGCAGAATCCGTACAAAGAATCCACGTAGCATACGCGAAAGTCCTGAGATAAGGCTGGGGCGGATAGTGATTGATGAGTTTGAGTTTTCATGAGTACATGATGAAGATGAGTCTGAAAGAGCCCCAGCGTGTATAACGCCATAACATTTCCCACCTCGTGAGTGATTTTGCCCGTAATGGTCGATCACAGCACTAGCGATCACATCATGACTCAAAGCTGGGTCAAATCAGTCAGCCGCGATGCACTCAAGCGCGACGGCCGAAAGGTATTCCGTTTTGAGGGTCGCCAGATCGTACTGTTTGATACCCGGCAGGGAATTTATGCGTGCAACAATCGTTGTCCACATGAAGGCTATCCGCTGCGAGAAGGTGTATTGGATGAACAATGTCGTCTGACCTGTAACTGGCACAACTGGAAATTCGATCTTCAGACGGGCGAAAACCAACGGGATGGTGACAAGCTCCGAGTTTATCCGGTTGAGGTACGCGGTGATCATATCTGGATACAGGTCATCGATCCGCCACTGGTCGAACAACAGGAGAAAACGATCAATGACCTAAACCTCGCTTTTTCTAATCATGATTACGAACGTCTGGCTCGAGAACTCGCTCGATTGTTCCAGATGGGTACAGACCCTACCGTAGCGATGACCCGGGCGATTGAATGGTCCAGTGAGCGTATGGAGTTTGGCTGGACACACGCCTATGCGGGGGCTGCGGAGTGGTTGCAGCTTTACGATGATCACGATGGGAAACGGGAACAACAGCTGATCTGCCTGCTGGAAGCGATTGGGCATATGTCTGAAGATACGTTGCGCGAGCCCCGTTACCCGTTCGTTTCCGGTACGCTTGCCTGGGATGAAGATGCTTTTGTTGCGGCCGTAGAGCACGAAGACGAGACAGCAGCGTTACAACGCACACGTGGAGCGCTTGCAGACGCTGGTGCTTTTGCCATCATGGAACGAGGTCTCGCCCGAGCAGCCCTGGCGCACTACCACAGTTTTGGGCATGCCCTGATTTACATCCCCAGGGCTGCTGAGTTGATCCATCGCTTGGGTGAGGGAGTGGCGGCACCCGTGTTGCTCTCTCTGGTGCGCGGTATTGTTACTGGATTCCGGGAAGATCTGATCCCCGAGTTCCGGTACTACGGTGAGGCACTGGCCGGTTTTGGTCAGGGCCAAATTGGTCGCTCACCACCGCTCGAGGCTTATGTCGGCCTTAATCCAACCAAAGCCATGGCTCTGACGGCAGAACACGGCAGCGCTCCACCGGAGGAACTCTACCGCAGTCTGCTGGCAGTGAATGCCCAGAACATGCTGACTTTTGATCTTACGCATCTTGAAGATATCGACCAGCCTTATGGCAGTGATCGAGGCTGGCTCGATTTTTCGCACGGCCTGACTTTTGCGGATGCCGTGTACAGTCTGTGTAAGCGTTATCCGGAATTGTGGCCGGCAGGTCTCCTGCAGATGGCCTGTTTTGCGGGTCGTAATGTTGGCCATGCTGATCCGGCCGTGGCGCTTGAAGACTGGGTGGTGAGTGAACCACAGAAATTTTTTCAAGAAACGACCGGCATGCTGATGGACCACGGACAATCGGAGTACATTGTGTCAGTTCATTTGCTCAAAACCGTTCAGGCTGTGAAACGACTTTCAGCTTTGCCTCAGGTTGGCGCAGCCGGCCAAATCGCACTGGCGGCATTAAACCGACTACTCTCGGCCCCGGTTCGGCGAAAGATGGTGAGGCGGACAGCCCGTCAGGCGCTGCGCTTTATCCGTCAGGACAAATGAAATACTGTCAGCGTTCGTGGCCCGGTGCAATTAACGTACTGTCGCCAGACGCTCTAGGACAGATTCTGTTTCTATCACTAGTAGCTGTATCAGTTCGGAGGCAGGCAAGTTTCTCGACATCGCGGCACTTTGACCAGACCATAGAGACATGAAATCAGGGTTGTTTTCTTTTGCACTGGCTTTGCGTAGTGGTCCTGTCAGGGTATTGAGAATCGGAAAATCCGGATAGATGTCTTCATGACCAGTCATCTCACGCAGATATCGGTTATCCAGGCCTCGCGCTGGTCGACCGGAGAAAGCGTGTGTGATCCTTGTTTGGTCGTCACGTGCTTCGTTGAGTGCCCGACGGTAAATCGGATGCGTGGCTGATTCGGGGCAGGTTAGAAACGCAGTGCCAAGTTGTACAGCGCTTGCGCCAAGGGCAAGCGCGGCAGCGATACCGCGGCCGTCGCCGATGCCACCTGCCGCAATCACGGGGATGGATACTGCGTCGACAATTTGAGGGACCAGCGCCAAAGTCCCCACGTGACCCCTTTCGTAAGGTTCTGAAAACGTGCCGCGATGCCCGCCGGCTTCAAAACCCTGGGCGATAACCGCATCGATACCTCGAGCTTCGAGCTCACGGGCTTCAGCCACGTTGGTTGCCGACGACAGAGTGAACAGACCAGCTGCCTTGATAGCCTTGAACGCATCATCCCCTGGTAGACCAAAGTGAAAACTCACCACCGGCGGACGAAGATCAAGCACGGCTTGCAGGTGGGTTTCATTGAAAGACGGTGCTGGCGTAACCACATCCGGTACTTGGCCGAGTCCCAGTTCACGATAGTAGGGTGCGAGCAATGAGCGGGTGTCGGTAGCGCGCGCCGGGTCGTCGACCGGCTCGCTGTGGACAAAGAAGTTGGCGTTATAGGGTGCGTCGATGGCAGCGGATACTGTCGCACAGTCGTTGCGTAGGGCTTTTTGGGTATGCATAGCGAGACCAAGCGAGCCCAGTCCGCCGGCTGTCGAGACCGCGATGGCGAGCGCCGGTGTCGACGCACCAGCCATCGGGGCCTGAATAATAGGATAGCGAATGCCGAGACGGTCGGTCAGTTCAGTATCAGGCCAGGGGCTCATCAGCTTTCTCCGGGATGCATACATCGGTTGGTATAGTCATCAGCGCCAGTGATTCTTGAACTAAACAAAGTACAGCACCAGGCTGGCGGCCAGTAGTACAGCAACCCACAACACCATACTGCCGGTTGGCCAAGTGCGGGCGAGGGTGCCCTCGGGGCCATAGTGTCGGAAAATTGACCGCATCAGAACACGCCCCGAATTATGAGCTGTGTTTAAGAGTAGGAAATTTGAAAAGGCAAGACCTTTCACCAATAGCTTTACGGTCAAAGGGCCTAGGCGGCGGTAGAACCATTCGACATCGATATTGGTTGAACGCAATTCTGGTGGGTAAATGCCGGAGACCTTAAGCCAGGCGAACGCGGCAGCAGAAAAAAGCAATAGCTGTGTCTGTGCCAGTATGTGTGACCAGTCAAACGGCGAGTAATTCATCTCGAAAGGCAGCAGGTCGTAGAGCACCCAGGGATAACAGCCGACAAAAATGCATAGGATCGCGGCGATCGTCATAGCTACCAGCATATTCAGTGGCGGTTCAGATGTGCGTATACCGGCGTCGTGAGAAAAAAACGCAAAAAACGGAATCTTTATGCCAGCGTGGTGGAATACACCGGCTGACGCAAATAGAAGTGCAATCCAGACAAAATAATGCTTTTCTTCCAGTACAGCGACCATAACCATTGATTTACTGACAAACCCACTGAAAAGGGGGAAGGCTGAAATTGACGCTGCCCCGACGATACATAAAGTGGTGGTCAGCGGCATACTTTTGTACAAGCCACCTAAATCGGAACCATTGATTCTTCCAGTCCGGAAAAGTACGGCACCCATAGCCATCATCAGCAAACCTTTAAAAAGCACGTCGTTGAAAGCGTGAGCGATAGCGCCGTTGATCGCCAGCGACGTGCCGATTCCAATACCAACGACCATGAAACCGATTTGGTTAATCATGCTGTAAGCCAGAACTCTACGTAAGTCGTTTTCGATCACAGCGTAGAAAATTGGAAAACAGGTCATCACTGCACCGATATAGATGAGAGCTTCAGTTCCAGCAAAACCCCGCGCGAGAGCGTAAACAGCAACTTTTGTCGTGAATGCACTCAGAAATACAGTACCTGTTGGGGTTGCCTCCGGATAAGCATCCGTAAGCCAGTTATGTAGTAGCGGAAATGCACATTTGATACCGAAGGCGATAAACACCAACCCACTTGAGAAATTAGTTAGGCCGATGTCTGCAAAAATTAATGAGTCGCTTTGCTGGTAAATCAGCAGGGCCCCGGCTAGCAGTAGTACACCAGAGATGATCTGGATGACTAGATAACGTAGTCCAGCCCTATAAGCGCGTTCAGTGCCACGGGCAAAAATTAGAAAAACAGATGTTAGGGCTAACATCTCCCAAAACAAGAACAAGCTGACATAATCGCCGGCGAAAACCGCACCCAGCGCGCTACCAGCGTACAGTAATCCCGCTACGTGCTGCAGGCGGTCTCGCAGATGCAGAGAAAACACGACACTGAGAAAGGCAGCTATGTGAAATAAATAGCCGAATAAGATACTGAGTCGGTCGACGCGCAGTGGCTCAAGCGATAAAGACATGATGTCCACTTGAATTAATGAACCTACCGGTAAATTGCTAATCGCTAATCCGCCAACAGCAGGTACTAACAGCATCAGTACCTGGCGCAATCGGTGTGGCAGTACCGCAGCAAGAATGGCTGCAGCGTAGAACAAGACGAATGGGGGTAATTCAGTCATGATCTTCGTAAAACGTTTCTTTGCGCATCAGTAACTTACGCAGATTTTTCGCTACCAGCACCAGTACTACACAGGCCACGAAGCCAAAGAGCGCATAAAAACCGTACACGCCTTCCCATGGATGCACTGCATGACGGAGATAGGCAAAGTCTGCTAAAAAACTTGCGACACACAACGCGGTGAGAACCCAAAGGGCACGTCGTACATTGCGGGGGCTGTCGAAAACGTGTTTTTTCTCAGCCAATTTCGTTACTCCACAAGCATTGTCGCCAACCGGTACAAAAGATTAGGATACAGAAAGAGGATTAGACACAATAATGTGGTCACACCGATTGCGATCAGGCAGAACAGCGGTGCTTCTGCCACAGGCACCGCCTTCTTGTCCCCCGCAAAAAAAGCCCTGATGGGAATAGGCAGCAGGTAGGCGATGTTCAACAGAGTGCTGACCATGAGAACGCCCAGTAACATACTGTAGCCTGCGTCCAGTGTTCCCAGTGCCAGATACCATTTACTCCAAACACCGCCAAGCGGTGGTAGTCCTATGATGCTGATGCTGGCAATCAGAAATGCCCCCATCGTAAACGGCATCTGGCGGCCTAAGCCGTCCATCTCGCTGATTTCAGACTTGTGAGCTGTTAACAAAATAGCCCCGGCACAGAAAAATAAAGTTATTTTGCCCGCAGCATGTGTAGCGATGTGCATTACAGAGCCAATAATGCCGCTTGTGTTTGCCAGCACTGCACCGAGGATCACGTAGGACAACTGGCTGATGGTCGAGTAGGCCAGCCTGCGTTTGAGATTGTCCTGATACAGTGCGACCAATGAAGCGATGATGATCGTACCGCCCACCACCCACAACAGCCACTGTACTGTGTCAGTGGTTCTCACCATGTCAGTTCCGAAAATATAAATCGTCACCTTGACGATTGAAAAAACACCTGCTTTGACCACCGCGACCGCATGTAACAGTGCGCTGACTGGTGTTGGCGCCACCATAGCGGCCGGGAGCCAGCGGTGAAATGGCATCAGTGCAGCCTTTCCAATACCAAAGGCGAACAGGGCGTACAGGAGTCCGGTCACAAATGGTGATGTTTTGCCTGCCAAGATGCCGCCAACGCGAAAGTCGGTCGTGTCAGCAATAGTCCAGGTCCAGACAATAGCCAGTAGGAAGAAACCGATTGAAGTCGACAGGAGAATACCCAGATAGACTCTGCCGCCTCGCTTCGCGTCGAGCGTGCCGGAATGGGTGACAAGCGGATAGGTCGACAACGTCAGCAACTCATAGAAGATGAATAGAGTAAAAAGGTTCTGTGAGAAAGCGATGCCCATAGTACTGCCGATGGCTACGGCAAAAAACGCATAGAAGCGGGTCTGATTGGTGTCACCATGACCACGCATATAGCCGATCGAGTAGAGGGTAGTGACGACCCAGAGCACACTGGCAACCAGGGCAAAGAGCAGCCCAAGCGGTTCCGCTTCAAGTGCGATGGGTATGCCGGGAATGGGTACAGCAAGCACGCTGACGGGCCGTTCGCCGGCAAGTACAGCGGGTAGCAGGCTGGCGATCAATCCCACCAGGGTTACCCCGACACCAAGACTCAAACATTCACGCAGGTTAGGGCGAGAACAAGTTACTAACACCGCCACGGCGCCTATAAAAGGCAGCAACACGACCAGCGCGAGAGCGCTCATGCGTGAACTCCAAACAATAACTGTGCTGCAAGCTGAGCCACGTCAACCGACCATTGGGTGTCGATTCCAAAGTAAATGTTGGCAGCAATCAACAGCCAAACCGGCGCGAGCAAAGACCAGTGCGCTTCTTGCGCTGGCCCGTCTGCCGTTGCGGCTGACCTAAAGTAGATCATCTCAATTACTCGCCAGATATAGACGACGGCCAACAGTGAACCCGCGACGATGACAATCAGCAGTGGCCACCAGCCTGTCTCCAGTACGGCAACGACGAGCATCCATTTGCTGATAAAGCCTGCGGTCAGTGGTATACCGATAAGGCTCAGTCCCCCAACTACAAACGCAGCCGAGGTCCAGGGCATACGTTGTCCAGCGCCGGCCAGATCGGCCAGGCGCGTACTGCCCAACTGATAGGCCATACAAGCCACCGCTAGAAACAGGCCGCCCTTCATTAGCGCGTGGTTCAAAAGATGGACCAACGTGGCGGTGAGGCCGCTGACTGATGCGAGGCTAAGGCCTAAAATCATGTAGCCGATCTGAGCCACGCTGGAATATCCCAGCATGCGTTTGATATTGTGCTGAAATACTGCAACGGTGGACCCAGACAACACAGCCAAAGCGCCGAGCACCATCAATATGAACTGCAATGGCATACTGTCGAAGGCAAAACTTGATCCAAAAACGCCGTACATGAAACGCAAAAGAACATAGACCGCGACTTTTGTTGCGGTTGCGGCGAGAAATGCACTGACCACGTGTGGTGCGTACGTGTACGCGTTGGGTAACCACAGGTGGAGCGGAAACAATGCCAGCTTAAGCCCTAAGCCGACCGTCAGAAAAGCAAACGCGACACGGAGGGTGCGACTCTGTGCCAGAGCAGGGAGCCGATTGGCTAGATCGGTCATATTCAAGGTGCCAGTGATCATGTAGAGCAGGCCAACTGCTATCAGAATGAAGGTTGCACCAATCGTGCCCATGATGAGGTACTGGTAAGCTGCAGTCAGTCCTCGTCGATCTGGTCCCATCGCAATAAGGACATAACTGGACAACGATGAAATTTCCAGAAAAACAAAAAGATTGAAGGCGTCACCGGTCGCGGTCATTCCCAGTAGACCGGTCAGGCACAGCAGATAAGCCGTGTAAAAAAGACTTTGTTCGGAAGACTTAATCTCCCAGGAAGCGCCTACCCGTGAAAACAGCAGTACGACAGTGCTGATACCAGCAACGATCGCTAGCACAAACGCGCTAGCAATATCTACGCGATATTCAATTCCCCAGGGAGCTGCCCAGCCACCATAGGTATAGCTGATAGTGCCGTTTTCAAGAACCAGTCTGAGCAGCAGTACGGCAATTATCAGGGTTGTTGTACTGACCAGGATGCTCAGCAACCACGCTAGACGACCGCTGCGAAGCAGTAGACATACAGGTGCTGCGATCAACGGCAGTATGACCTGAAGCGCAGGCAGTTGGGTCAGTGTCACAGAGATTCATCCTGGCTATGGATTTCATCTTCCTCGGTCGTGCCATAGGCCTCTTTTATACGAACAACCAAGGCTAGTCCCAGTGCCGTAGTGGCCACCCCGACCACGATTGCGGTCAGAATTAACACATGGGGCAGTGGGTTGGAGTAGGTTTGCACCGTCTCGCGTAGAATGGGTGCAGCACCACCACTGACCTTGCCCATGCTGATATAGAGGATAAAGACCGATGCTTGAAACAGGTTAAGACCGATGATTTTTTTGACCAGATTACCGCTTGCAATAACCACGTAAAATCCGGTCATCATCAGAAATATGACGACCCAGTAATTGTAGAGCGCGAACATATCCATGCTCAGTCCCTGCGTCCGGCAAAGGCCAGAAAAACAGTGATCATGACAGCGGCGACTGTGATACCGACCCCGAGTTCGACCAGGAATATCCCCAGATGCTGGCCAAGTAAAGGATTTTGGGCCAGTGTGTCGTAGTCCAGATAATGGCCACCAAGTAGCATGGTGACCGTGCCGACACCGGCAAACAACAACAGACCCGATGCTGTCAGTAGCCGCAAAATTGACGGTGAAACTACAATCCGGACAGCCTGAGTACCAAAGACCAGGGCGTATAGAATAAACGCAGCGGCGAAAATGACGCCGGCCTGGAACCCACCCCCGGGCCCATAGTCACCGTGAAACTGCACGTACAACGAAAATAGCAGAATGATCGGGATGGTGATCTTGGTAACTACCCGAAGTACAGGGTTGTCTCTCACGGTTCTTCTTCCGGGGAGTCGGCCAGGCGACTACGACGCCGTCTCAATCCCAGTAGCGCCAATACACCGATGCCAGCGGTGAAGATCACGGTTAACTCACCTAGCGTATCGTAGCCACGGTAACTGGCGAGTACGGCTGTTACCACATTGGGTATTCCGATCTCGCTGGGAGATTGTTCAAGGTAGCGGGGCGCAACATGTTGTTGTATGGGGGCGTCCGGGGCAGCAAAGTGAGGCATGTCAAAAGTGCCGTAGATTAGAGCCGCACCGGTGACAGCTACCACCACCAACGGCAGCAGTGACCGGTGCGCGGGTGGTTTTTCCTGCCGGCCGACAAGACCGATAGTTGCGAGCATGAGTATGGTGGAAATACCAACGCCCACGGCTGCTTCAGTAAATGCAACATCGACCGCGTCTAACACTACAAACACCGCGGCAGCCAGGAGACTGTAGATCCCGAACATAATCGTCACGGCGAAAAGATCGTGCAGGCGAATCGCCGCTAAAGCGGTAATAACCAGCAGTCCCAGTAATACAATGTTGATTAGTTCGTTCATTGTTGTTGTTCTGACTCTCCCTGCCACGGACTTCGAATGCCATGAACTGCTGCACGAGCCAGTGCGTGGCAGGCTGTCGGATTCAGCAACATTAGGAAAAGCAAAACAATCAAGAGCTTGATCAGAACAATCGTCCATCCAGCTACCAGCATAAGGCCCAGGATGATAGCTGCGGCTCCGATTGTGTCGGTGATACCTGCGGCATGCATGCGGGTAAAAACATCAGGCATGCGCAGCAGGCCGATGCTGCCTACCAGAATAAACAGTGCGCCGAGGAAAAGCAGCAGCCCGCTCAATATATTGAGAGCCTGGCTCATTGCCTATTTTCTTCGGAATCCGGTCGGGATTGCCCGAGGTCACCGAACTCAGAAACCTTGAGCACGGCAACGGCGACAATGAAGCCTACCAGTGCGTACATCAGAGCGATATCAAGGTAGAGTTCGGCCTCCCCGGTCAAGAATCCCAGCACACATACCATCAGGACAGTTTTTGTGCTGAAAGTATTTGAAGCAAGAATGCGGTCGTAAACAGACGGTCCCTTGATCGCTCGAATTAGCGCCAGCCCCATTGCTGCCAGCAAAGCTATGGTCACCAGTAGCAGCATTAGCCACTTTCCAGATGCTCGACGCGCTTTCCCATTTCTCCACTTTCGAGGTCCGTCGCGGATTCTGCAGTCAGAGCATGTACTTCAATCTCTTTCTCGAGCACATCGAGGGAGATAGTTCCAGGTGTCAGGGTGATTGAGTTGGCAAAGCAGACACGACCCGGCACGGTCTGCTGATCCGCGGGCACTCGAATTATGGTCGGTTGAATCGGAAGACTAGGTCGTGTGATGCGCCATGCGACATCAATACTGGCGCGGACGATTTCTTTAGCTAGCCAGGGTGCATAGCGAAACAGTCCGGGTATCAGTCCCAAAGGTTGTCCTTCTGCATCGATAACGCCCATGCGATGGCTGACCAAGGTTACGGTTGCTGCGGAGAGCAGTCCGAGACTGAGAAGAAACGGATCGAAGTGCCCCGATAACGCGATCCACAAGACGATTGTCAGGGAAAAAAGTATTAAAAGACGTAACAAGTCGGTGATCCAGTAGTCGGTATCGGTGTCGTGGTCGAGCGGGACGCTGGGTGTCTCAATCCGATTCAGTCTGTGACTGCCCCTAATGCTCGTCGGCTAGCTCGTGCTTCTCGTTGTCGCTGTGAATCAATATCAATCAATACACGCTCTACGTAGTCGATATGTCGATCTGATGCAGAGCGCGCATGATCAGGATCACCGTTTATGATCGCGGTCATCAAGTGATAGTGCTGGTCTCGCACGTGTTCAAAACGCCCCGACTGTGCGTAGACATTCTCCAGGTTGTAGCGGATGCTTTTCCGCAGCAGAGAAAATAGACTGCGCATCACATGTACCAGAACAACATTGTGTGATGCTTCTGCAATGGCGAGGTGAAAGTTTGCATCGGCTTTAGCTTCTAGTGCAGCATCCTGGCGGCTGTGAGAAATAATCAGTCGTTTGTAACAGGTTCGAATTTGTTCGATATCCGACTCGGTTCTCCGGCTGGCTGCGTAATAGGCAGATAATGACTCGATCGCATGCCGCAGTTCAAGCACGTCTGCATGAGAGTCCGGTGAATTACTGATGAGTTCCAGCAGTGGATTTTCAAGTGCGGGATTCAGAGATTTCGTCACGGTGGTGCCCCCACCGCGGCGTGCGACAAGCATGCCGCGGGCGGACAGTTTCTGGAGCGCTTCACGCAACGACGGGCGGGAGACGCCCATTTGCTCAGCAAATTTTCGTTCGGCGGGTAGACGTTGACCCGGTTTCAGCGTGCCTTCGAGAATCGACCGCTCAATTTTTTCGACGACGATGTCTGAAACGCGCGGAGTATCCATAAATTTCCTGGTAATTTGGTATGACCAAATATAGGTTGACCATAACACTCCGGGTGTTCCAGGTAAATGACAAGCGGCCAGTTTTGCTGTTGCCCTGTCTGTTGGCTGGAGCGAAAGCCTTGCCCGGCATCAACTACACTATAGTTGCAGTGGTGCGAACGGGGTCGATGATACCGACCCTTTTTAACCTGATATATAGGAGACCTGCGTTTGATTAGCAGTATGACAGCTTTTGTTCAGCACGAATCACAGTCAGAGCAAAGCCGGCTGGTGTGGGAAATTCGTAGCGTAAATCATCGGTATCTGGAAATCTCCATGAGGTTGCCTGAGGAACTTCGTAGCGCGGAAATGAGTTTCCGTGAGACTATTAAGGCGTCATTGAGCCGGGGCCGGATAGACGCTGTACTTCGATGCCAGTCAGCTGAATCTTCAGCAAATAGCCCTGAGCTCAACCTGGACACAATAAACCAGCTGATGGCGTGGTCGAGAACCGTGCAGTCCACAGCGCCTGTTGCGGGTGAACTATCTATAGCAGATATTCTCAAGTGGCCTGGTGTGCTGACACCCGAGCGGATTGATGAGGACCAGCTGAGCGTAACTGCTAAAGCTGCTCTAGCGGATGCCTTGTCCGCACTGGTCAGTCAGCGGCAGCGTGAGGGTCGACAGCTGGCTGTGGTGATTAACGCGAAACTTGTGGCTGCTCGGGATATCGTCATCCGTGTGCAAAGCCGCGGGCCTGAACTGGACCGGCACGCTCGTCAGCGTCTCAACGAACGTGTCAGTGAATTTGCTGAACAGTTGGAGCCCGGACGATTCGAACAGGAGCTGGTACTGTTACTGGCTAAATCCGACATAACTGAGGAGATCGATCGGCTACAACTTCACTTGGCCGAGGTTGAAAATATTCTCAATGGGTCGGGCCCCGTGGGTCGAAGACTCGATTTCTTGATGCAGGAACTCAACCGAGAAGCCAATACCCTGGGCTCAAAATCAAATCACCCCGAAACCACAACTGCAGCGGTTGACCTTAAAGTACTGATCGAGCAGATGCGCGAGCAGATCCAAAACATTGAGTAGGTACAGTGTGTGACTGGTTGGCAGAAGATACCGCAGCTGTTGATATTTTCAGCACCTTCAGGGGGCGGCAAGACTAGCCTGGCCCAGGCCATTGTGAATGACTGCCCACATGTTGTGGTTTCCATATCCCACACGACCCGTAGTCTGCGTCGAGGAGAAGTAGACGGTGTTGATTATTTGTTTGTCAGTCCAGTTGTTTTTGAACAAATGATCGAACGCGGGGAATTTCTTGAGTACGCGAGGGTGTTTGACCATTACTACGGGACATCCAGGGGTAGTGTGGACAAAGCTCTGGCAGCAAAGCGGACAGTGATTCTGGATATTGATTGGCAGGGGGCCCGAAAAGTCCGAGCGTCCAACTCCGATGCGGTCAGCGTCTTTATTCTGCCGCCTTCCATTGAAACGCTGCAAAAACGTCTCGCTCAGCGTGGACGCGATAACCGAGATCAGATCGACTATCGCATGCAACGAGCAATCAATGAGATACGGCATTACGTTGAATATGATCATATCGTGATCAACGATAGATTTGACGATACCGTGACTGAACTCAAACAACTTGTACTCCATCAGCAGCCACCGACGTCAGCAGCTGGATTAGACTTAGCTGCCCTTGTGAATTCCGCAGAAAACGTTAAACTCAAAACTTCAGATACCCCATACAGTTAGCGCGGCCTCCTCGACCGGATTGAAGGCAGACCTGGTCAGCCGCGCGTTTGTTCGCAGCCCCAGACGGGAACGGGCTGCATCCCCTGGTTTGCCGGAGAAACAAAATGGCCAGAGTTACCGTCGAGGATTGCCTCGAAAATGTTGAGAACCGATTTCAGTTAGTGCTGGTTGCCGCAAAACGTACCCGGCAACTGACCTTTGGTGCCGACCCCCTGGTACCGGAAGACCGTGATAAGCCAACAGTCATTGCACTGCGCGAAATTGCAGAAGGGTTAGTAACCCCAGACATTCTCGAAGAAAAAGAAATCGATCTCGAGAAAGAACTGTTCGGTGAAATCGAAGAGGTTCAAACCAAAGCTGAGACGGAGACAAAAGATCTGAGTCTGAAAGAAGATACCGCAGCCAACGAATCTAGTGCGGCAGACGACGATACAGGTGACAGCAATGCCGACGACAGCAGTAACAACGAGGAGGAAAGAACCTCAGTCCAGTAAAGAAGGACGACCGCCCGCATCAACAGGCAAGGTGGTCATCAGTGATCTGATCGAGGTTCTTGAGGAGTATCTAGATCCCAAAGAAGTAAAAGCCGTCTATAAGGCTTATCTGTTCGGTGCGGATGCCCACGATGGACAGCGTCGCCGGAGTGGCGAGGCCTTTATATCCCATCCCCTGTCTGTTGCGCTGATTCTTGCGGACATGCGGCTCGACAGTCCCAGCATCTCTGCCGCCATCCTTCACGATGTTATAGAAGACACCCCCACTTTACGCGAGCAGCTGGCGGAACTGTTTGGTGAAGATGTCGCGTTATTGGTTGATGGTGTCAGCAAGATCGACCAGATCGAGTTTGAATCTAAGGAGCATGCGGAAGCGGAGAACTTCCGCAAGATGCTCCTGGCCATGGCGAAGGATATCAGAGTGATACTGATTAAGCTGGCTGATCGAATCCATAACATGCGCACCCTAGATTCTTTGCGTTCAGATCAGCGCAAGCGAATTGCCCAACAAACATTCGATATATATGCACCAATCGCCAACCGTCTGGGCATGTATACCTGGACCCAGGAACTGGAAGACTTAAGTTTCCAGCACCTCTATCCCAAGCGTTACTCCGCAATTCGCAAAGAGATCAGTAAACGTCGGGGCAATCGTAAGCGGGTTGTTGACCGTTCACGTTTGAAGATTACTGAAGAGCTCGAGGAGACCGGGATAAATGCGACCGTGGTCGGTCGTGAGAAAAACATCTACAGCGTCTACCGAAAAATGCAAGATCGGCGGGTACCGATGGCGGAAATGGGTGATATCTTTGCGATTCGCATTATCGTGAATACAGTGGACGAATGTTATCGGGTGCTGGGCATTATTCACAACTTGTACAAACCGGTACCCGGTATGTTCAAGGACTACATTGCGATCTCCAAAGCTAACGGCTATCAATCACTGCATACACAGTTGTTTGGTACATTTGGCCAGAGTATCGAAGTACAGATCCGAACCACCGACATGCACCGGGTTGCAGAGTCGGGCGTTGCCTCACACTGGCGTTACAAGTCTCATGGCGGTGAAGCGCCACCGCAGATAGTGGCCCATAGCTGGTTAGTCGATCTGATAGAAACCCAGCAAGAGTCAGGTAATCCCTCGGAATTTCTCGAGCACCTAAAGACCGATCTTTTCCCCGATGAAATTTATGTGTTTACACCTAAAGGCGATATAAAGAAGCTCCCTAAAGGCGCCAGCGCGCTGGATTTTGCCTACGCGGTCCACTCGGACATCGGTAATCATTGCATCGGTGCCAAGATCAGCAATGAAGCCATACCGCTGCACCATGTGCTCAACAATGGGGATCACATCGAAGTACTCACAGCTCGGTCCGCATGCCCAACACCGCTATGGCTTCATTATGTTGTCACCGGCAAGGCCCGTGCATCAATACAGAATTATCTTAAGTCTCAACAGGAAGGTGATGCTGTCAAACTCGGTCGTCAGTTACTTGACCAGGCACTGAAATCTGTGGGTCTGACGACCCGGTTGAAAACCAGCCAGAAGATTGGGTTGCTCAAACGACTCGATCGAGAAGACTGGAATGAGTTATTAGCGGATATCGGATTGGGTAGACGCTTGCCCATGATGGTCGCGCGCCAGTTGTTGCCCGACAGTAGTGTCTCGTTGAAGAAAACTAAAAGTGGGCCTCTCCCGATCAAGGGTGTCGAGGGGATGAGTGTGTCTTATGGCCGATGTTGCCGGCCCATTCCCGGCGACAAGATAACGGGTCTGTTTTCCGTTGGTCGTGGTATTGTTATTCACACCACAACCTGCCCTAATGCTGCTAAACAGGCAAAAAGCGTTGAGAACTGGATCAACGTACAGTGGTCGGATGAAGTTAAGGGGGAATTTGCGGCAGACATACGACTGGAAGTGCTTAACCGCCGGGGTGTACTTGCTCAGTTGGCTGCACTGGTCGCCGAAGAAGGATCCAATATCAACAGTGTTGCAGTCAATGCGCGGGATAATCGTAACTCGACGATTCGTTTTACGATAGAAGTCTCAAACCGCCAACACCTTGCCCGGATTATTCGTCGGCTAAGAGCGCGGCGGTCAGTAATTCGCGTATTTCGAGCAAGAGGATAATGCTCCAGATGTAGTCAACTGAACGAGGGACAAAACACGATGACCAGTAGACAGGCTATCAGCACTTCGCAGGCACCGGATGCGATCGGTGCTTATTCGCAAGCGGTAGTTGCCGGTAATACGCTTTATATATCCGGGCAAATTCCCTTGGATCCGGAAACTATGGAGGTGGTCGAAGGTGATATGGAAACCCAGATTCGACGTGTGTTCGATAACCTGTCGGCAGTCGCTGACGCTGCCGGAGCGAGTCTTGACGATGCTGTCAAGTTGACAGTTTTCTTGACCGACCTGACTGACTTTCCGACGGTCAACCAAGTAATGGCCGAGTATTTCGATGAACCCTATCCTGCCCGGGCCGCTATCGGTGTGGCTGCTCTTCCCAAAGGTGTTCCAGTCGAAGTTGAGGCGATTGTTTATCTGCCGGTATAGGACAGTGCGAATACCCGTTTGATTGGTAGAAAACTAGGCCTGTCTCATGCTGCCGGTTGACCCATTCCGTGGCTAACCAAAATTTGCTCGAACCTGCCGGGTCCAGGGCAGCGTTTCAGGCAATCACGGTGCTTAAGGGTGTTGGCCCCCAAATCGAATCCCGGCTTGCCCGGTTGGGAATCCGCGCGGTCCAGGACGTCCTGTTTCATTTGCCACTGCGCTACCAAGACCGCACACGATTTTCACCCATGGGTGGACTGACAGCCGGTAGCGATGCACTTGTGACTGGTGTGATCGAACTCTCCGGCGTGCGCATGGGACGTCGTCGCAGTCTGGTGTCGGTCATTTCAGACAACACCGGCACAATCACAATGCGACAGTTCCGATTCACAGCAACCCAGCAACGCTCACTGGCACGAGGAGGTTTGATCCAATGTTTTGGTGAAGTACGCCAAGGTCCAACTGGCCTGGAGATGGTTCACCCTGAATACCGTTTGCTGCACAGTGAGTCGGAGGCGACTACAGAGCAGGCATTGACAGCGGTGTATCCGACTACCGATGGCGTCGGCCAGCGTAAATGGCGGGATATGATCAGACAAGCGCTGCCACGTTGTGCCACGGAGATTGAAGAGTTGCTACCTAAGGGCGTTGACGTTCCCGGTATGGAGATATCGCTAGCCGACGCCCTCACCATACTGCATTGTCCACCTGTAGGGACCGATCCTCATTTCCTGATGCAAGGATCTCATCCTGCCCGGCAAAGGCTGGCATTTGAGGAGATGCTCTCGCATCATATTGCGATACGACAGCGGCGATCCCACCGCGATCGGCTGTGTGCTCCGTTGATGCCGCCGTCTACCAAGCTTTGGCCGCAACTCTGTGAGCAACTGCATTTTCCGCTGACCAGTGCACAGGTCCGAGTTGTTGAGGAGGTGTTCAACGATCTGGCCGGTACTGTTCCTACGATGCGACTGGTACAAGGGGATGTGGGATCCGGGAAAACTGTGGTGGCTGCTGCCGCAGTGCTCGCCGCAGTAGAAGCCGGCTGCCAAGCTGTAGTTATGGCACCGACCGAACTGTTGGCCAGACAGCATTTCGATAGTTTTGAGACCTGGCTCCAGGGCCTAGGAATAGATGCAGTGTGGTTGACCAGTCGGGCAGCAGCAGCGACTCGTCGACAAGCTTGTCAGCGCTTAGCCAATGGTGATGTTCAGGTCGGTATTGGGACCCATGCGTTGTTTCAGGACGATGTCCACTATCACAACCTGGGACTGGTGGTCGTAGATGAACAACACCGCTTCGGTGTCGAGCAGCGACTGGCGCTGCGGGATAAAGGGCGTTCAGATAATCGTGCACCGCACCAGCTGGTGATGACAGCCACACCGATACCTCGTTCTTTGGCTATGGTGATGTATGCAGACATGGATGTTTCGGTCATCGATGAGATGCCGCCTGGTCGACAACCAGTAGAGACAGTGGTGATACCCAATTCCAGGCGTCAGGCAGTACAGGAACGTATCCGGGAATCCTGTGCCCGGGGTATGCGCGCTTACTGGGTCTGTCCTTTAATCGATGAATCAGAGCTGTTGGACCTAGAGGCGGTGACGCAGCGCGCAGAGTCTTTGCGTCAGGATCTGCCTGAACTGAGGGTCGAACTGTTGCATGGTCGCAACACACCGACAGAAAAAGATGCCGTCATGAATGGGTTCAGGAGTGGCCAGGTCGACCTTTTGGTTGCAACAACGGTTATTGAGGTTGGTGTCGATGTGCCTGAGGCCAGCCTGATGGTGATCGAAAATGCCGAAAGACTGGGATTGGCCCAGTTGCATCAATTACGGGGTCGAGTGGGCCGTGGAGACCAAAAGTCGGCCTGCGTCTTGATGTATCAGGCCCCACTCGGAGAGCGGGCAAAAGCGCGGCTGTCGACGATGCGCGAGACCAATGATGGATTCGAGATCGCGCAGAAGGACCTCGAACTACGTGGTCCGGGCGAATTACTGGGCACGCGTCAAAGCGGCCTGCCGCAATTTCGCATTGCTGATCTGACCCGCGATCACACGCTACTCCAAGGTGTCCGGGATGTTGCAGCTCAACTGCTTGAAAACGGTGAGACGAAGTTAATCGATCGGTTAATCCGTCGGTGGCTCAGAACTGAAGATGGGTTTTACAGTGCGTGATCGCCTGTTTCTTTATGTGCGCCTGGCAAGGCTCGATAGACCGATCGGTTGGTTGTTGCTGATGTGGCCCACACTCTGGGCTGTCTGGATTGCCGGTGGTGGTCAACCACAAGTGCAGATCGTCGTCGTGTTTGTCACTGGTGTAATTGTTATGCGTGCAGCAGGATGTGTGATAAATGATTACTTTGATCGTGCATTTGATCCGCACGTCCAAAGAACTCGAAACCGGCCTTTGGCAATGGGCGACGTCTCTACGCGGGAAGCACTGATCCTGTTTGCAGCCCTTATGATGGTGGCACTGGGGTTGTTGTTAACCCTGAACCGACAAGCCATTGTACTGGGCTTCATTGGCGCAGCGATTGCGATCAGTTACCCACTATTTAAACGCTTCACACACCTACCACAACTGTTTTTAGGGATTGCTTTTTCGTGGGGGATTCCGATGGCATTTGCCGCACAAACCGGTCGTGTACCGGCACTGGCCTGGTGGCTCCTGTGCGCTAATCTGTTGTGGACGGTCGCTTACGATACCATGTATGCGATGGCTGATCGGCCCGATGACCTCAAAATCGGGGTCAAATCTACCGCCATTCTTTTCGGTCGATATGATCTATTGGCCAACGCGGTGTTGCAGGCTCTCGCACTGGCGGTACTTGGCATCATCGGCTGGGGGCTGCATCTGAGCGGTTGGTACTATCTGGGCCTGGTTGGTGCTGCGGTAACGGCTGGTTATCAATACCGATTGTGTCGCGGTCGCGATCGGGGCATGTGCCTGAAGGCGTTTATCAACAATACTTGGTTCGGTGCCTGTGTATTTGCGGGTCTCGTAGTTTCCTTTCGCTTGAACTGAGCGGCAGCAGCGAACACATTCCCCCCGACATCGATCAAGCGGGGTCCAAGTTGGCGTAGGCCAACACCAGCCATTTGCTGCCAGCAGTTTCGAATCGAACCTGAACTCGGGCATGCTCACCCTGCCCCTCTACACTAACGACAGTACCCTGACCGAACTTGGCATGATGTACGCGAGCCCCCAGGTTGATACCCGGGCTGCTCGTTTGAGCTACGGTGTTCAAGGCTTCGGCAGGTGTTGAGGTAGCCCGGGGCAATACGGTGGACGAACGGACTTCATCAACCAGTTCCGCTGAGATTTCGCTTAGGAAACGAGACGGGCGGGTATAGTTTTCCCGGCCATACAGCCGCCGGACCTCAGCCCAGGTCAGAAATAGTTGCACCATGGCCCGGGTCATACCGACGTAACACAGACGTCTTTCCTCCTCGAGTCGACCCGGTTCATCGATCGAACGCTGATGCGGAAAGAGGCCTTCTTCCAGACCGCACAGAAATACAAGCGGGAACTCAAGCCCTTTGGCCGAATGAAGGCTCATCAATTGTACGCAATCTTCCCACTCTTCTGCCTGGCCTTCACCGGCCTCCAGCGCAGCGTGTGCGAGAAATTCCGATAGTGGGTCCGGATGTTGGTCGTCGGCCGGGTCGTAATTGAAATGACGGGCTGCACTGACGAGTTCCTCGAGGTTTTCTACCCGCGTCTGCGCTTTTTCACCATGTTGTTTACGGTAGTGATCGATAAGCCCGCTACGTTGCACAACGATGTCCGTCTGTTCAGTTAGATCAAGGTCTCGTGTCGATGCGTCAAGCGCTTCGATGAGATCGATAAAAAATTTCAGCGAGGTCCGGGCTCTGGTCGGTATTTGTGTTTTACTTGCCAATTCAACTGCAGCGGCCCACATGGAGGTGTCAGACGCCCTGGCATGTTCACGGATTGCGGTGGCTGTTCGTGCACCGATGCCGCGAGTGGGGACATTGACGACCCGTTCAAAAGACGGATCAGAGTGGCGATTTGAGATCAGGCGCAGGTATGCCAGAGCATCTTTGATTTCGGCTCGCTCGAAAAATCGGAGTCCACCATAGACTCGGTAAGGAATGCCTTCACTGAGCAGGAGTTCCTCAAAAACACGGGACTGTGCGTTTGAGCGATAGAGGATGGCAATAGAATCACGGCGATGGCCTTCGTGCACCCACTCGCGAAGGTGTTCCAAGACGAACCGAGCTTCGTCAATTTCGTTAAATGCGGCGTAAAGCCTAATCGGTGCCCCGGCCTGATCTTCAGTCCACAGTTTTTTGCCCATTCGGCCGACGTTGTGGTCGATTACACTGTTTGCGGCCGCGAGAATTGTTCCAGTAGATCTATAGTTCTGTTCCAGTCGCAGGATCTGCGTCTCGGGAAAGTCTTTCTGAAACAAGGCCATGTTCTCAATTCGGGCACCCCGCCAGCCGTAGATCGACTGATCGTCGTCGCCCACAGCAGTGATGCTGTTGCGTGGCTGTGCCAACAGTTTTAGCCAACGGTACTGTATGGTATTGGTATCTTGAAACTCGTCGACCAGGATGTGCTGAAATCGTTTCCGGTAAGCGTCGCGAATTGGTTCGTTGTTCTGAATTAGCTCCAGGCTCCGTAGCAGAAGTTCTGCAAAGTCAACCAGTCCAAAGCGCTGACACAGTGATTCGTAGTGGGCGTAAATCTGGGTCAGAGTCTGATGCTGGTTATCTGATGACCCTTCAAGTTGTGTAGGTCGCCGGCCCTCCTCCTTGTTGCTGTTAATAAACCACTGTACCTGTCGCGGTGGCCAGAATCCCTCATCAAGATTCAATTCTCTAAGTGAACGCCGCACCAGACGGTGTTGGTCCTGGGCATCAAGGATCTCGAAAGAATTCGAAAGACCTGCGTCGGCATAGTGAGTACGCAGCAAACGGTGTGACAGGCCATGAAACGTGCCGAGCCACATATTACGCATAGGAGAACCGATCATGCGTTCTACTCGGTGTCGCATTTCCTGGGCCGCTTTGTTGGTGAACGTAACAGCGAGGATAGACAGTGGCGACACCTCGAGTGCTGTCACAAGCCAGGCGATTCTGTGGGTCAGAACGCGGGTCTTGCCGCTTCCAGCACCGGCAAGAACAAGCATCGGACAGGGATCTTTGGATACTGCCTGACGCTGAGCGTCGTTCAGATCATCAAATATGAAAGAAACGTCCATACTCGCTAATCACTCAAGTCAAGGATGCCAGGTTGAATGTTGCCTTTCGGCACTTCAGGTTGTTGTCGATCGTCGGTAATAACGGCCATGACTCAACCTAGGATCTGTTGCGAGTGGCGTCATCGGTTCTGCCTGCCACACACCTGGGTCCAGTTCCGGGAAATACACGGTATTACCAGCTGAGATCTTGTCAGGCACCTGTGTGACATCGATGAAATCACAGAATTCAAGAGCCGCTGCATAGAGCTGCCCACCACCGATAAACCAGACGTCGCCAGTGCAGGTGGCCAGGGCGGCTGGGATCGTTGTATAGCACTGGACACCATCCAGCAGCGAGCGGGTGATCACAATGTTGCGTCGCCCGGACAGTGGATTTGCACCTATCGATTCCCACGTGCCGCGACCCATAATAATGGTGGTGCCCAGAGTCAGCTGTTTAAAGCGTTTCATATCGGCCGAATAGTGCCAGGGTAGTTTTCCATCTGCACCGATGACACGGTCTTGAGTGATTGCCACAATTGCTGCGCGCAATGTCAGCCCCTAACTTGAGCCGGTAGAAAACTCCTGACAATCAGTGCAGCTACTGTTGTCATCGTACAGCTACACGGCCACCTTGAAAGTAATCGCCTGTTCGGGTTCGTAGCCGGCCAGAGAAAAAGTGCTGAGCAACTCGTCCGTCGTGGCACTGAGGAGGTCTTCCACATCGTTGAGCGATCGAATAGCACTGTTTATGGTTAGCTGTGGCAATGGTTTGGGATTTCGCAGCAGCTGATCTCGTAAACCAGGTACATGGTCGTACTCTGCCATACTGCCGTCAGGCTTGGCGGTATAGATGTGCGCATCGATCAAGGTGTGCCCAAAGTAACCCACAGGTATACCCGCAAACTGCCCAAACAGCTCAAGCAGGAAAGCGTAACCGGCGATGTTATAGGGTAGCCCTAGCGCAACGTCACAACTACGCTGGGTTAAGTGTAGGCACAACAGGGGTTCGCCAGCCTCGTCGCGTTGAACATTGAGCACCCACAGCGCATGGCAGGGAGGTAAACCACTGAACTGGGCATTGCCCGGTGCCCAGGCGGATACCACCAACCGGCGACTGTCCGGATTTTTCCTGAGTTCTTTCACAACCCAGGCCACTTGATCGTTAAACGAGGCCTTGTCCTGATCATGTACTGGGAACTGTCGCCAGTAGTTGCCATAGGCACTGGGCACGTGGCCGTCTTCATCTGCCCAAGGGTCCCAAAACTTACAACCATGCCGGTGTAGCAGGCCAATATCGGTTCTGCCCGACAGAAACCACAGATTCTCAACGACGATATTTTTCCAGGAAATCTCTTTGGTGGTCAGTAGTGGAAAGCCCTGTCGCAAGTCAATCTGATAATTCAAATTAAAGATTGAAAGAGTATCGACACCAGTTCGATTGGTCTTTCGATGACCGCCACTGAGTACGCTTTCGACGACATCAAGATACTGCTGCAATATGCTGTGCTCTACTTGTGCTGGGAATCTGCTGAGCCTGTGGCTACAGCACTTGTTTTGAGAAATAATGCTCTATCGCTTTACGTGCGACATAGGCCGATTTTACATACCACTTTTCTTTGTTGATACAAAGAACCGCGTAAGCCAACTTACGGTCGCCGCGACGGGCATAGCCCACAAACCAATCATAAGTACCGGCAGGGTCTGTCCCGTTGAGTGTGCCGGTTTTGCCACCGACTTCGATGTTTGACATCTTGCCGGTGAAAAAATTATTGAACGACTTTTTTGCCGATCCTTTGCGTACTGTTAAAGTCATCATAGCCTGTAGTTGGCGGGCAGTTGACTCGCTGAACACCTGTTGGGCATAGGGCTCATCATCAGCATACAGAACGATACCGTTGGTATCCGTAATTGCATCGATAAGACTCGGCTGGACAATAAAGCCGCCGTTAATGGTCGCCGCGGCCAGGATTGCAGCATGGACCGGACTCATCGTGGTATTTTGGGTCCAGCCAGACGCGGTTTCTACGATAGACCAAGGGTCGTCCAGGTTTAGCGCGAGGCGGCTGGGACTTATCTCGACATCACTTCGGATCTCCCGATTGAACCCCAGTCGTTCTGCGTAATCCAGCAGCGCTTTACCGCCGACTTGCTGTACGCCCAGTCGACCGAATACGCTGTTGACAGATTTAGCAAAGGACATTTTCAGAGGCAGGTGCCGGGTCCATTGATTGTCCTTGTGGTGTAGTACATGTTTGCGGTAAAGGCTGGTGGTTTTACCGTTGAATGGAATGACGGTGTCAGCGTCAACTTTTCCCAGATCGACAGCAGCGCCGGCTGTTACAAGCTTGAAGACCGAAGCAGACGGATACGTTGCCTGTAAAGCGAAATTGGCAGTGGGCTTTGTCTTGCGGCGGTGATTGACCAGTGCCAGAATCTTGCCGGTATCGGGATCCAATCCAACAAACATCCCGTAATCCGGTCCATATTGTTCAAAAATCGCGTTGACGGAATCACGCAGAGCCCGATCGGTGTTGTAGTGGATTGTTGCGGGGAGTCGCCGGCCTTGACTGGTAACGGTGATCTCGTGTGGATACGTATTGTTCTGCACTGATGACGTTATAGCTTCACTGATGACGTGCCGGTCCACACCCCACACAGCGCTGCGTTGCCATTCTGTGGAACTCAGATGTTCTGGCCAGGACAACATACCACCAATCAAGATCACGGTCACAAGCGCAATCTGCAGCGGACCAGACAGGGTTGTCTGGCTAACGGTTTTGCGAGTGCGCTGGTTGCTCATATGGACGGGGGGTGTAGTTATTGACCAGGATGGTAGGTGTGCCGGCGTTCGACGGGGCCTCATGCAGAAGCACCTTTTTCGTGAATCGCTCCGCGTTTAGCTGGTGTGGACCATATGATATCTGAGTATAAGGCGACTGAAGGGGAGAAAACATCTCGATGGCTGTCTGATCAGCTGGTCATGGTTTCTCGGGCCTGGTTGATCAGAGTGGCCAGGTAATCCGATCCACCACGATCGCTGTGCAGGCGCTGTATTAGACGGCGATGTGCGGCTTTGATTTCCTTGTTCGCTGCATCTTCGGGAACACCTAGAATCTCCGCAGCTTCTCTTCGGCTCATGTGACCGCTGGGTGGTACTGCTGCCGTGTCTCCAGTGTCAGTATCCGCTCTCCAGTTTTCGCCATGGTGGCGGTCAAGATAGGTTTCGAGCAAAGCAGCAGACTGGGCATCCTGTGCCTGACAGGTGGATAACAGCTCGAGTAGATTTTCGAGGCTCATCTGCTCGAGCTGCTGTCCGATAAATGCCCCGGCAATAACTTCACCTGCCAGATCGCCGCTGTCGTGATCCAGTGTCATGCGCAGAAAAGCGGTTTCCACCTTTGAGACCTGGCCAGAAGCTGGGCCACGTGTCGATTTGAACATCTGCCATACCCGCCGCGCCATTAATACCCGTTGTAGCCAGGGCAGTGCCGCACTGACTGCTGCAAACATCCAGTGAATTCGGCCGGTGACTACCAGCAGCAACAGCATACCGGCGATGCCGTAGAGCAAAATCATCTTGAGTGCCTTGCTACGTTGGGCTGGTGTCGCCTTGCCGAGCCACGATGCCAGCCACATCAGACCCACCAGAGCGACTAAAGCGAGTACCAGCCGGATCATATTTTCAGTTCTTGTTGCTGATCTGGTGACTGAGTCTGAGTACGGCACCACCGTGCTTACGACCGAATTGTTCAAGTGCTTTCTGCCCCCCAGCTGCATAAACTGCTACGGCACATAGAAGATCGCGCAACTGTGAAGCGCTGTTAGCGTCAAATCGGCACCAGGCACCCGAACTAAGCTGAGCAATCTTGCGAAACGTGCGCTCAGTAATTGGGTCGTTACCGTCCTGAAAAATGAACACTGGGGTTTGGAGGATGCCAAGCTCACCAGCCAGTTTGCACAGAACATCCGGGTCTTCTTCCATGGCATCACCGACAAATACCAGAGCGTTGACGGGCTGGTTCTGTTTTGTGGCGTGTGAGAGAACGCGGGCAATCTGGGTCTGTCCTGCGGCACAACGTATGGCAGTCATGTGGTTGAGCAAAGTCTCGGCGTTACTCGTCCAGGGTGTTGAGGAGAACTGCATAAAGCCACGGTAGTGAACAAGCTGTACGTCGAGACCGCCCAAAGTGTCGGTTTCTTCAAACATCTGACCCTGAATGTGACAGGCTCTGTCCCACAAGGGTTCCCGACTGGCTGTAGCATCCATGGCGAATAGCAGTCGTCCCCGGCCGTTTGGGCGGGAAGCCAGTGGTGTGGATCTCACCCGCTGCAGAAAGTTATCGATGTCTTCGCGGCTTGATGTTTCCAGCGATCTGTTGGGTGGTTTTTTCAATTGCAACAGCGCTTAACAATCAGGTAATCAAGATAGATCATAACACTGTAGAGAATCTGTCAGCAGATGGCCGAGGTGAGGATCTGGACTGCCATTTAAGAGAGAATACGATTAATAATTTCAGACACGTCTTTAGACAATGCGGGTTGTGCTTGAATCTGTTCAAGCTGCTCACGCATCATTTCCTGTCGTTCGCGGTTGTAACGCCGCCAGAGATTGAAGGCTGACAGTAGTCGGGCTGCGACCTGCGGATTGGTATGGTCTAGTTTCAATATGTATTCGCTGATGAATGCATAGCCTTGACCATCGACCTGGTGAAAATGAAGCGGGTTGGCATGGGCGAAGGCCCCAAGCAGGGAGAACACTTTGTTGGGGTTTTCCAGCTGAAACAGGTCATGTGATGTGAGCGCTTTCACGTGACCGAGCGTTCCAGGCAAATCTGCTGTTGCCTGAACCCGGAACCACTTGTCCATCACCAGCGGGTAATCTTGCCAACGATCGAAAAAGTGAGCCAGAGCAGCAGTGCGTTCTGGATGTGGTGAACAGGCGAGCAAGGTCAAAGCAGCCAGCGCATCGGTCATGTTATCGGCTGCCTGCAGCTGGTGGCTGGCCAGACGTGTGAACTCGGGTTGTTCAAGCGCCATCAGGTAAGACAGACAGGTATTACGCAGGGCACGTTGACCGCTGTTGATGCAGTTAGTTTGGTCGTTCCCTGTCGCTTCGAGCCGGTGGTAAAGCGCTTCAAATTCTGTTGTAAATCGTCTGGCCAGTATCAGTTTCACTGTCTTTCTGGCCTGGTGGAGTCGGTCCGGCTCAATGATGGGGGTGATCTGCAAAAGATGGGTATGATCTGGTAGGGCCAAGGCATAGGCTTGAAACGATCTGTCATCGAAGTCGTGTCGTAACGTATTTTCAAAGGCCACTGCAAAACGCTCATTGAGCGAAAACGAATTGCCCTCAACAGCCGCCTCGAACGCACGCAATACTTCGGTGCTGAAAAGGCGCTGCCCCGCATCCCACCGGTTAAATGGGTCGTCGTCATGCGCCATCAGAATCGCGAGTTCGTCACCTGACAGATCAGATTCGAGCTCTACTGGTGCCGAAAACCGTCGTAATAGGGAAACCACTGGCTCTTTCACGACGCCTTCAAATACAAATTGCTGCTCCTGCTGGCACAAGCTCAACATATGCTCATGTTTGGGATCGCCCTGCGCACCAATGGTTGTCTTCATCGCCTGTCCGGCGCGATCAAATAAGGCGGTGGCTAGGGGAATATGAAACGGTTTCTTTTGATCCTGATCAGGGGTGGACGGGCATTGCTGAGCGACAGTCAGTGTGTAGCGTGCCATCTCGGCATCATAAGTGCCTCGGGTAGTCAGTTTGGGGGTGCCAGCCTGCTCGTACCAGAGTCTGAACTGCGAGAGATCCAGGCCGCTGGTATGTTCCATAGCACTGACAAACGCTTCAGTTGTCACTGCTTGACCATCGTGGTGATCAAAATATTGGTCGCAGCCTTTTCGAAACAGAACCGGGCCAAGCAAGTTTGCCAGCATTCGCACCACTTCAGCACCTTTGATGTAAACCGTTAGTGTGTAGAAGTTGTTGATTTCGGAATAAGAGGCAGGTCTGACAGGGTGAGCCATTGGTCCGCTGTCTTCGAGAAACTGTGGGCCGCGTACTAGTTTGGTGTCTTCAATCCGCTTGACGCCAGCCGAACCCAGTTCTGCACTGAACTCCTGGTCACGGAAAACGGTGAAACCCTCTTTCAGACTGAGTTGAAACCAGTCTCGGCATGTGACGCGGTTTCCGGACCAATTGTGGAAGTATTCATGACCGATCACCCCGGTGATCGCCTGATAATCCTGGTCAGTGGCTGTTTCAGGAAGTGCAAGGACGTAACGGGTATTGAAGATATTAAGGCTCTTGTTTTCCATGGCCCCCATATTGAAATCCTCGACTGCAACAATGTTGAAACAATCAAGGTCATACTCCCGGCCATAGCGCAGCTCGTCCCACCGCATTGCCTGTATCAGTGCATCCAGCGCGTGACGGCACTGTCCGAGGTCTCGTTCAACAGCGTAGATTCGCAATCGAACATCCCGACCACTTGCGGTTGTGAAACGATCCTCGATAAACCCCAGATCTCCTGCAACCAATGCGAACAGGTAGCTGGGTTTAGGGTGCGGGTCGTGCCACGTGACCTGATGACGACCGTTTGGAAGCGTTTCTGTTGATAAGATGTTTCCGTTGCTCAATAGGACGGGACAATCTGTCACCGACGCGTTGAGGGTCACGGTATATTCAGAGAGCACATCAGGCCGGTCGATAAAATAGGTGATCCGTCTGAACCCCTCCGGCTCACACTGGGTGCAGAAATTACCACTGGATAGATAGAGCCCTTCAAGTTTGGTGTTGGCTGCTGGGCTTATATAGTTTTCAATCTGGAGCGTAAACTGACTAGGCACATCGTGTACTGTGAGCGAATGGTCATCGATCGTGTACTGATTTAGCGTTAGCTCTTTACCATCGATTCTTATACTTTCCAATTCGAGTGCCTCGCCATCGAGTCGCAGCGAGCCTTGGTTACTGTTGCGTCGTCTGATCGATAGTTGTGAACGAACCCGAGTGTTATTGGCTGACAGCTCGAAGTGGAGGACTGTCGTGGTGATCAGAAAACCCGGTGGCTGATAGTCACTCAGGTAAATGCGGTCTAGCGTGGTTTTTTCTGGGGTCATGGGTATCCGGGTTAGGGCTCCGACGTTATTGTAATTGGCAGATATATTTTCACCGCACCACTGATTTCAGATTATCAGGATCAATAAAAATACGAAAAGGCTCACCATCGCGATGGGTATGGCCAATCCGATCCAGTCGCTATTTGCATCACGACTGACCCCCATCATCTTGTTGATACCCGGGGAAAACCACAGGATAACCAGCAGGGCCAGTACACCCAACAGCAGCTTTTCCCAGGTAGCGACTGGCTCCATTTTCTTCTGGTCTTTCGGGTAACGGTCATGACCGTGATTGGTCAGGATTAACAGGATTGTGGGCGAGATTTGTGGTTCGAACAAGGTGTGTAAGATTCAAGGGGCAGTACTAAACAGAGGGGTGAAAGCCGTGTGAAAAAGGAGTAACATGGATTCTAGGGCAGGCAACAGGGGACCTGATCTGTAGTTGAAACTGAAAACATAATCCCCGGGGCTTTATTAAGCACAGCGCTTTGACCAAGAGCGCATGAGGAAAGCGACCCTATGATACTAGAGCAAGGTACTGGTGTTGTGGCCAAGATTCAGGAACTCAGATCCGAGCATCGCGCGCTGGACAAAGAACTGCAGAACATGGCCAACGATCCAACGTTTGATGACCTTCAAATGCGAAGACTCAAAAAACGAAAGCTTTTTCTTAAGGACAATATTACGTTGCTCGAAGGTAGACTCGTTCCTGATATAACAGCCTGAAGTGATGAATTAGACGATATAAAAAGCCCCCAAATTTGGGGGCTTTTTTATTTTGACGTCGGTTTAATAGCGATAGTAGTCAGGTTTATAGGGACCGTCTTTGTCTACGTTGATATAAGCGGCTTGCTGGTCATTGAGCTGCGTAAGTTTTGCACCGACTTTTTCTAAATGAAGCCGGGCGACCATTTCGTCTAGTTTCTTGGGTAGAACATATACTTTGTTGTCGTACTGATCTGGGTTGTTCCACAATTCGATCTGCGCCAGAGTCTGGTTAGTAAAGGAATTAGACATTACAAAACTGGGATGGCCGGTGCCACAGCCCAGATTGATCAAGCGCCCTTCGGCCAGCAATATGATCCGCTTGCCGTCAGGAAAAATGATGTGGTCGACCTGAGGTTTGATGTTCTCCCAGGTGTACTGCTTCAGAGACGCACAGTCAATTTCGTTGTCGAAGTGGCCGATGTTGCAGACAATCGCTTGATTTTTCATTTGCAAAAGGTGATCGTGGTTGATTACCTGGTAATTGCCGGTAGCGGTCACGAATATATCGACATCTGAGACTACGTCATCCAGTGTGACTACACGATATCCCTCCATTGCAGCCTGAAGAGCACAGATGGGATCGATCTCGGTAATCCAAACGGTAGCGCCAAGACCACGCAGTGATTGCGCCGATCCTTTTCCGACATCCCCATAACCCATGACCAAGGCAATTTTTCCGGCCACCATGACATCGGTCGCCCGCTTAATTCCATCGACCAGGGACTCACGACAGCCATAGAGGTTGTCGAATTTTGACTTTGTCACCGAGTCATTGACGTTAATGGCCGGAAACGGCAGTTCGCCGGAATTTTCCATGTGGTATAGACGATGTACGCCGGTGGTGGTTTCTTCCGTTACGCCACGGATATTCTGGAGGATCTTCGAGTACCAGCCGGGTTGCTGGTTGAGGCGTTCTCGAATTGTCGAGAACAGCGCCGATTCCTCCTCACTCTCAGGGTTATCCAATACGCTGGCATCCTGTTCGGCTTTACTCCCCAGCGTGATCAGCATAGTCGCGTCGCCGCCATCATCTAGAATCAAATTTGGTGTTCCACCGTCACTCCATTCCATAATGCGATGGGTATAGGCCCAGTATTCACTCAAAGATTCTCCCTTGAAAGCAAAGACGGGTGTGCCCCCTACTGCGATGGCGGCCGCGGCGTGGTCCTGTGTTGAGAAGATGTTGCACGATGCCCAGCGGACCTCGGCACCCAGCGCTTCAAGGGTTTCGATCAGGACTGCGGTTTGAATAGTCATATGCAGGCTGCCGGCAATACGAGCGCCTTGTAGCGGAGACTGGTCCGCATACTTGTCCCGCATCGCCATCAGCCCGGGCATTTCGGTTTCGGCAATAGATATTTCTTTCCGGCCCCAGCCTGCCAGCGATAGGTCGGCGACCTGGAAATCAGAAAATTCAGGTTTAACAGCAGTACTCATGGTTACGCTCCAATCTTAGAAAGCGCCGTTGAATCGAAAATGACGACTGTGAATCCGAGCCTGGCGGGCGAGTGCCCGTTGCAGCGCTTCTCGGCAGCGTCATAGGACTACCAATCAATTGGGTATGGATGTAATTAGATTATATCCACTCGGTGTAATGAACAGGTGTACACAGACTGCTACCGGTACCGCAAATGCAGCAGTCAGCCAGAGCTGAACTACAGTCCGGCTGCGTCCCGCAGTGCTGCAGCCTTGTCAGTTCGTTCCCAGGGGAATCCGTCCGCCTCGTTGCGTCCAAAATGACCGTAAGCTGCCGTGTTTTTGTATATCGGGCGCAGTAGGTCCAGCATCTGGATGATAGCTTTGGGTCGCAGGTCGAAATGTTCCCGTATGAGGCGCTCAATCTCCTCTTCAGGTATTTTGGAGGTGCCCGCGGTATTGACGAGTAAGGAGACTGGTTGAGCGACCCCAATGGCATACGCAACCTGTACCTCGCATTGGTCGGCAAGGCCCGCAGCTACAATGTTTTTCGCCACGTAGCGGATAGCGTAGGCTGCTGATCGATCAACTTTGGAGGGGTCTTTGCCTGAAAATGCACCACCTCCATGATGAGCGGACCCACCGTATGTATCGACAATAATCTTTCGGCCAGTCAATCCGCAGTCTCCATGCGGGCCGCCGACCACGAAACGGCCAGTTGGATTCACCAGGAACTGTGTGTCGGCTGTGATCATATTTTCCGGCAGAATGGGTTTGATGATTTCTTCAATCACAGCTTCACTAATCGTTTGATGATCAACGTCATCGAGGTGTTGGGTGGATAGAACCACGGTCTCGACATTGACCGGTTTGCCGTCTTCGTAGCGTACAGATACCTGGCTTTTGGCATCCGGACACAGCCATGGCAGAGTGCCGGCCCTGCGCACGTCAGCTTGCTGTTTGACCAAGCGGTGAGCATAGGTGATTGGAAAGGGCATCAAGACGTCGGTCTCCTTACAGGCAAAGCCGAACATCAGACCCTGATCACCTGCGCCCTGTTCAAGGTCTACACCCTCACCTTCGTTGACACCTTGTGCGATATCTGGTGATTGTTTGTCCAGCGCAACAACTACGGAGCAGCTATTGTAATCGTAGCCCATATCAGATGAGCAGTAACCGATCTGTTTAATCGTGTCGCGTACTACGTCGATGGTATCGATCTGGGCAGTGGTCGTGATCTCGCCGGACACCATAGCGAGTCCGGTATTGACGAGTGTTTCGCAGCCCACGCGTGAGTTCGGATCTTGTTCAAGCAAGGCATCGAGAATGGCATCAGAAATCTGATCAGCCATTTTGTCGGGATGGCCTTCAGAAACTGACTCAGAGGTGAAAAGAAAACGACGCGACATTGGGCCTCCTTTGGAAATTATTAGAGCAAGACAATACTGGGTAAGAATTTTATCAGACACTCTATCGGGACACTGATTATTTTGAGCACGTTGCCCAAACCAGATATTGATCACAGCCTGTTGGCATGTCGAATAGTTTGATAACTCAAGAGGGTAATGTTTGGTATGGGTTTTTGCCCATTCATATCTATCGGTTGATGCAGTGTGTCGGCCACTGAAATGAGATGGAACTGGTCAGCATCAGTGTTTGCTCAGTTCGATATGCCAGTTGTGTACTTCAAGCGCACCATCGACTGAATAATCTGGACTTTGTCCAGACTCAGCCCAGGATTCAGCCAGTGTCTCGGCCATGATCCAGTCGCGGTAGGACAGCAAGATACGGTCTATATCGGCTGATCCGGAGACATGCAGTCGAATGCGATCCGAAACTTCAAGGCCCGCATTCTTGCGTGCCTCCTGAATACTGCGGACGATTTCGCGGGCTAACCCTTCATCGATCAACTCGGGCGTCAGGTTCGTATCCAAGCCGACAAGGAATCCTTCTGACTCGGCACTTGAATATCCTGAGGCGGAGGTGGTTTCAATCAACAAGTCATCGGGCTCAAATTCAATCTCCTGGCCCGCGATATCAAGAGTCACTGATTCGCCCCCAGCGTGAGCAGTCGCTACTGCTGCTGCGTTGGCCTTGGACAATGCCTCACGAATAGCGGGGATGAGGCGGCCGTGGCGTTTGCCGATTCGCGGTAGGTTGGGTTTCAACCGGTAGGAGACAAGCTCCGCATCCCGGGCGATGAACTCTAGGGACTTGACATTAAGTTCTTCCAGAACCTGCATTTCCTGATGTTTTATGGCGGCAGCGTGGCTGTCAGTGGGAACCCGGACCAGTAGTCTGGCTAAGGGTTGGCGTACTCGGATTCGACTACTTTCCCGGGCGGCCCGGCCGAGTCCGACCACTTTCTGGAGAATATTGACAGAGGCGATCAGGTCGTCATCTTTCCACGCTGAATCAGGCTTTGGCCAATCAGTCATGTGGACGCTGAGCGGGGCTGCCGTGTTCACAGGGCGTTCAAGGCTCTGGTAGATCGATTCAGTCAGAAACGGCATGAACGGCGCCAGCAGTCGATTGATCGTCTTGAGGCACTGGTAAAGTGTCAGGTAGGCTGAATCCTTGTCTTCACCGGCTTCGCTTTTCCAAAAACGCCTGCGATTGCGCCGCACGTACCAGTTGCTCAACTGACTAACAAAGCTCTCAATTGCTTCGCCGCCTGCCCGTGCATCGTACCGATCCAGAGCTGCGGTGACGGTTTCAGTGGTGTGGTGGAGTAGTGCCAGAGCCCAGCGGTCGATTTCCGGTCGCTTTGCAACATCTAATGTGTCGGAGAAATCGATATTGTCCAGGTTCGCATAAAGCGTGAAAAATGCGTATGTGTTCCAGAGTGTGTTGATGAAGGAGCTTGCTACTTCAGCAATGATATCGACGGAGATCCGCTTCTGGACTTCCGGAGCAAGACGGGCCAGGAAATACCAGCGTAACGGGTCTGCGCCAATGTGGTCAAAAACATCGTAGGGGTTGACGATGTTACCCAACGACTTGGACATTTTCTTGCCGTCTTTGTCGACAATATGACTCAGACAGACACAGTTGCGGTAGGCAACACTGTCAGAGACCAGTGTTGCAATGGCGTGCAGACTGTAGAACCAGCCGCGTGTCTGGTCAATCGCTTCGCAGATGTATTCAGCTGGAAAATGCCGGTTAAAGGTCTCTTGGTTTTCGAAAGGGTAGTGCCATTGGGCATAAGACATTGCCCCTGAATCAAACCAGCAGTCAATCACTTCCGGAACGCGGCGATATTCCTGGCCCGTCTCAGGATGATTGAATACGATGTCGTCAACGGCAGGTCGGTGGAGATCAACTTCGTCTAAAGATCGCCCGCACAACGCTTCGAGTTCTGCAACCGATCCGATGCATATAAATTCTCCTTCTCCGTTGGTCCACAGTGGCAGAGGCGTACCCCAGAACCGCTCGCGTGAGAGCGCCCAGTCGACATTGTGTTCGAGCCAGTTGCCAAATCGGCCGTCGCGAATGGTATGTGGCACCCAGTTGATGGTCTGGTTCAGTGACACCATCCGCTCCTGAACCGAAGTCGTCCGGATGTACCAGGCATTTTTGGCGTAATAGATCAATGGATCACCTGTTCGCCAGCCGAATGGATAGTTGTGCAGATATTTTTCTTGGCGGAACAACAGGCCTTGTGTTTCGAGCAGGTCGATAATGACGGGATCGGCATCTTTGAAAAACAAGCCCGCTACCGGCGTCACCTCCGATTTGAAATAGCCATCGAGCCCAACGCCGTGAACGACGGGCAGATTATTGCGTTGTCCCAGCTCGAGGTCGTCGACCCCGTAGGCGGGTGCAACGTGCACGATCCCGGTACCATCGTCTGTGCTGACAAAGTCCGCCGCATGTACCCGACAGATATCGCCGTCGGCTGCCAGGTGGTCAAACAGGCGCTGGTAGCGAAGTCCAACCAAATCCTGGCCCTTGACGGTTTTAATGACCTTGTAATCGGCTTCTCTCATAGTACTTTGAAGCCGTGCCGCGGCGAGGATCAGAACCTCATCACCGTATTGGATGTAGACATAGTCGATGTCCGCACCCACAGCCAGGGCGAGATTGGATGGCAGGGTCCAGGGAGTGGTTGTCCAGACGAGAAAGGCGGTGTGGTCAGTCTCGGTCAGCTTAAAACGGACGGTGACTGACGGATCTTCGACCTCCCGATAACCCTGCGCCACTTCGTGTGAAGATAGAGTTGCACCAATTCGTGGGTCGTAGGGGACTACTTTGTAGTCCTGATAAATCAGACCTTTGTCCCAGATGGTTTTCAGCAGGTGCCAAACCGATTCAATGTACTGGTTATCCAGGGTGTAGTAGGCCTGGTCAAGATCCACCCAGAAACCCATCCGCTCGGTCATTTTTTCCCAGTCGCCGATATAACGCATAACAGACTCTCGACAACGTCGGGTAAATTCTGCGACCCCGATCTGCGACTCGATTTCTTGTTTGTCGAAGATACCCAGTTCTTTCTCGATTTCGTGCTCTACTGGCAGGCCGTGGGTATCCCAACCACCCTTCCGCGGGGCATGAAAACCGCGCATTGTCTTGTAGCGTGGGTAAATATCCTTGAATGTGCGGGCGAGTACGTGATGTATACCGGGACGCCCGTTGGCTGTTGGCGGCCCTTCGTTGAAGGTGAACAGAGGGCGGCCTTCGGAATTGGCTAGGGTTTTTTCGAATACCTGGTTTTCTCGCCAGAAATCGAGCACATCAGCTTCCAGTGTCGGACCATCGTATCGGCTAGAAGCCCTCTGGAATACCATCTTATCGCTCTCCATGAGTAAGGCCCCGGGGGGATGCCTTGATTTGCGGCCTCCGGGGCGTCTCGAATCTGTGGGGTCAATCAGAATCCGTGCGCGGTACCACCCGGCTTTGTCACCAGTCAATGCTCGGCGACCTCATGGACAGCGTACTGTCCGCAACCCGGTTTCGGGAGTCAACCGACTGAGCCTAGTGAACGCCGTGGCGTTGTTCGGTCAGTGGCTCAGGGGTGATATTCACCGGGGCCCGGCCCGGGGATTTCAGCGCCCCCCCGGTCTCTGCTGCGCGAGCACGATCGGCTACTCGTCCCCATCATCGCCTTGACTGTGGCATTTCTCCTAACAAATGCCCTACAGTGGAGCAAAATCTAACCGTGCGATCGGTAAATAGCAAACTGCAGACCAGCAAACCTATGCTATTCAACTGTAATGGAGATTTAGCTGAGACTAAGCCGGGAACGCCTCGCTGATGCGCAGGTACTGGCAGCGCTATGATCTGTATCACGTTGCCCTTGGTTGACAGGAGATCTAAATATGGCTGATGTGGTCATTGCTATCGTTGCCCCCATCTTTGGCGTCGTGATCTGTGGCTATATAGCCGGCCGTGTCCGGTTGCTGGACAAGGCGGCCATCCACGGCATTTCGATCTATGTGTTCAACCTCGCAATTCCGCTGCTGTTGTTCTACGCCATGGCCAAGATCGATCTGCCCGACGTCTTGCCCTGGAGTTATCTGCTGGGCTACTACGGATGTGCGTTGGGTTTTTTCGCTGTGGCATTTACCGTATCTGGCCTGGTTTTTGGTTATCGACCTAGGGAGGCCGGTATATTTGCGTTTGGCAGCAGTTACGGCAGTTTCATCCCGCTGGGTATCCCCCTGGTGCTGACTATCTTTGGTGAGCGCGCGACCCTGCCATTGTTTATGCTGGTAGCGACCCAGGCGTTGGTGATGTTTCCCGTAATGACGCTGGTTCAGGTCTCGGGTGCTGGCCATAGAGATCAGAATTCGCGTCTGTGGTCGTTTGCCCGGGGTGTTATTGCCAATCAGTACCTCGCCGGGATTGCACTGGGTACGTTGGTCAACCTAATGGACTTGTCTTTACCTACGGTACTGGTGGGTGTACTTGAGCTTTTCGCTCAATCAGCAACACCGTGTGCGCTGTTTGCATTGGGTGCTGCACTGAGCCAGTACCGTGTTGCGGGCTCTCTGGGTGCATCAGTTGCGATCTGCGTGATGAAGACAGTGGTATTTCCAGTAGGTGTCTGGCTGGTTCTACGCTTTGTGCTGGAGTTAGACTCGTTGTGGCTGTCGGTCGCCGTGGTGTTGGCGGCTCTGCCGGTAGGCATTAACACTTACCTGTTTGCGGAACGATACTCGACGGGGGTACCGTTAGCTGCTGCGTCGACGGTTGTCAGCACAGCCGTTTCAATGATTACACTCTCACTGGTTCTTCTGTTATTGGGCGTTTCTGGATAAACGTTCGTCGGGTAAAGAAATGCCGGCCAGGGACTGAAGATGACCGCTGACACTCGCGGCCAGTGCATCCAGTGCATAGCCCCCTTCAAGCACAGAAATAAGTCGTCCATTAGCATGCTGGTCTGCGGTTTCTAGCATCCGCTCGGTCATCCACCCGTAGAATGCTGTAGACAGGTTGATATCCCCGAGGGGATCTGCCTGGTGGGCGTCAAATCCGGCTGAAATCAGGATCGCGTCTGGTCCATAGTCGTTGACAGCCGGCAGTATTTTTTCTCGGAAGGCTTGTTCGTAGTGGCTGTCGTCGCTACCCGCGGGCATTGGACAGTTCAGTGTGGTACCGGACCCGTCGCCGATACCGGTTTCGGAATAAGCGCCGGTTCCAGGATAGTGTGGGTATTGGTGCAGGCTGATATAGAAAATACTGGGGTCGCTTTCGAAGCTGTGTTGCGTCCCGTTCCCATGGTGGACGTCCCAGTCCAAAATAACGATCTTTTCCAGCCCGTATTTCTGTTGCAGATAACAGGCAGCGATCGCAATGTTGTTGAACAGACAGAATCCAAGTGCGACGTCACGCTCGGCATGATGGCCGGGAGGTCGGATTAGAGCAAAGCCGTTATTTACTTTACCGAGGACCACAGCATCGGTCAGGGCAAGAACGCCACCGGCGGCCCGCAGCGCAATCTCGAATGAGGCGGGGCTCACCGCGACGTCGGGACTATCCAGATACGCCCGTCCCTGGCTACAGGCCTGTCGTGCACGCTCTATCAGCGTACGATCATGGACGCTACGCAGCCAGCGCTCGTCGCAAAGCTGTGATTCGACAGGTATCAGTTGGTTGAACCATTGTTGTGCGCGCAGGTGGTCCAGCGTGTGGGTCAGACGGGCCGCACGCTCAGGATGCCCAGGCCCGGTTTCATGTTCGGCAAACCTTGGGTCAGTCAGAAAAGCAGTTTTCATAGGGTGTTTATCCAAATTCAAAAACCTCGCTACAATGATGGTCCCTGATCAAGCACGCCTCGTCAATGCGGCACGATTGAACTGACCGGATTCGCAGACTTGATGTTATCGACGATACCCCATTGTTTTGACGCGACATCGGTCGATAACGATGAACCAGATGCGATGGATACTCAACTCGAGTGGTCGGATGTCGGTACTTGATTTCCTGGCTTCGGCAGTGGCAGTAATGGGCGGTTATCTTCTGCTGTTTAAGTACTGGCCGTTGGGTCCCGCCTCAGGCTCAGAACTTAAGCACATAACCCGTGTGGATCAGCCGACCGGCGACAGCTTTACCATCGGCACCTACAATATTCACCGGTCTCGGGGGACTGACGGCCGGCGCGATCTTGATCGCATTGCCGAGGTGATTAAAGACTGTGACATTGTTGGGTTACAGGAAGTCGAAGGATCAACCTGGCGCGGACTGAATAACCAGGCTCACTCGCTGTCAGAAAAGCTCGCTTGCGCGGTTCATTTCGCCCCCACGCGTCGGCGATGTCTGGTGCCGAATCGAGGCAACGCCCTGCTTACACGTATTCCCGTCGAGCACTGGGATCGTGAACCCTTATCGCCGACGTCCGGCAAGGGCTATCGCAACCTGACGCGATACGAGATCAGTGTGAACGGCAAGACGGTGCATGTCATTAACACGCACCTGTCTCATCCGGATCGTCAACGCCACCCGTTTGAACGGGTACTGGATGTTTTTGAACAGTACGATCACGCGATTCTGCTCGGTGACTTTAACGTTGAAGCAGGCCACGAGTGCCTTGACCGGCTACAGACATTTGCAGTGCAGGACGCAGCTGGCCTGGCCGGGGGGCCACCTGGACGCGTCGACTGGTTGCTTGTTCGCGGGTTGAAAATTATTAATGCGTGGCACACCCCGACCGGACCATCGGACCATCCATTCTACGCGGCGCGAGTTTCCTTCTAAGACGGGGGGTCGGTTGGGAAACCTTGGGCCGACAGCAATTGCCGGGCGGTAGCCAGTAAAACGGGGTAGTCTTGCCAGTTTCGAAGAAAGCGATTTATGTCTTTTCTGGCGGCCTGTTGATAAGTTGATTCAGTCTTATGCTGCCGCATAGCGTCGAGATCGATCAGCACAGGTCCCTGGTCCGACAGCAGAATGTTGGTTGCTTTGAGATCGCCATGCGAGATGTGCTTATGCCTCAGCTTGCACAGGATCCCGACAATCTCGCTCAGGGTTTTTTCGATCTCGGCATGGGAAACATCCCTTTTGAGATGGTCTAGACAGCTAATTCCATCCACAAATTCAGACACGAACCAGGATCTACCCTTTAAACCAACCAGGATTTCCTGGATCCAGGCCACAGCCGGTGCCACAGAAATATCCAGGCTCCGCAAGGTTCGGGTGAAATGCCAGCAGTTCTCAGCTCGTGAGCTGCGAACGGTGCGGCGGAGACGATGCCAGGCATTCTTGGTGTTGTAACGCTTGATTGCAATTTTGTAACTATCTCGGAAGATCAGTCCAACAGTAGTTGTGTTATCGCTTTTAATGATCTGACATTCTGGATCGGACAGTGCTAGATCCGGGTTTTTGAGAGTGTGGTGTATCAGCGGTGAATCATCGCGTAAATAATGGTGTATATGCAGATGACCTGAAGAAAATTGGCTCGCGCTATCGGAGAGCAGCGTGAGATCGCCCGTCGGAATCTGGGATTGTATTTCCATCTACAAATTGCGCATCCCAGATCGTGTTGCGTCCCTTGGTAAGGTCAGTGCTGGGTGCTGGTCGGTGTCAGAGGGGCGTTAGCAACATTGCCTGTCTTTTTTTTGCGACGCTCTTCAGAACGATACAGGTTGTGGGCGCGTGATTGCACGTCACGCCAAAAGCTGTCGTTGTCTTGCAATGCCTTGAGCACCTGTCGGTTGCTGATATTTTCGTAAGTGGCGATGAATCGTATTAGGTCGCGTTTGGTTAGGCCGAGATCCATACTGGAGTAATGCAGTCCAGACACGTCTCTCATCTTCCAGCGCGAAGGAGTTACGCTCTGTGGTGGCTGCGGTCGTTGCAGTTTTAGTATCCCTATGCAGATCGCTTTGAACCAGGCGGTTATCGTTGGTTTATGAATCTGCATTCGGTGCAGGTCGATAAGGAAGAGATTGCTATTTTCGGGCGTTGGTTCATGCGATTCTTTGGTTCGCTGCAGCAGGAAATGGCTGAGGTAGAAGTCCCGATGGTTGGCACCGCTCTTGTGTAGAACTCGAGCTGTTTGTGCTAGTTGTTCGATTAACCAGCGTTTAAAGCAAATTTTATCGGGTAGCTTGTTGGCATTACGCCCCCAAAAATTTTTATCTTTGAACAGATCTTCAAGACTTATAGCTTTTGGAATTTCATCTGTCACGATCAGCGATTGGCGCTTAGCAGGATTGTTTAATATCTTTCCAAAACGGCGTTCCCGGGTGCCATAACCCGCGATGTTGAGGGTATTCAGTCCAAGATTCTGGAGCAGTGTCAGGCGACGAAGGTGGTGGACACCTTTCCATTCATTTTCCGCACCGAATACGGGCAACCGGAGAGAGGTCAGGTTTTTCCCAATTTCTTTCCAACCCACACCATCATGAATTTTCAAGTAGTAACGTTCACCGTTGTGACTGAAGGAAACAGTTCGGCGACCCTCTTCACCTAGCTTGTTTCGAGCCTCTACGACGTTGTGGGGACCACCAATTGCGTTCTTTCCAATATCCAAGAGCTTATCAAAATTCAATTGGCCAAGATCTTCGCGTAAGTAGACGTTGCGTATATCTTGGCTGTCAGATATGCAGTTTATTGGAGAGGTTTTTCTACGTTCGTAAGTCTCAATGGCGTCAACGGCTTTGGCTGGCATTTTGTAAAGGGATGGATTTTTTCCGTAGCGTTGGCCATTTACAGACCATTGTTTCTGATAAGGAGAGGTTAGCATGCTCGCCAACTGGGAATTCAGCGCTTCCTGGTCGAACGGTGAATCCAACACGGTACCTGCCTCGGCGGCTTTTATATGGTCCGCATAACCGCACACATCCGTTGCTAAGACGGGGAGTCCTGCAGCAATAGCTTCAAGCAGAACCGTGCCTGTATTTTCGTTATGTGCCGGGTGCACCATCAGATCACCGGCGGCAAGCAGTTTGGGGATGTCTTCTCGTGATCGCCCGCCTAGGAAAAGGACTTGCTTAGATACCGACAGCCTATCGGCCTGTTTTCGGTATTGTTTTTGATCATCATCGTCACCAACAACAATCAGGCTAGTGTGTTCTTGGAGGTCTATCGGCAGACTGGCTAGAGCATTAATAGCCCGAACTAGCCCTTTAGTTCGAAAACCGGACCCAATGAACATCAGTAATAGATCGTTGATAGGCAGGTCGAGTTCTACGCGGAGCTTTTCTCTTTGGTGAACGCGATCTGTAATTGGTGAGAAACTTTTGTCGAGTGTCGGAGGAAGCAAGTGGAATCGCTCATTGGGAGTGAAATAATTCTCTTGGTACTCGCTTTTCTGTCGCTCTGATAGCGAAAGAATGAGCGTTTGGCTTTTCAGACCGAATACGGCTTCTTCAAAAGCATACCGGCCCTTATAGCGTGCCGACAGTTTGTAGATGGGTGGGTACAGAGTGCTTTTATCCCCGACGTAGCAGCTATCTGCTCCATAGTAAAGATCAAGACCGGGCATTTTGTTGAAGCCGACAACTACATCAAAGGTCTGTTTCTTGAGTTCTACCTCCAGTTTGTTATGGAATTGCTCGTTTTGGGCATGATTTGAGAATTTCAAGGTAAATCTTAGAGGCTCTAGAACCGTAAACGGGACTCCTTCCGGACGTTCCCCTTGCCACTCGGATACGAAAACGTGGGTATCGTGCCCCCGCTTTTGGCACTCCTCCAGAATTCGGAGAAAGTCGAGTGACAAGCCGCTATAGGGCGAATACTTAAACAGACAGAATGCAATTTTCATGAGGAGAACGGCCCCTTTATCGATAGGCCATTGTGGATAGTGTAGCCGTCTTTACTGCCGATTTTTAGGGTCAATATCAACGCAAATAGATAGCCGGCTATTGCAGCTGACGGCACTCCCAGTTGTAGGCCGTACGGCAGATTATCGCCAAGTCATCGTATTGTGGTGTCCAGTTTAAGACCTCCCGAATCGCATGGTTGTCGGCCACTAAATTGGCAGGGTCTCCCGCCCTGCGCCCAGCCTCTACGATGGATAAGCGCTCGCTACTGACCTGCTCGACGGTATCAAGAACCTGACGGACACTGAAACCTCGACCATAGCCACAGTTCAAAACCTGTGATTCACCCCCTGACTGTAGGTGATCGAGCGCGCATAAATGGGCTGCTGCGAGGTCCTCGACATGAATGTAATCACGGACACAGGTGCCATCAGGAGTATCGTAATCGTGACCGAATATTGATATTGACGGGCGCTGCCCGGTTGCGGTTTCACACGCGACCTTGATTAAGTGGGTTGCTTCCGGAGTTGCCTGACCCAGAGTGCCGTCAAGACTGGCACCGGCAACGTTGAAATAGCGAAGTGCAACGTACTTGAGACCAGTGTTGCCTTGCCTACCACCAAGCGCCATATCACGCAGCGTCCATTCAGTGATTAACTTGGTTCGGCCATAGGGATTGATCGGTATCGTGGGATGGTGTTCGGCAACTGGGATCTGCTCTGGATCTCCGTAAACAGCGGCGCTGGAAGAAAAAATAAAGCACCCTACCCCTGATGCACAACATGCGCGGATCAGGTTTAATGATCCGACTACGTTGTTGCGATAGTACTTTGCTGGCTCAGCGATGGATTCAGGCACAACGATATGCCCGGCAAAGTGAATGACTGCATCGGTCCGCTGCTGGCGTAGGAGTAACGACATGGCGGTCTCATCGCCAGCATCAAGCTGGTGAAAGTCAGCCGTTGGTGGCACTGCCCAACGATGACCGCTGTACAGATTATCGACAACAGTCACCTGATGTCCCGCTGCCAGTAGTTGCCGGACAGTGTGCGAGCCAATGTATCCCGCACCACCGGTAACTAAAATTTTGAGGGGAGATGTCGCCAATTTTTTGGCTCAGACGATTGTAACAATGGGCATTATATCTGGGCACACCGTCTTTTCTTGAATATTTAGCCTCAGATCTGTCCAATTTCAGCCAGCACGTCGGCAACGTGTTGTGGCAAGAGATCTTCGAGACATCGGGTATGTCCAAATCGACAAGACCGCTGGAAACAAGGCCAGCAGTCGGGTTCCAGAGACACACTTCGGGCATTGCGGCTCAGTGGTGGCGTGAATTCAGGGCTCGACGCGCCATAAACAGCTACCAGTGGTTTACCGACAGCAGCTGCAACATGCATCAGTCCAGAATCATTGCTAACAACTTGAGTCGCACCGCTCAGCAGGTCAACGGCTTGGTCCAGACTGGTCCGTCCGCTGAGGTCTACACAACGCCCATGAACGGCGTCATTGATAGCTAGGGCAAAAGGCGCGTCCCGGGAGTTACCCAGTAGCCAAACCCGCCAGCCTTCATTCAGTTTAAGTGACGCGAGTGCGGCAAAATGCCGGACTGGCCAGCGCTTTGCTGGGCCGTACTCCGCACCGGGACATAGCGCGAGTACCGGGGTGTCGTCGACTGGGACGGCGAGGTTGGCCAGGATGTCGGGCACAGATTCAGGCTTAGATTCTAGTTTGGGTCTCGGGGTATTTTCGATAAGCGGGGCATCTGCTGACAGCCCAAGTTGCACGAAACGCTGTACCTGCCGGGGTTGTTTCTCCTTGTTGAGCGTGCGCAAGTCATTGAGCAGTCCGTAACGGGGTTCTTTCCGGTAGCCAGTTCGGTGCGGAATACTAGCTATAAACGGTACCAGCGCCGATTTGATAGAACCCGGCAGGACAATGGCCTGATCAAATTGGCGGTGTCGCAGTTGTCGGCCCAGGCGAATACGGTCAGTGAGTTGCAGACGATGGTGTGCAAAAGGCGCTGCTATGGCGTCATCGACTTCCGGCATACGGCTTAACAAGGGTAAGGTACTGTCGGGTGCTGTGACCATGATCCGGCACTGGGGCCGGGTCTGTTTCAATTTGATGAAAAGACTCTGCGCCATGATCATGTCACCGACCCAGGCCGGACCGACCACCAGAATATTAGAGGCGATTGTGGTCATGGTGGTACCAGATAAGGTGGACCCACCTCCCGGGGTTGGCCTGTCAGGAGCTGTCTTTAAGAATGAATCGCGTACCGCAATAAGGACACAAGGCATCGCCTCCCTTCTCGATAGGCAGATAAACACGCGGGTGTTGGCTCCATAGCGTCGTGTCTTCACGCGGGCAGAAAAGGGGCAGTTCGCTGTGTGCGATTTCTCGGGTTTGGACAGCGGTATGCTGATCGGCTGTTACCGTCTCGGTCTGGCCGATCGGGGGCTTTGTTGGAATTGGCATCTTGGCAGTGGTTGTTATATTGGGGTCAACCAGTCACGGTGCGCCTGGTGGCGACCTAGGACACAGTCAAAATACAATGATTGGAGTTTTTCAGTGACCGGACCGCGCTTACCCGAACCAATGGTGCGGTTATCGAGTTCCCGGACAGGTGTGACCTCAGCCGCTGTGCCGGTGAAAAATACTTCATCTGCGATATAGACCTCATCACGGGTGATCCGTTTTTCTACCAACTCGATACCGAGTTCTTTGATCAACGTAATTACCGTATCGCGGGTAATGCCTTCGAGTGCGGAGGTCAGATCAGGTGTGTAGATCTTGTTATCGCGCACAATGAAGATGTTTTCGCCAGTGCCTTCCATGACATACCCCTCAGCATCAAGCATCAGTGCTTCGTCTGCACCGGCTGAGACAGCCTCCTGCAGGGCCAGAATCGAGTTGATGTAGTTACCACAAGCTTTGGCTCGGCACATGGTGATGTTGACATGGTGCCGCGTCAAGGACGATGTACGGACCTTGATGCCATTTTCCAATCCGTCATCACCGAGATAAGCACCCCATTCCCAGGTCGCGATCGCCACATGTGTTGTGAGCATGTCGGCACGAATTCCCATGCCCTCGGATCCGTAAAAAGCCAGTGGTCTGATATAGGCAGCTTCAAGGCCGTTGGCCCGGATCACCTGTTTCTGTGCGTCATTGAGTGTGTCGGCATCATAGGGCATATCCATACCGAGAATGTGTGCTGATTGAAAAAACCGATTCGTGTGATCGTGCAGACGAAAAATAGCTGTCCCCTGTTCGCCCTGATAGGCTCGCACGCCTTCAAACACACCCAGCCCGTAATGCAGCGAATGTGTTAGCACGTGTACTTTGGCATCTCGCCACGGCACCATTTCGCCGTCCATCCAGATAGTGCCGTCGCGGTCTGAAAATGACATCAGGATTTCCCCAGTGTGTTGTGTTCTTTGAATCTGAACATCAAGCGCCCCTGTTTAGAGCACAAGTACGCCCCTGTCAACCAGTGATGTTCTGTCTAGAGTGGAATATTTTTGGTGTCCCGAAGCATCCAGCTAACCGCGAGCACAGCATCTCGCGCATAAGTCTCAAGACGAGATTGAATCTGCTCGGGGGTGATTTCGGGTCCCAATATACCGATTCCAACCGGTTTCATCGTTTCCAACTGAAGGTCGATAATTGATTTAATCACAGCCTGTGCCATAACGAGACCGTGCCCAGTTTCACCACGTTCAATAATGCCCAGTGTTACAGCACCGACAATAGCTGCTCGCTTTAACGCCTTTTTCAGTGCAAGCGGTTTTTCCATTGAGCCGGGGACCCAAATTGGCTCGTCCAGCTGTAGTCCTTCATGCATCGCAGTCTCGTGCGCCTGGGCCAGCATGATTTCTCCATAGGCTCGGTGAAATGAACCAATGATGACGGCGATGGTGGGTCCTTTGTGCATAACTGTAGAGCAGTGTGTGCAGGCTGAATCGAGAGGATAATTCTACCGCATGGTAGTCGGGGTACGGGTCGAATAAAGTGTTCGGAATGTTTTTGCTGTGATTCAGTCGACAGACAAATGTTGTTGCCAGAGTGATGTGATTCTGCCACGTTCCATGGCTAGCTGGTTCTGGTCGATCAATGGAGGCATCTCCTGGAGCTTGAGTCGGTTTTCTGTTGTCAAGTAGAGCGTAAGGATTTCCAATAGGGAAGACCCGGTGTCCGCATCAATCAGGCCTGCGTCGAGCAATGCCTTGATGATGGAATAATTGTCTCGATCAACCACGAGTTGAGGGTAATCTCGGGCCCAGTTCAGAACCCAGTACTGGACCAGGAATTCTATGTCGACCAACCCGCCTCGATCCAGTTTTAGATCGTACTGGCTTGTTGTGCTGCGGCAGTTAACGGCGATGGTTTGATCACGCATGTTGGCAATCGCCTGGGCGAGCGTGGTCGGTTGGCGAAACGTTAGCAGGATATCTTTTCGGATTGCTTCAAACCGCTCTTCCAATGGCGCATTTCCACAGATCATCCGGGCCCGAACGAGTGCTTGGTGCTCCCAGGTCCAGGCACTGTCCTGCAGATACCGTGCATAGGTATCCAATGGTGTAACTACCGTACCGGATCGCCCGTCGGGCCTAAGACGCAGATCGATCTCATAGAGATTTCCAGCCGGGGTTCGCACGGTAAGAATGTGGACCAGTCGTTGCACTAGCCGACTCAGTCGGTAGCGGCGATCTGCGGCGGCTGACGCACTTATCGAAGATGGCTGGTCATAGACGAATATAATATCCAGGTCGGAGTTGTATCCCAACTCACCACTGCCGAGCTTCCCATACGCAATAATTCCCAGTTCGGCTGTGTCTATGTCCAGTAGCGACGGTATCAGAGTTTTGTGCGCGCTATCTAACGCCTGTTCCATCAGGGCTTCGGCCAACGCAGACAGTGCGTGGGACACGTCGTGCACACTGAGTAGCCCGGCAATATCAGCGGCACTGACACGAAGGTTATAACCCCAGCGGAATTCACGGAGCAGGTCCATATCCCGTTCGAGATCGGTACTGTTGGCATTGCCCAGTTTTCTGGTGATCTCCTGCGTAATAGCTGACCGCTTTTGAACCTCGAAATTTGTGATCGGATCCAATAGTTCGTCCAGGATAACCGGGTGTTGACCGATCCAGTTACTGATTGAACTTGATGCCGTTGTGAGTTGTACCAGCTGTCTAAGCGCGAGAGGATTTTCGGACAGCAGTGAGAGATAAGCGGAGCGTCGGCCGATTGTTTCGACGACCGACAACAGTCGGGTGAGCATGACTTCTGGTTCGTTGGAATGCACGCATTCCTCGAGGGCAAGCGGCAACAGTCGATCGAAGCGTTCACGGCCTTCACGCGAATAAGCGAGATAAAAACGGCTTGTGCGAACGTTTTCCAGCAACTGGATAATTTTGCCGGATTCCTTAAAGCCCGCTGCAGTCAACCTTTTGGCCGCTGCGTCGGTCGGCAGTTCACCTTGCCAGATATCGGCCAGATAGGTCGTATCTTTAGGGTCGAGGTCTGCAACAGGGGTGAATATGTCAACAAAAATCTGATGGATGCCTTCGGTTACTTGGCTGAGCCGAGAAAAAAGATGACTTTCAGAATCGAAGACCATGGCTGTGGCGATGCGTTGTTTCTCCACGGGGTCTTTTGGGATACGATGAGTCTGTTGATCGTCTAAGACCTGGAGACGGTGTTCGAGCCGACGTAGAAAATCGTAACCGGAGCGCAGTTGTTCAACACACTGGTGGTCTAGAATGTCCAACGATTCCAGAGCAGTCAGGGCGGACCAGATACTTGGTGTTTGGAGCACTTGATGACGACCACCGTGGATGATCTGATGGCTCTGCACGATAAACTCGATTTCTCGTATACCCCCTCGACCTAGCTTGATGTGGTCAGACATATCCTGGTGTTGAAGCTCTCGCTCAATCAGTGCTTTCATTGAACGGATCGCGTCAATGGCGCCGAAATCCAGGTACTTGCGATATATAAAGGGCCTGAGTGTTTTAAGTAACTGGGTACCGCCGAGTCGATCTCCGGCAACAGGTCTAGCCTTGATCAAGGCGTAACGTTCCCAGTCCCGTCCGTGTGTCAGGTAATAGTGATCCATCGCGTCGTAAGACAGTACGAGCGGCCCGCTGTCGCCATTGGGACGTAACCGCATGTCGGTGCGGTAGACGATGCCATCTGCTGTGGGCTCCTCCAGGATAGCGATCAGCACCTGACCCAGTTTGATAAAGAATTCCTGATTGCTGATCTTGCTCGGACCCAGTGTTTCGCCTGGTTCAGCATAGGCAAATATAAGATCGACATCAGAAGACAGGTTCAGTTCCCTGCCGCCGAGCTTACCAAGCCCAAATATCGTCAATGCGACGGGGACACCAGTGTCATCCCCTATAGGTTGTCCGTAGCGATCTGCAACTTCGCGGTGAGCGCAGGCCAGCGCTATTTCGATGATGGCATCGGCGAGTTCCGACAGTGTGGCGACTACTTCCTCCAGTGTTGCCCACCCAGCAAGGTCGCGCCAGCCGATTCGTGCGACTTCCCGGTGTCTTAAGCGACGCAGTTCCCTAGCCAGCTCGGTACGATGAATAATTCGTCTCCCGATCTCTTGCACAATAGTTGTTAGCTCGCCTGGGTGCCTTGGTTGCTCGACACCCGACGGACCACAGAATATTTGAAGCAGTCCCGGTTCCTGAGACAGAACGCGGGCGATAAAGTCACTGCAGGCGACGATTCGGGCCAATGCCTGTACGGCCTGTTGATTCGAATCATCTGGATTGACTTGGACCGCCGGGTTTTCAAGGTGGTCCAGTAGGGTTTCCAGGCGTGACAGTACTAAAGGCCGAAGAGTGGACGGCAGGCCAACAACACTATCTTTAACAATGTCTTTGGCCGTTGTCATTAGTTCCAAGGTATGGGCCTACACTTCGATAATGCGGATCTTTTTGAGGACTCAGAACTGTAGGCGATAGGCGTTAGGGTCAACAGACGGGACCCGTTCATCGATCATTTGCGCGATCATCTGCCCGGTGCCGGTTGCCATCGACATGCCCAGCATATTGTGACCGGCGGCAACATAGACATTGGACGCGATGGGACAACGATCGATACAGGGTAGCCCGTTTGGCGTCATCGAGCGCCATCCAACCCAGGTTTCCTCGATCATGTCGGCACAGGCTTCTTTAAGGCATTCATTGGCTCCGGTTCGAAGTAGTGTTACTCGACGTGGATCGATCCTCCGGTTGTAACCTGAAAATTCAAGTATCGATCCCAGTCGGTAACCACTCTTCCAGGGAGTTGCGACGATGCCGGAATCAACGAGGTTAAGGGGATAGTTTGGACAACGCTTGGGTCGGGGCATGGTCAGTGAGTACCCCTTGGCCGGTTGAATCGGTGGTGACCAGCCAAGCTGGTCGGAAAGCTGTGGGGTGAATGCGCCGGTCGCAAAAACAAAATGGTCTGCCACGATTTCGCCCTGTGTCGTGCGAGCAGCTATGGGTCGGCCATCGTTAAACACAAGTTCTTGTAACGTTGTATTTTCCAGTATTTTGACATCTCGTTCGACCAATGAATCTCGCCAACTTTGAAGCAGTCGATCTGGCCTGAGATGAGCGTCTCCAGGAAAATGCCAGGCGCCGGCCAACCCGGGGCGCAGCGCCGGTTCCAAGGCCGATATGTTTTCGCCAAGATAAGACCGTGCGGCAACACCGTATTCGGTCTGCAAGAGTTTGACTGTGCTAGAAAACGAGGCGAACGTCTGGGGCAGCTTACACACATAAAGTGTCCCCGTGGTTTCCCAGTCACAAGCCAGTCCGTATTCATTTATTAATTCGTCATAGAGTCGTCTAGATTGTTGTAACAGACTAAGTGCTGCGTGACCTGTCTTTATCATCTGATCTTCACGACAATTTCCGGCAAATCTGAATAGCCAGCGCCATAGATCGAAATCTACGCGGGGCGCTATAAAAAAAGGTGAACGTCGCCGAAAAAACGAACCCAACGCCTGACCAATCACGCCAGGTTCTGCTAGGGGTAAAAGGTGGCTCGGACAGATCACGCCACAGTTGCCGTGCGATGCCTCACCACCGACTCGACCCCGGTCTATCAGTGAGACTGAATAACCCCCTGCCTCGAGGTAATGGGCACAGGCTGTGCCAATAACGCCTCCGCCTATCACTAGAACGTGTTTTGTGTGATGGCTCAACTGGTTATACCCATACAGAAAGGATCCTCTGGATCTAGAATCAAAGTAGATTCGGCATTGATATGTGCACTGCCTGTAATCTTAGGTATTACCCGGTCTTGGTGCCACTTCCCCTCGGCTTCGAAGACACTGCCGACGATACTTTGTTGGCGCCAGGTCATTCCTGGTGCGAGTTTGCCATCGGCCATCAAGCAGGCCAGTTTGGCGCTGGTGCCCGTACCACAAGGGGATCGGTCGTAGGCACCACCCGGGCAGAGTACAAAATTGCGACTGTCCGCTGGATCATCTGCCGGACCAAACAGTTCGATATGGTCGATCTCTCCGCCATCGTCTCCAGTAATTCCATCGCGAATTAACGCCGCGCGAATCTGGTTGGCGATTTCACTGAGGCGCGGGATATGGTCAACCGTGACATGTTGCTGTGGGTCTTGCGCGAGAAAGAACCAGTTCCCACCCCAGGCAATGTCACCATAAATGGTGTCGCCACTATCAAGCTTAAGTTTGACGCACTGTCTGTAACGATAGCTTGGAACGTTTGTGACAGTGACTCGGTTGTTTTCCTGCAGGCAGATGCTGACATCGCCTACCGATGTTTCAATCAGATGGTTACCGGGAGCGATTCGGCCCAGGTGATGTAACGTGACTGCCAGACCAATGGTGCCGTGACCGCACATGTTGAGCACACCTACATTGTTAAAAAAGACGATTCCGGCGGTTGTCTCCGTTCTGGTTGGTTCACACAGAATGCCGCCAACCCAAACGTCGCTGCCTCGGGGTTCGTTGACAATGGCAGATCGAAATTGGTCATACTCATTTTGGAATATTTTCCGCCGACTGGCCATGTCACCTTTACCGAGATCCGGCCCTCCGGAGATCACAATCCTTGTAGGCTCACCACCTGTGTGGGAGTCAATTACGTTTACGCGCTGTAATTTCATCTTCAGGGTCACCTGCTACTGAGGAGTTTCCGGCATGACGCACACCGATGGTATCGAATACACTGGATGGCAGCTGAGATGAGATTATGCGGTCAGGCTACCCGCAGTGTCAGTACTGTTTCGATGGTACGTACATTTAGGATGACCACCCAGTGTAATGAAAGATTTGTTTGACCTCGGAGCAAAAAAACGTCAGTTCGGTGTGGTGGGACACCCGGTAGAACACAGTAAATCTCCACAGATCCACCGACTTTTTGCGCAGCAGTGTGGGCTCGAACTCGAATACATGGCGATTCAGCTTGATCGGGGAGGTTTCGTTCAGGGAGTACACAACCTGCAGGCAGGCGGTGTGTGCGGTCTCAACGTGACCCTTCCGTTCAAGGAAGAAGCAAGCCAGTTGTGTGATCATGTGAGTGATCGCGCTGAGGTCGCTGCAGCGGTAAATACGCTTTGCTTTAGAGAAGAGGGTGATATTTATGGCGATAACACCGATGGTGTCGGCCTAGTAATAGATGTCGAGGAAAACCTGGGACTGAGATTGCGCGGTCGAAGACTACTGCTTCTGGGTGCCGGTGGAGCAGCACGGGGTGTGCTTCAGCCTCTGCTGGAGGCCGGTCCTAAGCAACTAGTGATCGCAAATCGTACCGCGGAGAAAGCCCGCCAACTAGCGGTTGCGTTTGCAGGTTACGGCCCGGTCGAGGCAGTGGGGCTGGATCACCTTTCAGGTTGTCATTTTGACCTGGTGGTCAATGCCACTTCTGCGAGTCTTTCCGGCGAGATGCCGCCGCTGCCTGACGCGCTGTTTGCAGCTAATGCTCTGGCCTACGACATGATGTACGGTGATGAACCCACGGTATTTATGCAGTGGGCCAAGGATCACGGAGCGCAGCAAGTCAGCGATGGTTTGGGTATGCTGGTGGAACAGGCAGCAGCGTCGTTTTATCTCTGGAACGAAATCAAACCCCAGACGGTAGAAGTCATCCGCTTGGTGCGACAGATGTAACGGCCACATTATTCAATGCCTAGTTAGAGTCTTTTCAATGAGCAGGTCCAAAAGTCGGCGGTTTTATATAGGAAGGTTCAGGGAGCAAATCCAGCCAACGCCTGTTCCACGATCGATCCTAGCGCCAGGACATGGTCTTGACGATCGTTAAGACAGGGAATGTAATGGAATTGTTCGCCACCTGAGCGCAGGAATATCTCCCGGTTCTGGATTTCGATTTCCTCGAGTGTTTCAAGACAGTCTGCAGAAAACCCTGGACAGATCACGTCGACACTACGAACACCTTGGTTGGCGAGCTGTACCAGAATTTTATCGGTGTACGGTTGAAGCCAGGCTGCACGACCGAAACGAGACTGAAAGGTTACCTGCCAGTCGTCTTTCGACAGCTTGAGTTTTTCAGCAAGCGCTGTGGCGGTAGCAAAGCACTGTTCGGCATAGGGGTCGCCGGCTTGCCGGTAGCGCTCTGGTGTGCCGTGAAAAGAAATCAGTAACTGCTCAGCCCTACCCTGCTTCGTCCAGTGCTCAGAAATCGACGCCGCCAGCGCATTGAGGTAACCCTCATTGAGGTGATAGTCACGAACGATATGCAGTGCTGGAAGGTTTCTCCAGCTTTTTACAACGTTGGCTACTGCATCATAGATCGATGCGGTAGTGGAAGACGAATACTGTGGGTAAAGTGGCAGAATTAGGATCTGTTCTGTGCCCCGTTCAGCCAGATTATGCAGTGCGGAAACAATTGACGGGTTGCCATAACGCATGCCCAGCTCAAAATATAATGGTAGCTCGATTTTTTGCTGAAGATAATCCGAGATTAGATCGGTTTGACGTCTCGCAATTGTTAGAAGAGGCGATCCCTCGGGTGACCAGATTTTTTGATAGGCGGTGGCACTGCGTTTTGGTCTAAACCGGAGAATAATGCCGTGAAGTATTGGACACCAGATCATTCGATGTAGTTCTACCACACGATGATCATGTAGAAATTGAGCTAAAAATTTGCGTACGGCGGGTGAATCTGGAGCGTCAGGTGTTCCCAGGTTAGCAAGAATGATGCCTATGCTGCGGTTGCGATCAGAGTCAATCCCAGTTTGGTAGCGCATCCGGTCAAACTCCTAGAATTGATTAGCGTTACTTGTCCGGTTGACATCGCAGCGACTCACGCTGCAATAGTCTAAATCGTACGCTGATAGTTGTATGTTACCCAAGACTCGTTTGCAGTGTGTGTCATCATATATCAATGAGTATCGCCTCCCTGCTGTGAATATTGTGTTAACGAGATTTCATCTGTGATTGTTCATGGTCGAGTCAGGCTCGAATCGAGTGTGAAATCCAATGATATCGAAATCCAATAACGATCGCGCTACGTAATGATGTTATAACAAGGGATAATGAATCTGTGGTTATTTCGGCAACTTAATTTGGAGCCTTCGGCTAGGGAGCAAGATTATGCACTGGTTCGTGCTGGGAATTATCGGGCTTACGCTTGTCGTCTCAGCAAGTCGTTATCCTCGACTGGCGTTTACTTTGCTGGTTGTACTTCTCGCAGTCGCAGTCATTACCTACCAGTTGAATTTAAATAATGACGAACGTTCCGACTCGCTGATTTCGGATTCAGAGGTCGAACTATCCCAAGTGACCATGACTCCAGGTTACGCGGGTAGTTACGACATGAAAGGCATTCTACGCAATGACTCGCTAGTTTCTTCTATAGTCGAGGTTGTAGTACAAATTGAGATGCTGGATTGCCCAACTCAGGGTAAAACAGATCGGGGCAACTGTAACGGATTGGGGTGGGTGACGGCCAGGATCACTAAGAATGTACCACCCGGTCAGAAACAGGTGTTCAATACCAACCTGTCATTTCCTACATCCGAAGATTCGGGCTATATCACCTGGGATTACCAGATCTCGCAGGTCATCGGGCGACCACACCGGCGTTAATCGCTCCATAGATTCCGGTCGTTTTCTAGCCAGCAGGCGAGAAAACTACCCCAAAAACACGAAAGAGGCGACGGCCGGAGCCATCGCCTCTGTCGAGTTAGGAACGTCTGCCTAACGGTTGATTAACGTCACTGTTACGCGTTCTTAGCGCCTTTTCTTAGCTGCTTTCTTCTTAGTTGCTTTTTTCTTAGCTACTTTCTTCTTAGTTGCTTTCTTCTTAGTTGCTTTTTTCTTAGTTGCTTTTTTCTTAGTTGCTTTTTTCT
>LWDU01032020.1_pt1 | contig 54978 bp, 34 predicted proteins | sample 727161 | NCBI WGS metagenome assembly LWDU01 (sample SAMN04566230, study PRJNA314399) | hydrothermal vent metagenome | isolation source: deep sea hydrothermal plume seawater | place: Mexico: Gulf of California, Guaymas Basin | collected 2004-07-11
TGACAATTTCAGGAGACATCGCTTATGCTGACGGGGAACAAACGAGTTGGGATAATTGGTTCAACTATCAGCAAGATAGCATGACAAGTATTCCATGGCTCACTGCAGTTGGTAATCATGAAAATGAACCTGGTTACGAATTCTCGCCATATGAGCACCGTTTTGATTCCGATGGGCAAATTGAATCTGAAACTTTCTGGTACAGTCGCAATTACCCAGGGGTACACATGGTATTCATGTCTACAGAACATGATTTTTCTCCGAGTAGTGCCCAATATACATGGCTGCAAAATGACCTTGCTTCCGTGAATAGAGAGATAACACCATTCGTGATAGTCTATGGGCACAAACCCATGTATTCTAGCAATAGTTACCACGGTTCAGAAGTGGAATTACGTGATGCTTTAGAATCACTTTATGTCACACAGGGAGTTGATTTAGTCATTGCAGGGCACGATCATTTCTATGAACGTACATGGCCAGTATCTGGGGGATCGGTGGTGAATAATGGAAAGGATGGTCGATTTGCACGAGGAGATGCACCCATCCACCTAGTGATTGGTATTGCTGGGCGCTCCGCATACGAAGAATTGGATGAACCTCAACCAGAATGGAGTGCCTATCGTGAGAATAGTTCCTACGGCTGGACTCGAATGGTGTATGATGGAGATACTAGGGAAATTTCGTTTACACATTATCGAATAGACGGTACGATTGGAGATGAATTTATTCTGCAAGAAGACGCCTTATCGGGAGACTCTGATGATGGGTTTATTGGGGTACCTGGATTTGGTGCATCGTTGCCAATTTTAGCCATGTGGGGTGCTGCTGTTGTGCGTCGATTTCGTTGCATTGGGTGCCCATTCAACAGGCGCTCAGCCTCTTTTTTCAATAATATCAACATTATTTGAAATCTCCACCCGCAATACACTTTGACATCTCTGCGCAACCACCTATGCAATTTCATTCATCATTACTAATCTGTTGATTTTGGTTCAATGTTCCACCCTGTGCATCATATTTGTCTTTCCGAAGCCAGTATTGCCCAAGGATGAATCCCAAAGTGAAGGCAGTGGCGTGGCCCAGTACAACATACATGGATGCACCTTGATAGATGTAAGCATTCCAGAATTCAAATCCGGAGTAGAATAGAGCCCCCACAAACGGGCGTTTTATTTGCGCAAATAGCACGCCGATGACACCGAATAGCCCCACGGAGCCACCCATGTAATTGCGATTATTGATGCCATGATAATACCAACCATCGGCTGGGTAGAGGTAATCACCCATATAGAGATACAGTGTTACTATCAGTGCGGTCGATATCTGAATGGTGAACATAGCAATCATCGCTCTTTTGGTTCCGATTCTAACTTCTGCACTCTGAAGGAATAGGATAATAACAACTGTCACCAACAATATGTGGTCAATACTATTGTGAAACCAAATTGATGTAAACAATGAAAGCACATAGGTGAGGGGGGCATCCACAAGATTGTATGGCCAGAGGGCCAAATCACAGATGATTACCTCAGACGGTGTTGAACAACTACTTGTTCCGAATCCAAGCCATGCGTAAAGTAAGGCAATGATGGATAAATAACTCAATGAAAACCGACGCGAGTTTATGGCCTCACGCCAATGCATTCTATCTCCTTGACCGTTGTTCCAAGGCCAAACCATAGGCCAAATGGGGCGATTGTTACTCATTCCTCCTCATCCTCCATTGGAAGAGGCGCATGCTTTCTCAACCACCATATGGATGTACTGAGGAGGGCTACAAAGAGAAGTTCAATGATGAAGTATGATTCATCACCATAATGTCGTTCAACGCCAGCGAAAACAGTGTCAAGGATGAACCATTCAAAATGATGTAGATGCAGATGTTCGTATGCATACACATCCATACATCCATTTGGAAAACCATCTTTCACACAAGCAATTCCTCTAAGAAACCAGTGATCCCAGAGGTCGTATAATAGCGCAGCCAGAATACCATAACCATAACGGCGGTCTTTGTTCAAAGCCCAGTAAATGACTGCGATTGCACCGCCCAACCAAAACCAGAATACGATTTGTGAATACATAGAACCTGAAGGATTTCCGTCATGATAGGTAAATATCGCTAGTGCATCAATAATCGCATGTGAAAAAAAGGCAAAGGCAATTCCTACCCATAGCCAAGAATCTTTATCGCGCCATGCCAGCCTCCCAAGATGGATGCTGATAATCCCTGCTAGGGCGTGCGCGGGAATCATCATGATTCAAGGCAAGAAGTGCTATTCTTATAGAATTGGTTATTGGCATAATCTCCATAATCATCAGTCAATTATCATCGGCAATTGGCTCTTGAGATATTTGTGTAAGTGGAATTTGTCCACTCATTTGAGGAGTTGACTATCCTTATTCGGATTTGAACTTCATCATCATCATTGATGCATGAGCAAACATCAATAAGGCGAGGGGAGCATGAATCATTCCCAACCAAGACAACGAGCCCCCCATGTCCATCATTTCACCTAAGCCAAATTGAATTACCCACATTCCTACCATGCCGATAGCCATTCCTTTCATCTTTTCATTTGCTGGTTTTGCTTTAATGATTAGAACAAGGATTGCTATTGCTAAAAGAAGACCTATTTCTGCAGTTCTTTGATGCGAAACGCCTAATGCCCAGCCATCAAAAGTATATCCGACTCTTCCCAATCCGGTTAATGCTTGGCTCAAAATAAAGACTAGCAATACTATTTGCAGACGAAATGCAGCCGTCATTAATCCTGCATTTGTCTCATTATTTTCTGCACTAACATCTTCGGTCATGTTATTACCGACCATGCACTCCCTTCTTGAGTATAGTGGTAGGCTGAGATTTTTCCGTGTAGTTCATGGTCTCAAACTATTTCGCCGTACATATGGGCGCAATGAATGGTGTGGTGAAAAGGGCCTTGGCTCAAACATTATTGTTGACATTAGCCCTTATTGCTGGCCCCGTGTCGGGAATGACATATTCATTTGAAGAAGTAAATGCCACCGGTGATGATGGTGATTGGCGGAGCAAAACTGTTGACCCTGATGGCTGGGAAGATGGGCCTGAGTTGGAAGGAAGTCCAATGGATATTCCGCAATATGGTGATCCAGTAATTCAGATAGAAGTTTCATACAAGCCTGGGCATTTAGATGATAGGAGAGATGGTGTGATTGAAATTGAATTATTTGAAGAATGGGCACCGATAACTGTTGCAAATATGGTGAAACATGTTGAAAATGATTTGTATGATGGAATTTTTTTCCATCGTGTAATTGATGATTTCGTAACTCAAGCCGGCGACCCTACTTGCAAAACGATGGAACCATTTCCATATCCGGCAACCAATCCAAATTGTGGCGGAGGAGGGACAGGTGAAACTATTCCACTTGAACGGAATGAAAACTTGAGCCATGTAGATGGGGCAATCGGTATGGCAAGGGACGTAGACCCTGATTCTGCCGATTCTCAATGGTATATTGCTGAAACTGAGGCTCATAATTTGGACCCCGAAAACCGCGATGATGAGGGCTATGCAACATTTGGAGTCGTTCGTTCAGGGATGAGCCATATCCGCTCAATTGCCCTTACGCCTACTACCGATGACCCAAGCGGTTTACCGAGTATTCAGAATCCCGCCTCAACTGCCGGTAGGCCCATTTATGAGGCAAAAATAGTCAGCATAAGCCTCATTGGTGTAGTGTGGAATGAAAGTGCCGAGCCCTCCACAAATGACATGGAATCCTCCGGGCTATCCAAGTTGGTACAGAGTTCATTACTACCTGTGACGGTAATCATTTTGCTACTTCTAATCGGTTTGGGAGCCCGCATTGACAAGCCTCGACTTCTATACCCTGTGATAGATGATGTAGAGACAAGTGAAGAAGCCACCGGACTTATGGTTGCAGAATTAGTTGAGGCTAAATGACGAGTAATTCTGAACATATATTGTAATTATTGTCCTTCCAATCTTCAATACTATTGAACTAATTAGTTGAACTGAAATGAAGGTCTAATACAACATGCCTTACACTCGGCGCATACCATTTGATCAATTGAAGTGGCTGGGGTGTAATCTGCCAATTTCTGCCAATTGATTTTGCGAGTTGATTAAATTTTTCGACGGTTTCCTCAAGCCATTTTTGTTTGGCCCCTTCTTCATATTCCTCAATATTTTCATGCACATGAATCACTCCTCCTTCTTCTTTTAGGCAATTCACGGCAAGGGGCCAAGCAGCAGTTGAAGTTGGCAATAATCCAAGTAATACTCTATCGGCTTTGCCTGTTAATTGAGGTGCAGTGCGCTGATTATTCCCTTGGTGAATGGTACACTTGTCTGCAACCCCATTCTTTTCCAAGCCGCGTTTGAAAGCCGTAATACTATCGGGATTCATTTCACAGGCATGGAGGTGTTCAATATTTCCGTGAACTAAGTATTGTAATGAATAATAGCCGATACCGTTAAACAAATCTACAATTGTTTCTGAGCCAACTATCCTTGATACATCCTTAGTAGCATTTTGCTTTGCAATTCGCCCCATTCTTCCTCTTTCATTGAGATTTCCTTGGCTAAACATTACTTTTGTCGCATCGAAAACATAATTCACGCCATGCTCTTTGTGCGATACCCAGCCATCGTCGCCGCACATTAATTGAACTCGACTTTGCCGCATTGGCCCTGAATCAATATAATTTCCAATTCCTATTTTCACAACAAATATCGCTTCTGCAACCTCCGCCCAAAAACCCTCGCCTGCGCGCATTATCAGTTCATCCCAGCCATTCGAAAAACTACCTCTTGGAAAAATGGCCATGTCTCCAACTTTTTGCCAAGTATTGGGAATATCAAGCAATAATTCCGCTTCTATTTCGGAGAGGTAATCCGTAATTATTTTCTTCAATCTATTGTGTGGGTCGAGTTGCTTGCGAAATCTTAAATCTAGTTGTAGTGGGGAAAAATTGAGTTCCTTTGCTTTTTCAACATCGGTAATTGGGATGGCCACCAAGTCAGGGCTAATTTGTTTAATTTCCACTTCGGTATTCAGTATTCCAGAGTCATTCAAAATTGAATATGTCTTACCGACATTTCGCGGCTCAACACAAACCGCCCAAGACGCATCTTCGCCCATTATCTGGGGCATGCACCGTCAACTTTGTTATATGAGTGGGTTTGTGTTGAGTTCGCTGAGGAGATAGAATGAGTTCAAGTTTTAGAAAATTCCCGCGTACTTTTTTGGTATTTATTTTGCTAATTGGCCAAGTATTGCTAATGACAATCCCATCGGTATCGGCAGCAGATCCATGTATAGCAAATGGAGGCGCTTGTGACGAATGGAGTCATTCACTTGACCAAACACCCAATGCTCAAACATGGGTTGAAGCAGATTATCAATTTTCAATGGTTAGTACTTCACAACTCGACCTATCCTTTGATTGGGCAATTCACGAATTTAACCGTGACGCAGTTCAATTGCCTGGCATCTCACTCGGCTCTGCTTCAGACGACAATAGAGACGGAATTCCTGTGGATTATATTCGAAATTTTATCAATGACCAGCCTGGTGGTGGAGGAACACCAACGGTTGGAGATTTACTTCTTGATGAAGTAAATGATGTGGTTTCTGATTTGCTTTCAAGTGGTTTCAATGCATCTGTTTCTGCAACGGTTGAGTGGGCAACATCAGCAAATATTGATGGCAATCCAGAGATATGCACACAAGACCCCGGCTTTGATTCTAATGGAGAAGATGGTTCTCAACCAATTGACCCATATAATCCACCCATGTGTGTAAGAGTAACTGCTCAAGTGTCCCTCCCCTCCTCATCCTTCAATATTGATGCAGGTGCCGATATTGAGAGAGCCTACAAGGGCTTACTTACAATGGGTGCAGAAATCACTTCAGACTTCACTTTGAAATCACCTGCGGGCCATGATTCAATTTTTTCAATCCACCCTCCTGCTTATGCTTCAGTAGTTAATCAAACTCCAGAGCATGCAATCCCAGATGAAGACAGAGGTAAATGGTACATAGATTTCAAAGATGGTTTTGAAGGTGCAACCGATGAAGAATTGTCTGTTGCTATGTCAATGGGCAGGAAGAATGATGCAACTACCTCTGCGGTAAATATTGACACTGCAACTGAAGAAGGTTTGGATGTGGTAGTTACACTCGATTTAACTAATGAACAAGCCTCTCGTATTGATATTGATATTGGTTTAAGATATATTGATGCCGCTACAATGAATTCTTGGGGGATTAATTTAGTTGATGTCGCCGAAGATGCTTACATTCCGTGGGTAACATCTGATGGAATCAGATTGGCGTATGATAATGGAATGGTCGACCCAACCGATTTCACCGATAATTTCCCAATTGGAAGTATTACTGATGGGCTAAACGAGTTCTTGCTAGAAGGCTCATCAATTGTCATGGGTGACTTAGAAATGCTTTCTGCTAATTCAACTGGCGGGCTAAACTTTTCTCATAATATTGACGCCGCAGATACTTGTGATGAAACTTCAATTCCAGCAAACCCCCTTCACTTTTGTGTCGAAGGTGAGAATGCGATGAATGGCGATTACCCTATCTACCTTCATTCACAGAGTAATGCCTTTAAAATGTCGTTAATGGATATGCTTAAGGATATGCTAGATCTAAGTGCGTCTGGTATTGACCTCAGTGAAATTACTGAAGAGGACATTAGAGCAGTGCTTAATTCAGGCCTTTCAGGCGAGGTTGATTTTGGCTCTGATTTCCTTTCCGGCTTCATCCCTGATGGAATGCCCCCTACTTCTATTACAACGGTTATTATGTTGCCACAACAACCTACCCCGTGGATTGCCACTGCCGAAGGCGAAAGTGTCATGATAATTTCTGACCTCATTGATTCAAATCTTAGCGACCAAACGATGGTTTCCTTTGGTGGTTCAAATATTTGGAATTGGAGACATCCAATTGTTGACGAATTTGATCGACAAATTTGTGCTGCCGACCAACCAACTTGCTTTGCAATGAACATTGAATTTGATGCTCATGATTTCTCAATTCATGAATGGTCACAAGAAATAAGCATGACGCTATCAGCCTCAATTGAAATAGAAGTGTACCGGCTTGATATTCCAAATGAGATTACTGATTATCTGCACACCGACCAAGGTTCATTGGATTTTGATGTAGTGCCTTCCGATTTGATTCGCTTATTGGTTGATATTGCTGGGCGCCAATCTTCACCATTAAACACTACATTTGATGTTGAAGGAGAAGAAAAAACCCTCTACTTCACCAATGAAGGATTACATGATTTTGCTGGGGAAATGGGTGATTTGATTTCTTCCAAGTTACATGATTACTCAAGTGATAACTCAGATATTGACATTGATTTGTCTAATGTATATATTGACATTCAGTTAGGCGACCTTTCAGCACCTAACCCCGGCAATATGAGTGATGACATACCTCTTTCCATAAAAGTAACATTGCAAGAAGCAACATATACTATTGGAGTTGATTTGGAAAACAAAAAAGGTTCAATTACGACATCAGCAATCCACGCTCCAATTGCCAATTCTTTACTCCGATTAAGTAATCAAGTGGCAGTGAATGGTGGCGGTAATGGAATTGTAATATCTGATGATGGAAATGGTTTTACTACCTCGGTCGATAGTCCGGCCATCTCTCAAAGTGGCGAGGAATATGAGCCGCAAGTGAATTTGGCAATTAATCTCCCTCCCGGTTTGGAATTTGATGAATTCACCTCATCTCTTGGCTTATCAGAACTAGGTTATTCGGATGACGGGCGCCAACAACGCCTCCTCTACACAATGCCACCTGCAGGTCAAAGTGATGACATTTCATTTACATTAAAGATTACTTGGGGATTCATTCTTGCTGAAATATGGGCATATATCGCAATTCCAATTCTCTTAGTCGGGTTCTTAATTTACCGAAGGCGACAAAAGAAGAAGAAAAAGAAGGAGAAGCGGGCGCAAAAGGTTTGGGAAGCAGATGATGCTAATTTGAAAGATTATGGTGGTTGGAATGATGCTCCTACAAACATCGAACCAGTAAACGAGTTTGATTTGTCTCCAGGTAAAGTGCCGCCCCCAATAGAGGCAGCTCCGATTGAGCCAACCAAAGTTCTCCCATCAACTCCATATGGAGGTAAGGGACAGGACTTTGAAGATTTACTCGGTTTGAAGTAATCCATCCCTTAACGTAGTTTCGCGTGCATTTTGAGTGCTAATTGTTGCGCCGCATGTGGGCATTCAGCAGTTCTAAACCGATGTATCGCTTCACGCCAGCATTCGAGAGAACGAGAGTCATCAAACATACCTCGCCAATACCAAACAATAGCAAGAAGGCGGCGGGATGTTGGAATTAACTGAATGTCTAATTCAGCCTCGTCAAGAAGTATTTTTGCTGCCACATTATCATTCCCCCACAACCTCTCCACCAAAATAAGACGTAAAGCAAGTGCTCTTAGGGGTGGTGCTGAATGGATTTTCTTTCGCAAAATTTCTGATTCTTTGTGCCAATCAGAACTACCATATTCTGCCTCTTTTAATGCTGAACGCAGTGCTAATTCCTCTATCAATGGGTCAGATGCACTGCTAAGGCTTGCTAATTGTTTGCGAATATCACCTGCGGCCTTGAAATCATCTTGTTGCAATGCAATACTATGGCGTAAACAGGCAATTGCTACAAGGGAATTTTGTCGTGCTTCCTCCTCCAATTTTGAGAGGTCAATATTTTGCGATTTGGCAAACAAATCAGCAAAGGTCAGTGCAGGGTCACACCTAGGCAAACGGTCGTCGAGTAACCTACCGAGGTATGATACTGTGAAACGAACTGATTGTGCGGGGGTCGCCAATTCTTGTGCTTCGTCTTGAAGTATTTTTGCTTGGCTTACATCTCCTTTTTGTAGGGCAAGCCGAGAACGAATTTGTAGCATTTCGGCATCATTTTCGCTTTCAGGCATATCTTGTAATAATTGGCTAACAATTTCTTTTTCGCCGCGGTCAAGTGCACAATTTGCAGCCAAACGCCAAAAGGCCTTAACCTCGGGTTGTCGTTCTATTGCTTCGTGTAATAGAACCGACATTGCACCATCATCTATTGCCATTAGTGATTCGGAATAGCTTTCGACAAAATCCTCTAATTCCGAGTCATTGGATTTCAAACGATGGTGGAATTCAATTAGACGCGCATGCATTTCCGGCTGTCCAGCCCAATGCTCAGCGGCTGCAGAATAAATCTCAATACTTTTTTCCTCATCCCATGAGGCTTGGCGAACATTTCGGATTAAATGTTGTAATTCAATAGCAGGGTCTTCATCGCCAACCCAACGCAAGAGTGCATGATCATCAAGTAGGCCAACGGCTTCCTCATGAGCCAGTCTTCCAGCAGCAACTGGCAACGGCATTGCCGCTAATTCATCTAACCCCGGCATTACATCCTCCGGTAAATTAGCCAATACATTTTCTTCAACATAGGCCAAAATATCTGCTCCGACTTCAGGGATATCATCGCCTTCTTCATACAATTTCAATGCAAGTGGATGGCCACCTAGGACCTCTATTACTTGCATTTTTTTGTTCTTTTCAATACTATCGCCAAGCAACTCGAGTGAATCATTACGGCTTAATTCACCTAGGGGAATAGTTGATTTCTCAATTTCAATTGAACAGGGGGCTCGGCTTGCAATGATGATGTCAGTATTACTTTTTGCAATTATTTTCAATCCATTAACTACCGCCTGAATATGACGTGAATGTATTTCCTGTAATTCATCAATGATCAACACGCCTCGGCTTAATCTGCGGACCATCCAATCACATGCAGCATCGGTAGAGGTAGGTACTTCTGCCCCTGAAAATGCACCTGCAAATAGGGAAGAAAGGTCATCAAAAGATGTTGCTCTAGCCCATGCTATGTCCCTTCCAGATTCGGTTAACACATCGCAAACTTCTCTAATGAGTGAAGATTTACCGATGCCAGGTAATCCGGTAATGATTGCACAACCCGTTTCTTTGAGAGTGGAGATAATTTCTTCTACTTCACTTTCTCTTCCTAAGAGGGATATTGGAGTAGGAGGCGCTCCGCTAATTGAGCCTTTTTTTGCTGCATCCGTAGCCTGTTCTTCTTTATTTTCGGGCAATTCAGCCAAGAAGTCACGCCCCTTTTGCGTAAGCAAGTAAATGCTCCGGCGGCGGCTACCTCCGCCAATTACATGAGCTATTTTTGATAACACTAATTCTTTGTCAACAAGTACATTCAGTGGAATATGAAGGGCTGAACGAACAACACCCATTGCTTCAGAAAGGCCCGGTAAAGATACTTCACGCGGCACATCCCAAGCATTATTCAAAGATGCTGGAAAACGGCCAAGCCAGCGAATTAATCGCTCTTCGGCTTGGCTCAACATAACACTCCGTGGTGCGCTTAGTTTTTGTTAATTCACCCCCCGCGTGTATTCATGGTGGTGAATCCGGAGAGTCTTGATTTCCCCCGCCGACCAGGCGTATATCTGTTCAAAACAAGTGACGAGAGGGTGCTATATGTAGGAAAAGCAACAGACTTGCGTAGTAGAATCCGTTCATATTTTTCAACAAACCCAGATCGCGTGATGATTCCCGAATTAGTTGCAAAATCACATAAAATAGATTTCATTATTACCAACAATCCAAGTGAGGCATTGGTCCTTGAAAGGCAATTGATAAGACAACATAAACCCAAGTATAATTCTATGCTTAAGGATGACAAGTCATATCCTTTTCTTGCACTTACTAATCATCAAGTGCCGTTAATAATGTACACGCGCCATCCACCAAATGATGCCACCCGTTGGGGACCCTTCCCCGATGCAGGGGCAGCCAAACGCGTAGTTCAGTTGATAAGGCGGTATTTTGGCATCCGTGATTGTAAAGAATTACTGCCGCAAGGATGCCTCTCAATGCACATCGGATTATGTTCTGGTCCATGCATTGACCCAACTGGCTATAATGACCAAGTAAAAGCGGTAATAAGAGTGATGAATGGTGATGGAAAGGAATTATTATCAACTCTTGTTAGCGATATGGAATTGCTATCGGAAAAAATGGAATTCGAACAAGCCGGAAAAACTAGAGATCTAATCGATGCAGTTCAAACTACATTGCGACAACAAGTAATCTCCAGTAGATTTTATCGTGATATTGATGCAATCGGTTTTTCCGCAAAAGGAGAAATTGGAGTTATCAGTGTCCTTCATGCAGAAGATGGAGTAGTAATGGCGCAGGAGAATTGGCCAATGGTGCACCGCGGCGACATAGGTGAGACAGTAGCCAGATTCGTCTCAGAGCATTATTGTGAAAGACGACCCCCAAAAACAATTCTAGTCCCAACACCCCTTGGGGAATGGTTAGAATCTTGGTTATGTGATGAGAGAGATGGTGCGGTTGAGGTGAGGGTTCCATTGCGTGGTGATCTTGCTACGTTGCGCAAACTTGCCGACCAAAATGCTGAAATCCAAGTCGGCAGACAAATGAGAAAACATAGTGGAAGTCTTGAGCAGCGTGCTGCTGACGAGGGTGCTGCAATTCTCGGAATGGCTTCACTTGACCATATCGTTTGTTTCGATATGGCTCAAATCCAAGGTGAAGAAAGAGTTGGTGCTTGTGTAGTGATGCGTAAAGGTCGGCCTGCGAAAAAGGAATATCGCACATTTATTGTAAAAAGTGATGCGATGGATGATTTACGGATGATGCGGGAAGTAGTTGAAAGATGGCTCAAACGGCAGGATGAATGGCCGGACCTTCTCTTAATTGATGGTGGAAAAACCCATCTAAGTGTGATAAGAAAATTGGTTGAAGAACATGGGATATCTGATCGCATTGAAATCGCTGCCCTTGCTAAGCGCGAGGAAACAATTTTTCGTACTGGAAAAGAGCCAATTATTCTCGATAGGATGGGGAGAGTTATGGTTCATGCAAGAGATGAAGCCCATCGTTTTGTCAATACCTTCCACCGAAAGCGAAGGGGTAAGAAAGATATTGGAGACCCATTAGAATCAATTGAAGGACTTGGTGCCAAAAAACTGCAATCACTAATTCGCAATTTTGGCGGCAGAGCAGGAATCAATCATGCAAGTCTTGAGCAATTGCAAAATACCCCTGGTATTGGTCCGAGTTTAGCAAAACGCATCCTTGAAAAGTTATCCCAAGGGTAAAAAAGAAGATAATAATTTCAAAGCAGAGTTATTCCGATGGTTGAGATGAGTATATTTTTTCAAAATCTTCTGCATTTTTGTCAAAGGTAAATGCGGACATCACTCTATCTCGGCCCGCAAGCCCCTTTATTCGACGTTTTTGTGGATTTGCTAGTTCCAAATTAATTGCCCTTGAAAGGCCATTGATATCGCCGAGTTCAAACAAACTTCCGACCGAATCATCAACCATTTCGGGGAGAGGTCCGTGGTTTACAGTTACAACGGGAGTTCCACTTGCCATCGCTTCAAGAGGGATTAGTCCTTGGCCTTCATAGTATGAGGGATATGCCACTAAATCTGCGGAGCGATAAAGTTGTGCAAGGTCTTCAAATGATAGGCTTGATTTGATAAAAATGGCGTGACCAACCCCCAGTTTTTCTGCTTGTTTATTGAGGGTTTTTTTCATGTGGCCACGCCCGACTATTACCAATCTTGCGCCAGGATTTTCTTCCAATACCGCTGGCATCGCCCGCAACAGAGTCCTGAATCCTTTGCGGGCGACAAGTCGACCAACTGCAAGAATCATTGGAGTATTGGTTTCCGGCTCTCCTGAAAGAGCCGCCTCATCAGCACAATCAAAAAGCACCCTCAATTTTTCGTGAGCAATTTGTTCCTCTTCCAAATCACGATTGAGTGGACGAAAAATGCGAGTATCTACTCCCCAATGAACAACCTCACACTTTTCTGAATTCAGCGAATAACGGTCAACAAAATCAGCCTTTGTTGCATGTGAATTGGCTACGCAAATATCACTGCTACGGGCTGCAGCGCCTTCGTATCCAGCATACCATTTACCCGAAAAAAGAATCGCTAAGTCATTTGGGTTTTTCCAAGTAGCCGCCTCTTGGTATTTGGCAGCAAGCCGCATGCCATCGCGCTCCCCTAACCATGAACCATGCAAACTCGAGACCACCGGAGCAATTTCTCGCCGAACCTTGGCTACTTGTTTTTTTGTTAAGGAAATCATCGGCAGGTGCAAATGAACAACATCAACAGGTTCAATATTGTGCAAGGATTCGAGTGCCTTCAAAGCATTTTTCCCATAAGAACGGGTAAAAGTCATTGGTAATTTCAGCCATGGGACCATCATCACTTTGACTCCCTCAATTACTGGAATTGAATTTGGGTTTCGTATTGCCGCCGAATCTTTTCTAGTAATCACGGTTACGGTATGCCCATTTTTTGCCAAGTGGGATGCCAAGTGGAAAACCACAGACCCCATGCCTCCCCAACGCGGAGGATATTCACCTGACAACATTGCAATATGCACGCTAACCAACCACCGCCACGCCGCCCACCCTTTCAATAATTGGCTATCAATGGGAACTAAACAGAAGTTATTTGTGGGCATCAAACAAGGCGAGCCTTCAAAGCGAAGTCCCAAGTCGGGCAGTTTGTTCCACATGAGTGATAAATTACCGGTATCCGTTACTGTTATGCTCCCTACTTGGAATGAGGAGAAGGCAGTTGGCCTTACAATTGATGATATTCCACGCGATTGGTGTGATGAATTGGAAATAATGATAGTTGATGGTAATTCAACTGACAAGACCCGAGAAATCGCTCTTGCTAGGGGAGCCCGCGTTCATATTGAACCGCGAAAGGGATATGGGCGCGCCTACCGTTCAGGTTTTGATGTAGCAAAAGGCGATATTATTGTTACCATGGATGCAGATTGTACCTATCCGGCAGAAGTTGTTCCTGATTTGGTCAAGAAATTGCTTGATGAAGATTTGCAATTCATTACCTGCGACCGACTCACCCAAGCGGAAGATGGGTCTATGTCCGGCCTTCATGGTTTTGGCAATTGGGTATTATCCTTTACTGCCCGCATGCTCTTCTGGTATGGCGTTAAAGATTCACAATCTGGGATGTGGGTATTTAGGAAATCAATTTTTGACAATCCAAAGATGCGTCCTACCAATGATGGAATGCCTTTATCTCAAGAGATGAAAATCCTTGCACGCAAAGTAATCGGCAAGCAAAAGGCAATAGAAGTTTCAGTTCCTTATCGTACACGAGTTGGTGAAGCGGTAATCCACACTTGGGGAGATGGCTGGAAAAACCTCCGCTTCCTTTACTTCAAGCGCTTTGGATTACACCGTACTCGTTCGCCGTGGGGGGCATTAAGCGACAATCCTGATTCATTAAATGGCGATATTCCTGAGCAACAGAAATAAGTTATTTTCAAAGGCAAAATCGGCGCATTGCGTCGCTTTCACAGAATGATACAGAATTTTCTAGAATAATGCCGCAGGGTAAACTTTCATATGCGACGGGGTTTTAGCCTAATACATGAACAGACGTAGTTCAGCCTTTGGCCTGATTTTGACTGCCTTTTTATTGTGTAGTGCAGCTTTTGCCCCTATCGCTTCTGCTCAAGCAGACACAAGAACAAATGAAACTGCATGGGGGTTAACCTATGATTGGACATATCTCGACGACGATGTTGAGGCAATGACAGGAATTTCCTTTGTGGATATTTTAACCGATGTTATGGGTGCAGCAGATGATGCCGGCCTAGACTTATTAATCGGACAAGCAACAACTGGAGAAACAAATGTAATTTTTGAACAGTGGACTGGAGAAGATGTCACTGAAGGTGGAGTAACCCTTACTCCTCAAGTGACCCAAATGACAATTAGTCACGGCACATTAAACGATGTGGGTGTAGTTACTTCTTGGGTAGAAGATGATGTTAGTTTTGATATTGCCCTAAGTGTTGATACCGAAGAATATCTAAGTCTAAATGTTGAATACACCGAATTCCTAAACGCCGATGGAGAATTAGTAAGCATGGAAATAGACCTTAGTTTTGCTTCTTCATCAAGTATAATCATTGACCTTGAAGGTGAGGTAAGTGGAGGTGGCGAAACCCTTCCATTTGATATTGCATTTGAAGCAGGAATTTCCTTTGATATTTCCGAGGCACACGGTGAAGCGGCACCTGAATCTCCAAGTCAATTGTATAATGACTTAGATCCATTGTCTGCTCCATTTTCTTTCTACTGGGATTGTGATACATGGATGGATAGTGCAAGTTCCTCAAGCGAGTCCGAAGATGGACATTCTAGTGCTTGGCTCTCTGAACCATGTAATGATTACACCGGTAATTTTGCCAATGCAGCATCTTATAATGTTGCATTTAGTGGTTTCCCTGCGGAAGAAATCGGTTTAGAAGCAGATGATGTTAGCATTTCAATTAGCGACAGTACTAATGATTCCGGTACTTTTACGATGGATGAATATTCTCTTGATGGAAGTATAGAAGTTATGGACACAACCCAAGACATCACTGTTGATGGCGCTGGAACTCTTGTTACTGTAAATCAAGCAGAGGCCTTCCCTGGTCCATTGGCAATGCCTGCAATGGCTGCCATATTATTAGAAAATGCCGTTGCTGGAAGCGAAGGTGGAGATTCAATTTGGGAGGCTTTCGGAGGAGACATTGAAGGATTATTCTGGGCTGATGAGTTGGGTGAAACTGAAGGCGAATCCGAAGATTATTTCGTCTGTAATAATGGAGAGGAAATCCTTTCAGATTGGGTCAATGACGGCGAAGAAGACTGCGCTGACGGAGAAGATGAATACGGCTGGGGGAGCGGAGGTGGCTCACCATCCTTTGTCTGTGGAGACGGTCAAGAAATAGCCTTCTCATGGGTCAATGATGGCTGGGAAGATTGCGGCGATGGTTCAGACGAGCCGCAAGACTATGATGGCGATAACAGTACTGACAATTGGTTTGACTGCAATGATGGAAGTCAAATATCAATGGACTGGGTCAATGATGGCGATTGGGATTGTGCTGACGGAGAAGATGAAGGAGAATCACCGCTAATGCCTTACTATTACCTTGACGACATGTGGATAGAAGGCGATGGTAATACATTTGAATTATATTTCTGGCACGGAGATCTTACTGATAATGAAACTTATACCTTTGATTATACCATCGTTGGTCCAGATTCATTTGAAAGGACCGATTCATTTACTGTCGGGCCTGGTGAATATGTGATGGGTGGAAGACTGCGCGAAACGCTTGAATCTAGCGGCGAAAGGGGCGAGCCTGCATTAGTGGAAGGAGAATATTGTATTTCTTCTACCTTATCGGATTCGGAAGGAGCGTCAATCGATAATGTTGGTATGGATGAACTCTGTCAAACATATAAAATAGAACCAGAGCCAAGTGAAAGATTAGAGACAATCGCGGATGCATTTGCTGAATCTACTATTGAAAACGTAATGAATTCTTTTGGTGAAAATCTCGAGGACCGTCTTGGCGACATTGAAGGAACTGCTCCTTACGAAGATGCAAGAGGATATGCTCTTTATGATTCAGCAACAATGCGAATAATTGGAGTGCAATTAATTGCAATTGACCCAACAATGAGTTATTCATTCATTGGCCCTGAAAGCAGTGTTTACAGTGAAGCACCAACAACAACTCATATTGAATATTTGGTTGGAGATGCAGCCTCTGCTGCTGGGTCTGCTACAGAAGATGTGGAACTTACAGATATGGTTGATGATTCTGAACACGACACCTCTAGCGTAGACACTGTTCTAGATGGAACTGGTGTTGCTGATGACCGCGCAGAGGATAATCCTGACGAACCACCTTCATCTACCACTGGTTCCGATTGTTCTGAAGCCGCTGGTAAGGATTGTGATATTGTTGACGATGATACAGGTGCGCTAATTCCATTTGTTAGCCCCTTGTCGGTTCTCGGAGTTATTGCATTGGCTGGAATATTCTTCCGTCGCCAAGATGCTTGATACTCAATTTGAGTAGAAGGTTTCAATCCAAATGACTACCGGGGTGGGTCTATGGGCCTGCGCCCCAAGCCTCAATCGCGTATGCAATTGCTGCGCTTGTTAGCCACTTGTTTTGTCATCAATATGGCACTCAGTTCGGCTTGGATAGTTATTCAATTTGATGGGGCCTTTGAGCAAGGCCCCCCCTCTCCAAGTGAATTACATGTTTCTTTTGTTATTGATTCTGAAAATACAACTGGAGATATTAGTCTGCAAAGAGCAACAAATTTCATAGTTTGGACGAGAGAAAGAGATGATGTTAATTCAACTGCTTACCAAGAGAATAATGGTGTAAGTGATGAGCAGTCTGCGGGAGAAAAGGCTGAGCAAAGAAACGAAGATCACACACCTCATGAATATCTCAACATCGCAAGAGATGCCGTAGTTTGGCAAACTGCAATAATTGTCATTTGTGAATTCTTTTTGCTTGCAGGATTACCAAAAATGGCTTTACCGAGAAATATTACTTTGGCAACTCTTCTAATAACAATTATTATTGCAGTCCCTTTGTCTTATATTGCCGACCTTGAAGCAGAAGGAGGTGGGTATTCTTTTCAAGGCAATCAACCTGAACAAAATCAATTTGCTCACTATTTCCAATCCGCAGATGCATCAATTGTCCCGCTTGGTTTTGAAGTTGAGATGGAAACTGGCGGTTATGATTTAGGTTGGGTTGACCCAGAACATCGTCAAAATGTATCACAAACTCCCCCCGAGATTGGTGAGGAAGGTTATGATTCGCTTATTGTTTTCAAAGGTTCACTTCTAGTGGCTTTTGGTCAAGTATTACAGTGGATATTAGTACTTCCATTAATTTGGTATATGTTGCCTACTATGCAACCTAATTCAGATACACCCGTTGGTGAAAAAACACTTGACTCCACTGCTAAAGAGAAGGATGAGGATAAGTCTCATTTAGAGTTCTGCACCGATTAGAGTATTTGTATCAACAACTCCATCAATTGTTCGAATGCTCTCAACAATACACCGTGTCAAAACCGATTCATCATCGGCTTGAACTCTTGCGAGTAAGTCAAACTCACCAAATAGCATCCAACGATCACTGACAAATTCAACAGAATCTAATGCAGCCCGAACCTCTTTTTCACGCCCAGGTGCGGTAGTAATTAATACAAATCCAATAGCCATTTCATTTCACCATTCTCTATTATTAATAGTCAACTGCAATCAAAGTTCGAGTTTCTTTGATTCCACTAATTTGACTAAATTCAGTCATTAGAATCCTTGTCAAATCCTTTTGATTTTCAGCAGATACTCGCGATAACAGGTCAAATTCACCATATAGTGCATGTGTTTCAACAACCATTTCGTGATTTTGGAGGACCTGATATACATCCATTTCTCGGGCAGGTAGAGTCTTGATTAAGATGAATGCTTCGGGCATATTACCTCTCTCCAATACCACTGCGGACGCCAAGAGTTCTTGACTCTTACCTATAACAGGTCAAGCCTTTTTGTTGCAATGGGTGCATTAATACGGCATTTTTCTTTGCGCAATTAAGGGGAAGGCATGAAAGGCATTGGCGTTCTCGTCAGTATATGCAAAAAGCACATCGCCGCGGTCAAAGTTTGGCTTTTCTGCTGATTCTCTTGATGCTTACCTCACTCTATCCAATTGGTTCGTGTACTTTCTGGAACAATAACGATGAGGGCAAGGACCTCCTATCTCCTACAATAGATGGGAAAGGTGAATTGAGTGATTCCGACTCTGGAAATATCGGGCCCTTGTCATATTCTGCAGCCCGTTCAACAACAACTTGGAGCGGTAATGTTTGGCTGAACTCATCCTATTCAGTGAATGTCGCCGATGAATTGGTTATTTCTTCTTGCACTCAAGTTTGGCTTAATAACGGAGTTAGACTCTATGTTGCCGGACGCTTAAAAGTAGAGGGAACTACTGCTTGTCCAGCGATATTCCATTCTCAAGGTGGAGCCGACCACGAGGGTATTCAATTTAATTCAACTTCCAATGGTCGAGGTAGTGTCATCAATAATCTCACCATTGAAAATAGTCTATATGGTATTACCATATATTCCTCAAATCCGCAAATAAACAATTTGACAGTCATTTCACCAGATTACCTCGGTATTGACATTTTTAATGGGGCTGCTCCCTTCTTGAATGACATTACTATCACTGGTGCCGGTTTTGATGTTATTTCTCCCACATTTTGGCGTTATGGTATCGGTATTTCAGTCGGCAATCTCTCAACTCCAGTGGTTAATCGTGTAAGTATGGATGGGCTTATCACCCGTGGAATCAACTTTTGGGGCAACTCGGGAGGTTTATTCAACAATGTATCTATCAGTAACGTCTCTGGTGCTACCCTTGCTATTGCTGCAGGTATATGGGTGATGGATGCTCGCCCACTATTCCAAGATTTGACTATACACCGTAGTGATAATGGCATTTGGGTTCGACACTATGATGATTCTTTGTTGACTCGCTTAGTCTTGCGGCGTGGTGAGATTACAGATTCCATGTATAGAGGCATGAGGGTTGACAAATATGACCCTGTGAATTATACAAATTACCAATCAGCCGTTGTCAATAATCTAACGATATTCGGTACCGGAGGTTCTGGTGCAAAGACTCCGGGTTTGGCTGAGGCAGGTCTTGAAATAAATGCCAGCGGTGCATGGATTGAAGATACTGTGATTGAAAACACCTCTGCTCCAGGGATTCGTCTTTATTTCACCGATTGGAATACCGTTGGTCGTAATGTTACCATTTTGAATTCAGGTGAAGTTGGCGGCGGCGCTCACGCCGCCGGTTTGACCGTCAGGTCAACATATTTCGCTCCCGATTTTAGCGACTTAACCGTCAAAGGTTCTCCAGGTGCCGGTGTATGGGCATGGGGAGGAGGAGCAATTCAAGGAGATAATTGGCATTTGTATGAGAATGCGAAACAGGGATTGTATGTTAATTCAGCAACAGTTTGGGTTGACGGAATTGAGGCTCACGACAACGGTTATTCTGGGTTAAAGGTCGAGGATGCACGAAATGTGGAAATCTCAAATCTCAATTCTTATGATAATGGGGCTCAAGCATTAGATCCTTCAAACGGTGCTGGCTTAGTATTCATTGAAGCCAATGATTTAGAATCTCAATCCGGCGATATTCACTGCCTAAATTGTGTCAGCACTAATGATGCATGGGGTGGCGTTTGGGCGCAGGATAGTGTGGATTTAATTATAGAAAATATGGAAGTTCATGAGCCAGGAAATAACACATCCTCAATAGTTATTGACAATGGTGGATTAACTCACACACAACAAGGTGGTTGGGTTGATTTAATCGGAATTGAAACTTGGCAAAATACAACTGCTCCGGCAATTGACCTCAATCAAGCAGTAGCAATAATCAATGGATTACAAATGAATGAAAATCATTCTGGAATAAGATGGAATGGAGACCATAATATGGTTCTTTCCAGTCAATTAATCAATGCAAATCTCAGTGGTACGACCTCTTGTTTGGATTTGGTTGACCATTCATATTTACGCGGTGAGAACATCACCCTAAGTAGTGAATGCAGTGGAAGCCTTACTTTTACAAATGTGCAAGCAAACTGGTCAACTCTTAACGATGAGACTGGAAGCCATGCATTAACATTGGATCAAGCAAGCGATATTCGCCTCCACCGTCCAATAAATGTTGACCTAAATCTAGCAACAATTCCTTCACCTGCAACCGTTTCTTTGGCTTGGGATTTCGGCGTTTGGGTGATAAATCTCGCCAATAATGGAGTTCCTTCTGCTGGCGTGAGTGTTGACTTTGACCAACTAAATCAGAATTTTTCCTATCAAAGTGATTATGGTGGCTATGATTTCTTCGGTAATTGGGTTGGCCAAATCTGGACTAGCAGCGGTGGAGGTGTTTTTACAGACATCAATATTTCTTGTGCTTATGATAATACTACAAATGCTACTAACTTAATCTTGGACCAAGATATTATTCTGTTTTGTAATTTAGATTTAGCAAATCAACCTCCTTTCATCGGGTGGACGACGCCACAAGATGGAGAACAATTCTCAAGCGGTGGAGTTGTAATTTTTAATGCAACTTCCTCATGGGATTTAGACAATGATACAGTAATTGCAACTTGGACTAGCAATGTGGATGGAGATTTGTTGGGTAATTGTGTCGGTCAAGGGCAGGGATTTCCTCCTGACCCCATTCAAATGTATACATACCTTGAAATGAATCAAGAAACTCAAAACTGGTCCGGAAACATGTTCTGTCCCCTTTCCGATGGATTTCATGACATTACTCTGGAATTATGCGATGAGGGTGGGCTTTGCGTTTCTGAAACAAGACAAATTGAATTGACGAATCTACCTCCAATTCTGTCGGTTGGAACCGTTCCAGCGGTTGATTTTGATGGTGTATTGCGAATCCCTTGGACCATCGATGTTCTTTTTGATGCATATGCAACCCATGACCCCGAAGGTGACACCCTGCAAACTACAATCTCGGCAAGTAACTGCTTTGACCAAAGTAGTCAGGGATGGTGGAATGACCCGAGCATGTGGAACGGCACTGAATTGGAATGGAATGTGACCTTTGCTCAGGCGATTTCGGAAAACTGCCAAGTGACTTTATCATTTAGTGATGGGGTAAATCCGACTCAGTATTGGAATGCTGATGTGGAATTGGACAATGAATTGCCGAATGCAAATTTCTCTCTTCTTCGAAATGGCACAACCTCACAAACGGAGGTGACTTTGGACGCAAGTAACACAACAGATCCCGAGGGAGACATGGTAGTTGTGCAATGGATTTCAAGCCTTGATGGCCTTCTTAGCAATGGTACTGGTTCAGAATACTTGATTTGGGATGGTTATCTCTCCAAGGGAGTACACACTATTACGCTGCGAGTTAGTGATGATACGGTTGGAAACATTGGCCTTTGGTCCGATGCGTCAATACTTGTCTCTGTAGATAACTCGCCGCCAGTTTCAATCATTTCTTCACCGCAAAATGCTATGCAAACTGATTCAAGTGAATTGATAGATTTCATTGCTTCAGGATCTGGCGATTGGGATTCATGGTGTGATACTTTCCCAGTTGCGGCAGGAGTTGAATGGCATTGTTCAGCAACCGATCCTTACTCTGGTTCGGATTGGTTACAGGTCAAATGGGAGAGTAATATTTCGGGTGAAATAGCCGATGGGTGGCTTATTTGGAGTGGTAGGCTTGAAGCCGGAAATCATACAATTACCTTGAGTATTGATGATGGTCTTTCTAATCCAGTAGTCAGTCAAATTCTTATTGACGTCACTCCTTCAGCGCCAGTTCTTGAGATGGTGGATCCACAAAATGATGATTCTTTTACTTCTGCGAATATAATTTGGTGGGATGCGAGCAACTCTACAGATTTTGATAATGATAATTTCACCATGACAGTCAATTCCGATTTACTAAATGAAGCAATTCTTGATAATGTTTCAGCATACGATTTGCATCAATTCCGCCTACCTTCTGGAACTCATTCATTAACTGTAACATTGACTGATGAAACCGGTATGGTAAGTGAGGAGGTAGTGGTCATAAATGTAATTGAAAGTGGACCGGAGGTGGCGATGACCAGTCCAGAAAATGGCCGTTACTACCCTCCTGCAAGTGCGCTTCTTCTTTCGGCAAATGCGACTGTTGATTATGATGGGGATATTGTAGGTTATCAGTGGTTTGAATATGTGAATGGAACTGAAGTCTTGCTTCTTGAAGAAAAATGGGGAATGATTTACTTTGGTCCAGGTTCACACCATATTGCACTTTATGTCGAAGATACGAGGGGGGCTAGCGAATGGGCTCACGTAAATATCACACTTGGGGATTCAGCACCTAAATTAAATCAATCTAGTCTCATAGTAAAACCAATGACTTTCACCGAAGGGGAGTTAACAACTATTGAAGTAACGATAGAATTAACCGACCTTGACGGAACTACCGAGGATGTAGCCGGACAAATAACTCATGGTATACAAATTTGGAATTTCATTTTGAATGATGCCGGCGAAGGACGTGATTTGGTCGCTGGAGATGGGATTTGGACTGGCACAGTCGATGTTGAAGCCGAGGGAGCAGGTAAGCCTCATCTGAGAATAGTAGCCACAGACATGGGTAGCGGTGAGGCGAAAGTGAGCATTGCTACGGCTGAATTATTGGTTAAAGAAATGGAAACCGATATGCCTTGGGCTGCAGTAGGTGGCTCGATAGGTGGAGTCATTTTGTTAATTTTCCTTGCAAACATGTTTATTTCATTCCGTCGCCGTCGTTTGGCTTCAATGGATGTGATTGGTTCTTGGACTTCTTTCAGCGATGCAACCTCTAGTGTCGGTATTGACCAAGCCTCTGTTGTTGATGCTGCCGAAGAATCAGCCGTTCAAATGGAAAACGATCTTCAAATGCAAGAAATGCAACATCCACTTGATGTCCAAACTGCAGAAGGTTCACAAATACAAAGCGGAAAAGACCTTCCGAAAATATAAACCGAACCATGTTTTCCAATACTCGCAAATGATGGCGAGGGTTACGGAACTCAGGCAATTGTTTGATTAGCCCAATCCCAATTAACTAATTCCCACCAAGCTGCAATATATGCTGGGCGAGCATTCTTGCGGTCGATATAGTATGCGTGTTCCCACACATCACAGGTCAGAATTGGAGTTAATCCATCGGTTAGAGGATTTCCAGCATCATGTGTATCAACGATTTCTAGGCCGCCATTTGAGTTCATGACAAGCCAAGCCCAGCCCGAACCAAAGTGTCCTCCAGCGGCTGCCGTAAAGGCAGTCTTGAATTCTTCAAAAGAACCGAATGTTTCATCAATTTTACCAGCAATTGCGCCGGTGGGCTCTCCGCCACCATTTGGGCTCATTGAGTTCCAGTAAAATGTGTGATTCCAAATTTGTGCTGCATTGTTGAAAATACCGCCACTCTGACTCATGATTAATTCTTCAAGAGTTTTTCCTTCTAATTCAGTACCTGCAATTGCAGCGTTCAATTTTCCAACATAACCTGCATGATGTTTTCCGTAATGGAAACTCAAGGTTTTTTCCGAGATATGCGGTTCAAGTGCATTCATTTCAAAGGGGAGGTCAGGGAGTTCATGTGCCATGTCATTCACTAATTGCCCCCACACATGTTAGGGATATGAACCTGTGCATTATGTGAAATATCTTCAAAATGCTTACAAAAACCATCCAATACTGCTTATTTTCAAACCGTTTACCTCAAGGAGGGGAAGCATTACCCATAAAATATGGCGGATGTGCTTGAGGCCGAGTTAGCCGAAGCGGTTGATGCGGTGATGAATGATTCACCAGTAGCTGTTTTTGAGCAAAAGCGCGACGTTTTTGAATTCAATATGGCGCTTGCTGCTATCGCAACAGTAATTGCATTGGCGACAATCCTTGCAGTAGTTTTGGATTCGGAAGTTGCCGAGAATCTCTTTGGTAGTGAGAATGATGGTTCAGCAAATTCGGTTGATGCTACTTGGTTAGAGCCGGTATATATGCCGCGACACGAGGAATGTATCGATACTTCAAATGGTCAAGAGGAAGGATATGAAGGCTTTGGAATTGGCTATGAGCCTAGCCTTGCCATAGATGGAGAAGGAAATATGTTTATCACCGCACACAAGGATTTGCGTTGGGGTGGTGAAGGAACTCCATTTGGCCCAATACTCGGCGGCCCAGTCGATTCATGGTATGCGTGCCAAGATGGCCAAATGACTTCTTGGGATTATTGGGCATCGTGGTTTTGGGTTTCAAATGATGGCGGATTAACTTGGCATCATGGCGATAATTTTGACCCGACTCCTGGCAACTTAGCAAATTCAGTGGTTGGTTCAGTGACTGGAGGAGGTTCTGAGTGCCTTGGTGATGAAGGAGATATTGCAGTTGATGCAGAAAATACGATTTACTACTTGGATACAACTTTGGAAGATAATTGGTGGCATATTTTTTCCGATGGTGGAAATACATACGAGATGGGTCCAGTTTGTCAGCGTATGAATACAATGGCTGCTGACGACCGACCTTGGGTTGCTGCTCAAGGAGATGGTATCGTGCACTATTTGGGTAACTCGGGTGCTTCCCCACCAGAGTGTACTGGTGATTCAGGACGCTACTGGTACTACCATTCTGAAAATGGCGGTTCTTCCTTCACCCAATGTTATTCAATGCCGGGTGGTTGGTCAACAATTGCTAGCCAAAGAAATGGATCGTATGTGTATGTGGTTCAAGAAAATGCAGATACTAATACAGGAACTGTGCAGATTCGCATTAGTAGTGAATATGGACGTGGAACCGGAATTACCGATGGAACTTGGGCAGCGCCGGTAGAATTAGGACCTCGGAACGGTAATTGTCCTGAAGGTTATCCAGTAGTTAACACAAATGAAGGTGGCACTGTTGCAGTTTCATGGGCTGATTGCCCAGTCGGTGATACCGGTGCTTGGGCAATGTATTTTGCAATCTCTTACGATTATGGTGAAAACTGGTCAATGTGGAATGCGACTCCTTTTGATAGTGGCATTAACATGTATCCATTCATTTCAATCAGCGAAGATGATGTTGTTTCAATCGCCTTTTACGGCCTTGATTATGGTCAAGATGGTGCAGAAGATGGTTATGTTTCAGGTAAGAATTGGTACCTTTATGCTGCCGCATTGGATACTCCGCAAGAAAATGATAGTTGGAACTTTCAAATTGCCGACCCTACCCCGCTTCATACCGTGACGGATTATGAAGAAGCCAATGGTGATGTTCATGCCTTGCACGATTTCTTTGAGACGGTGTTGTCTCCTGATGGTGATTGGTTAGGTATCGCCTATCAACAGAATATTGGTGAGCATCCTTTTGAAGAAAATGAGGAGCAGCGATATATTAAGTTCGTTCGTGCAGATCTTGATGTTTGATGGCTTTCATTTAGAGCAAGTAATGTCTCTCAATGTGCACTCAAAGTGTATGTCTATCGGCGAAATACTTCTCTAAGAAAATCGCCCACTCACATTATTATTATTATTCACACTTGTTTTCAAGAAAAATTGTAGGCGGCGGTTTGAAATGCTATTCTTTACCATGCCGTAGGCATGGAGCGAGCCCCCCCCCGTGTATTGGTGGTGACCTTACTTCTGTTTTTAGTTCCCCTGCTGCCTAGTGTTGCAGCCGATGATGACATTGCTACAGCGGCAATAATGACTGACGGAAACTCGGCATCAGGAAATGTAGATTATGATGGTGACGACATTGATTGGTGGAAGATTTTCGCATATTCCGGCGACATTGTGCAAGTCTCAGTTTCCTCTTCAATGAGCAACCCCGCATGGTGGTGTCCCGGCGATGGCTACACAGGGAAGGTCAAATTAACCAATAGTGGCGGAACTCTCCTTGCTGGCGATAATACCATTGATGATTCATCATCTTCCACTGTTCTTTCAACCACTTCTACTTCTCAGCAGTGGATTTATTTGCGTATATTAAGCGAGGACTCCTTTTGTAATGATGGAATAAGTTATTCATTGACTCCAAGTATTGACAAGAGTAATCGCGATACCGATGATGATGGTTTTATTGATAATGATGATGATTGTGATGACTTAATTGGAACTTCCACTAATGACCGAAATGGTTGTCTTGATAGCGACGGAGATGGTTATTCAGACCCCGAAGTCGGCTGGTCTGCCCATCCGCAGGGTCAGGCTGATGCATTCCCTTCTGAGGGGACTCAATGGTACGATAGTGATGGGGATGGATTTGGAGATGAATTGTTAGGATTCCAAGGTGATCATTGTACATATCAACGTGGCTTCAGCGACCAAGACCGTTATGGTTGCTTGGATAGTGATGTCGATGGCTGGTCTGATCCAGACCCAGTTGGCCTTAATTCCAGCACTCCTTGGCCTGCTCATCCAGAAGGAACTGCTGATGCTTTCCTAACAGATGCAACTCAATGGAATGATACTGATGCTGATGGTTTTGGCGATAATTGGGCTGATGGCGAATGGAATGACTCGCGGGTTAACCAAACTGAGCCACTCGGAGAGTGGTTCCTCAATGCTACAACCCCTGATAATTGTCCAAGCATTGAAGGTTATTCGGTAAATGACCGCTTTGGATGTCCTGACCTTGACGAAGATGGTTGGTCAAGTCCAGACGCAAATTGGACGGATAACGATGGTGCTGATGCCTTCCCATCAAACCCTACTCAATGGAAGGACAGAGATGGAGATGGCTGGGGAGATAACCAAAGTGGTGATGCTTATCAGGTTGACATATTCCCTGATAACCCGACCCAGTGGGCTGATTTTGACGGTGATGGCTATGGTGATAATAATTCGGCAGGAGCATCACAAGTGGATAATTTCACTACTGAAGCGACTCAGTGGGCTGATTTTGACGGCGATGGTTTTGGTGACAATTTCACCGGATTTCAGGGAGATCACTGCCCTGAATCTGAAATTCAACATATCGTAAATAATCAAATTTCATTTATTGACAGATTTGGGTGCTATGACTCTGATCAAGACGGTTATTCAAATCCAAGTCAAGACTGGGTTGCTCACCCTAGTGGATTTGCCGATGCTTTTCCCGATGAAGTAAGCCAATGGTTTGACTCTGATAGCGACGAATATGGTGATAATTTGGAATATAAAAATGCTAGTGGGGCGACTCTACCGGCATATCGCGGCGACTCTTGTCCATTCACGCCTGGATTCTCAACCGATGACAGATGGGGCTGCCCTGATTCAGATAATGATGGTTGGTCAGACCCAATGTGGGATTGGCTTGCCAGCCCACAGGGCTTAGGCGATGCTTGGCCTAGTGACCCAACTCAGTGGCATGACCATGATGGTGACGGATATGGGGACAACCCTCTCGGTACAACTGCAGACGTATGTCCAGATACTCCTGGGACTAGTGTGGGAGTCGAAGAAGGGGGAGACCGCTGGGGTTGCCATGATACCGATAATGATGGCTGGTCAAACCTTGGCGATGCTTTTATTCACGAACCTACTCAGTTTAGAGATAGCGATGGAGATGGTTGGGGTGACAACACATTTGGACATGAGGGTGATGATTGTCCTGAAGTTCGCGGTGATAGTTTATTCGACCGAAAAGGCTGTCGCGATATTGATGCAGATGGCTGGTCTGACCCCGACAGTGAATGGAGTGTGATTCAAGGTGCTGATGCTTTCCTTAATGATAGAATGCAATGGCGTGATAGTGACGGAGATGGTTTTGGCGATAATGGAATCGGTGCTAAACGCGATGATTGTCCGACAATAAGTGGGACTTCAACCGTTGATTTGCAGGGTTGCCCAGATGCTAATGGGGATGGCTACTCCGACCAATATGGTGAATTGAATGCGGCCATAGCCATGATGGGGGATAATCCGCTTTCCTCTTGGTTAACTTATGCTGGCATTGGTTTTGCTTTGCTTTTCCCAGTTATTTTTGGTAAATTCCTCGGATTAATTTTCAGCCGTGGTAATCGCAAAACTGCATCCAATAAATACTCGGATTCACAAGCACCAGAAATTGCATTGACTGTGCCAGTTCATGACATCAATACTGGATTAATATCTCCCGCCTTGCAGCAGCAGGGGGCTACGAATACCGAATATTACCAGCCTCCACCGTTGCCTGTAGAACCAGTAAATAGTGCACCTCAAATTGCAGGTGATGGTCTAACCTACGGGCAAAGTGCGTATGGAGATATCTCGGGTGGATACACTGCAGGTGTGGCCGAATCCCCATATGAAATAGGGGGTGAAGGAGATGTTTGACCCTCTCTCTGCACACTCTTTCTCGGGGGCTAACTCTCGGCTTGCTTTACGAACACTAATGTTAGTTTCAGTTTTGATTTTGGCAGGATTAGTTTCACCGATTAATGTCAGTGCTGAAGATGGAGATCCACGGACTCTTGAGGATGTAGGCCTCCACATGGTAGCGATTAGAAATGATTCTTTAGACACCGACGATGATGGTTCATTTGATGCAGTTAGAGTTGTATTGGTTCTAAATGCGACCGCTGGTCAAGCAGACATCAACATGCTCCTAAGTGCTTCAACTGGCTTACGAAGTACCGAACAATGGGAAAACCGTACCGTAGTCGGGCAACAAAATTTGTCGCTTACTGTAGATGCTTGGGAAGTTGGGCAATACTCGTTATACTTGCGAATGTATGACCCTGTGGTCGGGGATTTATTGGCAGACATTGATATTGGGACTCTGTGGATGGATCCGGCTTTGTCTTTGCCGACTTTGCAAATGACGCTTAATGCGCCGGCGACTATTGAGACTGGTGATGATTGCATGGTTAGCCGCTTCTTCGTCGACGAGGTAGGTTTACGTTATTCTCAAATGGGAAGTCGTACCTTTACTGGTGCTCCTTTCCAAGTCTTTGATAGTGATGCTCAGTTAGACTGTTCGGTTTGGCCGGCAGGGAAATATGAGTTGCGTGAATTCTACCAAAATGGTTTTGGACAAACCTCTGAAGAAATCCTTAAATTTTCTATTTTTAATCTCCCTGCCCCCGCCTTCAATTTGTCTGTTGTCGGTGCAGGAGGGGAAATTGGTAGTGAATGTAATATTAATATTGTCGCAGAAACTCTTGACCCAATTGAATTTGCTACTTACTCAAGGGATTGGGATATCACTCCTGTGCAAACGGCAGGTGGCGCAGCAAGTGTTGATTGTAGTAATTGGCAGCCAGGGGTTCACAAAATTGTGATTGTTATCTCAAATAATGAAGGAACAAGTACAACGAGGGGGTTAAATCTAGTTCGCCTGCCAGTTCTTGAGCCAACTATTGAACAAAGCGAGATTGCCGAATCTTGGCCAACGAGATCATTGGGAGAACAACTCGAAATGCAGCAAGATGGTTGGTATGTAGTAGGTGGCGTAAGTGTATTCGTATTCCTATTGTCTATAGTGATGACAATAAGGAAAGGGCGTCGAAAAACTGGTTCCATTGAGAAGGGATTGGCTGGGGTAGATGACCCCTTGACTGCTGCTATGATGCGAAGTAATGTGGGCTTAATTAATCCAGTTCCGACTGTTCAAACTCAAAGTATAGCAGCACCACTCCCATTACTTCCTTCTGGTGGCCCTGACCCTCAAGGGCTTCCAATCTTTACCGATGCAGATGGTATTGTTTGGCGAAAACACGCTAATGAGAATATGGATTGGTGGGATGGCAGTACAAACACTTGGGTTTCCTTTTCTTCAATTGATTGATGCGAATAATGCACCATCTTGTTTGTTAAGATAGCCGTGAGTATATTAGGCTCTAAGGGCTATAGCAACTCAATGGGCACCTCTTCTTGGCTCCAATCTCAGCCTCCATGGTTATGGTGGGTAGTAGCCGGTTGTACTCTTTTGGTCATTGGTGCAGTTGTTTCCCGTATGATTTGGCAACGCAAGGTGGGATGGAAGCGTCCGCGTAATAATCTCAATTGGGTGGATGATTGTGCAGAATTACCCCATTTTGAAATGGCTGAAGATGGGAATGCCTTTACCCTAAAAAACATGCGTAATTTCACTTGGAGGACTACCAAAGACAAGGATATTGATTGGGGAGATTTCACTGCATCAATTGATGATTTAGTGCATATTTGGTTTATATTGGACCATTTTCATAGCATAAAGGGAATGGCTCATACAATGATTACTTTTGAATTCAAAGATGGCCGTTTCATTACTGCATCATTTGAAGCGAGGCGGCAAAAGGGTGAGAGGTACCATCCTTGGACGGGATTATGGCGAGAGTTTGAGTTGTATTTGGCGTGGGCCGATGAAAGAGACCTCCTCGGTTTACGAACCAATGCTCGCGGCAATGACGTCTACCTGTTTGAAACCGAAGCCTTACCGCACAAGCGTGAAGGGATGTTACGAAAAATGATCGAGAGAACCAATGAATTACATGATCATCCCGAGTTTTACAACACCCTCGGTAAAACCTGTTCTACCTCCATTATACGTGAAATAAATCGAGTAACCCCTGGTCGAGTCCCATTCTCATGGCGAGCATTATTTCCTGGGCATATTGACCGCTTAGCCCTCAAGCGTGGTCTGCTCAAAGATAAGGGTGGCTTAGAAGCGACTAAGGCCGCAGCAGCAGTAACCGAAAAGGCGGTAATTGTTGGATTAGGCGAAAAAGATACTAATCATTTTTCGGTAGGAATAAGGAAAAAAAATGATGATTAGTTCTTGCGATAAATGAGTAATCTACCTTGACTTTTTTCATAATCAAATGTTATTTGAGCAGATTCGGAAGTACAAACATTGTGTATTCCGCGGGTTGAAAAAGACAATGTTTCATCCTCAACCGCATGCTCAAAGCCCCGTATGCAAAGGCCCATGACCTCACCCCCAATAGCAAATACCGACACGTGTTCTCCACATTGGAATGGTTTAGAGAAATGGGTGTGGCATGAATCTTCTTTTAGTTGAATAGATGTTAATTTAGACGCCATGGGAGGCACAAGGTATGATACTCCATCCTTGTGAATTAGTGAAACTGGTAATTCCGAGGGGGCCTCAAACAAAGCGGCGAATACCCCCAAAATATGGTCTGTTCTCCCTCCATCCACTCCAATGATTACAACCTCCTTGGCTCCATTAAAATGACAATAATTTAATGCTTTCACGAGGTCAGTTTCATCTTGACTTTTCACTTCAATAATTTGGGCATTTTGGTGAAATTTTTTGTCCTCAACACTTAGGCTATCAAAATCACCAATAATTACGCTTGCATGAAATCCTCTATTTGCCAATTCTCTTGCTCCACCATCAGCAGCAATTATTTGCGAAGCATTTTTTAGTTGGGCAGTTAAATAAGGCGTAGTAGCCCATTCGCCATTTGCTGCAATTAGCCAATACTCCTCTCCCATGATTGTATCGCGTGAGGTTTGGGTCAATCAAACAATTGGCTCAAGTGATATTTATTGGTACTTTTTTATATATTTCTATGTAAATCCCACATGTCCTGATGCACTTTTTTATGGGTATGCCCGGTCAAGTATTTTGTAGGGGGTGTGTTGTGAGCGTAGGTATGTCGCACCGGACAGGTTGTATTTCCGCCCTACGGGCGGTGCTCCTATGTGCGATAATTTTCCTTTCTCCATTGGCACCAATTGCCGACTGGGCCGAGGTTGATTCAGATGCCAATTCCACCACAATTGAACCCTTGTCCAACCCTAAAAGTGACTTTAGTGTAGGCTTTACCAATGGTTCTGGCTCCCAATTTCTCTCTGGAACTCAGGTGATAAATGGCACAACTTATGATATCAATGGGCAAAAAGCTCTTGATAATTATATTCTAGAAACAATTCTTGAGGGCGATTATGACTTTTCAGATGTCTCAATGACAATTGATAGCATGGGGCAAATACATATCTGCTACCGTGATGCTAGTGCGGGGAAATTATTCACCGCAATTTTCAACGAGAGCGGCCAGGTTGGTAGTTCAAGGGAAATTTCCTATGCATCTTCCTCGGGTATCGATTGTTCTATATCTGTTAATCAAATGAATGAGCAGCATATTGCTTGGGTTGATTTGGCAAATCAAGATTTATACATTTCGCGCCATGCAGATGCCGGATTCATCGATAATGTCGATGCTTATCATTCTCGAATTATTATGGATGAAAATCCTGTTGATGGGGTACGCCTTCTTCTTGATGACGACGATATGGAACATATTTTATGGCGGCATAAATCTACAAATAATCTATGGATGACTAATTTTACTGGCACATATTGGACTACTTGGAAGGTTCTTGATGCGGCAATCGGCCCTGACTTTTCTGTTGTTCAAGATGACATGGGGGTTATTCGCGTTGCCTATCAGGACCTCACAACTTCTGAAATCCGTCTTCTTCGAATAACTTCAATGGATGACATTGAGCAATTGGTTTTGGATAAGAGTGGAACAGTGGGTGAGAAAATAGCCATGAAGTTAGACCCACTTGGAAATGAGCAATTATTCTACAGTGTTGATTCAACAAATAATTCGGCCCGATTACTTCGCAATCTTGCCGGACAATCCACAGGGCGCATTGATACAAACCCTGTATGGATTATGCCTACATTGCCGCAAGGTAGTGAATCATTGAAAGTCATTTCAGATGCAGATTTCAACGGTGATGGATTGTCAGATATTGTTTGGGCAGATTCTCAAGTATCAAATGAGACAATGGCACACAAAGGTTTGGTGCAATATTATTTGGGTGATAGCAGTGGATTGAGTCAAACTCCAAGCGGCATCTACAATGGTCAAATGGCATTGGAATTTTTTGGAAATGATATTGCTGCTTGTGACGTAAATGGCGATGGCTTTGATGATTTGGCAGTAGGAAGACCAGGTGCAGGAAGCAATAATACCGGCTCAGTAAATGTGTATTATGGTGGCTCCAATGGCCTCTCAACTAACAAAGATTGGGACCTCAGCGGTTTTGGCTTAGAAAATCAAACTGGTTGGGGAGTTGCCTGTGCGGGTGATGTTGATTCTGATCTATTTGAGGACCTCTTAATCGTATCTCGCAACTCATCAAAGGACACATTTCTTGGCCGCGTTGACCTTTTCCTTGGCTCAGCAAGCGGTTTAGGTAATTCCACCAACTGGACTCGAAATGGCAGTTTGTCTGCCGCCTATTTTGGTTCAACTGTATTGGGTGAAGGTGACTTAAACGGCGATGGTTATGATGATTTCGCAATTTCTTCAACCGGTAATTTGACCCATTCTTCTACTTTTTCAAAGGTGCAAATTTGGTGGGGAGGGCCTTCTGGTCCGGCCGCAGCAGCTGATGAAAATAAGGCCTCCAATAAGCAGGGCAGATTATTTGGGCATAGTATGGCTTGGTCTGATGTTAATGGCGATGGTTTTGACGACCTTGCAATTGGTGAACCCTATAATGAATCAGTTACCTATCAAGCCGGAAAAGTTTGGCTCTATTACGGGACACTAAACGGTTTGACTCCAAGCGAAGCATGGTCCTATGAATCAACTACGCCATCTGGATTAGTAGGATTAGAATTGGCTGGTGCCGGTGATGTTGACGAAAATGGCTTTGAGGATTTACTGATTTCTTTCGCAGGAATAAATGCCAAGGGCGGAAAATTGTATCTGTTTTCAGGCTCAGCCGCTGGCCTTCCAAGTGAAGGGCAACTAATCGCCAGCGGCGACATGGGGTCGCATAGTGGTTGGAAATTAGCAACTGGAGGCGACTTGGATGGCGATGGTATGTCTGAAATCGTTTATTCAACGCGCGATGTAACCAATTCAACAGTTTGGAATTCAAGCCTTGCCTTCCTAACCGAGCAAGACTGGCAGGCACTTGATTTCACCTTTGGAAACGAATCTAGTGGCTCAATGATACACGGTTTAGGGTTAGGTGTAGGTGCATCTTCAGAGTCCTTGGTTTCAATAAATATTGGCAATGGTGATGGCAGTTATACAACCCTCCTTTCTCGTTATGACGATGATGGTTCTCCTATGGGACGTTGGGTTACAAGCCAATCTTGTTTTACTTCTAGCACTCCTCTTGTCTCGGCAATGGTTGTTGACCAAGGTGGTCGTGCATGGTCATTATGTGGTGCGACTGCTGGTTCGGGGACAGAGGCGCTGGCAATTCACCGCCCTGATTTATCGTGGGTACATATGTCTGCGGTCCTCGCCACTTCAGGGTCAATTGGTTTGTATCCCGATTCAAAAATCAATTCAAATGGTCAGTCGCTCATTGCCTTTGCTGACCAAGGCGGGCCTGGGATTTGGCTTGCATCTGAAACAGATACTTCTTGGGATTTGGAATTGATTCGTGGTACTTTGACAATTAACGCACCTTTGCAACTATCACTTGTCAACGGTACGATGGTTTCTTATCGAGATATCTCTGATTCAAATATTAAAATTGCTACCAAAACCTCATCGTGGAATGAAGAAACTATTGGCATGGCATTCTCAGAGAATCATATTTTGGCCGAAGCGACTAGTGGTAATGTTGGAGTATTAGCGGTATGGAATATTAGTAATAATTCCTCTTTTGCCTTAGCAATTCAAAATGGTAGCACTTGGGATTTCAGTGAAATCCCAGCAAGCCCTGCTCTAAATGCCTCAATTGACTATAGTAGTGATGGCGAATATTTCCTTGCCGGCTACCGCAACCTAAGTGGCGAGGGTGAATTATGGAGTAGAAATATTTCCGGAGGAAATTGGACTCTAGTCACTTCTTGGAATTCAACTGGAAGTTCAGGTGGTGGTTTGACAATCGAGTTTGAGCAAAATCAAAATCACACTGCGGTTCTAATCGCAGATAATTCAAATAGTGGCGATTTATTGTACTTGAAACGCCTTGCAAATGAGCAAGCAAACCAAAGCAATTCCAGTGCAGCAAATTACACCATTGTTTTCCATAATTCTTCAATTCCAGTTTCCCATGCACAGGCTTATCCCCGTTTACTTCCATCCTTTTCCGATGGTGTATCCACAAATTCCACAGTTAGTTCTTCTAATTCTGCATTGGCATTCATGCGTACTGCTGATGGAGATATTTCTTTAATTTCTGCAACTCCTGAAATGGTGCCTGCAACTCTCGGTATCGGTGCAACTGATGGGCCAATCGCACTAACTGGAGATGGACACTCTGGGTTGCGTATTGCTCTGTTTGATTCGGTCAATTCTGACTTAGTAATTCATCGCTTAATCGTTGATTCTGATGGCGACTTAGTGCCTAATGATTATGATGAGTTGGTAAATACATCTGGTCAATGGGTTGACTCAGATATGGATGGTTTTGGCGATAATCCAGATGGACCTTCATTTGATTCATGCATTGGGACTTCAGGTACCAGCCTTTATGGAATAATGGGTTGTCCTGACTATGACAATGATGGTTGGCCAGCAACAATGGATGATTGTACCAGCAATTATGGTATTTCAGTCTATGACCGCAAGGGTTGTGATGACATGGACCGAGATGGATGGTCAGATAATGGTGGCTCTTGGTCTAATGGTGATTATTTTGTCAGCAATTGGAAACAATCACGAGATACCGATGGCGATACACGAGGCGATAACCATGGGCCAGATTGTTGTGATACCAGCCACCCTTCAACGGGATGGGCTGAGAGTAGTGAACCAGATTTATTCCCCAATAACTTTGACCAATGGAAGGATTCAGATAATGATGGATTTGGTGATAACTCCTCGGGTTATCTCGGAGATGTCTGTTTAGGTCAACAAGGGTTTTCCTCACAAGACCGACTCGGTTGTACCGATAGTGATGGAGATGGATATTCCGACCCTTCAAATTTAGGCCAAATTACTGAATGGAATGAAACTCATGGTGCCGATAAATGGCCGTTGGACCCTACTCAATGGGCAGATACTGATGGTGATGGCTTTGGCGACAACGGGAGCCAAAATGCAACAAATCCCGATGCATTCCCAGATAATCCAGCCGCCGCCAGTGATCCCGATGTGGATGGTTATCCTGACAATTGGACGGCAGAGTATAATGGCACTAATGGTGGAGGTCTGTTCTTGGATGCCTGCCCGGGAGTTTGGGGTGATTCATTCATAGACAAAGTTGGATGCCCTGATAATGATGGCGATGGTTTCTCTAACTCAGGTGATGTATTCCCACAAGAAAATAGCCAATGGGCAGACACCGATGGTGATGGTTTTGGTGACAATCCATTAGGGGTTCTTGGAGACCAATGTATTGAGATTGCAGGTGTATTCAACGGAACAGTTGGAGTCGGTTGTCCAATAATAAACAATAATGATGATGATTTAGATGGTATTGTCAATGAATATGATGGCTGCCCAGATACACCTTCTTGGGAAACTGCAAATTCTCAAGGCTGTTCTAATAGCCAGTTAGATGATGACTTAGATGATGTAAATAATGCAATTGATCTTTGTCCAAATACGCTGAGTGGAGCAGTTGTTGATGCTGATGGATGTAGCGATGTTCAACGCCAAACCGATTCAGATGATGATGGTATTCTTGACCCAGAGGATGATTGTCCAGAAACAATAAATGGTTCAACAATTGATTCTAATGGTTGCGCATCATACCAATTAGATTCCGATGGAGATGGGGTAATGGATGATGTTGATCAATGCTCAGACACACCTCTTGGTGCAGCGATTGACCTCACAGGTTGTATTGTAGCCGGATATGATGGAGATAACGATGGAGTTGATGATATTGATGACCCATTCCCAATTGACCCAACTCAATGGGAAGATAGCGATGGTGATGGGTGGGGAGATAATGCCTCAGGACAAAACCCCGACCGTTGTCCAAATACAAACGGTAGTAGTTACCAAGACCGCGACGGTTGCCTCGATACAGATGAGGATGGGTGGTCAGACCCAGATCAACTTGGTTTCGGAACTTGGGGGGTAACTAGTGGAGCAGATGCCTTCGTCAATGATCAAACCCAATGGGTTGATTCTGACCGAGATGGCTATGGTGATAATGCAAGTGGAGAAAATCCGGACTTATGTCCAACTACAGATCCGGGACGATTGAGTTTAGTCAATAGTAACGGTTGTGACCCATCTTCAGTCGACACAGATGGCGATGGAGTCAACGATATTTCTGATAACTGCCCGAACGAGTACGGAAATGATCCGGCAAATACCGGTTGCCCAATGGAACCAACAGATGGCCCTGATGATTCAGCAGAGAAAATATTAGGCATTGATAAAAATATCCTATTTATGGCAACAGGCGGTGTTGTTGCTTTGGTAGTTATTTTGTTTTTGCTTGTAATAATGCTTGGCGGAAAGGATGACGATTGGGAAGATGATGACGATGATGATGATTGGGACGATGATGATGATGATGATGATGATGATGATGTCTTCGCCGCTATTGATTCCCGCAAAAGTAGTCGTTCGAGAAGTAGTCAAGGCCCATCCTCCGGTCCAAGCCGAGGTTCTTCTTCCGGTCCATCCTCCGGTCCATCTTCCGGTCCATCCTCCGGTCCAACTTCCGGTCCAAGCCGAGGTCCTTCTTCCGGCCCATCTTCCGGTCCATCTTCCGGTCCAAGCCGAGGTCCATCTTCCGGTCCAAGTCGAGGTCCATCCGGCCCAAGCCGTGGAGGGCCAGGGAGCGGCCCACCTCCATCAAGTAAAGGAAGTGGTACCAGTCAACCCCCTGCTGGTAGATTACAAAAAGTCAAGAAAACTTCAGTTTCAGATAGCCCGCCAATTGACGACAACTCTGGCGCACCAAAGGTTCGCAAAGCAAGGGTAGTGCAAAGTGCAGACCAACCTCCTTGGATGAAGGATGAAGTCCCTATATTCTCCACCTCAGAAGAAAATGACAAAGCTGATGCTGTAAGGTGGGTATGGGAAGAATTACAAGAGAATGGAAATGAAAGAACAATTTTGATGCAATTACAAGAAACAGGTTGGACTGCTCGTCAATCAAGAGCAATAATTGATGAAGCCAACGCCTATTGAATTGAGTTGGATTGAAGGCATTGTATTGAAAAACTAATGTAATACCGGAGCATTTGAGGGGGGGGAGATATAATGGTCACAGAAACCGTTGGAGCAAGCCTTCCTGATGAGATTGAAGTTGATGATACTGCTGCCTATTTCGGAGTAATCAAAAGTAGTGATATTCTGCATGAAATGCGGCAAATGGACCCGCATGCAGCCCTTGCTGCCTTCATTGAATTAACCGCCGATTTGCATCTTAGCGAAGGCGAATTTGATTTCGAAGCAGCCAGTGAGAGAATGAACTGTGAAGGTGGAGAAATATACTATTTAGTGGTCAGTCATTTTGGATTAACGGCTCTTTCAGACCCACTTCGTCTTTTCCTAGGGCAAGAAGATAGTCAAGGTAATCCCGGTTCACCTTGCCCTCTATCAGCTGCTGAACAGGATTCGTTAAACGAATTATGTGGTGCGATGACCTTACTCAAATTATTTTCAATCGCTCAGATGACAGCCGGCCCTGGAATGGTGGTTTCGTATGTTAGAAAAATAGGCTCCCTAATGGCTAATGCAGGTGCCAATGTACCTACATTAATTGAAATCAATAATCAATTACAAACCGAAATAAGTTCTGCTTCTTCCGGTACAATGCCGCAGCCGATTCCAGAACTATCGGCATCAGGTGCTGCAGTAATCCCTACTTCTTCCGGAGCCCAGCCAAGCGTCCCTCTGCCCAATTCTCAACCAACACCTGCTCCTGTTGCCGCTCCCACTCCTACAACTTCTTCTAATTTGCAACCAACCCTGCCAGCAGCAACTGAAATTCATAACCCAAGCCCAGCAATGGTTGTTGTGACAGAACCCACTATTCAGCAAACTGAGTCAAATACACTTCCCCCTCCCTCTCCCCTCCAAGAATCAGAACCGCAACAACCATCATCTGCTGCTCCAAGTGAGATTCCTATTCCTTCAATATCTAACGATACTGACGCAATGACCAGTAGACAATTGAATGCAGTAGCAGCAGATGCGTTTGGTAGTGCATTTGGAGGGGAGTTAATGCCAGAACCCGAGCCCGAGCCTGAGCCAGAACCCGAGCCTGAGCCAGAACCCGAGCCTGAGCCAGAACCTGAGCCTGAGCCAGAACCTGAACCAGAGCCAGAGCCAGAGCCCGCAGTTGAGCCCATTCATTCCTCTGTTGATCCAACCGTTGAGCCCATACCTGAGCCCATTTTAGAGCAAGCAGGTAAAATCCAGAATTTCCTTACAGTGGATAAAAATAAAGATGGTCGCTTAGATGAACTTGAGATTACTGATGTTGTTGGCGATACTGCAATAGCACAAAAGAGAATTATTGCGGCCGATACAGATAGAGATGGAACTATTTCTTTACCTGAGTATTTAGCCCAACCCGATGATATTATCAAAGAGTCATCAATTGAAGCAAAATCCGCAGTTTCTACATCACCTTCTGATGTTGCCGAACCTACGTCAGCACCATCAACCACTCAATTCTCACTACCCAAGCCTGTCGCTCCTGTTCCTGTTCGTAAGCCAATTGAAAACTTAAACACTCTATCTCAAGGCCAATCGGCAGGAAAAGGTAATCAATATTCTCATGTGCAGCAAGGTGCACCTTCTCATCCAGCAGTTGAACCAGTTATTCGTAGTGGCATTCACTGCCGAGGGTGTAAAATTGGACTTGACCCACATTGGCGACATTGCCCAATATGTGGTTCTTCACAAGCATGAAATCAACCATTTTGGAAATATGCATGTGTATTTCATTTTGCCATGAATCTTCGTGCCTTGCAAAAAAATAGTAAGAATCCGAGCGCTCACACAGTGAGGTTGCCGTCAATCACAATATCATGGCCATCGATTCTAATTGTTGGATTTTTTAGGACACCTACAATATTCGTGCTTTGGCCCACACCTAATGCTCCAATAGTGAAATAACATGTACCGAGAACTTTCTCGTCCTCCAAAATATTGCCTAGTAATCTTGCTGCTTGATTCATACCTATGCCGAATTCAGCAACATTCCAAATAGCCTCGCGGTTCTTTGGTTTTAGTCGGGCAGCAGCCTCCCTAAATGCGTGTCTAATTTGTGCTGCTTCCGAGCCACCGGTTACATCAACTACGACGCCATTCTCAATTTCAAGGGTAATTTCCTCATTGACAAGATCAGCATCCCATGCTCCATCAATAACAATGATTCCCTCCATGTTACCTTCTTTTGGAGGGCAGAATATTTTTCCTGCCGGAAGATTTGTGACCATTCCGGGGCGATTGCAAATCCCACTATCATCGAGATTCCATTCTCGCCAAAACACATCAAAACTAACATTAGTTCCAGCGGGAGTAGTTACTTGCACTCTTCTTTTACGCCTGAGTATTCCAAAAACTTCTGTAATTTGTGTTTTAATATCGGCAAAGTTTGCGCGCATACCGCCTTCTGTGAACATTTCAATGGTCATGCCAGGCATGGTCGCGATTCTCGCTTTGGAACGTGTTGCATCAAGTCTTGCTTTTGTATGGGTGATGGAGTACTTAGTTGGTGCCAATATTACATCTTGTTGCCGCATCAAACTTGCTACTGGAGGGGGTGGATCGTCGCCATGGTGTTTGCCCTTCGGCATAATAACCATCAATACCCTCTCACTAACACTACTTGCTGCTGAATATAGCGCTTCACCAATGTCTGAAGTTGAAGGGTCAGCAATAATTAATACATTTTCATGTCGGTAAATATCCATACATGTATCGACAACCATTTTCGCACTTTCTTTCATAGCGTTTTCTCGTTCTTCAGCGGTCATTTCCGGTATTGGTTCTTCCTCCTCAGAGGAGTCTCCTTCGCTATCAGAGATATCGTCACCCTCGTCATTGTCACCGCTATCTTCTACGCCAACATGATTTTCAAGCTCAGTATTAATTTCACCGCCTTGACCATCACCGTCGCTTTTATTCACTATTTCATCGTCATTGAGTTCTTCAATATCCTCGCCATCGGGTGATTTGACGACAGTATCCGGCGACTTTTTCCGGACCATGATGCACCGATACCGTCAAACGCCTTGAAGGGTTCGCCAAATAAGGTTCATTTGCCCAAATGGTTTTTGCTGAGAGAAGAAAAGGGGATATGGATATTATTTTTTTCAATTAGTCATTCAAATCCTTCAAAATTATCACCACATTGACATCACTACTATTGATGAGCATATTCAAGCAATCCACCCGCTCCCCGTAATATATGGGCGATGATTGTGCGGCTGAATTTATTGAGCGAGTGAAGGTTTGGCAACGGATTAATTCAATTGCTGGTCACTTGAGTTGGGACCAAGAAACTGTGATGCCGCCAAAAGGTGCAAAAAGCCGTGGTGAAACTCTCGCTTGGCTTGCAAGTGAATCACATCGGCACATTACAGATCCCGCAATGGAGCACTGCTTAACAGAACTTGAAAGCCGCCTTGATAGCATTTCAAAGAAGAACCCCGATTTGGCTTGCAATGTTAGACGAATGCGTCGTAGTGTTGACCAAGCGAGTAAATTGCCCGCTAGCCTCGTCACCGAATTAACAAGAACTCAATCCGAAGCAATGCAAATCTGGCAGCAGGCTCGGGCAGAATCTGATTTCTCCTTATTCGCCCCAGTGCTTGGAAAAATCATAGATTTGACCAAGCAAAAAATGAAGTATTTGGGTGGAGAAAACGCTACTTATGATATTTTACTTGATGAATATGAAATAGGAATGACTATGGCTGATTACGACCCATTATTTGCCGGGCTTCGCCAGCGCCTCGTTCCCCTGTTAGAGAAAATAGTAAATGCCAGTAAAGATAATCCAAGCCCTTCTTTACCCGAGGGGATGAAATTCCCAATTTCTGCACAAGAGTCTTTTTGCACCAACGTAAGCAAACTCACTGGATTTGATTTTGAAGCTGGTCGGATGGACCCCTCAACCCACCCTTTTTCTGCCGGTTTATGGGCTGGTGATACCCGATTTACTACCCGCTATGACCTGCATGATCCTTTTTCCTGCCTCTATGCAGTATTGCATGAAACCGGCCATGCCTTGTATGAGCAAGGTCTTCCAGAAATACATACTTTGACTCCTCGGGCAAATGCGATTTCTTTGGGAGTGCACGAATCTCAGAGCCGATTATGGGAGAATCAAATTGGCCGAACCGCTTCGTTTTGGTCTGTTGTTTTGGATGATTTCCGCAATCATTTCCCCGACTTACCTTCGGAGTTGACTCCTGCTGATATGAATCGCATTGCGAACCATGTTGAACCTTCGTTTATCCGTGTTGAAGCCGATGAAGTAACATATAATCTTCATGTCATGTTACGGTATGAAGTTGAGAAGCAAATTTTTGATAATGATTTGCCGGTTGAGGAAATACCACGGGTGTGGAATGATTTATTTGCCCAATGGTTCGGTCTTGAAGTTCCTGATGATACTCACGGTTGTTTGCAAGATGTGCATTGGTCAATGGCTGCCTTTGGTTATTTTCCAACCTATACTTTGGGCAATTTATACGCTGCTCAATTACTCAATAAAATGTCAGATGACCTCGGTTCCATAGATACATTGGTATCTTCTGGAGATTGGTCGTCAATACTCGATTGGTTAAGAAATGAGATTCATCAACACGGAATGATGTATGACCCGAGTGAATTGATTGAACGGGCCACCGGAAAACTTCCTTCACCCGAAGCCTTCTTGAATTATATTGAGACAAAGTATTCTCAACTTTATAATTTATAATTGCGAAACAAGTGAAGGTAGAAGTAGTAATTTCCTACGAAGATAAAAAATATTGAGATAACAATATTCCTCTTGCCTAAGCCAAGTAAACAATTACGCTTGGGCCTTATTGACGGAAAAAGGTGTAAGGGCTATGCGCTTTGAAAGACCTAATCCACCTATAATTTTGGCCGGTTTGAATTAGTCTTCATCACTTGAGTCTTCATCACTTGAGTCATCATCACTTGAGTCATCATCACTTGAAGACATTTTTTCAGTAATCTTAGTTAATTTTTCATTGAGTTCATCAAGAGCACTTTGTAAGTGGGATGTGTCACTTAGATCTGCGGATGTTCCTTCAAGTCCAAATCCACTACCAAATGAGACGCCGAGCAATACAATCATTGCTCCACCAATCATCATTAGTCCCGACCAAAATATGTTGCCAATTTCAATCGTTTCACCAGTTGTTGCTAATCCTCCATAGCCGGCGCCAACCAAAAACAAGACTAGTCCAATCTTGATTTGGTTGTGGCCGGGGCCAAGTTTTTCTTCAGTTGTCATAATATCACCAATTATTGACATCAATTCAAGCATATAGTCATATCTATTTTATTATTATTCTATTATTTATATCATATTGGCCTATGATGAATTTGATTATGGTCAAATACATTCGATATCAATAATCACTGGGAAAATATTGCCATTTGAATTAATTTGGTATAGAATAATTGCGATTTGTGCTTTGTGGGAACTATTTCCAAGGGCTCATTATTATCGCTTCACCGACTTCTCCGCCATTGACCAATAATCTACCCTTTGGGCCGGTTGTATCAGTTCTCTCAAACACTGGTATACCGGCGACAATTGTCAATACTGGCCAGCCGGATAGGCTACGTCCTCGGAATGGATTCCAACCAACCCGCGTCCAACTATTTTCGTCCTTTACTTCAATTTGCATAGATAAATCAACAAGAACTACGTCGCCATCCATCCCTTCGGCAATAACTCCTTTACCTTCCATACCATAACAGGTAGCAACATTTGTTGACATCCAATTAACGACATCCTGCAAGGAGCAATTACCAGAGTTAACATGATTCAACATGACTGCAAGCGATGTTTCTACACCAGGCATTCCAGAAGGAGCCTTTGGAAAGCCCAAGGATTTACTTTCTAGGGTGTGTGGTGCATGATCGGTAGCAATGCACTGAATTGTACCATCGCGCAGACCCTGCCATAACAAATCCCTATCATCAGTACTGCGAATTGGGGGGTTCATCTTTAGTCTAACATCTTCAGCAAGAACATCTTCTTCAGCAAAGGTAAGGTGTTGAGGTAAAGTTTCTGTGGTTATTAGACTTACACGCCCCTCGTCCTCCCCCTCAGTACTTTCAGAATCATCTGCTTCACCACTATTTGGCAAGGCAGTTCTTCCTTTCAACCAAGTGCTCTCCAAGCCTGATGTAAGATGCAAAATGTGCAGTCTATGGCCATATTTTACCGCCATATTTGCTGACCTTTGAGTGGCCAGTAATGCCGTTCGGTCATCACGCCATTCAGCATGAGCTTCAATATCTGTGCGAAATTCAAAAAGTGGCCAACGCTCATTTAATCGTTCTTCATCTTCTGCATGAACCGCTATCAATCCAGCGGTATTAGCAAAAATATTAGCGAGAGCCTCATCGGTATCCACAAGCAAATTTCCAGTTGAGGAGCCCATGAATATTTTTATCCCACAAATCCCAGGGATTGCGTGAGGTGCGTCTGGAGTTCCTACTGCTTCTTGTAGGTCTTCGAGGTTCTCCTTTGTGGCTCCAATGAAAAATCCATAATTGGTTACACAGGTGTTTGCTGCGCTATCTAATTTCTTCTGCATGGCGCTGAGAGTAGTTACACTTGGTTTGTTGTTTGGCATATCTAAAAAGCCGGTGATACCGCCTGCTGCTGCTGCTTTTGAACCAGAGCCAAGGTCCTCTTTTTCGGGATGCCCCGGTTCCCTAAAGTGTACTTGTGGGTCTATGCAGCCAGGAATTAAGTGAAGTCCTTGAGCATTGACAACATATTCCCCCTCTTCTGCAGTTAGTTCTTCGCCATATTTGACTTCAGTAATAACTCCATTTTCAATCCGACAATCGCCGATTGCAGTACTGTTGGGGCCGACAATGGTAGCGCCAAGGATTAGTATTGAGCCGCGTCGCATTGTATCCCTCATTCCTTTGGCTGAGCCGGACGCCCTTGAACTTTACAGCCAGTGATAAGCAAAAACCAACAGTGGGGCTCCATCTCTCGCCCTCCGCCAACCACCCTTATATTCAGAACAGGCGAAGTAATGTCGCTTTGCCTAAGCCTCTACGACCAACCCTTGATTTGCTCTCCACACCTGCAAATAGATTGCTCTCAAAGAAAATGCCAGATGCGTGTGTTCAACGACGAGCAGATTTTGGTCTAAAGGCATCACAAATTTGTGGATTACAGTCAATGTACGGTCCGCCAAGAAGGTCAACTCCATAGGGAACTGCTCGCCATAATTCATCTATGGTTTCACGAATCGCCTTTGGCCGGCCAGGTAAATTGAAAATAATACTCTTACCTCTTGTCCCTCCAATTTGGCGAGATAGAATTGCAGTTGGCACAAACTTAAGCGAAATCGCTCGCATTTGCTCGCCAAAGCCCGGTAATATCCGTTCACAAACTGCCTCTGTTGCCTCAGGAGTTACATCGCGAATAGCAGGCCCAGTGCCACCTGTTGTGACAATTACACTACAACCAACTTCATCAGCCAATTCAATAATTGCTGCTTTAATTGCAGGAATTTCATCGGGTACACAACGGTAATGTGCTTGCCATGGGGAGTTAATTGCTTCAGCAAAAAAACCGAGAATTGCAGGACCACCTTCATCTTCATACTCACCCTTGCTGGCCCTGTCACTTACCGTGATAATTCCAAAGAGTGCACTATCTCCAATAGATTCAGTCTCCCCTCCTGATAATTGCCATTGTGCCAAACTATGTCCCTCCCTAGTGTAAATAATAGCCATTATTGCTTTGGTAATTGAGTGCTACATTTACTCTTATGTTGCTTTACTCACCACTTCCTTCAACACCGTCATGGAATATTGTAAATAATTCATCTTCAAATAATTCGGCTTGGCGTCTTGCTTTAGTTGAGCGCATGTGAAGAATCGCCATGCCAATGAAAACTGCAATTGCAATAGGGATCAAAATTTCAAGTTTGTATTTGTGCATAACAGTTACAATGCCTTCAGCAGTATAGGCCCATGTGATTGAAGCGGCAGATCCCCCGAGTAGGCATGCCCATAATACGCGTAAGAAATTCATTCGTGACAATAGACCTAGCATAGCCCCAACAAGTACTCCCGATGCCATGAATGGAATCCATACAAAGCCAATAAGTCCCCAGAACCCCCATCTATTGATGAAGTCACGTTTTTCGTTTGCGGTGTATTCTACCGTGGACAATATGTCGCCAAATAATTTTGTTTGCAACATTCTGCCAGCAAAGCCTTCCTGCTTAGCAACAGCCGCAATTCTATCCGAATCAACAGATTTTTGCTCAAGTCTTCCAACCTCGGATTTATCTGCAAGAGTTGAAATTTGATTTCTGGCTCTAATGTGTAAATCTCTTTCTCCAATAATATCTTCTAATTGGCGAGTTAGATGGTTATTTATTGCATTTCTAATATCTTCATTAGGCTTTTTGAATCTAAAGAATGGTAATCTTGTAGTTGGCCTATATAGTATGGATACGAAGATCATCTTGTCATCATTGGTAACTGTTGCCATGCGCATTTCGATGTCCTTCCTTCCCTCAAAGAAATCTTCCAGATGCTTCTTGACATCATCTTCTACTCTCGAAAGCACATGTAGGTCGCGGAAGAAGGAAGAATAATCGTTAATCACATGTCCAACGCCGACCCCAGTTTCATTTGTTTCACGGTTTGACATATCCTCTACACCCATCCCGATGCCGGTTTCAAAGTCAATTGCAGCAGTTTCTCCTACGGTTTTTACTGTAAGTTGTATCGGCTTGAATACCCTAAATATTGCCAATTCACTGAGTAGGGACCTAAGAATTTCATGACGGATTTCACTTCCTCCAATTAGGGTTGATTCGGTATTTTCATACGGTATTAAAATATCAATCGATAAATCGCGTTCAATATACCTATAGTCAGCCCACCTTACTTTTATTCCAAGTGCTTCGGTTGAATCTTGAATTGAATTGCGTACTACTCGTTTAATATGGTCGTGACTAAGCATATCGTCAGCATCTTGGTGATACACTTTGTACATTACCGGATAAAGCAAAAATAAAGAAAATATAGATAGAGAAAGGGATACGAAAGCCATCCACCATGCTGGAACACCGGCAGCACCACCTGTGAGCATTGCAGTTTCTCGCCCACCACCTAATTCGGCTAACATCAGGCCAATGCCCCAATTTCCAAGGTCTTGGTTTGACCAGCAAGGGCGTGGGCCACTATCGGTCATCACCGCCTCTTTTTTTATTTCTGAATCAACCCATGGCAAGAAACTCCAACTATTTTCCTCTACAACGATTTCAAAATCAAGGAAATCAGAAACCGATTCAACAAGAGTGGTATTGCTGAGATTTCGGTCTAGTGGAATATTTTCATAAACATCTATTCGCACATATACTTTGTAAATGTCTGATGCATTGTCGCTAAAGTCAAAGAAAGTTTGGTCAGAATGACTTTCCCCCGTATTTAGAAATAATTCACTATCTCCATCAACCAAAGTCCAATTAATTATCGGGTCTCCATTTGGCAAATTCTGCCCTCTCATTCGTATTGCCAATGCGTTATTATCCAAATATATGTGAATCCATGGTGAATCGGCTTTATCTTCACAAACTTCTTCAGCAATATCCAAAGGAGTTTCTGACATTTTCTGATCAACCCAAGTTGATTCAGAAATGTTATCGCCTATTACTCCTGTTGATAATGAAAAGACGGTGAGGAAATATAAGATACCATAGCCAATTCCAGAAAGTAGAACCCAGTCTTCAATTCCCGAGGGGAATCTGCGTCCACTATCACTGGTTCGCCGGCGGCGAATCGCAGCCAATTCCTTATCAATACGTGTTCGCTTTTCTTCACTTTCACTTTTTTCGGTGTTGCCCTTTTCATCAGTAAAGTCAACTTCGATGGGCACTTCGTCGGAGTGGATTTCTAAGTCTTCATCGCCGCCCATGACCCACCTATGGTGGATATATTCTTGAGGCTTCGCCCTGCATTAATGTAAAGGATATCATGTAATAAATTAATTCAAGCCATAAATAGAGCAATAATTATTTTTCCTATATCGTGTTTTAATAATTTTATCTGGTCACTATAAGGGGTATTGGTTGGTGTCAAGGCGATGAAAACTACTATTATTGCATCGTCTTGTATCATCGCCACACAAGTATAGTATCCAAATGGGCTGGCGGAATAGGTCATGGCTCCGGCAATCCCAAGGCGCCTTCCAGCCAACGGCTCTAAAACAAAAAACAAAACTGCCGAAGTCAAAAACACAAAAAAAGTAAACCATAATTCCCAAACGATTATTGAATCACCAAATAGAATTGCTGGTGCCATTAGATAATTAATCACCGGGGGAGTCATTGTGACCATCTCTGTGTCTGAATACAATAATCCTCCATTCAATATTGTATCAGCACGATCACGAAAGATATCGATATCAGATGCACTTTCTCTAAGGGGGCGTTCTTGTATTTCGTAACCAATAAGGATAGGTGCGGCTGCAGCAAAGGTAATGATGAAAAGGATGAATAGGATGAATAGTACCTTCTTATTACTTGCATTTTCGAGGAGATCTAGGGTGAATCTATTCGCCCGTTAATGGCATCCATCCGTTTACGAATATCCCCTATTAGTATTGCCTGTTAACTCTCTGCTTATCAGCAATCTCTATTGAAGATGCGCGGGCCCATCGTTTTATGGGAATGGAAAGCGGTGACGAAGCCAAGGATGTCAGCATCATCATCCCAGTTCTTAATGAGGAGGAAAATCTACATCCTTTAATTGATGAAATTACTGAAACAATGAAGGATAAAGAATACGAAATTATCTTTGTTGATGACGGTAGCACTGATGACACCGTGAAGATTCTAAAGGATATACGTTCAAACAATTCCCATGTCAGGATTCATAAATTGAAAAGAAACTACGGTAAAGCAATAGCAATGGCAGTAGGTTTTGACATTGCGCGTGGCAAGACAAGTATTACAATGGACGGAGATCTACAGGACGATCCGGCTGAAATTCCACGTTTTCTTGCCAGTATTGCTGAAGGAAATGATATCGTATGCGGCTGGCGCGCCAAACGAAATGATAACATTTTCAAACGCTGGCCATCAAAAATCTACAACAAGATGTCGCGAAAGATTGCTGGTGTAAAAATTCACGATATGAATTGTGGCTTTAAGGCATATAATACTGAATTAGCATGTAGCCTGAACTTGTATGGTGACATGCACCGATATACTCCGGTACTTGGACATATGAATGGTGCTAAAGTTTCTGAAATAGTCGTAAACCATAGAAAGAGAATTCATGGGAAATCAAAGTATGGTGCAAAAAGAATCATGCGAGGGTTGATTGACCTAATAACAGTGGGTTTCTTGTTTTCATTTTTAGAACGCCCACTGCATTTTTTTGGTCGCATTGGTACATTGATTTCATTAATTGGTTTTGCAATTTGTAGTTATTTAGTTTCATTGAAGTATATTTACGGAGAAGGCATTGGGGACCGCCCAATGTTAATGTTAGGTGTATTATTGATTACCACTGGAATACAGTTGTTCATGTTAGGATTACTGGGTGAAACTATTGTTTATCGCTCATCAGAAAACCGACAATTGCGATTTTATGGAAAGGAATTGTAATCTATTCTTCCTCATCAAGTGTTATTCCTTTTAGGAGAAGTCCACCGATGAAGAATGCTATTATCTCACCAATAATGTTGAATGTTCTAGAAGTTATTGCAAGTATTGCACCTGCCCCGCCGCTTGCGAGTATAGTCAACAGGTAAGTCAGTGAACCTTCGCGTACCCCAAAACCAGCAGGGAGGAAGAAAGCATAGAAGCCAGCAGCCCATGAAAGGGCAAAGACTCCAATTAATATCTCAATAGAAACATCAATTCCAATTCCTGTGAGGATCATCTTGTGAGCAACTCCCCAAAGTACCCACCCTCCAATCATTAACAATAGAGCAAATAAATAGATTGTTTTTGTCATTGCTATTGGTGCATCCCACTCGCCCTTGCCAAGAATTGCAATAGGCTTACGCAGTATTCTCTGAGTGGCCTCAAGGCTGACTATAGGGACTAATGAAATCAGTGCAGAAACCCCGAGAATTGCCTTCCAGAAAAATTCAATTTCACTACTCAACAGCAGGAGAGAGCCGGCTATGAGGGCAGAAGAAGTTGACAGAACTAATTCCCATGCAAAACTTTCCAAAACCACCTTTGAGCCCCATTTACGTGCTATCCACGATCTACTTGCAATGAGGGCCACCTTGCCTGGGACATACTTGGCAACATTTGTAGTCCACCATATTGAATAAGCATCGCGTAGAGGAATTATTACTCCACATCCCCGCATTGACACCATCCAAACAAATGGCCATAACATCATCATAGCAACTATTAGGGCACCCCCTAGCCAAAATTCATAACTAGCCGATGTAATGACATCAGTAAAAACAACCTGATTGCTATTCAGTTCCAGAAATACGAACCAAAATGAAGCGACAATAACCAAAGCAATGGCTATGCGAATTGGCCATGATGAGTTTATTTTAGCAGTTTCATTTGATTCCATCTATGTTCACGTACCATTCTCTAATTGAATCTACCATAGCATCCCCTCTATAATAAGATTGAATCAATTGATTTGCACCGGTAACTAAAATCTCTCTCAATTCAATGTCTTGTTGCAGTCTTCTAAGTGCCTCAGAAAGTGAGGAGACATCATTTTGGCGAACAAGTAATCCCGTCTTTTCATGATGAATGATTTCAGGGATGCCGCCACAATCAGTACCAATCACAGGTATCCCTGCACTCATCGCCTCAAGAAGTACCACTCCAAGGCCTTCTTGTTCACCACTTGCCGTAGTGATTGAAGGCAACACAAATGCTCTAGAATTATGATACATATCTATGACCTTACTGCGTTCCAAAGAGCCATGAAATCTCACCTTATCGCCAAGTTTCAGTTCGTCAACCAACGATTCCAATTTCCCTCGTTCTCGGCCATCACCGACAATATCAAGCATCCAATTAATTCCATTTGATGCACATAATTCAGAAAATGAACGTATTAGTACATCGACTCCTTTGACTTCAAGTAGCCTGCCAACAAATAGAAAACCACCAGTTTTCTCTTTTTTATTTAATTCTACAAATTCATCCAATCCAAATACCATTGGTAAAATAAGATCCGTGCTATTTGGCTTACGGGAACATGTGTCAGCAATGATTTCTTGCAATGCCGTTGACACAAAATGAGATTTCTCACTTCGTCGTAAAACTCTTTTTGCCATCCCTCTTGCCATTTTTCGTTTCTTGACTAGGAAAACATCAGTACCATGCATAGACAAGTAGAAGCCCTTACTTTTTGCTAACGCCTTTCCAGTCACATATCCACCTGGAAACAACCAATGAGCATGAACAATATCGGGAGATATTTCTTTGATGAGTGATTTTGTCGCTTTCCGCCAACGCCGCAAAAACTTCATGAAAAACAGAGCCCTAAGGGGTGACCCGAACACCTGCTTATGCATATCTCCGCGATAAGCAAGCGTTTCCTTTTCATCTGAAGCGTAACGAAACCTTCGAATTTCAACCCCATCTATAATTTCATTTTCAGATAAATTTTGATCATGTGGACAATGCACCACAACGCGAGCAAAGGTAGCGCATGCTTTGGCAAAATCATGCATGAATGGGGCCACATGGTCAGTAGAATGACGTGGGTATACGTGAGTATTGAGCAATATTGTTGGTCTGGAATCATCACTCATTTCCACTCACCCACCCAACAATTGCTTTGTTGCTCGCTACTTCATTCCTTCTATTATATACTGCCTATTGGGTTAAACAATTGTAGTTCAAAATGCACCCTTGCTCAGGCTTTCTATAGTTGATTGTGGGTCAAGATGTACGCGATTCTTGATTACAAATGGCCCTAATAATGTTAGTTATTGATTGAATTTACATCCATATTATTAGTTTGTGAAAAATGTAATGTTGAATAACTAAAGACGCCTGCAGAATTCATGGCAAGCATTCTAATCATCGCCGTATCTGATGGCAAAAACTTAAAATTAGCAGAGATGATCAAAGAAAAGGGTGAAGAAATGGGTAACCAAATGTCTATCCTTAACCTCTGCGCAATTGACTTTCCATTGTTTACAAATGCCCGAGCAAAGGCTACTGAAACGCTAGAGGGATTGAGTGAGGTTATGGCACAAATGGCTGCAGTGGATTCATGGTTCATCGTTGCTCCAGAGTATAATGGCTCTTTTCCTTCCGTCCTAAACAATACTATTGCATGGCTTTCACGTGAGGGAGATGACTTCCGCGATTTATTCAACTCTCGCAAGGTTGGGCTAGGCACCCATAGTGGCAGTGACGGCATCTATGTTATTGTCGCAATGCGACAACTATTTGCCTACCTTGGTTGCAATGTTTTGGGCCGGACACTGCGAACAAATTATTCAAAGCCAGCAAATCCCGATACCATTGTTGCTATGTTGGGTGAATTAGGAAAATAAAATATTTCTTTGTTACCGAACCATCTTAGTTCAGAGCACACTCGAATTCGATTATTGGATACTCAAAATCGTTTTCTAAACACTAGCCACTAAACTGGCCTACTGAAAGCCCATTCAAACAACAATTGTATTCGCAAGGCCCCCCTTGCAATACCCACTTGTCAGTAATGTTCTTCTTCAACCACATTCTGCGCAGTTCATGCGAAACAAGCCAATCCCAATTATTCTGTCTATCACCTTGCTGCTTACCGTCCTCATTTCTCCTCTTGCAATCTCCGAAAGCAGCGAAGGGACAACACCCGAATCGATGACTCGCATCATGATGTTTCCACCCGATGCTGAGGTCACTGGAATGCACATCGACGCGAATGGCAATTTCTTCAAGGCAACAATCGGAGTAATCAATGGAATCGATTGGAATGACCTTCCGAGTTCTGTTCCAGAATTAGCATCGTCCAGCAGCGAATCGGATATTTGGCATGGCATTCGAACTTCCTACGGAGATTATCAGGTTCTCCTGCAAAGTGGCGATGCCTTCTCTGAAGGTGGAGTTGCGGGAGGAATCTACGCCGCTGATGATGGAAATCAAATCTTCATCAGCGAAAAACCGGATTACAATGCCTTCGTACCTCTGAACGCAAATGGTAGCCGAGGATACCTCTACACCGCTTGGGAAGAACGACCCGCAGGGATTAGCCAATTGGAGATAGAATGGAATACAACATCTGCTGAATGGGATGTGTTGGGCGGCATGATGCTGGACCTTAGCAGTGTCAACGGCGGCTGGGTTTTCTGCTTCGGAAGTATGAGCCCCTGGGGGACTCCACTTCTATCCGAAGAACTCTACTTCTCCGATACTCAGGACTGGAATGACGAGGCTTACTATTACCACAACGACCAAGAGAGGTTGGAGGATTATCTCGGCTACTACCCTAACCCCTACGATTATGGTTACATCATGGAAATTGAGAATCCGGTCACCACCGAACCTAACTTCATCAAGCACTTCGCGATGGGCCGATTCTCGCATGAAAATGCGCAGGTGATGCCTGATGAGAGAACCGTTTACCTCTCCGACGACGGCTATGACACGGTATTGTTCAAGTTCGTCGCTGACGCTGCTGGGGACCTCAGTTCAGGAACTCTCTACGCTGCCAGAGCCACTCAAGACGATAGCACCGACTCGGCCACTACCGGATTTGATGTGGAGTGGATGGAAATGGCCTCGTCGTCAAATTTGGTTATCCAAACCTGGATTGATGAATACGATGGCATAACTACAGCGGATTTCATTGCTGGACAGAATTCCTACATCACCGATGAAGAAATCAGTGATTGGGCAGAAGGACGCCTGAACGATGACCTGAATGGTGATGGGACGATAGGTTCTGCGGCTGATGATAGGGTAGCCTTCCTCGAATCTCGAAAGGCAGCTGCTGCGCTTGGAGCCAGTGATGAATGGAACAAGATGGAAGGGGTTGGGTTCAACCCAAACGCACCCGATTACCTCTATCTGGCGATGTCAGATATTCGTAACGATATGAGCGATGGACAGGGTGACATCGATGTCACACAGAATCGTTGTGGAATCGTCTACCGCATGACTTTGGATGATGAATGGAATGTTGATAGGATTGAACCGGTGATATCTGGTGGCCCTTACACATCTTCAGCCACATACGAATGCGATGTGAACAACCTCGCTGGACCGGACAACCTCCTCGTTCTGGATGATGGACGGGTTCTAATCGGCGAAGACACGGGTAAGCATGAGAGCAACATGGTATGGCTTTGGGGGCAGAACATCGAGCCTGAAAT